>Ga0114946_10001621_pt1 | contig 15522 bp, 12 predicted proteins | sample WalLakDeSediment_FD_88676 | JGI IMG/M metagenome (GOLD analysis project Ga0114946, IMG submission 88676) | Lake sediment microbial communities from Walker lake, Nevada to study Microbial Dark Matter (Phase II) - Walker Lake 11/02/13 Deep Sediment | ecosystem: Environmental > Aquatic >... | reverse complement strand
GCACGGGCGTGCCCACGCCCGGCGCCTCGTCCGGATCCAGGCTGTCCATGTCCAGGCTGACGTGAATGCGCTCCATGTGGCGCAGCCGGTCGAGCGCCCGCCGCGCCACGGCCGCCATGCCCAACTCGTCGACGTGGCGCATGGTGAAGACACTGATGCCGCTGTGGGCTAGCCGCCGGCGCTCTTCAACGTCCAGATCGCGGATGCCGATCTGCACGATTTGGGAGGGTTGCAGCTTGGCGCCGGGGAAACCGATGTTGACGAGCGCCTCGCTGCCGTCGCCGATAAGAGCGGCGACGGGCATGCCGTGGATGTTGCCGCTGGGCGAGCTTTGGGGCGTGTTGAAGTCGCCGTGCGCGTCAATCCAGATCAGCCCCACGGCGCTATCGCGCGCGGCCGCCGCGGCCGATCCGATGCTGATGCTGTGGTCGCCGCCCAGGAAGATGGCGAAGTCGCCCTGTTCGACGCAGGCGACGCCCACGTCGAATACGGCCTGGCACACGGCCGATACCGCCTTCAGCCGCCGCCCGCTGCCTTCTACGACATGCTCTTCGGGATTGGGCACGGCCAGATTGCCTTCGTCCAATACCGTGTGGCCCAGTCGCTCCAGCCGCGCTTTCAAGTTGGCGTAACGAATGGCGCTGGGGCCCATATCCACGCCGCGCCGATTTTGGCCCAGGTCCATCGGCACGCCGATGATGCGAATGTTTTCTCTTTGCACGGGTCTCCTCATAATCACTGAAGTAGTTCGAATTAGCAGGCACATTGTATCCCATTAGAGGAAGTTCTGGCGACCGGCGCAAAACCGACTATAATCTTCCCATGAAACCCCTGATCGGCGTGCACCTCAAACGTTTTCTGCGCGATTACCGCCGCGCCCACCCGCCCAGCCGCGACCTGGTCGCGCTGCTGCAAAGCGTGGAGTATCCCGCCAACGTCGGCTCCATTTTCCGCGTGGCCGACGCCGCGCGCCTGACGGAGCTGGTGCTGACCGGTATCACCCCCACGCCGCCCAACCCCACGCTCGACAAGGTCGCGCGCTTCAAAAGCCTGCGCGTGCCCTGGCGCTACGAGAAAGACCCGCTCAAGGCGCTGGCCGGGCTGAAGGAGGCCGGCTATCACCTGGTCGCGGTGGAGCTGACGGACACGGCCGTTCCCTACCACACCTACGCCTATCCCCGCAAAACCTGCCTCGTCGTCGGTCATGAGGACCACGGCGTGACGCGCGCCGCCCTGGCGCTGTGCGACGCGGCCGTTTTCCTGCCCATGTATGGCAAAGGCCTCTCCCTCAACGTCCACGTCGCCCTCAGCATCGTCCTCTATCACGCGCTGCACAGCAACCACTGATAGCAACCACTGATAGAAAAGAACACGGATTTTTTCATCACTGTTTCTTCCTATCAGTGATTTGAAAATTCCGGCCGATATGACTTGATTACCCATCCAACCTCCGCTATACTATTTAGAAGTACATATGTGGGCTATTACAACAAAACTTTGAGGCTTCCCAATCGGGTGGGCGTAAGGCAATGAAAGGAAATCGGCAGGCGGAACAATGAATAGGTCGCCGGCTACGGCGCCAATCCGCAATCCGCATTCCGCAATCTTTCAGGAGAAGAGCGATGAAGGTGTCGTGCTTGCAGGATAATCTGGCGAAGGGTTTGGGCATCGTGGGGCGCGCTGTGAGCACGCGTTCGACCTTGCCTGTGTTAGCGAACGTGCTGTTGGCGACGGACGACGGCCGTTTACGCCTTTCCGCCACCAATCTCGAAATTGTGATCACCTGTTGGATTGGCGCGCGCGTGGCCGAGGAGGGCGCTATCACCATCCCCGCGCGCACGCTGACCGACCTGGTCAACACGCTGCCGCAGGAGCAGGTCGACCTGACGCTGGACGAGCGAACCCAAACCGTGCACGTCTCCTGCGCTCGCACCGAGGCCAACATCAAGGGCATCGACGCCCAGGAATTCCCGCTTGTGCCGGAGCCGGACAACAAAAACCGCATCCGCGTCGAGGCCGCCGTGCTCAAGCAGATGATTAGCCAGGTCGCCTTTGCCGCCGCCAGCGACGACGCGCGCCCGGTGTTGACTGGCGTCTCGACCCGCTTTGACGGCAGCCAGGTCATGATGGCCGCTACCGACGGCTTTCGCCTCTCCGTGCGCAGCGCCCACATCCCCGGCCACGTCGACAAGCCGTTTCACGTCATCATCCCCTCGCGCGCCCTCAGCGACGTGGCGCGCATCATCAGCGACGACACCGAGGCGGTTTACATCTCGCTGCCCGAAGGGCGCAACCAGATAATCTTTGACATGGACAGCGTGGTGCTCGTTTCGCAGTTGATCGACGGCAACTTCCCCGACTACGCGCCGATTATTCCCCGCCGCCACAACACGCGCACCGTCGTCGGCACGGCCGATTTCCGCAAAGCCTGCAAAACGGCCGACATCTTCGCGCGCGAGGCCAGCAACACCGCCCGCGTGCGCATCGAGCCCGGCGAAGGGCTATCCCCCGCCTATGCGATTATTGCCGCAACCAGCAAGGAGACCGGCGATAACGTGGCCCAAATTGACGCCAGCGTGGAGGGGGAACCGGTGGAGATCGCCTTCAACGTCAAATATATGACGGAAGTGCTCAACGTGATTGAAACGCCCCAGGTGGCCATGGAAACCACCAGCCCCATGGAGCCGGGCGTCCTTAAGCCCGTCGGCGACAACGACTTCATTCACATTATCATGCCGATGCAGTTTGGGCGCTAGAAGTTCAGCTTTTGGCAAAAGCTGAACTTCTTCACTCCAGCTCATCCAGCACCGTGCGGTAAAGCGTATCGGCCCGCAGGTCGGCCAGCGCGTGGCAGGGCGCGTCGAGCCGCTCCGCCAGCCGCTGCGCCAGCCCCTGGTCGAACGCCGCGTGCTCCATATTAACCACCACCGCGCGCACATCCGCCTCCCGAATTAAGTCCGCCATCCGATGCGCTTCCTCCTGTGGGGGCAGCGCGCTCATGCTCACGTTCCCCGCCCCGTCCGTCAGCAAAATCATCAGCGGCATCACGTCGGGATGCAGCGCCGCTTCGCGGCGCAGCACCTCGTGCGCCAGCCTCAGCCCGGCCGAGAGGGGCGTTTTGCCGCCCACGGCAATGTCGGCCAGCGCCTTTTTGGCCAGCAGCACCGAGTTGGTCGGGGGCAGCACCAGGTGGGCGTCGTTCTTGTGGAACACAATCAGCCCCACGCGGTCCCGCCGCTGGTAGGCGTCCGTCAGCAGCGACATGATCGCGCCTTTGGTAGCCTCCATGCGCTCCGAAACGGCCATGCTCCAGCTTGCGTCCACCACAAAGAGGATCAGGTTGGCCGAGCGGCGCACGCGCACTTTTTCGCGCAAATCCTGTTTTTCCAGCGCCAGGGCCAGACCGTCTCGCCGGCGGCGTTTTTGGAAAGGGGCCGCGGCGCGCAGCGTGGCGTCAAAGGCCAGGTCGGTGATGCGTCTTTGGCGGGGAATGCGGGCGCGGATGTAACGGCCGCGTTTGCGCTCGGTCTTGGTCTGGGAGCGACGACCGGCGCGGTTGCGGGTCAGGCGGTCAAGCTGCGTGTCCAGGCGGCGCGCCTGGAACTCCTGCCCGCTGCGCGCCTGCTGCCCCCCTTCCCACCAGTTGCCTTCCTGCGGCGTTTGCGGAATTGATTGGGGACCGGCTTCGGCCTGGGCGACTTCGGCCCCCTCATCCGTTTCGTGGGTCTCTAACGCTTTTTTTTTACTTGACGGCTTTCGCCCTGCTCGTCTTCAACCGGCTGCCCAAACTGCTCTTCGCCCAGCTCTCTCTGGATCTGTTCCAGGTGCTCTTCCAGTTCGAAGCGGTTGATCTCGGTCTCCTTGAAGAGGCGTCCTTTGATGCGGTGGGGCAGCGCCAGCTCGGCGGCCAGGATGATGTCCTCGGTGTTGATGTGGGCACGGCCGTTCAGCGCCGCGTGCGCCTGCGCCCCGCGCAAAATCACCAGGTCGGCGCGGTGGCCGTCAATCTTGAAGGAGGAGGATAGCTCCGCAATGGCCAACAGGTTGCCGCGCGTGTAGCGCACGTCGTTGACGTTTTCGCGCGCGGCGGCGATTTGCTCGGAGAGCCGGCGCTCGTGGTCGGCCCACTCGGCGCGGAAGCCTTCCGAGTCAATCTCAAAGGCGATGCGCCGCTCCATAATCTGCACGCGCTGCTCGCGGTCCACAAGCCCCTCAATCTGCACCGAAAAGGCAAAGCGGTCCAGAAGCTGCGGGCGCAGGTCACCCTCTTCGGGGTTCATCGTGCCGACGAGGATGAATTTGGCCGGGTGGGAGAAGCTGATGCCTTCGCGCTCGACGATGTTGATGCCCATCGCCGCCGAATCGAGCAGCAGATCGACGACGTGGTCGTCGAGCAAATTGACCTCGTCGACGTAGAGCAGGCCGCGGTTGGCCGAGGCCAGCACCCCCGGCTCGAAATGTTTTTCGCCCGTTTTAATCGCCTGCTCAATGTCGAGCGTGCCGACCACGCGGTCTTCGGTAGCGCTTACCGGCAGGTCCACGAACGGCGTGCGGCGCGTGGCGGTGGGCAGCTCCCCGTTGGCGTGGTGCTTGCGGCAGTCGTCGCACCATTCATTCGGCCGTTGCGGATCGCAGCCGAAGCGGCAGTCCGCCACGACGAGGATGTCCGGCAGCAGCGCCGCCAGCGCGCGCGCGGCGGTGGATTTGGCCGTGCCGCGCTCGCCGCGCACCAGCACGCCCCCGATTTGCGGGCTTACGGCGTTCAAAATGAGGGCGCGCTTCATGCGCTCCTGTCCCACAATGGCCGTAAAGGGAAAAACAACTCGTCCTGCCATGCATGTGCTCCAAATGTAATTGATTGTAGTGTCTGGGGCCGGCCGGGCCTTCTTGGGTATACAAAAGCTCTCCGATCGGCGCCAGGCGTTGCTTATGGCCAGCTTTGAGTGGATTATACTGCAAGGCGGCGTTCAGACAACCGCGGCCAGGACCTGACAAGTCTTCCGAGACCTGTCAGGTCTTGGGTCTAACTGGGCCACCCGTGTAAAATACGTAAAACGTTGAGCGAGACAAATAAGATGCAACCAACCCCCAACAACCCATTCTCGGCCCGCGACGGGCTGATCGTCTTCGCCCACCGCGGCGAGCGCGGCCATTATCCAGAGAATACACTGCTGGCCTTTGAGAAAGCCGCGCGCCACGACGTCGACGCGCTGGAGCTGGACATCCACTGCACGGCCGACGGCGTACCCGTCGTTTTCCACGACGCCACGCTGGAGCGCACCACCAACGGCGCGGGGCCGGTGCGCAGCCGCACGCTGGCCGAACTGCAGCAGCTGGACGCCGGCTACTGGTGGACGGCCGATCACGGCCAGAGCTACCCCTTCCGCGATCGCGGCGTCACGATTCCCACCCTGGAGGAGGTCCTGGCGGCGTTCCCGGACCTGTGGATCAACATCGACATCAAGCAGCACGATACGGCCGTTATCCCGCCCTTCGTACAGCTTATCCGGCGCATGGGCATCGCCCCGCGGTTGATGGTCGGCTCGTTCGACAACCGCACCGTCGCCCGCTTCCGGACGGCCTGCCCGGAGGTCGCCACGGCCGCTTCCCTGGCTGAAGTCCGCCGTCTCCTGGCGCTCTCTCGCCTGGGCCTGCCGCAGCTTTACCGCGGCGCGGCGCGGGCGCTGCAAATTCCGGAAACCTACCGCGGCCTGCGCCTGGTGGACGAGCGCCTGGTCGCCGCCGCCCACCGTTGCAAGGTCGCGGTGCACGTCTGGACCGTCAACGACCTTGATGGGATGCGCCGCCTGATTCGCCTGGGGGTGGACGGCATCATGACCGACCACCCCGCGCGTTTGCTGAGCCTGCTGGGCCGCCCTACGGCGGCGCTGGAGGCGCGCGCGCCGCGCCGGCGCGTGACCCTCTTCTTTGTGCGCGACGGCAAGCTGTTGTTAATTGAGCGCTATCGCGACGGCGCCGTCTATACCGTGATTCCTGGCGGCGGCGTCGATCCCGGCGAAACGGTGCAGGCGGCGGCCCTGCGCGAGGCGCACGAAGAAACCGGCCTGGAGGTAACGCTGGGACCCTTGCTGTGGGAACGCCCGCGCGACGACCAGTTTGAGTATGCCTTTCTGGTGGCCGATTTTGCGGGTGAGCCGCGCCTGGGCAGTCCCGAATTTGCGCGCCAATCGCCCACCAACCGCTACGAGCTGGTTTGGGTTCCGCTGGAGGAGGTCAACGGCCGTTTACCCTATCCCGGCCTTTTTGACCTGCAAGCGCTGCGCGCCCACCTGCCCGGCTAAGCCGGAATGGCCGCGCCGGCCGCCGCCGGCTTAGGCTGCGGGTCGGGCAGCGTGCGCTGCACCGCCTCGGCAATCGCTTTCATCTCCCGCACGAGCTGCGCGAACTTTTCCGGCTTGAGGGATTGACGGCCGTCTGATTCCGCCTCGTCCGGGCGCATGTGCACCTCAATGATGACTCCATCGGCGCCGGCCGCCACGCTGGCCTTGGCCGCCGCGCCCACGTACTCCCACTTGCCCGTGGCGTGACTGGGGTCGGCAATCACGGGCAGGTGGGACAAATGCTTGGCCACCGGAATGGCGTTGATGTCGAAGGTGTTACGCGTATACTTTTCAAAGGTGCGAATGCCGCGCTCGCACAGCATCACGCGCGTGTTGCCGTGGCTCATGATGTACTCCGCGCTCATCAGCCACTCTTCAATCAGGCTGCTCATGCCGCGCTTGAGCAGGATCGGGTGCTGCGACTTGCCGGCGGCGTGCAGCAGAGCGTAATTCTGCATATTGCGCGCCCCAATTTGCAAAATGTCGGCGTACTGGCAAACCAGCGGCACCAGCGCCGGCTCCATCACCTCGGTCACAACCGGCATGCCCGTTTGTTCGCGCGCTTCCGCCAGGTACATCAGCCCCTCTTCCCCTAGCCCCTGGAACGAGTAGGGGGACGTGCGCGGCTTGAAGGCGCCGCCGCGCAATATGTGCGCGCCCGCTTCCTTGCACGCGTGCGCCGTCTCAATAATCTGGGTGCGGTTCTCGACCGAACAGGGGCCGGCCATAATGACCAGTCCGGGCCCGCCCACCACGTAATCGCCGATGGTAAAGCGCGTGTCGGTGGGCTTAAATTCGCGGCTGGCGACTTTGAACGGCTTCTGCACCGGCACCACGCGCTCCACGCCGGGCATCATGCGCACCTGGTCGCGGTTGAGCGGCTTACCGCTGCCGATCACGCCGATGACCGTGTATTCGACGCCTTCAAAAATGCTGGGTTTGTGGCCGCTTTCTTCAATCCAGGAAATCACGTCTGATTTCTCACGCACCGTGGCTTGGGGACTCATGATTACGATCATATGCTTATTACTTCCTTATTGATAGTAACCACCAGGCCTCTCTGGCTGCGAGGGCGTCAGGTGTTACGGTTGATGATTGGGATGATTGAATTGGTAGGATAGGGTTGGGGCGGCGTTGATAATTGGATTGGATCAACCCATACTCAGATTACCAGGAATGGGCCAGAATGCGCATCGCTGCGTCCAGGTGATTCATTTGAATGGGGCGAATCGGCGGGGTGTTGTCGCGATCCACCCGCAGCGTTTTGGCCTGGCGCAGATAAACGTGGTTGATTTGCTTAGGCGTGCGCGTTGTGTTCCAATGGATCAAGACGCGAATGCAGAGCGGTAAACCGCCCGGCACGTTCATTTCGTGGCCGCACAGCAGCGCCGCGTCAAACCAGCCAAGCTGGCGCGCCGCGAAAGCGGGGTAGGTGGCAGTGAGGTCCGGGGTTGTGGTGAAGTAGGCGCTGGCAATGTCATCCACCTCCATATCGTTAATGCGCACAATCATGGTCAACAGCTCGCGCGTCGCTTCGAGAATCTCGTCCTCGTCGTTGTTAGCAACCGTGGTGGCGCCGCGCACGCCTCGGCAAACTTTTGATTGCTCGCTTGGGTGCGCGTGCGGTTCATGCGCGCCGTTTGCAGAATTTAACCTATTTGCAGAATACATCTTAAAACCCCTTTTTTCTTTATTTGACCGGCTTGTATTTTCTCAATAGCTTGGCAGGGCCCCGCTGCTGGAAAGTCAGGCCGTTCCTGCTAAAACGAAAACGCGGCTTGTTAGCCGCGCCTTGGTTACTGTTGATTAAGGCCCTTTCTAGCTTTTTATGCCAAAATCGGCCTTCGTCTTGTGTAACAAGCGCGGCAATTTGGGTTCAGGTAGAAATAAAAGCTAAAAAAGCGCATCATTTTTTTTCGTTTCTTCACTACGGGCGTCATCATAGCACGTGGTAAGGACGCCGTCAACCCCCAAAAGCGACGGAAATTAGATTTAAGGTCCCGGCGTCGGCGCGACCGGGAATTCGTAGTCGGGGATGAGGTTGATGACGCGCACGTAGGCCTCGAAGATGGTTTTGCTGCTGTTGAAATAGCCGCTGAGCATTTCTTGCAGCACGACCGCGAAGGTGAGGTTTTCGTATAGCAAGGTGACCAGCGCGCCCTGGTCTTCACGCAGCCCCCAGCGATTGGAGGCGGCCACGTCGGCGCGCAGCATTGCCACGATTTCCGGGCCGTAGAGTGCTTCCAGGCTTTGGTTGGGTCCGCTGAGCGGTTGGGTTCCCCAGGCGTCGATGAACAGGCGCGGCTGTGCGGCCGTTCCCCACCGCAGCGGCGTCTTGCGCTCTGTCTCAACGGCCAGCCAGCGCGCATAGCCCGTTTCAAACCAGTAGCGCGCGAAGGCCACGGCCGTTTCCCGGTCCGCCCTGGTCGTAATCCCCAGGGTTGTGACGTTGCCGAAATTGGCCGGGAACGCGTCGGGTCCGGCGCCGCGGATGCGCGTCAGGATGCCCGTGTTGGCGGCCAGGTCGCCCTGCGTGGCCAGGTCCGGCAGGATGGCGGGCGAGGCCATAATCATTCCCGTGCGCCCTTCCAGAAAAGCGTTGCGCGCGCTGGTGTCGGTCTGCACGCCGGGGGGGCTGTAGCGGTTGACGATGTTGAAATAGAAGTCGAGCGCGCTGCGGCAGGCCGGGTCGAGCAGCCGCACTTCGCCCTGCTCATCAATCAAACGGCAGCCGTTGCCTGCGGCGAGGTGCTCAAAGGCCTTGTGCGTGGTGACCAGGTTGGACTCGGTGGGAATGACGAAGCCGGTGACGAGCGCCTCCGGCCTGTAGAGCGCCTCGGCCGCCGCGAGCATGCTGCTGTAGCTGTTGGGCGTGGCCAGCCCGCGTTCCGCGAACCAGTCGGCGCGGTAGAGTAGAAGCTGCTGGTAGCCGTCGCTGGGTACGGCCACGGTCTGGCCGTTTAGCTCCAGCAGATCGAGCGCGTCGGGGTCAAACGTTGCGCGCCCGATGGCGTCCACGGCCGCGTCGGCGGCGGCGGGGTCCAGAATGCCGCGCGCGGCCCAGCCGATGCTGTATTCGATGGGATGCAGGATGACGTCCGGCAGGGTGTTGGAGAGCACGGCCGTTTCCACAATTTGCGGCAGCAGTTGCGGCGCCACCAGGCGCAGCACGACGTTGATCTCGGTCTGCGCGCTGAACTCCTCCACCATGCTTTGCAGCACGGCGGCGTGCGCGGCCGAGTTTTCATTGACCCAGACGTTGAGCACAGCGCTCGTCGCCGGCGCTGCCGGGGCGCCGGCCGCTGCGCCGGCGAGCGCCGGCGTGGCCGCGGTGGGGTCGGGCGTGGCGGTGGGCGCGGGCAGCAGCAGGGGCGCGCGCGTGGGCGTGGCTGTCGCCGCGGCGCGCGCCGTAGCCGTGGCCAGCCGCGGCGGATTGCGGAAGTCGGCCTGGCAGGCGGTCGTCGCCAGCGTCGCCAGCGCCAGCAGCCAGAGCAGCCCCAGGCGGGCCGCGCGACGGCCAATCTTGCGCTTGCTCATCCTGCGCCCTCCGTGCTCCGCAGCCGGTCGTTGATGACGCGCAGCCCCGTCAGCGTCAGCCACGGGTCCACGATGTCGATCACGTCGGTGTGGGGCGTGATCAGGTGAATCAGCCCGCCCGTGCCGATGATGCGCATCTCGTTTTCCTGGTCGGGATGTTCAGCGCGCAGGCGCTGCACCAGCCCTTCCACCAGCGCGGTATAGCCGAAAATCAGGCCCGACTGCACGGCGTGGATCGTGTTGCGCCCAATGGCTTGCGGCGGCGCCTTGATGGCCACGTGGCTGAGCTGGGCGGCCTGGCTGGCCAGCGCGTGGGCCGCCAGCCGCAGGCCGGGCGCAATCACCACGCCCAGCAACTCGCCCGCGCCGGAGACGACGTCGAAAGTGGTGGCGGTGCCCATGTCGATCACGATGCTCGGTCCGGGATGCAGGTGGTAGGCCGCAACAGCGTTGGTAATGCGGTCGGCGCCCACTTCGGCCGGGTTGTCGGTGCGGATGCGGATGCCGGTGTCCAGCGTGTGCGTCACCAACTGCGGCGTTAACTGCAAGTAGCGCGCGCACACCTCCAAAAAGGTGTTGGTCAGGTTGGGCACGACGCTGGCTAAAATGGTCTGGTTAATGGCGCGCGCCAGGCGCGCCTCGCGCAATAGGGTCAGCAGGGTAATGCCGTACTCGTCGACGGTGCGGTCTTGGGTCGTGCGCAGCCGCCATTCCGTTTGCCAGGAACGGCCGTCCCACACGCCCAGGGTGACGTTGGTGTTGCCGATGTCGATTGCCAGTAACATAACGCTCAGGATTGTATAGGCGCCTGCCTTTGTCGACAACTGAAGCCGGAGATGATAGAACGCTGATGACGCAGATGGTCCTGATTTACCTGATAAAAGCGTATGAATCAGGCGCAGCAGGCCAATCCACGTCCTATTTTTATCGCCGGCGTATATCTTCCCAATGACTTGGGGGGGCTCGGGCCGGTCTCCGACCGCGCCCGCCGGTGGCTCGGTCAGGAGACCGGCCACAGCCCCGCAATATTGAGAAGTTACGACGGCGTCTTTAAAAGCCGCGGCGCTGGCCGGTCCAGGGCGGGGGCTGCCCCGCTTTGAATTCGGCGACGCTAGGGCCGCCCAGCCTGCGCAGCCGCCAGGTCCCGTACAGATAGGTTACGACGAGCAGCGCGACGATGGCCGGCCAGCCGCCGAGTAGGTTGGCGATGGCCAGCAGCGTCACCTGCGCGTTTTGGAAGAGGTTGATTTGCAGCAGCAGGCGCAGCCCGAAGAAGGCGGCCCATAGCCAGGTGACCTCGCTGTAGGCCGGGCGCACGCGCGGATGCCAGTACCAGTCCAGCGGCCAGCGGCGCGCCAGCCAACTGGTCCAGGCCACAAACGGCCGTTTCGCCAGCACGCTTCCCACCGCCAGCGCCGTCGTGGCCGCGCCCGTGACAATCGTCGGCAAGAAGAACCCCTCCGCGCGCCCCAGCAGTTGCGCCAGCAGCGCCGCCAGCGCCACGCCGCCCACGCCGCCCAGCGCGTAGCGCAGGTCGGCGCCGCGCCACAGCCTCCAGAGCAGCAGCAGCGCCGCCGCGCCCAGCGCGCTCCACGCGGCCGCGGCGACGCCCAGCAGCGCCTGCAGCCCGGCAAATAGCGCCGGCGGCAGCAGGGTGTCCACCCAGCCGCCCCGCCCGCGCAACACCTGGTTCAGCTCTTCCCATAGTTCGCGCATTTAGTTGGCCTTGATCTCTTCCCAGGTGACCGCGTTGTTGCGCGCCGGCACGCTGCCCAACTGCGCCGGGACCTGGCCGGTGATAGCCTTGACGATTTTGGCGACGTGGTCGTGGCTGTTGGAGATGAAATACACAAATTTGGTCTGGGTGCCGCCCGCGGCCGTCCCGGCGACAAACAGTCCCGGTACGTCTGTTTCCATCGTCTGCGGGTTAAAAACCGGCGCCTGGGCCTCGCCCTCCAGCGTCACGCCCGCTGCCGCAAAGAGACGCATGTCCGCCACAAAGCCGGTCGTCAGCAGCACAAAGTCCGTCGCGTGTTCGATGGGATGGCCGTTGCGCGCGTCGTCCGGCGCCCAATCGGCGCCGGCGGTCGCCAGCATGACGTGGGTGGGAGTGATTTCCACCGGGATGGTCGCCGGCAGAAATTGAATTTCGCCCTTGCTCAGGCGATCGCGCAAATCGACCGCCAGGTGGGGCTTGATGCGCTCGAAATTAAATTCCGGCCGGCGGTAGCTGAGCGTGACCCGCGCGCCGGCGCGCCAGCAGCGCAGCGCCGCTTCGATGGCGGAGTTACGGCCGCCGACGATGAGCAGGCGCGTGCGGAAGTAGGGGTGTGGTCCCGCAAAGTAGTGGCTGACGTGGGGCAGATCTTCGCCGGGAATGCCCAGCTTGCGCGGTTCGGCCAGCCCGCCCGTCGCCAGCACGACGTAGCGCGCCCGGTAGCGGCGCGCGCCGCGGCGCGTGTGCGTCGTGATCTCAAAGCCCGCGCCCGTGCGCGCGATTCCGGTGACCGGTTCATAGACGTGGACGTTCAGGTCAAACATCTCCACCAGCGTGCGCAGGTAGGCCAGATACTGCTCGCCGCTGATGGGCTGCTGGTTGAGGTTGTGCACCGGCACGCCCGCCAGCGCGACGTGCTCCGGCGTGCTGAAGAAATGGGTGTTGGGCGGCCACTTGCTGAAGGCGTCGCCCACCTGGGCGGCCTCGAGGAGGACGTAAGCGACCCCCAGGCGTTGCAGGGCAATGGCCAGCTCAATGCCGATTGGGCCGGCGCCTACGATGGCGACCGTGGTTGATTGCGGAGATTGCGTTTGTGCGTCCATGGTGTTCCTTCAAAAATTTCGGATTGCGGATTGATGGTGCGCCAGCATCTTGCGGGCGTCGCCGCCTGGATGGAAGTTAAGAATTCAATTCGGTAATCATGCGCTCATGGCCGGCAGCGGATAAGCAACGGATAAGCGGATAGGTAGTTTGGGCGTATCCGCTTATCCGCTTTCATCCGCTGCCGGTGTACATTACCGGTTTATTTTCTAAATCTTGATGAAGGCGGCGCTCCGTTTTCATTCATCACTTCACTGCGTTTAGTGCACGCTCGGTGCGCTGCACGCGCGGTGCGCTTGCAGGCGTGTGGCGCCTCCTGTAAATTTGGAGTTCAGTCGCATCGCTCCCAATCTTAGCACGCCTGGGGGCTAATTGTGAATGGATTCACAACGCTTTTAGCCAGGCTGGACAGCGTTGTCGCCCAGCGTGGAATTTCTTACAATCCCCGCATGACGGATTGACAGATACAGCCCCGTTACGATACGGCCGACGAGCTGCATAGCCTACGCCGCCGAGGACGTCCAGGCGCTCTACGACCTGGCGGGCCGTCTCGCGAGACGTTTGCGTGAAGGTCTCTACTCAATAACCTGGGTGGCGCGGTCAGAGCCTGCGCTGAGCTTGTCGAAGCGAGACCTGCCACAGCGAATGTTGCCCCGCGCGGCGCTTTAGCGCGTCCCGCGGCCGCCGAAGAGAAAGGCCGTTCCCAGGGCGCCGACTCCCAGCAGCGCCGGCACGGCCGCCTGCCAGAGCAGCGCCTGCCCCGTTTCCCCCACCAGCCCATCCACGGTCCCGTTGACGATGATCGCCAGCCAGGCCGGCAGGTCGGGCAGCAGCAGCCAGGCCAGGCCGCGGCCCAGCGTCAGCCAGGCCAGCGCCAGCAGCAGCGCCAGCGTGGCGATGAGCAGCAGCAGCCAGCCTAGCCACTGCAAAAAGCCGCGTATGCTTTGGCCGCCCAGCACGGCCGTTGCCAGCAGCAGCGCCGCCAGCCCAACCCAGCTCCACGCCATTCCAAAGCGCGCCAGCCGCAGCAGCGCCTGGGTGCGCGCCAGGTCGGCCGCCCCGGCGCCGGCCCTGATTTGCACCAGCAGGTCGTCGGGGATGAAGCGCAGCTGCTCGACGAGCGCGAGGCGCGTGGCGCTGATGAAGCCGGGCAGGATGAGGTCGGGCGGGCGGCAGAGGGGGATGGCGACGGCCGTATTCCCGCCGGACAGCAGGTCGTTGAGGAGCGCGAAGCCCAGTTCGGCCGCCTGCTCAACCGTGCAGGGCGGCAGCCGCGTCAGGGCATCGTTGACGATGGCGTCGCTGCCGTCGGCGACGTGCTGCTTGAAGGGGCGTAAATCGACGCGAATGGCCGGCTCCGGGTTGGGACTGTCCAGCCAGGCGAAGCCGTTGGCGATCCCCTGGCGCGCCGTTTCCACGAGCAGCGCGCGCGGCGCGATCTGCTCGCGCAGTTCGGCGTTCTGGCCGGCGGCGCGCAGCCAGCGCCCCAGCCACGTCTGCGGATTGAAAATGGCGTCGGTGGAGAGGTCGCTTAGCGCCGCGTCCCAGGCCGCGGCCAGCACCGGCTCGCGCAGCCCGTGCTCCACGGTGAGCGCCAGCAGCGCCTCCGGTTTAAAGAGCTTTTGCCCCAGGTTGTAGCCCAGCAGCGCCGGCGGCAGGCTCAGAACGATAAAGAGGGCCAGCAGCAGCGCCAGGCCGCGGAACAGGTCACGCAGGAAGTTCATATGCTTTGCTTCTTTCCGCGATGCGCCGCTGCAGCTTTTCCGGCCACTGCGTCACGTCTTCCGCGGGATAAGTGGCCAGCGGCGGGCCGGCCTGGCGGAGTAAATCGGCCGTGCGGCAGCCCAGGATTTGCCGGGCGGCCAGCAGGCCCGTGACCGTCGCGCCCGCCACGCCGTGGCTGAGCGTGCTGGCGCCGACCATGCTCAGCCCCGCAATTTCGCTCTGGATGGGGAAGGCCAGCGGCCCGACCTGGAAGCGGCTTTTGGCGATGCCGTAGATATTGCCGAAGGCGCCGGCGGTGTAGTGGGCGTTGGTGAGCGGCGTGCCCAGCGCGGAAAAGACGACGCGCTCCTTGAAGCCGGGAATGCGCGCGTCGACGGCCGTTAACAGCCGTTCGCTCAGGATCGCCTTCAGCGTCTCGTAGTCGGGCCCGCGCGCGCCGCTCTGTTCGTGGGCCCAGCGGCGGAAGCCGTCGTAGCTGACGAAGGCGAAAATTTCGCAGGTGTGATGGCCGCTGTGTAGCTTGGAGGGGTCTTTGAGCGTGGTGACGGTCAGGAAGCACATGCCGGGCCGCGCGGCGTGCAGGGCATGGTCGCTCAGCCCCTGGCGATAGAGCGCGTCCAGGTCGGGGTGGTCGTAGAACCAGTAGTTGCCCGAATCCAGGCCGGCGGCGCGCAGGTCCATGTCCACCGCGACGAAGAGGCTCAGCGCGGAGGTGGAGTAGCGCACGCGCTCCAGCTTATGCCGCAGGCGGCGGCTGAGCTGTTCGCGCCCGACCAGCTTGCCGAGCGTCATCTCCGGGTCGGCGTTGCTGATGACGTGGCCGGCGCGCAGTTCGCTGTTGTCCGCCAGTCGCACGCCGATCGCGCGCCCGTTTTCGAGCAGGATTTGGGTGACGGCCGTTTGCAGCCGCAGCTCACCCCCGGCGCGCTTCAGCCCGCGCACGAAGGCGCGCGGAATGGCGAAGCCGCCGCCCAGCGGGTAGTAGCCCCCGTTGAGGTAATGGTGGGTGATGCCGGTGTGCACGATCGCCGACGCCAGCGAGGACGGTAGGCCGTGGTCGCCGGCCTGGCCGCTGAAAATGGCGCGCAGCAGCGGGTCGCG
>Ga0114946_10001620_pt1 | contig 15526 bp, 12 predicted proteins | sample WalLakDeSediment_FD_88676 | JGI IMG/M metagenome (GOLD analysis project Ga0114946, IMG submission 88676) | Lake sediment microbial communities from Walker lake, Nevada to study Microbial Dark Matter (Phase II) - Walker Lake 11/02/13 Deep Sediment | ecosystem: Environmental > Aquatic >... | reverse complement strand
TGCATCGCGATTTTGATTCTATTCGGCACCTCGCGTCTGAACAAACCCTCGTAAATCAGAAACATCAGATGACCGCCATCCAGTGCGGGAATCGGAAAAATGTTGATGATTGCCAGACTGATGCTCAACAGCGCCATGAGTGTGAGAAAGCTCACAACACCCGCTTCGGCGGACTGCGCAGCCATTTCGGCTATTTTCACAGGTCCACCGATGCTTTGTTTAAAACTGGCTTCGCCGATGATGATGTTCCAGATACTGCCGAGAAAAAGCGTCGTTACGCGCCACAGGCCCCGAACTCCGACGGTGAAAGCTTCGAAGACGCCGTAACGTATATGCTCGACCGGACCGGGGATGCGGACGACGGGAATAATACCGATCTTGCCGTTATCGGTCGGAGTGACCATGGAAGCCATTTGTTCGCCGTCTCGCGTCCAGATGATTTTAATCGGCTGCTGTGCATTCTCGCTGACGAGACGGATGACGTCGCTTGGCGTGAACACCGGAGTTTCGTTGATACGGACGAAAATATCGCCTTCTATCAAACCTACGCGTGAGGCCGGCATTCCGGGTTCGACACCGGCGATGAAGGTCTGTGCCCCTTCGGGACTGATGCCGATATCCCCTCCTTCGACTGTAGCGAGGGCGCTGTTGGGAATCCGCACTTCGATCTGATCGGCATCGCGTTCGACGAGAAGCCGCAAGTCCTTCGACAACTGCGCATACAGAATTGCCTCACGAGTACTTTCCCAAGTCTGGACGGTTTTTTCGTTGATCGAGAGGATTTTGTCGCCCGCGAGTATTCCCGCATCGGCCGCGACGCTGCCCGGCTGCACGTATCCAATTGTCGTGACGCGGTGATGTTGCGTCCCCTGCGTGAGATTCAGTCCCCAGAAGATGGCGATCGCCAGAATGATGTTCATCACCACACCGGCAATAATCACGATAATACGCTGCCAGACGGGTTTCGCCCGAAATTCCCACGGCTCCGCTTCCTTCTCCAGATTATCCGTATCGAGACTCTCATCGACCATTCCCGAAATTTTCACGTATCCTCCAATGGGAAGCCAGGAGACGCAGTAATCCGTGTCGCCGATTTGCTTGCCGAAGGCTCGTGGCGGGAAACCGATGGAGAAGCGTTCCACGCGCATACCGAAGGCCTTGGCGGCCAGGAAATGTCCCAATTCGTGAATGAGCACCAACACGCCGATAATGATGACGAAGTAGAAAATCTGACTGAGGATTTGCGCAATGGCATCCATGAACGATCTCGGAGTTTTAGAGTGGGGTGGACAAGGTTGTGAAATGCGCTACGTGTGTGCGGGCGATTTCTCTTGATTGTTTGTCTGCGTGAATTATTGCTTCGATGTCGTCAGCACCGGTCGAGGGCAATCGGTCGATGCAATGCGCGATCAATTCGGAAATCTGCGTAAAGGCCAGTTCGCCGTTGAGGAACGCTCCAACGGCGATTTCATTGGCTGCGTTCATGACCGCAGGTGCAGTGCCACCGATGCGTAATGCTTCGTAAGCAAGTGAAAGACACGGGAAGGTGTCGATATCGGGTTCTTCGAACGTCAGCGTACCGATTGCAGCCAAATCCAGTCGCGGGTAGTTTGCGGGAATGCGACCGGGGTAACTCAACGCATAGTGAATGGGTATTTTCATGTCGGGAACGCCGAGTTGCGCTTTTACGGAGCCATCGCTGAATTCGACCATTGAGTGAACGATGCTTTGCGGATGTACGAGTACGGAAATACTGTCGGCGTTCTGACCGAAGAGCCAATGCGCTTCGATGACCTCCAAGCCCTTGTTCATCAGCGTTGCGGAATCGATTGTGATTTTGTTTCCCATGCTCCAATTGGGATGCAGCAGCGCTTGATCGGGAGTGACATCCCGCAAGCGCTCGCGAGTCCAGCCGCGAAACGGACCACCGCTAGCCGTGAGAATGATGCGGGCGATTTCACGCTCGGGCTCGCCGAGTATGCATTGCAGAATGGCGCTATGCTCACTGTCGATAGGCAACAACGAAACACCGTGCCTTGCTGCAAGCAATGTGATCGCTTCGCCGGCAACAACCAGAGTTTCCTTGTTCGCCAGCGCGATGTTGTGCCCGGCCTTGATTGCGGAGATGGTAGGCTGCAACCCGGCGAAACCGACCAACGCGCTGACCAAGGTATCATAGTCGTCACGCGCGGCGAGTTCGTTAAGCGCTTCCTCGCCACAGAGCACTTCGGTGAGATTTCCCGCTGCATCACGAACGTGTTGGTAAGCGACAGGATCAACGACGGCAACGGCGGCTGGGCGGAACTCCAGAATCATCTCGACGAGAAGAGCGGCGTTGTTGTTGGCGGACAAGCAGCGAACGGAAAATGCTTCCGGATGCTGTCGTACGACATCGAGTGTGCTTCGACCTATCGAACCTGTCGCGCCGAAAACGGCAAGTGTCTTATGTGTACCGTTATGCATCATCAAAACATATAAGTTACCAAGGACTTTCGCGCAACGCAATACTATTTTCGTTACTTACTGATTCGTCATCCTGGATACGCACAGGATGCATGGTATGTACAACACGTACAAGGGCGGAAACAATCCAGGAACGGTGCATGCAAGGTGAAATCCACGGTACTCATTGCGCGTTGCAATCAAATCCGCTATACTTACTAGTGGAATGCAGGTTGATAATAATACTAGAGGATACATGAAATCAGTGGTCGTTCTGATCACCGCAATGCTCTTTGCCATGCCGCTTCATGCACAGGTTGCTGATGAACGTGCAACACTGAGGTTGGCGCAGGTGTACGAGCAGGCCGGCAAGTTCGAGGATGCGCTCCGGTACTACCAGGATTTATATTCGGCATCCCCATCGAATGCAACGTATTTTGAAGGTATGCGCCGCGTACTTTCGGCGCTGAAGCGCTATCCCGAAGCAATAGCCCTGATAACGGAGCGATTGCGAACGACACCTTCCGACGCGACGCTGTACGTGCATCGAGGTGGCATGCACGTGCTTGCCGGAGCGGAAGACAGCGCCAAAGCAGATTGGGAGAAGGCGATCGGAGTCAACAAGAACAACGCGCAGACGTATTCGCAAATCGCGGATCATTGCGTCAATTCCCGTCTGTACGATCTTGCGATCACGTATTTGCGTCGCGGACGCGAGGCGCTCAGGTCGCCGCAGTTGTTCGCATTCGAAATCGCCCGTGCCAACGCCATGAAGATGAACTACGAGGGAGCGATTGACGAATACGTGCAATACCTTCGCGCGGCACCGCAAGCACTCTATCAGATTCAGCAGCAGATCGCGATGTACTCCGATATACCGGAAGCAATCGACGCGGCGGTGCGAACTGTGCAGCGTGCAGCGAGGAGGCATTCCGACGATGTGACGATACGACATTTGCTCTCGTGGTTGTACCAGGAGCGTAAGGACTATGCGGCAGCCTATCTCGTGGTTCGGGAAATTGATGCGCTCCAAAAGGCGGGCGGCATGGAAGTATTCCGATTCGCGGCGCGTGCGTTCGATGAGAAGGCATACGATGTTGCAGTTCGCGCGTACCGGGATGTTATCGATGCGAATCCGAAAGCGAACTTCTTGCCTCAAGCTGAATATTACTACGCGAGAAGCGTCGAGGCGTTACATGATGCGCACGGAATGCCCGATGCGCTGACTCCGTCCAGCTCCGGGAGAACACCCGGAACCGAAGCCATCCCCTCGTACCAGGGCGCCATCGCGCTTTACGAGGAGGTTGCAAGGAAATACAAGGGCCAGGTGGTGGAGAGTGAAAGTCTCTATCGTATCGGGTATATCAAGTTTTCCAAATACCGTGATAATGACGGTGCCTTGGACATACTGCGGGAGATATCATCGACGCGTGCACGCGTTTTCGGAAAGGCTGATGCCAACGTGTTGATCGGCGAAATTCTGACCGCTAAGGGTGATATTGACGGGGCTCTGGAACAATTCTCTTCGGTGTTGAGATCCGCGCAGTTGACCGAGTCCGATCGGCTCGGTGTCACGTTCAAAATCGCTGAATTATTTTTTTTCCAAGGCCAATTCGACACGGCGATCACGATTCTGCAACCGCTGACTGAAAACGTCACAACAGATATCGCCAACGACGCGTTGGAACTGACCTCCTTGATGCAGATATATCGACAGCCAGGTGAAATGCCTCTGCAACGCTACGCTGATGCCCTGTTCCTGGAGCGTCAACACAAATTGTCCCAGGCCGCTGAAGGGTTGGCGGATGTAATAGCGACCTACAGTAGCGCTGATATTCAGGATCTTGCCTATCTTCGACGTGCGAGAATACTGCAGCGCATGGGCAGATACACTGACGCGGCCATGACGTACAGGGATTTCATGAGAAAGCGAAGCGAAAGCTTCATGCTTGACCGGGGGTTGTTTTTCCTGGCTGAACTCTCGGAGACGAATCTTGGAGATACGGCCGGAGCTTTGTCCCTCTACCAACAACTGCTCAATGAACACCCGAATTCTCCGTTCGCTCCGGCGGCTCGTGACGGTATTGTTCGTTTACGCAAGGGAGATTCCTGATGAAACGTTTCCTCATTGCCGTATTGCTGGCGGTGTTTCCGTATGTCGCAGTGTCCCAGCAGAGTTTGTTGATTCACATGGACTTGCGGCAAACCGACCATCTGAAGGCTTACGGTCTAGTGTATTGGGTGTTAACGAAGAATGTCGATGTGGATTGGCTGCTCAACTACCGCGGCGGCAGTTTTCTCATGGCGCATTACCCATTCATCGAACAGGAATGCCGAATCCGCGGTATCGCCTTCGAAGCCATCGACGGTGCGACCGCCGCTCAGATCGTTGCGGAAGTGAGCGGTGTTCAACACAACACCGAGCTTGTGCGTCTTGAGAAGGCACCGAAAATCGCCGTCTACGTTCCACCCAATTTTCAGCCATGGGATGATGCCGTCACGTTGGCGATGGAGTACGCCGATGTGCCGTACGACAAGGTGTGGGATGAAGAGGTGTTGAGTGGCAAGCTTGAAGGGTATGACTGGTTGCATTTGCATCACGAGGATTTCACTGGTCAGTACGGGAAGTTCTACGCCATGTTTGCAACTTTCCCGTGGTACATACAGCAAGTGGCTACCAATGAGGCTATGGCGAAGCGTCTGGGCTTCAACAAAGTCAGCGAAATGAAAAAGGCCGTTGTCCGTGCCATACGCGATTTCGTGGGAAGTGGTGGATTCATGTTCGCAATGTGCTCGGCAACGGACACCTTCGACATTGCGCTCGCTGCCGAACATACCGATATCTGCGACGTGATGTTCGACGGCGATCCCCCGGACCCTGACTGCCAGGAGAAGCTGGATTACAGCAAGACGTTCGCATTCACTGATTTCAAGCTCGTGATGAACCCCTATGAATACGAGTATAGCGACATAGACGTCACGCCTCCCCTGGGCGGGAACCCCGACAACGATTTCTTTACGCTATTCGATTTTTCCGCGAAGCACGATCCCGTTCCCACTATGCTCACACAGAATCATGTGAATGTCATTTCGGGATTTCTTGGCCAAACCACAGCATTTCGCAAGCATCTTATAAAAAAATCCGTGACGATACTCGCGGAAAAGGAAGGTGCGGACGAAGTGAAATACCTGCACGGCAACTACGGTCGAGGTACCTTCACGTGGTATGGTGGTCATGATCCCGAAGATTACCAGCATCGCGTTGGCGATCCACCGACTGATCTGTCCTTGCATAAGAACAGTCCCGGTTACAGACTGATTCTCAACAACATTCTGTTTCCGGCTGCGAAAAAGAAACAACAGAAAACATAGTCAACGGTGATGCACACGCGTGACGAGTGTAGGGACAATGCACTGCTCGCAGCCGTGTATCGAATGAGCGCGCTGTGTGGTGATTAATCACGAACGTTGCGGTTGTGGATTGGCTTGAACACACACGCTCTCACGGAGCATGAACAGGTTGTCCGTGCATTTCGGGAAGCGTCGCACTGGTAGGGAAGGAGTGGTAGAGTATTCGGAAGAGCGGCGTGTTCGCCCCTGCGTGGAATTTCCCGAGACTCGTGATGATGGCTGGAACAACATTCCAACGCACAACTACATTCGGATTACGAGTGGAGTTCGCTTGATGCAAGCAGGGCGTGTTGCTCCCCGCGTGTTGGAGCAAGCGTAGGAGGCGATGTTGCATCACCTCGTCATGCGGATTCTTGATGTTCGTGTTAGGCTGACTTCGTGCGAGTCGCCGGTTCTCGACTGCTTCGATATTCAGCGAGGGCTTTACGCAATGTATCGCGAGCGGCTTCGGCGCACTCGTATTTATTTTTCGGAATGGCGTCGAGAAAACCGATGATATCGTGAACATCAATCGCCTTGGCGTCGTCGATTGAAGCACCGATTGCGAGTTCGCACATTCCCGAAGCGGAAGCTTGCAACCCTGAGCAGCCGGCGTACTGAAATGCCGCATCGCGAATGACGTCATCCTCGATGCGCAACCATAGCATCAACACATCTCCGCAGCCGGCTTGATGCTGCACATGAACGGAAGCGTCGGTGAGTGTACCGAGATGCAGATCGCGGGCGATGATATCGATTGCTTTCGGGGCGTAGCCGAGCGCGAGAAGAAATTCCTTGCGAGTCTCGTCCATGTTCTTTCCAGTGATGAAAAACGTAGACAACACGGAACCGTGCTGTTTCTTGTTTCACGCTACACGATTCCGTACTATTATTAATCTATGTTTTTTTGAAATAATTCGGTACTACATTCCAGTGCGTGGAGACAGAACATGAGTGTTCTTATTGACAAGAAAAGCCGTGTCATCGTGCAGGGTATCACAGGCTCCGAGGGTGCGTTCCATGCCCAACAGATGATCGAATACGGTACGAAGGTCGTTGGTGGTGTGACACCGGGAAAAGGCGGGAGCGAACATTTGGGTGTTCCGGTGTTCAACACGGTACGAGATGCCGTCGCCAAGACCAAGGCCAACGTTTCGGTTGTGTTCGTTCCACCAGCCGCTGCTGCGGATGCGATCATGGAAGCGGCGGACGCAGGCGTCGCGGTGATAGTTTGCATCTCCGAGGGTATTCCCACTCGGGACATGGTGCGAGTGTACGAATTCGTCAAATCGAAAGGCGTACGCCTTATCGGACCGAACTGCCCCGGAATCATTTCTCCCGGCAAGGCGAAGGTCGGCATCATGCCCGGTTTCATTCACAAGAAAGGTCATGTCGGCGTTATCTCGCGAAGCGGGACGTTGACGTACGAGGCCGTGAAACAACTCAGCGAGCTGGGAATCGGGCAATCCACTTGCATCGGTATCGGCGGCGATCCCATAATCGGGACGCAGTTCGTCGACGCGTTGAAACTCTTCAACGACGATGCGGATACCGACGCCGTGGTCATGATCGGCGAAATCGGAGGAACGGCCGAGGAGGAAGCGGCTGCCTATGTCAAGCGCTACATGCGCAAACCGGTTATCGGATTCATTGCCGGAAAGACAGCTCCTCCAGGGAGAAGAATGGGTCACGCCGGTGCCATCATCGCCGGAGGAAAAGGTACTGCTGCGGAGAAAATGAAGGCATTGAAAAAGGCGGGAATTCACGTCGTGGACAATCCAGCCGTTATAGGTATCACTGTTGCGAAAGCAATGAATCTGGAAGTCCAGGGGCAGCATCGTACCACGAAATCACCTGCGAAGGCAAGCTGATTCCTCCGATAAGAAAAAACTTCGGTCGTCTATGGACGACCGTTTTTTATGCTTGAGGAAGATGTGGCGGGGAGTCATCGCTCGATCACAAATATTTGCGTGAAGTAGTAGGTTCCACTGGCATTGCGTGCGACACCTACTCCGGTACCGGTGAATTTTCCTTCCAGTATCAGCCTGTGTCTGTCGCTTCTCAACCAGTTGCTCACGACCTGCGCGGCAGGATCGGCGAAGCCGTAGTTGAACGCAATGGTTTCGGCTGCACCGCTGATCTGAAGTTCCTGGTCTATGATATCGTAGCGTTGCTCGAAACCATCGTGCCCGAAGGGCAGCTTCTGGCTCGCGATATCGGAACTATGCTTGCGTGCCTGTTGCGTGATGATATTTTGTAGTGTCAAGGTCGCCAATCCAATTCCTGCGCGGTGCTGATTCACCAAGAAATGAACGCGAGCTTCCAGTTCGTCGGTTGGAATTGGTGGGTCCGGTGTACTTGGTGGGTCCTCGGTGCACGAGAGAAAAACAACTGTCGCAAGCAGGCACAACAGCAGAACACGACATCGGCGGTGCAATACTAAATCAACGTACGATACGCAAGGCATGAATCACCATGGTCGTTTTACAGCTACGAAGTACATTGACAAAATCCGCGACGTAATGCTAAGAAGCAAGTGACGCGTTCAGATGACAAGCTGTGATCGAACGGGAATGTGATGAAGTACTGTGCACTTGAGCTGCAATTCCGTCATACTCATTGCATAGACGCTGTTCCACATCCCTGGTTTCGCGGAGCATTCGCTCAGCGGCTTCCTTGTACCATACCGGAAATTTCTCGTTCGATCTGGGCTTGCGTCAGCAACTCGTTGCCGCTTAAAATGACGGAATTGAAGCAATCGACGCGGCTGCAAATGCCGATGCAGTCGGAGAAGTCGGCTTTTTCAGTCAGAAACAGCGTATACAAATCCGCACCACATGCGCACTGATCATATACTGGTAACTCTACGTCGCACTGCGGGCAATACAGCGATGTGATCACACCGGGCACTGCTTGTATGCCGAACGATATTCTGCATCTATCACCGTACACGGGGCTCAATGCAACGATGCCCCGTTTCCCATCGCAGGAAACGCGAAGAACAATGCCCGGATGGCCATTGAACATCGCCTCGTCATTGACGAGCTTATGCCCACGCTCGCAGAAGCACTCTCGCACAAGCAGAATATGTGTGCGTCGAGGTGCTACCAACATCTCGGGAAGTGGAAAAATCATCATGCCGTTATCGTCGAAGCGTTGCATGGAAGCCTCCGGAAGTAGATGTCACAGCCTACATGCGGAAGCTACGATTCAACCGAGGCAATGTCAAGGAATAAAAGAGAGGCTGGCAGTGTTTCTTGCCAGCCTCTCAGGAGGAGGAGGGAGGGAAATGTCATGAATCGCTGTACGATTCCAACATACACTGTAAACTTACGTTCGGAAAAAATGAAAGTCAAGAGAAAAACGAGAGTTCAAAATAAAATTTTTTTTTCCTTGCGTTGTTCTCGTACGCACCAGCAGAAAACCCTGTTACTCGAATTCGACGAGTATCTGCTTGTTCTGTACGCGATCGCCTGCCTGCACGTGGATGCGCTTCACGATGGCGTCAAGAGGGGCGGTGACGACATTCTTCATCTTCATCGCCTCAAGTATCAGAACTTCGTCGCCTGGCTTGACATGTTGACCCTCACGCACGAACACGTGCTCGATAGTGCCTGGTATGAATGCAGTCAGTGTTCCGAGGTCCGGCGTGGTCCACTGTTTGCGCTGTTTGTATTTCGTCGTGTACGTGGTTTCGTACGCGGTATCGTCGATCAGCAGTATGTGTACGTCGTCTGTCATGCTTCAGAACGGCGGGATGCCGTGTTTTTTTGTGGGACGGCTCTCGTTTTTGGTCATGGAAATTTCTATGGAGTGAATAAGGAAGTCGCGTGTCTCTTGTGGACTGATCACCGCGTCGATATGGCCGTTTGCTGCCGCGATGTAGGGATTGGCGAATTTTTCCGTGTACTCCTGCACTTTTCGTCTACGTGTTTCGTCCGGATTTTCGGATGAAGCGATCTCATTCCGGAATATGATGTTGGCTGCGCCTTCCGGTCCCATGACTGCGATTTCGGCTGTCGGCCAAGCGAAGACGAAATCCGCTCCGAGATGTCTGGAGCACATGGCGATGTATCCGCCACCGTAGGCCTTGCGTAGAATGACGGTGATTTTCGGTACCGTCGCCTCGCTATACGCATAGAGGACTTTCGCGCCATGGCGTATGACACCCGCGTGTTCCTGATCAACACCCGGGAGATAGCCGGGGAGATCGACCAAGGTGATCAACGGTATGTTGAAGGCATTGCAAAAACGTATGAAGCGCGCAGCCTTGTCGGATGAATCCACGTCGAGTACGCCCGCGAGAACAAGTGGTTGATTTCCCACTATACCGACTGTTTCGCCTTTGAGGCGCGCGAATCCGATCACGATGTTCGCTGCCCAATGTTCCTGTATTTCAAAGAACTCCGATGAGTCGCCCACCGCACGTATGACGTCCCGTACATCATACGGTTTTCGTGGATCAGTGGGAATGATCGAATCGATGTCGAAAGCAGCGTCCGGCAGTGCGGCGGGAAAGGCGTCAGGACGTTTTCTGTTGTTCCACGGTATGAAGGTGACGAGTTGCTTAATTTGCTCGAAACACTCTTGTTCGCTATTCGCAAAGAAATGCGCATTCCCGGAAATCCCTGTTTGCACGCGAGCGCCGCCAAGATCCTCCATGCTGATTTCCTCGCCGAGCACGGTTTTTATCACCTCAGGTCCGGTGATGAACATCTTCGATATCTTGTCGACGACGAAGACGAAGTCGGTCAATGCCGGTGAGTATACCGCGCCGCCTGCGCAAGGTCCGAGAATGACGGAAATCTGCGGGATGACTCCTGAAGCGATGGTGTTACGGTAAAAAATCTCGCCGTATCCCGCCAGCGAGTTCACGCCTTCTTGTATGCGTGCGCCTCCACTGTCGTTGATACCGATCAACGGCAGGCCCAGCTTCATGGCGTGATCCATGATTTTCGTTATTTTTCTCGCGTGCATGAGGCCAAGCGACCCACCTGCCACAGTGAAATCTTGGGCGTAGATGCAGATCGGGAAGCCGGCGATTTTTCCCGTGCCCGTGATGACACCGTCAGCGGGTAATTGCTTCTTGTCCATGTCGAAATCCTGACATTTGTGCTCCACGAAAAGATCGTATTCATGAAACGTGTCGGGATCCAAAAGAGCCGTTATACGGTCGCGTGCAGTGAGTTTGCCCATGGAGACCTGCTTCTCGATGGCTTTTTCACCACCACCGAGGACGACTTTCGACTTCCTCCGAAATAAATCCATCATTCGTGATGCAAGTGACATTATCGGGAATGCTCCAGATTGTGAGAGAATTCTGACGTTTCGACATTGTTTCGAAACGCAAACGGGAGAGAAGAAGGACTATGGTGCCGTTGCTCGCGCGGATCAGTACTTCGCTCGAACATGTCGCTGATCAGCGAAGCAGCAGCATTGTCCTGCTAAGGACTTCGTTGTCACCAAGTAGTGTGTACACGTAGGTGCCGCTGGGGAGTCCGGAGGCAAGGAATGTCACATCGTACGTTCCTTCTCTCAGAACCCCATCAAGCAGTGTCCGGACGAGACGACCGTCGATTGTGAATACATTGAGACGAATGTGTTGTGGTGAGGGGAGATTGAAAGAAATTGTCGTAGAGGGATTAAATGGATTCGGATGATTTTGATGTAGTTGGGGCGTTCCGCTAAATGTGACGCTTTTCAGATATTGGTTGCAAAGACTATCGACGAGCAATACGCCGTCTAGTGCATGGGCCCGCGGATTGCCAATATTGAAGCGCAACGATTTCATTTCGAGAGGAGATGTTGATGGATCATTCCATACGGCTATGCCACGAATGAATAGCATTGGTCCCGTTCCCTGCAAGGGCAATGTGCCGTTACCCGCGACGGTGATGTGCCCCGGTGCAGAGAATTCGACATTGAGAGTCATTCCCGCAGTCAGCGTACCTTCGTTCGTCCATGAGAGAGGATGGAAGTGATGGGCGTCGTACTCGAGTTCGAAGTAGAACGACGTGGTGTTGGAACCTTCGCGGTTGTTAAACAAGAGTACAGGCAGAAGCAGAATTTCCTGCGAGCGAGCCTCGACGATATCAGGTACACCGGCTGCGAGCGTCGTCACACCGATGCCCGTCAACGGGATGCTGATGAGAGGAACATCGCTGTCGTTGGTGTTCAGCTCGAGAATGGCGTTTTTTATAAAAATGCTGCGCGGGATGAAGCTGACTGTCAACGAAGCTTCTTCACCCGGATCGAGCAGGTAGAAGGATTGTGATGTGATCGCGAAGTCCCCGGCGTCCGCACCTGTGATACGCATACCCTCCACACGTAACGGTCCGTAGCCAATGTTGCTGAATTCAATCAAGGTGTCGCGTGCCTCGCCAAGTTCCACTTCACCGAAATCTATGGCTGCAGGAGCCAGCTCGATTTCAGGAGAGACGTCGAAAATCTCGACGACTATCATTCCAGTGTTGTCCTCGTGGCGATCCACTGAAAAGGGTGGCTTGTCTTCTATGTACAGTGTGACAGGTGCTCCCTGACCGGTGAACGGCACACGATAGCGATAGATCGGACTCAACCCGGGTGGATCGATCCGAGTGGAAATCGGCTGTCCATTCAGAAGAAAACCATTGGTTGTAGACGTGGATAAACCGGGGAAGCCGAATTCGCCGGGGGGAATATCCCTGTAGTACGCAGCGTCCACCAAACCGACGCTATCGCCTTGGGCGTTTTTCCAGAAGCTGAACGTTCCAGAACAGATGATATCGAATCTCTTGCCGAGCGGAAGTAGCTGTGACTGTTTCGGAATAGTGTCGACGGCATACACGTCGATTCGTTCGAGAAACAACTGTCCGTGCGTGCTCGAACATACGAGCACGAGCAGAATGGTTGTTAGGGCGATATGGGAACAACGTTCGATCATGAGATTCCACTTCATTGCAATTTACGAATTTCCAGCATATTCGTTGCGCTTCTGTTCTGCAAGGGGCTTCCAGCGGAGAAGACGATGCGATCGTTTCGTCGGCATAAACCGTGTTCGACGAGATAACTGCCGAGACGTCCGAGGTCGTGCTCCATGTCCGTGAGGGGCGGTATCAAAACGGGGCGCGTTCCCCACACGAAGGCGAGTTCGCGTAATGTGTTCTCCCGGTCCGTCAATGCGAGAATAGGAATCGATGGACGGTATTTCGCGATGACGCGAGCCGTTCCGCCCGAAGTCGTCAGCGTGACAATGGCGTCGGCGGAAATCTGTTCGGCGATGACACGACAAGCCCGACCGATGGCATCGGCCGCATTCAAATGATCTTCCACGGGAACGGCATGCGTCCGCGCAGCTGCGTCCGTGGTATGTTCGATGGCTCGAATGATTCTGTCCATGTAGCTGACGGCTTGGACCGGCCACGCACCGATACTGGTTTCGCCACTCAGCATGACGCAATCACTGCCATCCAATACGGCATTGGCGACATCGCTCGCTTCGGCCCGTGTCGGGCGCGCGTTGCTTATCATCGATTCGAGCATCTGCGTGGCCGTTATCACCGGTTTTCCATGGAAATTGCAGCGGCGAATGATGTCTTTTTGCAGGACCGGTACTTGTTCAGCGGGCATCTCCAAACCAAGATCACCGCGTGCGACCATGATGGCATCGGCTTCCTCGATAATATCGTCGATGTCGGAGACGCCTTCCCATCGTTCTATTTTCGCAATACAGGGGACGTTGCGTCCCAAATATTTCATCGTAGCTCGCAATTCGATAATATCTCGTTCGGAGCGCACGAATGAAAGGGCGACGGCATCGACTCCGGCGGAAAGTCCGAATGCCAAATCCTTGATGTCTTTTTCACTTATCGGTGGTGCTGAAATAGTGGCGCCGGGGACTATAATGCCCTTGTTGCTTTTCAGCGTTCCACCATTTCGCACAACGGTGTGTATTTCGTTGCCTCGAATGTCCACGATTTCCAATGACAGATAGCCATCATCCAGCAGCATTGTCTGCCCGACATCAACCTCCAGCGGTAGTGCTTCGTACGTGCTGCCAACCCGCGTATCGTCACCGATTCCGTCGTGGTCAGTCGAGATGATGAATTCGGTGCCTTCGCGCAATTCGACGCCATCATCGGGCATGCTGCCTGTACGTATTTTCGGTCCCTGTAAATCCTGCAGTATTGCGATGGGTTTTCCCAAGCTGTCGGCTGCCTCGCGTATATGTGCTATCATGCGTTCATGTTCATCGTGTGTACCGTGTGAAAAGTTAAGTCGGGCAATATCCATGCCCGCGTCGATCAATGAGCGCAAGGTGTCGATGTCGCTTGAGGCGGGACCGATCGTGCAGATGATGTTGGCTCGTCGTTCCATTTTGTTCCCGTGATGTTGAATCGTAACCGAACTTGTACCGAATGTTCCGTATCCGAGTAGGGATAAAAGAGGGAATGAAATTACAACAGGTACAAATATGAAAAATATTTCGCAGTATTACGTTTTGTCCTGATCCGAAAGGCCGCATGCGTCATCCAGCGTTGCCGGGGTTGCGATTTGCCATTCGTGCTCGTGCACGTTGCTTGCTCTCGCTCGTCACTACTCCGTACATGCACGAGCTGTGTTCGGAACATCTGTTCTATCTCGCGGCTTTGATGGCATCGAGCAGACGTGGGAGCACTTCACCGGAGGGCGAGCATATGCATTCGTCCACCATGGAAGCAAGCGCCGAAGGTTCGGGATTGATTTCTATCAGCATGGCACCGCCCTGCTGTTTTGCGATCAACGGCAGTTGAGCGGCGGGATAGACTTGACCGGACGTGCCGATCGTGAGGAATACATCACAGTCGACGGCGGCTTCGGTTGCGAAACGCAATTCCTTTTCAGGCAACTGTTCACCGAACCATACGACGTCTGGACGTATCGCTCCTCCGCAGGAACATTGGAGGACGTGTTCACCCGGTGGTGCCTCATCGCCGTGAAACACAGCTTCGCAGATCATGCACCGACTCCGTTCGATGTTTCCGTGTAGTTCGTGTACTTCTCGACTTCCAGCCCGCTGATGCAAATTATCCACGTTTTGTGTGACGAGTGAAAATCGGGGAAACATATCGTGCAGCGCGGCGAGCGCGAAATGTCCGGGATTCGGGTTCACGTTCGCAATCAATTGTCGTCGCCAACTGTACCAGCGCCACACCAAATCCGGGTCGGCACGAAACGCCGCTTCGGTGGCAAGTTGCTGCGGATCGTATTTTGCCCACAACCCGCCTGCATCCCGGAACGTCGGTACTCCGCTTTCCGCCGAGACCCCGGCACCGGTAAGAACAGCGACGTGTCTGGCGTTGCTCAGTTTGTTCGCAATGATTTCTGATACCATGGATTCTCTCCTGCTTCATTACGTTATGTTTTTCGAATGTCACTGTAGGCGAACTCGCTGGTCTGCTGGAAACGGCAGGCCCGACGTGGGAATGTGAAATCGTTACGGACGTTCGGTGCTTCTAGCGATTCCATAACCCGGCTTGCTTCAATTCGTGTTCGCGCCATTCCGTTTCCAAGTCTCAATGTAATGCTCAAAATATGCTAATGCTCAACTCATTATTTCCTTTCACAACTCCTATGCTACTACAGCAGCAAAAGACGAAAAATCACGGTGACAACAGCAGGCGTTTCCAACCGGAGCTACGGACGGCATCAGGTGAAATGATCAGTCTGTGCATTG
>Ga0114946_10001619_pt1 | contig 15527 bp, 9 predicted proteins | sample WalLakDeSediment_FD_88676 | JGI IMG/M metagenome (GOLD analysis project Ga0114946, IMG submission 88676) | Lake sediment microbial communities from Walker lake, Nevada to study Microbial Dark Matter (Phase II) - Walker Lake 11/02/13 Deep Sediment | ecosystem: Environmental > Aquatic > Freshwater... | reverse complement strand
TAAACAAAGGTTTGCCAGAAGGTGACGTCATCCGGAAAGGTAACCTCAAAACTGGCCTTGCCTTCTGCATTGGTGCGCAGGCGTGGCTGCCAGTAGGCATAGTCAGAAAAGTTGCTGCGTATGCTGCCGGCCCCCGGCTCCCAACCGCCAAAGTCGGGCATAACGAAAGCCTCCAATGGGCTTGTGATGTCAATTTGATCGGGTTGTGGGGGAGGCATTTGAACTTCAAGCCTGGAAATTGGGGCGTTACCATCGAAAGCAGCCATAGATCCGAAAATACTTGATGCACCGCGTATTCGAATTCCTTCAGCCCTGCCCTGGAGAGCATCAGTGAAGGCTGTTCTGGCCTCCATTCTAGACCCATATCCTACGACAATCACCTCTTCTAATGCAAAGACTTCAGGTGCAAGAAAAATAAAGTGGGTTTCATTTACAGCCCTGAATTCATGGGTTTTCATGCCAATGAATGATACCACCAGGATTTGCCCTGCCGTTACGTTTATTGAGAAATTTCCATCAATATCTGTAACCGTTCCTGTGGCGGTGCCCTTAATAGTTATGCTTACACCCGGCAAGGTGCTGCCATCAAAGGCGTCAGATACGGTTCCACGCAATATACCGTTTACAGCATTTCCCCTGCCGATATCGTATGAAACCAATTCATCTGTCCTGGCCCTGCCTTCAGGGGGGATTCTTTCAGTAAAAGTAGCGAGGGGCTTCAAGCTTTGGGGTCTTTGCATCAATTCAGGGGAGAAAAACATCAACCCGCCTGAAAATGGAAAGCTCATCAACCCCCTTAGCATGGGTACAACCAATCTTTCCGTTTCAACATCAGCGGCCGGGCTTTCAATAAAGTCAAATCGAATGAAATTCTGTCCCCTGCCTTTTACATGGAATGGCACTGTTTTGATGTAGTGATTCTCTCTGAAAACGTAAATGATAGCGTATTTTCCTTCACTAACATCATGAAACATATGTTGTGGCCCGGGATAAACCTGAACATTTCGATTATTTTCCGGCCAAAGCAAGACGTGAAGCGGATGCCCAAACTTTTTTATGATCTCCTCATCAAATTTTCGTTCCACAAAGAGGGTACCGTTTCCCCTTGTTATTGCCCTGGGGAAACGATAATCGAACCGTGGCACGTTAGCATTTACCTCCCTTATTCTCTGGTTTTCTTTTACCAGCTCAAGGGTAAGAAATTCATCATTTAATTTACCCAGCTTACTGCCATGAACTGACCAGTATCTTTGTAAAGGACCAGACTTAAAAGGCTGGACCTCCTTAATTCCAATCGGGTCAATCCAGTATTTAAAATTATGATCAAGGGGAATGCGGTAAGAATAGGCTATGGGGGTTGATACCCTTGCCGTATCAAGAAACAGGGGGCCCGCTAATGTTTCATTCCATGCCCTGTAAAAGAAACGGTTTCGCTCACCCTGGTTTAAAAAAACAATGCCTGGGCCATAATCTATCCACGTTGTGGTGTTGTTCGACAATTGAAATGCAAACATTTGCGGAAACAAAAGCCTTCTTTCTGAGCGACTGATTCTTGGTCGGGCCTTTTGCGCATTCAGGCTTTTGTTATTATTCAGGTCAAGGCTAAAAAAAGTTTTTTTGCCTGTTTCCAGGAAAAGGCTGTCAATTATAATTTCGTTGTTTCGGGTTCTTATCCTGATATGGTTATAACCTGGTTCTCCTTTAAATGACCACGGGCGGGCATGGTTGGCCAACGAAGTGTAAACAGGCTCGTTATTTACATAAACAACATTTACAGGCACTTCCCAACCTTCTCTGAAAACAAATGGTGCAAACTGGGTTTCTCCGGTAAAGGTTTCAACCGTAGTGGTAAAAAGGTCTTTTCCCGGAAAGCGGAATTGAAAATAGGGCATGGTGTCCAGACCCGCCTCTGAAAACCAAAACGCTGATTTCCTTGCGGTGTATAGGTTCATCTTATTCTGCTGCCTGCCTGCGGTAAACGTATTAAAAGTACTTATATCGTGCCACCGTTGAGCTGTTCCGTGAATGGGAAGAGGGTTGGTCTCGAACTTTTTTGTCCAGGCAAAGGCAGTAAGGTCCGTATTGGCAACCGGCTTTCCCCAGGCATCTTTTACATCAATTTCAATGGTGGTTTTCTCTCCGGGAAAAACCCTTTCGGGCTGATTAACCAAAACACTGAGCTGCCCGGGCTGAAATACGGAGCTGGTGCGTTGATTTGCCAGTTCGCCTGCCCACAGGTAGTGAATGCTCAAAATATAATTGTCGGCAGGCTTAGCAGCTTCCTTCATAAAAAATTCAGTGTCCTCTCCATTGGCCACCTCCTTGTCATCTTTATAAAGAAACCAGGCAAAGGGTAAGTTTCGGGGATTTTTTACGCTGAACATAACTTGTTCATGGCTTCGCTCTTCAACCACAGAAATGCCGGCATCCCAGCGCAAGGGCCGCAGGGTTTCAGAAACTCCGTTGCCAGTGAGCTTATACTGATAAACGCCCGGGTTGATCTTTTCGGTATAAGGCAATTCCACTTCTCTTGAAACTCCCGTAAGGCCCTGTTTGTCCTGGTATTGCAGGGTGGCCCTCATCTCTTTTGAAATGCCGTTTTCACGGAAGTGAAAGGTGATTAAAGAGTCGTGCAGGCGGTACTCCAATTCCTCCTTTTTGTGAAAGAACTGTAAGCTTATTCGGTTTTCTCTTTTCTGGTTGTCGTGGCTGATCAGCCTTACCAGAACTTCATAGTCAAGATTGATCTCAGAAAACAAGGTGTCGGCAATAACGAATGGGGTAGGGGCACCGGCATCTAACGCCAAATCTATTTTATGCAAAGTGTCGGCGACAAAAGTTTGATCGCGGAAGAATTTATTTACTTTTCTGGGGTAAACGGCAATTTCAAGCCGCGCATCATACAAAGGCAAGCCATTTTCATCTCTCCCGGTAATTTGAAGCTCAAGGTTTTGTCCACGGAAGTGGTATGATTGTGGGTGCGCGACAGAAAGCTGGATATTACCAAGCTCATAGTCGGCATAACGAAAATACCCGGAAAAAAGATGCCTTCCGCTGGGTCTTTCCAGCGAAATCCGATAGCGGGTGTCCAGTTTCAGATCCAGGCTGTCGTGCAGCACAAAAGAGCCTTCAAAACCGCCCGGGGCATAGCTTTCAATTTGTTGTAAAACGGTTTTTCCCTTTCGGGGAATCCATATTACCAGCTTGGCACTCCCTTTGGCAGCCTTGCCATGCTGGTTTACTATGTAGGCCTTATAATTTACCGTTTCGCCAGGGCGGTATTGGGGTTTGTTAAAAACCATGTAGCCCGAATATTCAACCTCCGCACGGTATTCTCCAAAACCAAAAAAAGCAGCGTATTTTTCACCAATATCATACAAGGCATCTTCAGCATAAGGATAATCTATAAACTCGTATAAATCGAGCGGAATGCCAATGGCAAACTCAGCCAATTGAATTATATCTGAGAATACACCTGCCGGAGTTTTTGTAGCCAAAAAAGTTCCAATCCTGCTGAAAAATCCTTGGTTATGGCTTTTTTTCAGGTCAAAAATATGAAGGTGCCCTTGATACTCGTAAGTTAACCAACCGCTTGCATTGCTTTTCTTTTCGAGATAAGTTCCGGTTACAGCATCAAATGGAATGGCCCTATTACCAACCCTGACTACCAGTTGATTTAATGAATTACCTTGCAGGTCGCTGATCATAAAACTCAGATCACGGCGGTTGTTTAGCAGGTGAATATTGGTGTTGTTTACAGTTTTTAATTCAACCCTCACCTGGTTTTCCACCACTTTTACCAAGAGATAATGCCCTGCTTTGGTGATCTCAGGTAATGGTTCATTGAATGGAACCGAATCAACCTTGGTGTGAAAAAGCGATACATCGCCCGGCTTTATATGGCCTTTCTTAATGAAATCGATGGCTTGCTGGTTGGTGATCTGGTAAATGTACTGGTAGTGGCTGTGGCGGGCAGCTGCGGGGAGGTCCTGTGTGGCAGCAGGAAGAAAAAAAGCAAGAAACAAAAGCCAGCTGCTGGCAAGTTTTGGCATTGGGCAAGGCTTTGGTTGTTGTGTGGGTAAATATATAAAAACTTTCTTTATCCATTGCCGTTGGCTTTAGCACAAAGAATACAATGCTGTACTTTTTGTATCCATTGCCGTTGGCTTTAGCCAACGACAAAGATTAAAAAGAGAGAGTCTGGGCTTTAGCCCCATAATTTCTTAAAAAAACAATCTGAAAAATTTTACCTGTACCTGATCCACTTCCAGAGTTCGGAGTAGTTGGTTTTTTTGCCGTACATGAGTATGCCGGTGCGGTAAATCTTTCCGGCCAGCCAGGTGGTAAAGATGAATCCCAGTATCAGCAAACCGGCAGAGAGGGCCAGGTCAAGATACGGCACGCCAAACGGAATACGTATCATCATAACAATAGGCGAAGTTAGCGGGATGATTGAAAACCAGAAAGCCATTGAACTGGAAGGATTTTGAATTACCATTTGGGCAATAACAATGGAAAAGATCAGGGGTATGGTAACGGGCAGCATAAATTGCTGTGTGTCGGCTTCGCTGTCGACAGCCGATCCGATGGCCGCAAACAAGGCCGCGTATAAAAGGTATCCTCCAATGAAAAAGAATAGGAACGACAAAATCATCACCGGGAAGTTGATCGAGGCCAGCCCTTCCATGATCTGACCTGCAGTGGTGTTTTGCATTTGCACGGTTTCCATTTGCTTTTGCAGTTCTTCGGCATTAAGCGACTGTGCACTGGTTACATATACCTGCTCGGCCGGGGTAAACTTAAAGGTATCCGGGAAAGCCGCCCTGACTCCGCCTACAATGGCAAAGGTGAGCACCACCCATATCAGGAACTGTGTAAGTCCTACCAATCCGACACCCACTATTTTCCCCATCATAAGCTGAAAGGGTTTTACGCTCGAGATGATAATTTCCACAATGCGATTGGTCTTTTCTTCCAGCACACCCCGCAGCACCTGTGATCCAAATAAAAAGATGAACAGGTAAATCAGGAATCCGCTTACAAAACCCAGGCCCATACTTACTTCGGGATAGTCGGTACGCTCCATCCCATCTTTTTCCAAACGCACGGCATTGATGATGATCCGGGTTTCGATGGCCATAAGCACTTCGGGGTCAATGCCGGCTATGGTCAGCTTCAGGCTTTCAAATTCGTTTTTCAGCACCGACTCCATGTGCGATTTTGCATTGAAGTTTACTGATTTGAGAGAGAAAAGCCTAAGGCTCGAGGGCGCCTGGAAAGCGACCTCGGGGATATGAAGTACGGCGTCGAACTTGCCGTTACGCATTAGCTCCAATCCGCTGTCGATATCGGTTTGAAGGTGGGTGTATTTTAAGTTTCGGGTGTCGCTGAAGGCATCGTAAAATATTTGAGTATCATCCACAATAGCCACTTCGTAATCCGAGTCGCCCATTATTGCCAGCAGGGCAGGGCCGATCATTAGTGCAGCCAGCAAAATCGGGCCAAGGATGGTCATTACGATAAAGGAGCGCTTCCTGACACGGCTCAGGTACTCGCGTTTTATTATGACTGATATCTTATTCATTTTGTGGCGGTTTGTAGGTTATTCGGCCAGGTAGTCGTTGGCGCTTTCTGATATTTCGTATTCGCGGCTTTCCTGCGGAAATTTCCCGGTAACGGTCTTGATAAATATGTCATTCATACTGGGTGTCATCTCGCTGAACGAAACCACGTGGGCTCCGGGCAGCACTTGTTTCAGCAGCTCATTTGAATCGGCATCGCGCACAATCTTTACCCTGGCAGTCAGCAACCCATTGTGGGGTGTTGAACGAATCAGCTCGAAACGGTGATCGAGCATTTGCTCAACAGGCCTTTTAAGGCTTGCCAGTTCAAGCTGAAAGATATTGGTGGAGTATTCTTTCTTAATGTTTCTTACGTTCCCATCAAGGATTTTCTCCGATTTGTTGATCAGGGCAATGTGGTCGCAAAGCTCTTCAACTGATCCCATGTTGTGGGTAGAGAAAATGATGGTGGCGCCCTCATCACGCAGCTTAAGTATTTCCTGCTTGAGCAGGTTTACGTTGATGGGGTCGAATCCGCTGAAAGGTTCATCGAATATGAGCAGTTCGGGTTTGTGCAAAATGGTGATGATGAACTGTACTTTCTGTGCCATACCTTTCGAAAGCTCTTCCACCTTTTTGTGCCACCATGGTATCAGGTCGAACTTCTCGAACCACTCTTTGAGCATTTTTTTGCTTTGGTGCGCAGGCACGCCCTTCAACTGGGCAAGGTACATGGCCTGTTCGCCCACTTTCATTTTCTTGTATAAGCCTCGCTCTTCGGGCAGGTAGCCAATGCGGTGCACGTGCTCCGGCTTGAGTTTTTCCTGCCCAAAAAACAAATTACCCTCATCGGGTGCAATAATCTGATTGATAATGCGGATAAGGGTTGTTTTTCCTGCCCCGTTGGGGCCTAGCAGGCCGAAAATGCTGCCTGCCGGCACCTTTATGCTTACATTGCTTAGCGCCTTGTGGCCGGTGTATGATTTGCTGATGTTGTCAGCCCTGAACAAGTATTGCATCGGAGAAGTATTAGTTAAAGACGTCTTTCATCCGTTCAAAGAAACTCTTTTCGCCCTTTTTGGGGTTGGGCTTGAAGTTTTCTGATGTGGCCAGCCTTTCAAGTATGTCGCGCTCTTCTTTCGAAACGGTTTGCGGGGTCCATACGTTAATATTAACCAGCAGGTCGCCCCGGCCATAGGCGTTTACCGAAGGAAGGCCCTTGCCTTTTAGGCGAAGCACCTTGCCACCCTGTGTGCCTGGCTCAATTTTAATGCGGGCTTTGCCTTCGAGTGTGGGAATTTCAATGGTGTCGCCAAGCACGGCCTGTGAGAAGCCGATGTAATGGTCGTAAAGCAGGTTGCTGCCATCGCGTATAAGCTTTTCGTGGGGCACTTCCTCTACCAGTACAATCAGGTCGCCGGGCACGCCGCCACGGGCTGCTGCATTACCTTTGCCGCTGAGCGAAAGTTGCATACCTTCTGCCACACCGGCCGGAATGTTAATGCTGATCACTTCATCCTCTTTCACAATACCGTTACCATAGCAAACGGTACATTTCTCAGTAATGGTCTTGCCTTCGCCGCCGCAGGTGGGGCAGGTGGTGGTAGTTTGCATTTGCCCCAAAAAAGTGTTGGTAACCCTGGTTACCCTACCCATGCCGTTGCAGGTGCTGCAGGTGTGATAAGAGCCTCCATCTTTGGCGCCGGTGCCGTTACAACTTTTACAGGGAACGTACTTGCTCACCTTCACTTTTTTTTCCACGCCGGAAAGGATCTCCTCAAGGGTGAGCTTCACTTTAATGCGCAGGTTCGAGCCCTTATTGACCCTGCGGCCGGTGCTACGTCCGCCAAAGCCGCTGCCAAAGCCACCAAAGATATCTCCAAACTGGCTGAAGATATCCTCCATAGACATGCCACCTCCAAAGCCGCCCCCACCGAAGTTGTTGCCCATGCCGGCATGGCCGTACTGGTCGTAGCGCGACTTCTTGTCGGCATTGCTAAGCACCTCGTAGGCCTCGGCCGCCTCCTTGAATTTGGCTTCCGCAGATGGGTCGCCCGGGTTCTTGTCGGGGTGGTATTTCAGGGCCTTTTGGCGGTAAGCCTTCTTGATCTCTTCAGGAGTGGCACTGCGCGAAACACCTAATATTTCGTAATAATCTCTTTTCGACATTCAGTTAGAATTTGCTTTAGTTGGCAACAACCACGCGGGCAAAGCGAATTACCTTACCGTTGAGCATATAACCCTTCTGTATCTGGTCGACCACTTTTCCTTTCTGCTTCTTGTCAGTGGCCGGAATGTGGGTAATGGCTTCGTGAAAGTCGGTATTGAATTCCTCGTCAACGGCGTTGATCTCTTCCACGCCCTTTTGGGTAAGGATGGTTATCAATTTGTTATAGATCAGTCCAATTCCCTCGGCCACGGCATCGCCTTTTGCCTCTTTTTCGGCCAGGGCGCTGGCGCGTTCAAGGTCATCGACAACCGGCAAGAGGGCAGTGATCATTTCCGCCGAAGCGGTTTTTGAAAACTCAATGCGTTCCTTGGTGGTGCGCTTGCGATAGTTGTCGAATTCTGAAAACAACCTGAGGTGCTTCTCGTTGGCCTCAGCCACCTTGGCTTCCAGCTCTTTGATGCGGTTGAGCATCTCCTGGTTTATGTCAAGAATGGCTTCTTCTTCCTGCTGTGCCTGCTCAGGTGACATATTGTCGGGTGCACCGGCCTGCTGCTCGGGCTGACCGGACACATGCTCATTTTCCTTATGGGTTTCTTTCTTTTTCGAATCGGCTTTTTTTTCCATTTTTTATATGAAGGCTTTATTGTGCATAATATAGGGTGCCCGCAATCATCAAATGCCTTGCCAATTGGCTTTTAAGGTCATTTTGTCAGGCCTTAGCCAATGCGTCTGATGTCGGCCCCGATTTGCTGCAGGCGGTTGTCGATTTGCTGATAGCCCCGGTCGATCTGCTCAATGTTGTGTATCAGGCTTTTTCCCGGTGCGCTGAGGGCTGCAATGAGCAGTGCCACCCCGGCGCGAATGTCGGGCGAAACCATTTCAAGGGCTTTGAGCGGGTACTTGCGTTCGAGTCCGATCACGGTGGCCCGGTGGGGGTCACAAAGAATGATCTGTGCGCCCATGTCGATGAGCTTATCTACAAAGAAAAGGCGGCTTTCGAACATTTTCTGGTGAATGAGCACGCTGCCCTTGGCTTGCGTGGCCACCACCAGCACTATGCTGAGCAGGTCGGGCGAGAAGCCCGGCCAGGGCGCGTCGCTGATGCTCAGGATGCTGCCATCGATAAACGTTTCTACTTCGTAAACATCCTGGGCAGGAATGAAAATATCATTTCCCCGCCTTTCGAGTTTTATGCCCAGTTTTCTGAAAACTTCAGGGATCATACCCAGCTCATCCCAGGCAACATCCTTTATTGTGAGTTCTGATTGCGTCATTGCTGCAAGGCCAATGAAACTGCCTATCTCAATCATGTCGGGCAGCATCCGGTGACTACATCCTTTCAGTTCATTTACCCCTTCGATGGTAAGCAGGTTTGAACCAATGCCCGAGATTTTGGCTCCCATGCGGTTGAGCATTTTGCAGAGTTGCTGAAGGTAGGGCTCGCATGCGGCATTGTAAATGGTGGTGGTGCCTTCGGCAAGTGAAGCTGCCATCACTACGTTGGCAGTGCCCGTGACAGAGGCTTCGTCGAGCAGCATATAGCAGCCTTTAAGGCCCCGGCTTTCAATTTTGTAGAAGGAGGTTTCGGGGTCGAAACAAAAGCCGGCGCCCAGCTTCTCAAGGCCAATAAAGTGGGTGTCGAGGCGGCGGCGGCCAATTTTGTCGCCACCCGGCTTAGGGATGCTTGCCTTTCCGAAGCGGGCCAGCAAAGGCCCCACAATCATGACCGATCCCCGCAATTGGGTGGCTTTCTTCTTGAATTCGGGAGTATGAAGAAAATCGAGGTTCACTTCATCGGCCTTAAAAGACCAGGTGTCATCGCTGAGCTTACTTACCTTAACCCCGAAATCGGCCAGCAATTCAATGAGTTTGTTCACATCCCTTATGTCAGGAATGTTCTCAATAATCACTTCTTCTCTTGTAAGCAGGGTGGCACAAATGATTTGCAGGGCTTCGTTCTTGGCTCCCTGAGGCACAATCTCACCCTTTAACTGCTTTCCGCCGCGAATTTCGAATGAAGACATTTTGGAATGGTAAATTGTTAATTGTCAATTTGAGTTGGAAGTCGGAAGTCCGAAGCTATGTCCGCTCACCAGCGGATCCGAAGTAAACCTGCTGTGTTTGAAAGTTCCCGGGTTTATCCTGCCGCTTTATCTCCCTACTTTTGGCCAAAACCTTAGTTTTTCTTGCGATACTGAAACGGTTTTCCCAGGCCGGGTTTGCCCTGGAACTTCTTCTTTTTAATTTGTTGCTTTTGCTGGGGGGGCGCTTCGTTGGGGTGGCTCAATTTGATGTTTTCGTCAAGCTGAAGTTTTCCTTTCGAAAGTTCGCGAAGGTGGCTGGCAATTTCTTCGTCGGTAACCGCATCGCGGTTCCAGGTCAGGTACGACTTTTTCAGATGGTTGGCAATCAGCTTGATAAGGGCTGTTCTTTCGGCACCATCTTCGAGCTCGCAGGCTTTTTCAATGATCTTTTCGATATGCCGGCCGTAATGCTTGTATCTAATGTGGTTGCTGGCGTATGCAAGGCGTTCGGGCTTACGTGCAAGGCTTTGTTTTGAAGGGATGGGGAAGGGGGAGTCCACATCGAGTCTAAAGTCAGACATGATAAAGAGGTGATCCCACAATTTGTGCTTGAAATCATTTACGTCGCGAAGGTGGGGGTTGAGCTGGCCCATCACGTTAATAATGGCGCGGGCCTGGTGGTTGCGCTGCTCGCGGTCTTCGATTTCCATGATCTGCTCGATCATCTTCTGAATATTTCTACCGTATTCAGAAATGCTCATTTTTGAGCGCTGGGAGTTGTATTCCATAAAGAGAAAATAAAAGGATGTCTTTTAACCAAACCATAAATCAGGTTTTACCGGGCTGATTTTAAATCAATAAGAGAAATATCTGGTTAATAACTCGGGAAATAATCTGTGCAAAAACAAAAGCAATAACAGAAATAATGCCGGGATTGTTTCATTGGGGGCTTTTGTGGCCTTCCGATTTGTGGAAAAATGCTAAGCCTGAAACTTTCGGTACTGCTGCAAAGATATGAATTATTTTTTTGTTCCCGATTTTTTTCTTCATGGCGATAATGCTACTTTTGAGCTGAATATACTTTTATTAATATAGATAATTTCCGAATGTACCTGATATGGATAAGAAATTGATTCCCTTTGGTTTGGTTGAAGATTTTGTTCATAAGGTGGCTGTCAGGGCCGGCATTCCCGAAGCGGATGCAAAAATTTTTGCCGATGTGCTGGTGCAGGCCGATAAGTTTGGTTTCGACTCGCACGGGGTAAACCGCCTGAAGCCCATTTACCTCGACAGAATAAAAGAAGGAATAATCAATCCAGACACCCGGTTTGAAATTGTTAGGGAAAGTCCCACCACAGCTGTTGTGGATGGGCATAATGGCCTGGGGCAGGTCATCTCATATAGAGCCATGAAGCTGGCCATTGAAAAAGCTAAAAAATATGGCATGGCCATGGTTGCGGTGCGAAACTCGAACCATTATGGTTTTGCCGGGTATTATCCGCTTATGGCGGTGCGCGAAAACATGATCGGAATTACCGGCACCAATGCGCGGCCATCCATAGCGCCCACTTTCGGGGTTGAAAACATGCTGGGCACCAACCCGCTTACCTTTGCAATTCCTTCTGATGAAGATTTCCCGTTTTTGCTCGATTGTGCCACCTCCATTATTCAAAGGGGTAAGGTTGAGTTGTATGCCCGCCAAAACAAAGAACTTACAAAAGGATGGGTAATTGACCATAATGGCGAAAGTAAAACCAATGCCAGTGAAGTACTCAATGATTTAACAGCAGGGCGTGCAGCACTTAACCCCTTGGGTGGGCCTGGCGAAGATATGGCTGGCTATAAGGGATACGGATATGCCACCGTTGTTGAGATACTCTCATCAGCCTTGCAGCAGGGAGGCTTTTTAAAAATGCTGATGGGTGTTAAAGACGGAAAAAAGGTGCCATACCAGGTTGGACACTTCTTCTTTGCTATAGATATAAATGCTTTTACAGACCCTGAAGATTTCAAAAAAACCACTGGCGAAATATTACGCGAACTAAGGGCCTCGAAGAAAATGCCCGGCCATGATCGTATATACACTGCCGGCGAAAAAGAATATCTCACCTGGTTGGATCGCAAAGATAAAGGCGTGCCGTTTAATGCTGCTCTGCTGGAAGAATTCAGGGGGTTGTGCCGGGAATATGGGCTGGATGAGTATTTGGGGAAGTTCGGGGTTTAAGGTTCAAGGTTTGGGGCTCAAGCCTGCCTGACGGTTTACCCGCCTGTGGAGGGCAGTCAAGGTTTAAGGTTCAAGAGCTTGACCGCTAGCAAGCGGATCATGAGCTCTCCCGCATGTGCGGGATCGGTTGCATTTCTGCTCTGAACACCATTGAATTTGCAACTCAAAAACCCTGAATCAAAGCGGGGTCGGTTTTTCGAAGCCTTGATTTTTGCTCCACTTTTTATCAAGAAAAAGTGGAAATATATATTTGAACAACACTTACCCCTTGCGCTGCGAGGGCGCGTCTGCTGCTCAGACCTGTGTTGCGCAGCGCCCGATTTGTTGATGCTCCTTAACCCAGGGTTACACTCGCTTCACTCGCTCACCCTGGGCTATTATTGTTATACCCCCAAAGGGGTAATGACGTGTTTGCGAAGTATGTGGTATCATAATGCCGCCGCTATGCGGCTTTTTTACAGGGTAATGCCCTTAATCTACCTTAATATCGCCGCTATGCGGCTTTTTCTTGTAAGCTTCGGCGTTCGGTTCCGCTGGCAAGCGGACACAGCTCCCGTCTCCCGTCTCCGGTCTTCGGTCTCCGGTCTTCAGACCTCTGACTAACCCGAATCGCTTTCTCTCTCGAGACTCTGGCCAAGGCCTCAGCCGCCTATTGAATTCTGCCTGTTTTATACTGCTTGCTTTTTACTGCATACTGCCTAATGCCTGCTACCGCTTTCCCCTGAGCCCAGCGCCCTGAACCATTTTAACCAACAATTTTCAGACGGGCAAACTTGAGCAGAAGCTGTTTTTTGCCGAAGTTGGCAAAAACCACGGTGGCTTTGGCATCGGGGCCACTGCCTTCCACTTCTGCAACCGTTCCGGTGCCGAAGCGCTGATGCTGCACTTTCATGTCGGGTTTTAGTTGTGCGCCGGTAAGGATAACAAAGTCACCTTCAGTGGCTGCTTCTTGTGCAGGCTTTACAGGCTGGCTGGTGGCTTCAGTAATTTTTCTGAAGTTTTTCAGGCTTTCGCTGAAACTCTCCTGTTTGGCTTGCTGCGACTTTTTTGGTTTTGCCCCGGGCAGATAGTCAATAAACGATGGTTCCAGTTCATCAATAAAACGGCTGGGTTCGCAAAAATTGAAGTTGCCGTAGCGGAATCGTGTCTCAGCCCAGGTGATGGTAGCCTGGCGCATGGCACGGGTCAGGGCCACGTAAAACAGGCGGCGCTCTTCTTCCAGCTCGGCCCGGCTGCCAATAGAAAGCTGCGAAGGGAAAAGGTTTTCCTCGACCCCCGCCACAAAAACAAATGGAAACTCAAGGCCTTTGGCCGCATGAATAGTCATGAGCGACACCTTGTTGGTGTCTTCAGGGCCGCTGGTCTTGGTGTCGGCATCGGTAAGCAGGGCAATGTCCTGCATAAACTCATCCAGGGTGCGGAAGGTGTTTTCTTCGCCTTCATCAGTTGGGGCCAGCACAAAATCTTTCAGGCCACTGAGCAATTCCTCAATATTTTCCTTGCGGTTGATGCTTTCGGGCGAGTCGTCCTCGAAATAGAATTTACGTATACCTGACTGATTTACGATCTTTTCACCGAGCTCAAAAGCATTGTATTTATAAAGTTGGGTTCCGAGGGCCTGAATCATTAAGGTGAACTCCTGCAGACGGTTCAGCGTTCCGGAGTTGAAACCCAGTTGAAGGCTTTGTGCATTCAGGGTGGTTTCCCAGAGCGAAAGGCCTTTTTCTTCGGCTGCCACGCGCAGTTTGTTCAAGGTAGTGTCGCCAATACCCCTTGCGGGGAAGTTGATGATGCGGCTGAAGGCTTCCTCATCCTGCAGGTTAATAATAAGCCTGAAGTATGCCAGCACATCTTTTACTTCCTTGCGCTGGTAAAAAGAAACGCCACCAAAAATGCGATAAGGAATGTTGAGCCTGCGGAGCGCCTCTTCAAGGGCTCTGGACTGGGCATTTGTACGGTACAAGACTGCAAATGCATTGTTGGGCTGCTGATGATGGGCGCGCCACTCGAATATGCGGCCCGCAATCCAGGCCGCCTCTTCCGCTTCGTTGGCAGCTTTGTAAATCATCACCCTCTCGCCCTGATCGTTGTGCGTCCACACCTTTTTAAAGATCTGGTCCTTGTTGTGGGAAATGGCGCTGTTGGCAGCGTTTACAATGTTTTGGGTGGAGCGGTAATTTTGCTCAAGCTTGAAAAGCTTGAAATCGGGATAATCCTTTTTGAAATTTAAAATGTTGGCAATGTTGGCCCCGCGGAAGGCATAAATGCTCTGGGCATCGTCGCCCACTACGCAAATGTTTTCATTGTTGGCAGCCAGCTTCTTTACAATCAGGTATTGCGAAAAATTGGTGTCCTGGTACTCATCAACCAATATATAGCTGAACTTCATTTGGTATTTGTACAAGACATCCGGGAAGTCGCGCAGCAACACATTGGTGTTGAAAAGCAAGTCGTCGAAGTCCATGGCAGATGCTTTGCGAAGCCGTTGCTGATAAATGCTGTAAATAAGCCCCAGCTTGGGTTTGCGGGCTGCTGCGTCGGCTGTTTGTATTTCAAAATCCTCGTTATAATCGATGGGCCCGATCAGGTTGTTTTTGGCGTTTGATATCCTGGCTAATACGTAACCGGGGTTGTAGGTCTTATCATCAAGGTTTTGCTCCTTAATAATATTCTTTAGGAGCCGCTTGCTGTCGTCGGTGTCGTAAATGGTGAAGTTGGCAGGGAATCCCAGCTTGTCAGACTCAACCCTTAAAATACGGGCAAAAATACTGTGAAAGGTACCCATCCAAAGGCTTTTTGCCTTGGCATGGCCAACAAGCTGTGCAACGCGCTCCTTCATTTCGCGGGCGGCTTTGTTGGTGAAGGTCAGGGCAAGTAAATTATATGGCTCAACCCCAAGGCTGAGTAGCCAGGCAATGCGATAAGTAAGTACGCGTGTCTTCCCGCTTCCGGCACCGGCAATCACCATAACCGGTCCTTCGGTGGCTTTTACGGCTTCCTGCTGCGGGGCATTCAAATCATTAATAAAATCAGTCATAAAATCCTGCAAGGTTTTTCAGGCAAGATGCAAAGATAGGCAAATTGACCCATGACGCAGTGAGAACATTGAACCCGTTTTCAGTTTTTTTTGCACAAAAACCTTCCTATATTTACACCCCGCTAATCTTTCATCCAAAACAAAGCACCATGTATCAAAAGCCTTATTTTCCAAAGTATTTTTTTATTGCATTGATGATCTTCGGCTTTTCGTTCAATGTTCAGGGTCAGGTAACCAATGAAGACCTGATGAAAAGCCAGGAAGCACTTATGAATGAGTTTCGCAGCTTGAAGCATCGTCTTGATGTGGTCGAGAAGTCGATTGATGATGTGCGTTGGTTTCACCGTGTTGGCGATATAGCCTTTGTTGACAAGGTGTTCATGGCCGGGCCTCCACCTGCCAATAGCACCAATGCCACAGTGCTTTCGCAGAAGAACCCCATAAAATTCTGGGCTTACGTGTTTATTCCAAGAGATATTGACCCCGATAAGAAATACCCTTTGCTGGTATT
>Ga0114946_10001618_pt1 | contig 15547 bp, 15 predicted proteins | sample WalLakDeSediment_FD_88676 | JGI IMG/M metagenome (GOLD analysis project Ga0114946, IMG submission 88676) | Lake sediment microbial communities from Walker lake, Nevada to study Microbial Dark Matter (Phase II) - Walker Lake 11/02/13 Deep Sediment | ecosystem: Environmental > Aquatic >... | reverse complement strand
TCAAATCCAAGTTCCGCAATGTAATCGATGGCTTTTTCACCGAATTGTATTGATAAATTGTTCTTTGCAAGAATATCCTTCAATTGCTGTAGCTGTAATTTCACTACCTCCCTGATCTCGTCTTTCGTCAATGGCTTGAACATGATGATGTCATCGATCCGGTTCAGAAATTCGGGACGGATGGTTGCTTTGAGTAACGTAAAGATTTCTTCCCGGGTTTTCATCCATAATGTATCTTTATTCAAATCAGTCATTTCCGAAAATCTTTCCTGAATGAGCTGGGAACCCAGATTGGAAGTCATGATAATGATCGTGTTCTTGAAATTCACGATCCGGCCCTTGTTATCCGTCAGGCGGCCGTCATCAAGGACTTGCAGTAAAATATTGAAAACATCGGAATGAGCTTTTTCTATCTCATCCAGCAGGATGACAGAATAGGGTTTGCGCCTGACCGCTTCTGAGAGCTGGCCGCTTTCCTCGTATCCCACATAGCCCGGAGGCGCTCCGATCAGACGGGACACGGTGTGCCTTTCCTGGTATTCCGACATATCGATCCTGACCATGGCATTTTCATCATTAAAAAGATATTCTGCCAGGGCTTTGGCCAGTTCTGTTTTGCCAACACCGGTCGTTCCCATGAAAATAAATGACCCGACAGGCCTTTTTGTATCCTGTAAACCTGCCCGGCTCCGGCGGATGGCATCTGACAGCGCCCCGATCGCCTCATCCTGCCCTACAACCCTTTTGTGCAGCTCTTCTTCCAGATGAAGCAGCTTTTCCCTTTCGCTCTGCAACATCTTATTCACCGGTATGCCGGTCCATTTGGAAACGATCTCCGCGATATCTTCCGCTCCCACCTCTTCATTGATCATAGGTTTATCCCCCTGTAATTCAATGAGTTTCTTTTTTAGCGATTCCAGTTCGTTCTCCGCTTCCCGGATCCGGCCGTAACGCAATTCGGCCACCTTTCCAAAGTTTCCTTCCCGTTCGGCCCGGTCGGCTTCAAATTTAAAATCCTCAATCTGTTTTTTGCGCTGCTGAATCTTCTCTACGATCTCCTTCTCCGATTGCCACCTGGTCTTCAGCCTGTTGCGCTCACTGGTCAGCTCATCTATTTCCTGTGCCAGCAACTTAAGTTTGGTTTGATCCTTCTCCCTTTTAATGGCCTCTTTTTCAATTTCAAGCTGACGAATTTTCCGTTCCACGACCTCCAGCTCTTCCGGAAGGGAATTAATTTCAAGCCGCATTTTAGCTGCTGCTTCATCAATCAGGTCAATAGCTTTATCAGGCAGGAAACGGTCTGTAATGTAGCGCCTGGAAAGTTCTACCGCTGCAATGATGGCATCGTCCTTTATCCTTACCTGGTGATGGGTCTCGTAGCGCTCTTTCAATCCCCGCAGGATGGAGATAGCCGACTGGGTATCAGGCTCGTCCACCATAACGATTTGGAAGCGGCGTTCGAGCGCCTTATCTTTCTCAAAGTATTTCTGATACTCTTTCAGTGTCGTGGCACCCACTGCCCTGAGCTCCCCCCTGGCCAATGCCGGTTTCAGGATATTGGCAGCATCCATGGCGCCCTCACTGGCGCCCGCTCCTACCAGCGTGTGTATCTCATCGATGAATAATATCACTTCACCATCCGACTCGACCACCTCTTTCACCACGCTCTTCAATCTTTCCTCAAATTCTCCCTTATACTTGGCACCGGCGATCAAAGCCCCCATGTCAAGTGAATAAACAAGCTTTGATTTAAGATTTTCGGGCACATCCCCGTTCACAATGCGATGCCCGATCCCTTCGGCAATGGCAGTCTTGCCCGTCCCCGGCTCGCCGATCAGGATGGGGTTATTCTTGGTTCGGCGGGAAAGTATGTGCAACACCCGCCTGATCTCATCGTCCCGGCCTATCACCGGATCGAGTTTCCCCTTTTTAGCCAGGTCGTTCAAATTACGGGCATAGAGATTTAACGCCTGGTATTTACCGGCGCCATTCTGATTTGTCGCATTATATTTATCGGTATTCATATTATCAGTCAAATTATTTCGTTAATAACGTCAAAGAATATACCAACCCCCGTTTTCGGAAATTTTGACAGTGATGAAATATTTTTTTCCTTATTTTTGCTCCTTCTCATGAATGCAGTTCCAATATATTTCAGGACAATGTTCAGTGCAGCCATCCTCTGCCTGGTCATGATCGGTTTACGGACAAATGCCCAGATTGACTGTACTATCTATCCGGGCGACACCACCGTTTGCTATGGCGATAATATATACCTCTACACACAGTTTTCAGACACCCTGAAGTACTACTGGGAGCCAACCGGGCAAACCGGGGTGATCATTGAAGTGGATGTAAAAGACACCATCACCTACGTTTTGAAAGTGTATAATTCTGACAGCAGCTTTTTCTGCACGGATACAGTTACCATTAGTGTCTATCCGAAGATGGTCGTCGAATTTGAACAACTGAGCCAAGGGTGCCCTGACGAATGCAAGGCCCAGGTGCAGGCTTTTGTATCCGGAGGAGCCCCACCATACAAGTATGTTTGGATCGCTCCATTCATCGCCCCGAACGATTCATCACTGGCATTGGGCCTCTGCAGCGAAGACAGGTATACTTTCCTGGTCTATGATACCATTTGCAGCTACGATACGTCGTATCTGGTTGAATCATATCATCTGCCGGATATCCTGCTGCACATCGAACCGGAGGATATATATCAGACCAATCCAAAGGCGATCATGACATACGAAAACAAATCGGCCGATTCCATCCCGCTATCCAGTTGGACATGGGTGTTCCCGGATAAATCTACCACTAACGACCTGATGCCGGAGTATGCTTTTGTCGACTCCGTCAACGTGGTAGAGTTCCGCTACACGACAATTGACAATTGCCAGGACACCCTTTTGCTCGAGGTCCGGGTAAAAGAATTTGAGCTCCAAATCCCGAATGTATTTACACCCAACGGAGACGGTGTCAACGATATATATGAAATCCCTAACCTGGATCGGTATATCAGCAATGAGATCGTCATCTTCAACCGCTGGGGGCATAAGGTTTTCGAGGCTAAAAATTATAATAATAACTGGGATGGCGGAACGCTTCCAGATGGCGTTTATTTCTATATTCTCAGATGCCAGGGCTACTGGCGGGAAGATATATACAGGGGATCGGTATCGATTTATGGAAGCAGATACTAGGATAGTTTTGAGTTTTGAGTTTTGAGTTATGAGTTATGAGTTATGAGTTATGAGTTATGAGTTATGAGTTTTGAATTTTGAATTTTGAATTATGATTGCCAGGATTATCATATTGTGCTGCATCACGATCCTCTATGCCTGTTCAGGAAACAGTGACAGGGTGCCGGCCAGTGTGGTGAATGTGCCGGGCAGTGCCTCCGAAAAGAAGAGCGATACAACCCTGCCCCAGATAGCATTCGATAAAACAGAGCATAATTTCGGACGGGTTATACAGGGTGAAAAAGTAACGTATGCTTTTAGATTTAGAAATTCCGGAAATGCTGATCTGATCATTGCCAATGTCACGGCTTCCTGTGGCTGTACGGCATACGACTATCCCAGGGCACCGGTTAAACCCGGTCAGCAGGAAACCATCCGGGTGACTTTCGACAGTGCGGGAAGGGAAGGATTTCAAAGCAAATCGGTGACCATTGCCTCCAATGCCCAGCCCAGTATTACAAACCTGATTGTGAAGGCCCAGATCTATTTACCTGAAAAAAGAAGATAACATTAAAAAAAACGAATATGATGAATCTTAGTTACATTTTACTTTTTGCGCCACAACAGGGCCAGGAAGGCTCGGGAAGCGGACTGATGTCTTTCCTTCCGCTTATCCTGATCATCCTTGTTTTTTATCTCTTCTTCATCCGCCCGCAAATGAAGAAAAGCAAAGATCAGAGAAAATTCAGGGAAAACCTGAAAAAGGGCGACAAGGTGATCACCATTGGCGGGATCCATGGAAAAATCGTGGAAATTGATGAAACCACCGTGGTTTTGGAGGTTGGAAATCAAATGCGCATGATTTTTGAAAAATCTGCCGTCGCCATGGATACTTCCGCCCAATTGGGCCAGAAATGACATGCTTTTGTATCGTTTATAGGATTTACATATCTGATCCTCAATAACATCAACATTGAAGATCAATTTTATAGAATTTATCCAATCTGCCTTCAGGCAACGGGATGAGAAATTCAGGCAAAGACTCAGCGTTTTCCTGGTCTGCCTGGTGATTTCCATCGTCATATGGATCACCATCAAAATGGCAAATGTTTATACGACCGTTATACCGGTCCCCGTCCATTTTACGCATTTGCCCCAAAACAAAGTGCTAACTTCTGTCACCGATAGTATCATTCGTCTGGAGATCAAAGAAAGAGGCTCCTATCTTTTTAATTTGCACTATTTCCAGGCTAAAAAGCCGGTCAGTATAAGCCTGCGGTTCACTCCTCTCTATCAAAAGAATAATATCATTAGCGCTACCGTAAGCCCCTCTGCCCTGATCAATGATCTCGAGCGTGAAATGGGTCTTTTCGGAAAAATCCAATCCATTAGCCCGGATACGATCTATTTGACCTTTGAGCCCAAAAAATCGAAAAAAGTGCTGGTGACGGCAGATATCGACATAACCTATGAGAAGCATTATTTTGGCTATAATGGTATCCAGTTTGAACCCGACAGTGTGACCGTCACCGGCCCGGCCCGGCTGGTCGACCCGTTTGATTCGGCATCACTCGGCTTGATCAGGCTGAATAACCTGAGTGAAAATATCACGATCACCAGAAGCTTCGCCAAAGATACCACAACACGCCTTCTTAATTTCTCTCCCGGAGAGGTTACACTGACGATACCCGTGGAAAAATTTACCGAAGCTGAAATTGAGACTCCCATAACTATTATTAATAGCGGTGATTTACGGATCAAGACTTTCCCGGATAAAGTCAAAATCACATATACAGTGGCGCTGAAAGATTATCCCGAAGTTGAACCGGAAATGATCATTGCGGTCGCCGATTTTTCAACGGTCGACATTTCCCGCGAAGACAGGGTGAAAGTCCGGCTTGTAAAATCCCCTTCATTCATCCATATCAAAAAGATCGAACCCGGGATCGTCGAATACATTATTCTCAAATAATGCTTAAAGTCGGACTGACGGGCAATATTGGAAGTGGAAAAACACTGGTTGCCAGCATTTTTCAAAAGCTTGGAATACCTGTCTTCAATGCTGATATTGAAGCCCGGCAATTATATGAAACCAAGGAGGTGAAAATGATGATACGGGAGGCTTTCGGCGATACTTTTTTCAACCCGCAGGGTGATTTATTGCGTAAAAAACTGGCGGAAATCGTTTTTGATGATACCAGTGAGCTTCAAAAACTCAATGATATCATACATCCATTGGTCAGAATTAAATACCAGGAATGGAATTCCAACAATGTAAATCAACCTTACTCTATTTATGAGGCGGCTATTTTGTTCGAAGGGGGATATTACAAGGCGATGGATAAAGTGATCTGCGTCACTGCTCCGGAAGAATTGAGAATAAAAAGGGTGATGGCCAGGGACGCGGTTCCGGAGTCCGAAGTACGGCAGCGTATGATAAACCAATGGCCCGAAGTAGAAAAGGTAAAACTGGCCGATTTCGTTATTATCAACGACGGGCAGTCGATGCTGATCCCACAGGTGTTGGAGGTGCATGAAAGGTTGCTTAGGGCGTAGGGCGTAGAGCTTAGGGCATAGAGCTTGAAAATAAGAACCAAGAACCAGGAACCAGGAACCAAGAACCAAGAACCAGGAACCAAGAACCAAGAACCAAGAACCAGGAACTTAAAACTTAAAATTCAAACCTTAAAACTATAGTGCAGTGTCAGATTTAATTTACGGAATAGGCTCCAGGGTGAGGCATCAAAAATACGGAGCAGGAGTGGTTATACAGGTATGGCCCGACAGTTATGAGATCATCTTCATGGACCATGGTTTCAAACAGATCATTCACGGGGCGGAGCAGCTTGAAGTGATTGATTTTCGCAGTCAGGAACCCGACCAGGTCAGTTTTGCCAAGGTAGAGAAATCACTGGTGAATATCCTGCGGCGGTTTTCTGATGTCCAGGAAACGGTTTCCCTGGGGTCGAAATGGACCGGCGGAAAGATGATCCTGCAGCCCGGCGATCCGAACCTTCAAAACAAGGAGGTGCCGATCAACAACTTCTTCCATAAGATCGTCATGGTGCGCGACCGGCTGAGGGTCATGGAGCAGCGAATCAATGCCAGCAAGCTGAGTGACGAGGAAAAAGTTGATCTTCAGCAATATATCACCAGGATCTATGGCAGCCTGACGACCTTTAACGTGTTGTTTGCCGACAAAGAGGATTATTTTGTCGGTGATAAAAGCAATTAAACCTGGACCTGGTAGGTTCGCAGGGCATCGTTAAGGGAAGTCTTCAAATCGGTGGAGGGTTTTCTCTGTCCGATGATAAGGGCACAGGGTACCTGGTAAGTACCGGCGGGGAATTCTTTTGGATAGGTACCCGGGATGACGACTGACCGGGCCGGAACCACTCCCTTGTATTCCACCGGTGTTTCCGAGGTCACATCAATAATGCGGGTTGAGCCGGTCAGGATCACGCCGGCGCCCAGCACCGATTCTTTTTCAACTTTTACACCTTCCACCACGATGCAACGTGAGCCGATAAAACAATCATCTTCGATAATGACAGGTGCAGCCTGAACCGGTTCCAGCACTCCCCCGATTCCCACACCCCCGCTCAGGTGGACGTTCTTCCCGATCTGCGCGCAGGACCCCACCGTAGCCCACGTATCAACCATTGTACCTTCATCAACATAGGCGCCGATATTGACATACGAAGGCATAAGGATCACATTTTTTGCCAGAAAAGCGCCATAGCGGGCAATGGCATGCGGCACCACCCGGACACCCTTTTCGCGATAATTTCTTTTCAAAGGGATTTTGTCATGAAACTCCAGCGGACCAACCTCAATAACCTCCATTTCCCGCATCGGGAAATACAGGATCACAGCCTTTTTCACCCATTCATTGAGGATCCAGCCATCGGGACCGGGTTCGACAACGCGAAGCCTGCCCTTATCCAGCATGCTGATCACTTCCGCAATAGCCGCCATGACCTCTTCCTGCGCCAGCAGTTCACGCCTTGCCCAGGCTGCATCAATGAACTGAATGATATGAGAATCCATAACCAATTGATTACGTGCCAAAGGTAAGCAACTTCTTTGTAAATTTGCAGCCGCTTAAGCATGAATATGGAATGGGACGAATCATCGCAATCGATTACGGAAGAAAGAGGACCGGTATCGCCGTAACAGACGAACTGCAACTGATCGCAAACGGCCTGACTACTGTGCCTTCTCATGAACTGATGGCCTGGCTCAAAGCTTATATCGCCCGCGAACAAGTAGAAGGAATCGTTGTGGGGGAACCCAGGCAGATGAACAATGAGCCCTCCGAATCGTTGCAATACATTATTCCGTTTGTAAACAGACTGAAAAAAGAATTTCCCGGGATGAACATCGAAATGGTTGATGAAAGGTTCTCCTCAAAAATGGCCTTTCAAACGATGATCGATGCTGGTTTGAAGAAAAAAGACCGGCAAAGGAAGGAATTGGTGGATACAATCAGCGCCACCATCATCCTTCAGTCATACCTCGAACGGAGATCTATTAACAAAAAAAGGGAGAACAACTGATGATCCTGCCAATCGTTGCATACGGCCATCCGACTTTAAGAAAAGTTGCAGAAGAGATCGAACCCGGGCATCCGGGCCTGAATGAACTGATCGAAAACATGTTTGAAACCATGTATTCATCGGAAGGGGTTGGGCTTGCCGCTCCGCAAGTGAATCAAACGATCCGATTGTTCATCGTGGATGCCAGTCCTTACGCCCAGGATAAACCTGAACTGGAGGGATTCAAAAAGATCTTCATCAACCCTCAAATCATTGAAGAAACCGGGGAACCGTGGGTTTTTAATGAAGGATGCCTGAGCATTCCCGATATCCGGGAAGATGTAAGCAGGCCTCCCCGCATCAGGATCCGGTATTATGACCGCGACTTTATATTCTACGATGAAGTTTATGAAGGCATACCCGCCCGGATCATCCAGCATGAGTACGACCACCTGGAAGCCACGCTTTTCGTGGACCGGGTCAGCCCTTTGCGTAAAATCCTGTTGAAAAGAAAACTGAACGATATTTCCTCCGGTAATATCGATGTGAAGTACAAAATGATCTTTCCTGCCAGGAAAAAGAAAGTAAGAGCGTAAAGAATGTTTAATTTATAATTTAATATATTGAATATGAAATATTTAGGGGTTATTTTAATAATTGCGCTCATGGCTGTTGCAGGCACACAATGCACGCCAAAGGATCCGAAAGCAAAGATTCAGTCGATGGAAGATAAGGTCCGTTCGGATAATTTCACCTTCGACCAGAAAGGTATTCAGCTCATCGATGATCTGATTGCAGCCTACACGGATTATGCCGCGGCGAATAAATATTCAGATGAAGCGCCTGAATATCTTTACAAAGCTGCAGAATTCTCTCTCAACCTGAACAAGCCAGCGCAAGCGCTGGAATATTATAACCAGATCATATATCAGTATCCCGATTTCCACAAGGCACCTGAATGCCTTTTCTTGCTGGCATTTATTTATGAGAACCACATGCTGAACCTGGGCAAGGCGAAGGAGCTTTACGAGACTTTCATCGAGCGTTATCCCGACCATGATTTCGCAGATGATGCTGCTATTTCCATCCAGAACATGGGCAAATCACCCGAAGAGCTGATCCGGGAGTTTGAAGAAAAAGCCCAATCGCCCAATCATACCGCCACCAGCTCCACTCCTATCCTGCATTCCAGGCATCGTTTCTGGTCACAGTAATTTGCTTTTAGCTCAAGTAATGCCTGGGATTGATCGGCTGACCGGGGCGCAATCCCGAAAGTTGCATACTTCCGGGTGATGGCGTTGGATTCGGCTGGTATCGATGCAAGCAATCGAAGCGCCCGGTCGCAATAGTGATCCAGTCCCTTGTTCTTTCCATAGACAAACAGAAATGGCACCACATTGTTGATCAGGATAAGATCCACTGTGGCGGGAGAAATGGATTTATTCATCGCTTTCGAAGGCCGGTCGAAATAATAATGTGTTTTCCAGTAATCGCTGACCCCAACCTGGAACAGATCACGAAAGTCCTCCCGCTGGCTCTTTTCAATGATCTCTCCGAACAGGTTGATCCGCTGATGGATGATCATGGCCAATTGAGCGATCCGGATTGTCGGAAAATTGTTCGGCCGAAGCCTGAGGAACTTCCACAAGTGACCGGGAACAGGCTGAAGGGAAAACTTGTACCGCAGGTGAGTATATTCCCTTTTTAGCATCTTCGGGTATTCTCCCCTGAACCGTCCGGACAACAATCCGGCCTGCCCGAAAAGGATGGCTTCTGCCTGAAGGATATCATCTTTGTGCTTTTCCAGGAACTGTACCGGGGTTTGGCGGGCCAAAAGTTCGAAAGGCTGCCGGTTGATACGAAAGCCCAGGGTACCCGCCAGGGATTGATAAAAAGCCTGGCTCCAATCGTTTCCGGTAAAATCCAGCAGGCTCTCCAACTCCTTGCATTTCCTTTCAAGGCGGATTACCGACAGCGCTGTAAGCCAATCTTTTACCACCAGTTCATTCACTGTGCGCAATGACATGGCGCATGGGATCCACAGGTGATTATTCAGGAAATGCTGGTACTTGTCATAGATTCCCGCCGGCAACTGCCCTTCCAGGGCCAGTGTGGGTATCCATTCTCCGTTCTTCCGGCGGATATCCTGGTCATGATAAAAAACCACGTGCAGGACAATATTATCGTAAGCATCATCCTTTTCATGCCCATGCCTTAGCCAATCCGACGACCGCACATGCAATTCCACATTTCCGGCCCACAGGGTTCCGGCAATGCTCACGCGGGCATGGAGAAAATCGGGGCCTGCATCATGGTTATGCTCTCCCGGCCTGACAACCCTGATGGTTTCACCTTCAGGTGTTTGAAAATCAATCCCGTCCGTTTTGAATTTCCAGATAAAATGTAAAAAATCTTCCGTCATTGAGTTATCTTTTAATGCTTAATCCGGAAAACCATATAAATATACCCGGTGGGAATTGATTTTTTTTACAACCAAATTCAAATTTTTACGTTTAAGAATATATTCTATGGTTATCGGATGATAATTTGAATTATTTTAGATGAATATTATTTAACACTGAGCAAATTTGATATCTTTGTAAACATAGAACCAAAACCGGCAAGTTGAATCATGGAAAGGGTGAATGAGTATTTCAGTACGGTGGAAAAAAAATTGAAGCAACTTGTTGAAGATCATCAAAAACTCAAAAAGGAAAGAGATCAACTGATCAATCAGACGGTCATTTATCAGAAAACAACAGAAGAGCAGAAAGAAGAGATAGAACATTTAAAGTCCCGGGTCCGGGAGATGGAAATTGCCGGCACCGTCGAATCAAGCGGTGAAACGGACAAGGTAAAAGAGAAGATACAGGACCTGGTGCGGGAAATTGACCGGTGTATTGAACTACTAAACAAATAACAATCAGAATCTGGAAGCAGCAGGAATATGGAAGAGTTAACCATTACCGTAAACATTGCCGACAGGCCTTACCGGCTGAAGATAAAGCGTGATGAAGAAGGGATCATACGGCAAGCCGTGCAAGAGATCGAACAGCGCACACAGGATTATTCCGAATCATTTGCTTTTAAGGACAAGCAAGATTTGCTGGCAATGGTATTACTGCACTTTTCTTCCACCACCCTCAGGCTCGAAAGTGAATTAAAGGAAAATGTAGAAAATGTAATTCACCGGCTGAGCAGGATGGACCACATGCTATCCTGATCGACTGTTTAGCAGCCGACACCTTTACGTTCTTTGAAAAAGCATTAAGACATTTACCCGCATTAATCCAACTTGGTTTGATAAATCAACATTATAAACTTTAGGGTACGACTTACCGCCTGGAAGAACAGGCCTCACCCCGACCTTGTCGGGATCCGTCATTTGGCGGACAGTGGACGTTCGACCTTGCGGAGCAACCCTAGCCATGATGAAATGGGTTTATCCATAACCCCTGGATTAATAGCGGGTAATTTTTTTAATTTATTTATATACTTAAATTACACTACACATGAACCAGATATTACTTTACCTGCTGCTGGGCGGACTTGCAGGATTGGCTATCGGGATTGTGATCGGTTCTTATATCTTACGGAAGCTTATCACTAAGAAAACAGAGAAGATCATCCGGGAAGCGGAAGAAAAAGCGGAAGTAATCAGAAAAGAAAAGATCCTCCAGGCCAAAGAAAAGTTCCTTCAACTCAAGGCCGAACATGAGAAAGTCATCAATGAACGAAACAGTGCGGTCCAGAAAAACGAAATCAGGTTAAACCAGAAAGAAACACAAATCTCACAAAAACTCGAGGAGTATCAGCGAAAACAAAAAGAACTGGATATCATCCGGGAAAACTTAAACAGCCAACTGGAGATTATAGCCAAAAAGCAGGCCGAATACGACAGGTCGGTAAAAGAGCAGGTTGAAAAGCTGGAGGCCATTTCGGGCTTATCTGCTGCGGAAGCCAAGGAACAATTGATGGAAACTTTAAAGGATGAAGCCAAGGCCGATGCACTTGTATACGTAAAAGACACCCTGGAAGAAGCCAAGATCACCGCTCAGCGGGAAGCCAAAAAGGTAGTGATTGAAACCATCCAGCGCACTGCCAGCGAGCATGCCATCGAAAACACCGTATCGGTTTTCCCTCTGGAAAACGACGATATAAAAGGCCGCATCATCGGCCGCGAAGGCCGTAACATTCGGGCGCTTGAAGCGCTCACGGGAATCGAGATCATCATCGACGACTCGCCCGAAGCGATCATCCTTTCGGGTTTTGATCCGGTACGACGCGAAATAGCCAGACTGTCCCTGCACAAACTGGTTACCGATGGGCGCATTCACCCTGCCAGGATAGAAGAGGTGGTGGCTAAGACCAATAAACAGATCGAACAGGAGATCATAGAGATAGGTAAGCGTACCTGCATTGACCTCGGCCTTCACAATATGCACCATGAACTGGTGCGGATGGTGGGTCGCATGAAATACCGCTCATCCTACGGGCAGAACCTGCTGAACCATTCCATCGAAGTGGCCAAGCTGAGCGCCACCATGGCCGCGGAGTTGGGGCTGAGCCCTAAGCTGGCCAAGCGGGCCGGGCTACTTCATGATATCGGGAAAGTCCCTGAAAACGAACCCGATCTGCCGCATGCCATCCTGGGGATGAAGCTGGCCGAAAAGTTCAAGGAAAAGCCGGAAGTTTGCAATGCCATCGGCGCTCACCACGATGAGATCGAAATGGATAACCTGATCTCGCCCATTGTGCAGGTGTGCGATGCCATCTCCGGAGCGCGCCCCGGCGCCAGGCGCGAAGTGGCGGAAGCCTATATCCAGCGGCTTAACAAATTGGAAGACCTGGCCCTCACCTACCCCGGCGTAGTGAAAACCTACGCTATCCAGGCGGGACGGGAACTGCGGGTGATCGTAGGCGCCGATCAGGTTTCCGATAACGAAGCCAGCAAAATCTCCTACGAGCTTTCACGAAAGATCCAGGACGAAATGACCTATCCCGGACAGATCAAGATCACGGTGATCAGAGAAACCCGGGTGGTGAATTACGCGAAATAGACTGTTAACTTGTTTGCAGCATGCTAACGGAGCATTTTCCTGATTTCAGTAAGTGCTGATTCCGTCCCAAAAGCAGTCACAATATCCCCTTTACGGAGATAAGTATCTCCGTGTGGAATAACTATATCATTGCCCTTTCTGATCAGCAGGAGCATACTTTCTTTGGGAAAAAGCAACTCCATGATCTGCTTTCCGTGTACCTTATCGCTTGTAACAATGACATCCGCAACGTTAAAGTGCTCAAAAGTATCGATCAAGGCGCTGTGCACGGTGGGGCGCAGGATCAGGTTCTCTATGGCATTGGCCAGCACCCCCCTGGCATCAAGCGTCTCGATATTCAGCAGCTCCATTTGCTTATCGATCGCCGCCCTGTCGGGCTTGGATATGATCTTTTCATGATGCAGTTCATGGCGCAGCACCCGGCATATGGCCAGGTTTTCCTCATCCGACCCGGTGAGTACGATTACATAATTCTCGGGAGAAAGCTTGATTTTCTTATACGTTTCAGGATCGGTCGCATCGCCGTGGACAACACTGAGTCCTTTTGTTTTCAATGAATTATGACGACCGATATCTTTCTCAATGATTACCGCCTGCTGGTTGAGCACTTTCATCCTCCTGGCCAGGATGACCCCGACACTGCTGCCGCCAACAATCACAATCTTATCCTCTGACACCCGGGGCTTTTTATAAATGATCTCATACATTACCGGCGAAAGGATACAGGTTATCAGGACCATGATGATAAAACTGGCATTGGCCCCTGAAGTAATGGCTCCCAGTTCCAGCCCTACGGATGCTGCAGCTATGACCAGGCCCAGGCGGGCAGCCAATAAAAATCCGGCAGCCATCGATTTACGGAACCTGAATATATTCATCCAGATGAATGAAGGAAGAATTTTTACAATAAAAAAGAAAGCGAAAAGCAGCGGTAAAAACAAAAACAAGGAGCCCTGGAATTCCAATAGATTAGCTGGCTGGAATTTAGCTCCGACCATAATGAAGAAAATCGGGATAAAAAAACCAAAACCAATTCCCTCCAATTTTATGATCAGAAGCGATTTTTCCTTTTTAATGAAAAATGACAGGACAAACCCGCAAATAAAGGCTCCCAATACCACTACTTCCGGACCGGCAAACTGTGCGATAGTCACAAAAACCAGCATCAATAAAATAGCGCCCCTGACCGTGATCTGGGTGATGGCATGGCCTTGCTGAAAGGATATCCTTTTAAAGAAAGTTCCGGTAAACTTTTTGCCCAGGAGATAGACTATAAATGAAAATAAAAGGAGGCCCAATACAAGGAGCAACTCATAATGAAATCCGAATTTCATGTAAATTGCCGTTATAGTAATAATGAGAATGCTTAAAACATCGGCAACAGCAGAGGTGATAATAAGCGTCTGGCCATAATAGCTCCTGGTTTCACCCCGGTTTTTTAGTACAGGATAGACTATTCCCATGAAGGTCGTGGTGGGAATGATCGCAAAAAACCAGATATTCGGGATATACACCAGTTTTGATAAGAGATAAGTACCCGCCAGGGAAAGTACCAGGGTGATCATATAATGGGCAATGCCCGACAGAAGGGGATTTGTTGTAAACCCTCTCCAGGTAATTTTCCCGGGAAATGAACCTATCAGCTGATCGATATTGATCTCAAGTCCACTCAGGAACATAATAAAAATGAGACCTGTAAGTGCGAGAAAATCAAGGAGGAACAGGCTTTCAGGATTCAAATATGTCATAAACAGCCGCCCCAGCAGATAACCTGCAATCATTTCAACCAGAACAGAAGGGAATTTCTCCAGTTTAAAAGTTGACAGGATCATCGGTGTGGCCCATGCAATTAAAACCACCACCAGAAGTGGCAGGTAATCAACGCCGAATACAATGCCGAGTGGTATCAATGCTGCCATATATTCAACCGGATAAATGTAATGAAAAATTCCGGGAGAGGTGATGAATTTTTTTATTTTAGCCAATTCATCCGCAGGCTTTTTTTTATGAGCAAAGATTACCCAATACCAATGAAATGAATCCAATCCTTGAAGCGATCGACCATGTGCTGGTATCTTACAACGATTACATCGGTGGTTACCTGATCCTCCTCATGCTGATACCCACGGGTATTTATTTCATCATCCGGCTGAAATTCCTGAATGTTACCATGCTAAGGCACACAATAAAGGTAGTGGCGGGTAAATACAGCAAGAAAGGAGACGCCGGGGATGTCAATCATTTCAAAGCGCTTACCACTGCATTGTCGGCAACGGTGGGAACAGGGAACATCGTAGGGGTTTCGCTTTCGATTTACCTGGGAGGCCCCGGGGCAATATTCTGGCTGTGGGTGACAGGTTTTCTTGGCATGATCCTGAAGTATTCCGAATGTACCCTGTCGCATAAGTTCAGGCGGTTCAATTCCGACGGAACCGTTTCAGGGGGCCCGATGTACTATATGGAATATGGTCTGAAGGAAAGGATTGGCAAGGCAGCCAAGGTACTCGCAGTGGTCTTTGCAATTGCCACCATCCTTTGTTCCCTGGGCACAGGCAATATGGCCCAGACCAATTCGATGGCAGATGCCCTTTTTACCAATTACAGCATCCCCAATTGGATTTCAGGGATCATCATTACCATTCTGGTCTTTATGATCATCATAGGCGGGTTAAAACGGATTGCCGAAGTTACGTCCAGGCTGGTACCATTCATGGCCATCTTTTATTTCATCGGGGCATTGATCGTTATCGTTGCTGAATACCAG
>Ga0114946_10001617_pt1 | contig 15548 bp, 8 predicted proteins | sample WalLakDeSediment_FD_88676 | JGI IMG/M metagenome (GOLD analysis project Ga0114946, IMG submission 88676) | Lake sediment microbial communities from Walker lake, Nevada to study Microbial Dark Matter (Phase II) - Walker Lake 11/02/13 Deep Sediment | ecosystem: Environmental > Aquatic > Freshwater... | reverse complement strand
TGTTTCGATAGGAACATCCTATCAGAACTAATCGCGCTTCTTCTTCGGAATGTAACGGATCCAATATCGTAATAGAGAGGACATCTTTGAAAACGCTGACTCTATTTTGGCGAGCGACACCTCGATCAGATCGCTTTCAGTGAATATTTACGATCTTTTCTGATATCCACCCATCCCTCATACCTCATCAATACAACAAGGAGGACGTGGCGGATTTCAGAAGCACCACCGAGACCACCATCATGCCGGAAATCCCAAACCCGGCAGAGAAACCGGCCATCATCACCGGAGCATATCGTTTCAGGTTCTCGGCTCCCAACCTGCGCGAGACCGCCATTCGCGCCAAAAGTCCCACCACCATCGTCACGGCCACATACGGGAACTGTCCCACCCCCGCCACGGCGCCATAGTAGAACGCCAGCGGAATCCCGGACCAGTTCATCGCGGCGAACATCAACGTGAACGCCCCGGCCGCGCCCAGGATCACCTTGGGTTGGACCGCGGAAAGCATCATATTGTTCCCCTCCCCCAGGGCGCTGGTCCAAAGCGCCATATTCTTGGCGAAGAACGGCCACATCTCCCTGGCAAACGGATACCGCATCGAGGGAATGCTGCCCAATCCCCACAAATAGTTCCACACCAGGCAGCCGGCCAGGGACAAGACCACCATCGAAAGCAGTTCCACCTGGATCAGGGACGTAAATTTCACCCGGGTCAGCTCCAGTTGCTTGTACAAGGTGCTGACATGCCCGAAATCGTGCAGCGGGATCGGCGCCACCCAGATGTCCGGGTGCCTGTACCCGGACAGGAAGAAGGATCCTTCCCTCAGAAAGGGAAGCGTCACGGCTTGTCCCGCGATCCCGGCCAGCCTTGCATGAATATACGTGTTCAGCGGGGTCCACAGCAGGGCGAAGACGCACAGGATCCACAGCGGGAAACGCTCCTGGGCAGGTTTGGCCATTCCCCCCAGCCACCCCAGGTTGACCAGTCCGTGGACTAGGACCACGAACCCAAGGGAAGAGATCAGGAACAAGACCACAGCCAGGCTCAGCGGATGGTCACCCCGTCCTTCCGGTTTTCGTCTCAAGACGGACCAGTCGTAGGATGCTTTGATCCCCTTCCTCGACGCCATGCGGCCGGTCCCACACGCCATCCAGATCCCGGTCAAGGCCACGGAAACCGCGGCGCCGATCCCCACCGATAGCCACAGGTCCAGGCTGTTGGCGATCTGCGTATCCAAGGCGTTAAACCCAGGCTGCCATTGCCGGTGGATTCCCGCACGGAACAAAAACGGCGGCAACACCACCTGGCACAAAAAACAACTCACAGCCCCGGCCACCGTCACGCGCCAGGGCAGCACGAACGCCACGAACACCAGCGCCAGGTTGAAGCCGATAGCAAGGGCCGAGGAAGGAAAGAGACGTTCCGTGTATCGGGTCAGGTCTAGGAACGGGATCGGGATCAACTGCGTGACCGAGCCGAACAGGGCCCCGGACAAGGCGGGAATCCCCATATAGAGCCACCCCCATACCACGCCGATGACCGCGGTGACCGAGAAGACGGACCATCTCCACGACGATGCGTGGTCCTCCTCGGACTCGGCCAAGGCCGTGGCACCCTCGGCCGCGACGCGCGCCAAGGGAAACGGCAATCGCTCGACATCCGAGGTGATTCGAAAGACCAGGTATCCCAGGCCGAACATCTGGACCTTGTAGAAAATCATGGAAAGGACCACCACCGCGATGGCCGGCAGCCACGCCGAATGCAAGAAAGTGCGCTCGGCCAGCACGTCCAGTTCCGGGCTGAACCATCTCGGCATCTGGTCCGTGAGATTGAAGTTTCTGAAGGCTTCGGATCCCTTCAGATATTGTTGCCAGATCAGGTTCGCGAACAGGCCTCCGCTGAGCATGATCCCGGCCAGCATCCCGGTCAGGGACTGCGCCATGTACAGAATCATGAACAGCTCCTGCCGCTTCAGGGTCTTGTAACTTCGCCGGGACAGCTCCAGGAAGAGCAGGACCGTGACCCATTCGGCCCCGCTGCCGATGTGCGTGCCCACGCAAAGCCCCATGTAGATCAGACCCGGCAGCATGACCAGGGCGATGAACAAGGCTCCCACCACGATCTTGAGGGAAAACCCGGACTGGAAGGGCTCGTCCGACCACTTATCCATCACATCGGAGCGAATGTCGGAAAGTCCCAACGCCTCCAAAAGCTCCCTGTCCTCAGCCAAGCTCGCCTCCTCGTTCCTCCAGGAACCATCCTTTCGCCCTTTGGAAATAATCCCTCTTCCTCTCCTCGCTCAAGGTCCTGTAGATCAAAAACTGCTGCCGAAGCGCATCCATGAAGACGAAATTGGCCCGGCGCCAGGACTGCAATTCCCCGCCGATTCTCTCCGCTCGATAGCTGATTCGAAACAGATCGCCTTCGGACAACGGCTTCAGGAACCATGCCACCTTTTGAGATACCCCCATGTCGTAGGGCGCCAGATAGACCTTTCCCTCGATGGACAACGCTTCACTATCTTCGTCTTCCAGGACCCTTCCGCGCACCTGTTCGCAACGGAACGCGGGACTTGTCGGATGGAGATGCCCTTCCAGGTATTCGTGCAGGAACGCCAGCACGCCCACCCCGTTTCGTTTCGTCATGGTAAAGGGCAACGCCACCTCGACCAGGTCCCCTTCCCCTTCAGGCATGCGCCATTCCGAGGCGCCGGAGGGACTGGCCAACCGGGCGGCCCGGCGCGCCGGCAGCACGGTAGACAAGACCACCACGACCAGCACGAGAAGTCCCATCCCCATCGTGGAAATCGAGGCATAGTTCACGCTGACTCCGGTGTCGATCCCGGCTGTCAGGCGAGACACGATCAGTCCGAGCATCACCCCGAAGACCAGCCCCAACACCCCATAGACACATGACTCCGAGAGATAGAGCAGGGAAACATGCCTGGGGGCCAGTCCCACCGCTCCCAGCATTCGAATCTCCTCCTGCCGTTCATCCACGGTACCCATCATGAGATTGACCATGATCAACACCACCAGCAGCAAGGGCAGGAACATCTTCCACGCCCCCTGAACGCTCTGGGAGGACACGGTCTTGATCAGGTAGCAACGGCCCTGCAACGAGGCGTATACGTTCACCGCGAACCGGCTCATCCATGTCTCCACCCTTTGACTGGCGTCAACCGTGGGATCGAATCGCGCCACAACGCTCTTGATGTTGCCTCCCAGGTCTTCCAGATCGTCATACAGCAACAGCACAGTCCGGTCGAATCCCATGAATCGCACGTCCACTTCCTCTCCCACCGGCCCGTAGGGATTCCAGTGAGGAGAGAACCCGGAGGCATAGAAATCCACATGGCTCAGAGGCGCGCCGGACAGGTCCACCACGCGGTCCGCCCGCTCGCTTTGAAGGAGCCCCACGACCCGAAACGCCTTGGCCCCGTACTGGACGAACACCGGGTTTTCAGTCTGATCCAGGACATCCTCGGCCGTGATGTCAAGCTCCCTTGCCACTCTCGTGGGCAGGATGATCTCGTTTCTCTGTCCCTCGAACCATCGCCCTTGCACGCACTCTCCGATCTCGGTGAAATGGATCTCCGCAGGCATAAACCCTTGCAGACATTCCACGGTCGCGCTTTTGCCCGTGTCCATCCTGGTGAAGACGAACTTGTTCAATCCCAACCCGATATCCCATGGCAGCTCGGTCCTCACATACCACATCCTCCTGACAACCTGGCAGTCCACACCCAGGTCCTGCTCAATGCACTCGGCCATGTTCCGGGAAAGGGTGGCCCACTGGAACATTCGAAAAAGCAAGCCGTCCCCTCCCCCGCTTTGGGCTCCAGGGACAGGGACCTTGCGGGGTTCCAACTCGGTCTCCACGCTGGTGAAGGTCATGACCGAGAAACTCAACAAGGAGACCATCAGCACGATCAAAGCGGTTTGCAGGGGACGTTTCGCCATGTGGGTCAATCCCAGGTTCAAGGCCACGGCAAACGCGCCTCCGCGGGAGATGTCCGAGGCGTGGATCCCGCCCGTTCTCTCCCTCCACTGCCGCATGACAAGTCCGTAACGTCCCAGGATCATGGCCAGGGAAAGGCAGGAAAGGCCGGCCAGGCAATAGGCGACAAGAAGGACCAGGGGCGCCTCGCTGATCTGGAACGCCGGGTGCAGTTGATAGAACACCGCGAACCCGGCCAGGAACAGTCCGCTCCACCCGAGAACACGTCCCTGAATGCTCCCGGCCTTGCACACCAACCGCTCCAGAAACAGGGCCCAGGGGGCCAGGAAGGCCAGCAACAGGACCGCGGCCAGCACCGCTTCGTTGGACAGTCCATACACCTGCGGATAGACCCGCAGCTCCTTGCCCCATACGCTGCGGGCCAAGGGAATCGCCGCGGAAAACTCCCGGCGCTCGAACGAGCATTCCATCTGCTCCAGACACGCTGTCGCTTCCTCATGCAGACGGCTTGCCACGCGGCTTTTCACCCCTTTCCCCTCCAGCATTCGAATGCGCTCGTCATTCAGCCTCCAAAGTCCCCTGGCCGCCCATACCACCCCCTGCCTCAGATCGCATCCCTGTCCCACCCAATGACCGGCGCCCTGCGCCCCCCGCGCCTGATCCCCAAGCAAAAACATGCGGTGTCCCTGCCCGGGCAAGGACAAAAGCAGCTTGACCGACGTGTCCCTGGGAACCAGGGCCACCAGGCTGGGATCGGGCTGTCTGGGACGGAAAACATACCATTTCTCCAGGTTCCCGCCCCTTCCCTCCAAGAGCCGCACCTCTTGCAGAGCGGAGAAGAGCATGGGATCGTTGGCCCCCAGGGTCTGGATCGCGGAGCCCTCGAACACCACAAGCCGGCGGAACAGATCCTCGGTCCACAATTCCACCGTGGTCTGGGTGTCCCCTCGTCCCGGCGCCGCGGCATCCGGGGCCACAGACAGCATGCCCGTGGTTTCGCAGAACTTGAAGGCCTCCAGGGAAGCCTTGGCATGGGGAAAGGGTCCGTCATAGGTGAAGCCGACCGGGATCTCGTCAAAGAAGAACTCCCCCTCCGGATTTGCCAAGGCGTAGCGATCCATCCATACCGAACCCTTGACCTGGGGATCCCCAGCCAGGACCACGACACATCCCGGCATGGGCAACTTGGGAAAGGGTCCCACCCTCGCGTCCTGGATCACGGTTTTCCCGGACAATCCCATGACCCCGGGACTGTTCTTCTCGGCATGAGGGAAAAGCTCCGGACGGATCAGGGCATGGGACAAGATCAAGGCCAGGGTGCGGGACTGCGAGGACAGGTTGTTCAGGGACAGAGGATCCATGGGCAGTTGATCCCCGGGTCCCAATCGATGGGATCTCGGATCGTTCCCGGTGATCAGGGTACATCCGGACACCCCGGCCGAGGCCAGTTCCAGATGGAACTCGTAGGTCTCCGCGGCCTGGGTCTGCTTCTCCCGGGACGCGTCAAAGGTGACGCTGTCCGCGAAATCGAAGCGAGCGGCGTTCTTTGCCTGGATCTGGTTCGCCCCATCCACCACCCGTTCCAGGTTCTGGCTGGTCATGGGACCCAAGGTCCACGCCCATTCCATGGCCGACGGCGAGGCATGCACCCTATCCCCTCCAATGAACCGGCTTCGATGCGCCGTGAGAACCGAGCTTCCCGGCGAGAGGTCCACCGAGACGTGCCGGGTCACATCGTAGTCCCGCAAAGACTCGGCAAGCTCCATGGATTCGCGCAACAGGGCAAGTCGGGCCTCATGAGCCTTCCGAATCTCGGACAGCTCCCGAAGCACAGAGCGAAGCGTGACATCGCCTGGCTCGAGATCCAGGGATCCGGTGGACGCGTCCCTCAGGGCTCCCACCCTGTGTTCGAGCTGTTCCCGCTCCAGGATCTTCCTGTAGTAGGCTCTCCTGTGCCGCAACCGAAGCAGGGAAGGGGACACCTCATGATCCGGGGTAAAGGGGGTCACGCCTTCGTTCCTCTCGGCCCGGTGGCTCTCCATCAGGACCTGGATCTGCTCCCCTTTGACGCGATCCTCGATCCATTCCTCCAACCACGCTTGGGTCGAACTCGAGAGGGAATCCGCCTCCAGATTCAGCCAGGCGAGCGAGGACTCCAATCTTTCGATCCGATGGCACAGATCCTGTTCCCGATCACGCATCCAGGGACGCATTCCTCCCACCTTGCCCCGCAAGAAGGCCTCTCGGCCACCCTCAGGGATCCCTGTCCTTTCCCAGGCTCGGACCCGTTGAATCTGCATGTCCCGCAGCATGGCTCCGAATCGCCGAGTCCCTTCGTTGCACATGCCCCTGGCCCCGTCCCAAAGGACCAGGAGATGATGCCGACGATCCAGGCCCAACTCTTCCGAGGCCAGCGCTTCCAGGGCGCAGAGAGAGGACACCAGGTTCCCGGCGCTCTGCCCTCCCCTGGTCGCCCCTGGCACGATACTGAACGCATCGTACTGCACCGTGACCAGGAGGGTCTCCGGGGAATCCGATGGGGTCTGGGCCGGCAAGAAGGACAGTAGGTTCTCGCAAACCACCTCCTGCCATCGCATCCCTCCGGCCAGCCGCGCCTCGGCTTGTTCGCGTGAGGCCTGGCGCAAGGAATCCGCCAAAGCCAAATCCTCCACATAGAAACGGGGGAACTGAAGAGGCGTCTGCGAGAACTTGAGCAGGCTCTCGGCGGCCGTGGCGTCTGGACAGGGCAGGAACAGGACCGCGTCAGCGCCCAGCAAGGCCGCGTTCTGCCAGCGATCCCCGCACGCGAACTCCATCAGGACCACCGCGCCTTTCCCCTGATCGTCCTGTACCGGAAGCCCGTCAAACTCCGAAAGCGTCCCTTTTCCTGCATAGATCAACCTGCGTTTCAGTCCCTCTCTCGGAAGGAAGGAGGGTGTCACGTGATTGGGCCACACCGCGTGCACCGAACCCTCGATGAGACTTCCATGGGCCGTGACACATCGAATCGAGGATCCCGTATCCAGGGGCACGGAAAGAGAAAACCGCTGACGTCCCTTGATCTCGTACCCTGCCAGGACCAGCCGCTCCTCCAGGAAGTGTACGGTCTTTCGATGTCCTTCCAGGCCCGGGAAGCGAGGTCCCAAGGCCTGAACCTCCTCCAGCAGGGACGCCACGCGCTCGGCCGGGACACAGTCGGCCAGAAAGCGCACCTGGCCGGGTTGCAGAAGAAGGCCGAGGCCGGGACCCTCCGGCTCTGCCTGGCCGGGGGAGCAGAAAACAGGCCCGCAGGCCGGCCACAACCAGATCGCGACGCGAAGAATCGTTCTTCTCGCCCTCATTGGAACATCCCGGTGAACACGGTCACGTTGGCGGGCTGAAACACGGCGTGGATGAGGTTCCAGAGGATCATCATCAAAGCATGCGAAAGAATCAGTCCCAACGCCGCCGGTACGGTCCTGGCGTACAGGTCCATCCCTCCGAATCGCAGGATGGCCTTTTTGACGAGAAAGGACAGAAGGACTGGCCCCCAGATGAAATTCATGGGCCAACGTCCCTCACGCCAAAGCAGCTCTCCCCGTTGGAACGTGGTGGTTCCCAGGCATACCAGAAGAAAACAGATGGGAGGCAGGGGGAACCTCAGAAACCGTTTTCTCAGGAACATGAGCGAGGCCATCACCACGGCACCGAACAGGACCATGCCACACCAAAGCAGGTCCACCTTGTACCTTGTGAAATTGACGTCCCCTGTTGTAAACATCCTCCAGAAGGGCCATTTGGCGCGGTCCTGAAAGGCCTCGCTGAAGTTCTGGCTTCCCAGCCAGTAGGAGAAAACCAGATAGGAGAGCAGCCCGGCCAGCGTCGCGGCCAGAAAGCCCACGCACACCGCGACGGTCACGGTGCGATGCGACACGCGAAACCGCTTGCCCAGGTAAAAGCCCTCCATCGTAACCGCGAGCAGCCCGGCAAACGGAGCCACGGCCAGAAAGAAGAGATGATTCAGAGCCATCATGTTCTCGAAACCATGCGTGGCGCCTCCCCCGGTGTTGGTTCCGATCATGCCGTCATGCACCAGATTGACCGAACTGTTGGGAAGTCCCCCTTCGGTTCTCAGCCTGGCCAGAACCAGGCCGGCCACAAAGGTAAAGAGAAAGACGCAGGACACCACATACATCCCGGCCAAGCCCCGTGCACCCAGTCTGTACCACCAGATCGCGATGGCCACTGCCACGAGGCCAAGCCCCATCCACGCGGCCAGGTTTTCGGGTTTGCCCCCACCGGGCCTCAAGCCCCGGCCAGCCCGCCACAACAGGGCCAAGGCGAACACGATCGCGCCGCCGGTACCCCATTCCAGGTAGTACGGCATCTGATTCCCGTGCCAGTGGGCTCCCAGCATCTCGCTGATCTGCAGCTCGAACAGCCCGGTCAACAGGCGCAAGGACTGACAACCCAGAAAGACCCATAACACGCCGCGAAGGATCTCCTGGTGGACCAGGAACGCCATGCCCACGAAAAGCGGCGAGAGAAAGAGGATGTTCTGGGACAGCAGGTTCCAGGGGGATTGAACGAATACGCGCATGAAATCGATTCTCTGAAAGGTCACGGCGCTGGCCGGATCCAATCGGATCACGTTGTAATGGACCGCTCCTCCCAAAAGGAGAAGCCCTGAGCCCACGGCCATGCCCGAGAGAAAAAATGGATTCCCTCCCAGGGGAACGCCCCGCGAGATTTCCATGAGGCGCAAGGGAAGCTGGGCAGCCGGAAAGGGAAGGTTCTCGCGTTCGATCCATGCTTCTCGAAGCATTTGGGCCAAAAGAATCATGCCGACCAGAATCAGGCAGAAGAACACCATCCATCGAACGAGGGGCGCCTTCCACATCCACCAGGGGATCACCTGCCACGCGGCCAGAAGACGTTGGGACAAGGACCAGGAGGGGTCCTGGAAACGCTCCCTTTCCTCGGGCCGAATGTACATGCCGGACCAGAACCGTTTCATGGGCTCGAGCAAGCGACGCTGTTCCTCCTTGATCTCAGAGATGGCCGAATCCTCCTGCCCACGCATCCGCGCGCACTCCAGGTAGCGCCGGTACTGTTCCTCACCCAACTTGGGAAAGATGGAAGGATCGTGGAATTCGTATCCCTTGCGAATGGTGGGAATCTGTCTGTCCAGATACTCGGATTGAACCGCAGTCAGGCTGGCGAAGAAGCCATGCATAAGCCCCACGCTGCAGAAGGGAAGGGCCGAGGCGAGCATGACATAAAGGATCACGCAGGACCTCTGGGGCAACCTTCGCCCGCCGGACACAAATCCGATCGCCGCATGGATCAGGACCAACGCGGTCAAGACTCCCACGGCCCCGGGACACGGCACATCCAGCTCGACCCCATTGCCCAGGCTGCCACGGTCCAGCCACTGCATGCAAGGGACCAGACACAGCACGAGGCCGGCGCCGGCCACAAGGATCGCGAGGTCCCCCCGGCCGGGGGGTCGTTCAGGCTCTTGTTTCATGATTCTGCCTGGATGATAACACAAGCAAAGCGGCTCGGGTTCACGGTGATGACTTCAATGGGGTAAACTTTGTCGCGAAAGACGCCAAGGACTCCAGCCTGGCATTCACGCGAATCAGGACGAGCCCAGGCTCAAGGGGTCCTCCACGAGCGCCCACTTCCACAGCGGCATGAAACGAACCTTTCCCGTCGCGCCGAACCACGACACCTCTTCCTCGCCTTCATAGGTCTCCGTCAAGATCAACAGGAACTTACAGCAAAGCTCTGCCGATGCCTTGAGAAGCGCTCGGATTTCACGAGATTTCGTCTTGGGATCGGTCGGATCGACGCATATCTGAATGATCTGTCTGACATGCATACCTTCCCTCACAATGAAGTCAACTTCCTCCTGGTGCGCGCCTTGCCAGCGGAAGAAGTCCAACCGCCCCTCGAGTTGTGACTTCCTAAGCGCGATAGCGACCATGTTCTCATAGAGAGCACCCAAGTTCGCACTGAACCGAAACGAGGAAGAGGTTACGATTCCATTATCCGTACAGTAGATCTTTCGGTCCGCCCGAACCTGCTCGCGGACTTTGAACGAAAAACGGCGAACCGAAAAGAAGACAAACGCCTCATCTAGATGCCGCATATACTTCTCGACAGTGTGAACGCTTTGGAGGCGGGTAACCTTGGTAAGAGTATTCAGAGAGTAACGTTGTGCGATATTAGACATAAGGTATCCTGTCATGTCTTCTAGGCCTTGTGGAGACCGAATTCGATGTCTCACGACAATATCCTTATAGAGAACAGACCGCATGAGCGTGGTCAGGTATTCACGACGCTGAATTTCCTTCATGATCGGCTCCGGGTATCCACCGCACTCGACATATGTACGAAAGGCTTCTGCCTTCTCTCGCTCGCTCAGTTCCTGCTTCCGAGCACGTAAATACTCCGAAAAGGAGAAAGGAAACAGGACAATAGGGACATGTCTGCCTGTAAGATGCGTGGCCAGTTCAGAACTCAGCAGATGCGCGTTACTCCCAGTGATCATCAAACGATACCCTTGGCGTTGCAGCCGGTTCACCAGCAGTTCCCATCGCGCCAGGTTCTGAATCTCATCCAAGAGTAGGTGTTTCGGACGTCCATACACCTCGTCCACAGCAGCCATGAGTGCGTCGTTGCCCTGCAAGCCGACAAGACGCTCGTCGTCGAAGTTTACGTAACCGAAACTGCCTTGAGCTTGGATCAAGTGCATGGCAAAAAACGATTTGCCCGCTCTTCGGGGACCGAGGATAACCCTGATAAGGTCATGTGATCCCGGCTTGGCAGTAGATTCTCGTTCAACATACGGCTCTTCGAGTCGTTGGTCGATCTCACGTTTCTGCAGCAACAGTATGTCCCGAATCATCTCATTTTCCTCCATGGATGCATTTGGAAACTCTTAGTGCACAAAAGTTGTCATTTTTTTGTATTATAATCTTTTCACTGCAAAATTATCCACTGAAAGGCCCTGCTTCTCAAATCTTTTACCCCCGGTTACCATCCTTGCGCATCCTCACCCCTCAGCATTACTGCTCTTTGAAAGCGTTGTGGCCCGAAAGGTAGACCTGGATCTTCAACTGACAAGTTCCATGATTTCTTGCGCTTCTCGGACCCCATCGGAATAGGCTTCTCCTTCAAGGAGCACCTGCACTAGAAAAGTCAAGCAAAGCAGTTCGGGTTCACGGTGATGACTTCAATGGGGTAAACTTTTCGCGGAGGTATCGAATGGTCCTTTTGAAAAGCAAGGTTCCGCTTTCGTCCCCAGCGGTATGGGGCCTGCTGTTATGTTGCCTCGGGTGCCAAGGGCACCGCAAGGCTCCCGCCGTATTCACCGGGCATATCGACCAGATTCCAGATCTTCTTCAGACCGAGCCGCGGGCGGATTTTGAAGGAAGCGGCAAGGCCTTTTGCGCCCCGGTCTCGGTGTCCAACAGCCTGGTTTGGATGCATCGAATGGGACTGGCTTCATTCCTGGACTCGACCCACCCAGAGAAGCAAGCCCAGATCGCCCTGGCAAAACGCCTGGCGGGCTCGAAGTATATGAACACGGACAGCAAGACCGGCACAGGTCCGGAGGGGGTACTGCGGGGACTTCAGAGATATCTCGAGGAGAAAGAGGTGTCGAACGCGCGGCTTCTGTATCAGGGATGGCGTCCTGTTTCCAGGCAGTTCAGCCGCCATAATAAAAGGCCAAACTTGGCCTCGCTGCGTCGCATTCTCTACCGAAACGGAGGCGTCTGGCTCAATCTGGGATGGTACACCTATGATGAAATCCGGGATGAGTATCAAAGGACCGGGGGACATTGGGTCACCTTGGTGGGCTATGGAGAAGACGAACAGGGAAAACCCAACCCCAAGATTCTCATCCTCCATGATCCGAGTCCGAGAGCCGGGTCCGACCCCTCCAGTCAGCACGTGGTATTGCGTCTCTTGCGGTCCGGCACGCTGACAGGAGACAAGACCGGACTTCCCAGAAAGGCCGCAGGGTTCTACAAGCTGGAAGAGGGCATGAATCTCCGCGAGGGAGCAGACGTCGCGATCCTCGATGGCGCCGTGGCGTTGCGATGGTTGAAATGACCGTCTACAGGGCGAACCGCTCCACGTGAAGCCTGCGCTTGTCCACTCCCAGGGATCGCAAGTCCAGAATCAGGTCGCGCGTCATGGCCGGGGGACCGCACAGATACACATGCGCGCGGGGAAGAAGACGCGAAGCCTGTTCGGAAATCAGCTTGCCGGTCACATGGCCGGCGCTCCCTTGCCAGTCCGGGCCTGACTGGGACAAGACCCAATGAACCCGAATAGGGTCAGACAGGGCTTCGAGTTCCTTCCTGAAGAAAAGATCCTCCTCTTTCCTGCATCCATAGAAGAGAATCGTTTCTCGAGAATCCCCCGTGTCGTTCAGATAGCGCAACATGCTCATGATAGGAGTGATCCCCACGCCTCCGGCAAGGAACAAAAGCGGAGTATTCGGTTCGTTGGGCAGACAAAACCGGCCCAACGGTCCTTCCCAAAGGGCAAGCGTTCCCTCCTTCATTCCTGCCATCTTCTTCGTGTAATCCCCGCAGACCTTGAAAGAGATCGAAAGGGTCTCTGGTCGCACCGGAGAGGAAGACATACTGAAGGGATGGTCCTCCTTGGGCATTCCCTCCGCAAGGAAACTGAAGTAGCCGAATTGGCCGGCCCGAAACTCGGGTAGTGTGCCCCCATCGGATCGAAGCGTCAAGGTAAAGCCGTCCCGAGCCTGTTCCTGGATGGAAACCACACGAAGCCGCGGACGCCTCCACTTGACCCATTGTCTGAAAGAGACGATTCCCAGAAAGCTCAGGAACAGGACTCCATAGGGCACGTTCAAGGGAAAGGACTGGATCTTTCCTCCTGACATCCATCCATGAAGAAAACCCAGAAGCAGGACCCCGCCGGCCAGTTTGCCGTGTCCCATCCTCAGCCAGACATAATCGATTCGGACGCGTCCCATACAAATTCCCAAGGCCGCGGAAACCAGGAGAAGGCCCAAGGCGATCTTGCCCACCATGATGTACCAGGGGACCTGGAAGCCCAGCAGGGACACATCCCGCGAACCCACGACAAGCCCCAAGGGATGTACAAAAAGAAGCCCCAGGGCCAGTATCCCAACGCCTCTGTGCAGAAGAAGGGCTCGATCCAGTCCCAGAACTCGATCCAGCGCTTTCAGCCTGGACGAGAGAACACACTGGAGTACAAGCAGGGCTATGCCCACGATTCCACAGGCTTTGCCCAATCCATAGGCCAGATCATCCACGCTCATTCCTTACCCTCGAAGGAAGACAGGATCTCCTGGGTCGAGGGCATCCCCCTCTTCGCGAAGACGACCTTCCCTTCTTTGTCGATCCCATACACGGTTCGCGAAATCATGATCACGCCATCCGCGCCATAGAGCCTAGCCACGCGCTTCTGATCATCCACGAGCAAGGGAAAGGGAAATTTCTGTTTGGACACGAATTGTTGATGGGACTGGGCGCTGCCGGGATTGATCCCGAACACCACTGTATCCGAATCCGCGAACTCGCTGAACTCGTCCCGAACCGCGCAAAGCTGCTTGGTACAGCCCGGGGTGTTGTTCTTGGGATAGAAGATCAAAACCACGTTCTTCTTGCCCGCGTAGGACTCGAGCGACACATCCTGTCCTTGATGATCCTTGATCCGGAAAGCAGGCGCCTTGCTTCCCAGTGCGAGAAGTCCCTTTTCATCCATCTCGGATCCTTTCTCTTGAGCTGCCGCCACCTTGAGGGTCGCGGTCTTGGTGCCGAACTTGTTGCAGGTCACCTTGGCTTCGAGGGTATCCCCCTGGGACAGCCCGTCCACCGGGATGTTCGCCTCATACCGCTCCCTGTCCATCTGGCGATCGTAGGAATACTCCCCGACCTGTTTGCCATTGACCAGGATTTGAATCTTGCTGATTCGATGGGCCACCACATCCTGAACCGAATGTGTGCCCCGCACGCTCAGCGTCTTGTTCTCGGAATCCAAGGCCAGCTCCACCGAACCGGGAGGATGAGCCAAAGCAACCGACACTATCCCCAGAATCCCCAACACTCCCAACACAACCCAAATTCTATATCCCTTTTTCATCCTCGCACCTCTTTCACGCAGATCGATCGCAAGAGCATTTTTCCGTGACCCCTTAGTATAGCACCAAGTCCCCATCACCACTTCCAAAGGATCGCGCCGATCAGCGACAGATCGTTCCTTTCCCTTCCTTCCGCAGGCACACTGTCATAGGTGTCCTTGAGCACGAAACGAAGGCTGAAATGCTGGCTCAAACTGGTCTCTATTCCCATTTCCCCATGAAGAAGGCTGTCCGAGAAGTTCTTCACGCTGGGAAGATACTCCACGGATTCCCAGACCTTCAAACCTTCCTTGATTCTGAGTTCGTAGCGCTGGAACATCCTGAGGTTCATGATGTCATCCTCCGTGCCATCTCCCAGCTTTTCCCTCATGTAGCCAGGACCCAGTTCCAGGTTCCACCTGCACGTGTCGGTGAGGATCGCCTTGCAACCCATGCCAGGGGCCGCTTTGAACCGGTATTCCACATCCGCCAGGGCGTCGCGCTCCATGTCGTTCAAAAGGAAACCATAAAACCTCTTGGAAAAGACCCAGTTGCCCTGGATCGCCCCTTTGGCCTTTTCGGCAGATTTCTGGTTCTCGGTCTCGCCGTATTCGCCGCTGGCTCCCAGCAGCAGTTCCCAATCCGTCCATGTTCTCTTGGCGTCAGCGCTGATATTTCCCACCATGGTGTCCTGATTCCCCTGGCTCAAGCTGGCTCCAAGACCACCTGAGATCTCCCACTTCCTGGTCTTCTCTGCCGCAATGTTCGCATCCTGCTCGCCGTGGGCGAGCCAAGAGAAGGAAAAACAACCGAACAGACATAGAAACGCATCGAGCTTCATCCATCGCGTCATCATCCACGCCTTCCCCTCAATGCCCGGCCACAAATCGATACGTCCCGGAATCGGCGTGGAACACGGCGAAACCTGGTTTCGGCTCCAAAGGACGCAGTCCCTCGGCCCGCGTGGCGAGGCCTTTTCCTTCCCGCACCTCTTTGGGTTTCAGGGTCGGCACACAGATCGTGGCCGTGGTGTTGGTTGGAATGACCACGGTCCATCGCAAGCCCCGGCTGTCCTGCTCCCAATGGCTTTGGATCAGGCCGTAGGGACACCCATGCTCCGCCTTGACCCATGCCATCTTCTGCGGCACGAAAGGCTTGAGAACAAAATGTTTGAACCCAGGATAGATCGGGTCGGTTTGTATGCCGGCAAGGTGCTTGAAGAACCAGGCGCTCACATGGCCAAACATGATATGGTTGCGCGAATCGCTGCCATCCCAGTTCTCCCAAAGCGTGGTCGCGCCCTGTTCGATCCAGTGTCCCCAGCCGGGGAAATCCCTCTGGTTCACGATCTTGTACGCCACATCAGCGCGCCCCCCCTCGCTCAGCGCCTCCAGAAGATACTTGGCGCCCAGGATACCGCAGTCCAGATGATCGTCCTTGTCCCTCACGGCCTTGAGAAGCTTGGCCATCA
>Ga0114946_10001616_pt1 | contig 15549 bp, 13 predicted proteins | sample WalLakDeSediment_FD_88676 | JGI IMG/M metagenome (GOLD analysis project Ga0114946, IMG submission 88676) | Lake sediment microbial communities from Walker lake, Nevada to study Microbial Dark Matter (Phase II) - Walker Lake 11/02/13 Deep Sediment | ecosystem: Environmental > Aquatic >... | reverse complement strand
ATTGTAATCTGCTTATTAAAAGCTGACTGAGTGAAGCCTATGTCTTCATCAGCCTGACCCATCCAAAAAGTCCCAGCTTTAATAGCCACCATGTCTGCCGGCAAGGGTTGCTGCCAGATCTGTCTCTTGGGGACACCCGTCACTTCCCCTCTACGGTTCTCTTTTTCGCTGGCAGAACTTTTCTTGCCTAGCAGCCCGCATCCCTGAAAAATCAAGGACAGAAAAAAGAATAAAAATACGGACAAAATTTTGAAATTCATTTCTCTATACATGTTTTACATGAATTAAGTGATATAAAATTTTACCACAAATCATTAACTTATAATCTCGAAATTTAAAGGAAAATCTTAGAAATTTGCAAATTTGACAAGAAATTTCGAAAATTTTTTAAAACCTAAATCTTGGGGTTCTTTGAATTACTTTCTGATATTCCCGTGCCACCGGTTGCAAATTATAAGTTAACATGAACTCATGACTGGTCGGAGACTTAGCTTCAAGTCCACCTATAACCAAATCAAAAGCATACCCAATTCTTAAGGAATTATCCTTGAGAATACCATAGCCGAACAGTAACGACACCGACTCTTCTCCTCTGAATGCTAATCCCCCACTGATCTTTTGATTATGTGTGGCTATAACGCTTAGGTCATAGGAAAAATTATTGAAAGAAACTGTTTTTAATAAAAAACTGGGTTCAAATGTCCAAAGGGCAAACGTCTTTATTCTATACCCTGCCAATAAATAGGAATGGTTCATTAATTGATTGTCTACCGCACCCTCACCAAAATCAAATGCAGGTTGGTTAAGATGCCTGCTGCTCAATCCTACATAGAAATTACCTCTATCATATATAGCGCCTGCACCTACATTGAAATTCATCTGTGTCTCTCTTCCCGAAATAGGAATGCTGGGGTCTGGATTGATTACGATAAGCTCATCATATTTTAAAGTACTTGAAAATACCCCCCCGGAAAGACCAAAACTCAAAGTCCCCCTCCCTAAGTTTTTATGGTAGGCAAGCGATAAATTGATCTCCTGATTATTCACGGGGCCAATATTATCATTAACAAAAGTCAAGCCATAACCTAGATTGTATTCCTCTAATCCTCCTGTTGCTGTCAATAACTGGGTTATAGGAGCCGGGCCATTGGTGCCCGAATAGTTCAACCATTGGGTTCTATGGAGTGCAGAAAACTTATATCCTGATTCTTTGCCGGCAAACGCCGGGTTGTAAAACAAGCCGTTATACATATATTGAGTAAACTGAGCATCCTGCTGGGCCTTTGATGCGAAAGTAAATACTATAAGTATTATAAAAACTAAAACAACCTTTATTTTAGGGAAACTCAGCTCTTTCATCCAAGATTAGAAATAAGGTTTAAAACTCTATTCTACACATTTAAACTGAATTTCTCCACAAAAGATTAAAAAGATCACAAATTATTTGCCTTTTTAATATATAATTCAAGCGCTCCGGTCATACTTGGAGCATTGGGCATGGGCGCTTCAATATCCAAAATCAAGCCCTGATCAAGTACTTCTTTTGCCGTAGTGGGTCCAAAAGCAGCTATTCTGGTATTATTCTGTTGAAAATCAGGGAAATTTTGCTTCAATGATTTGATACCCGATGGACTGAAAAATGCAAGAATATCATACTTAATATTTCGCAAGTCAGATAAATCTGCAGCAACCGTATGATAGATTATTGCTTCGGTGAAGGCAATATTTGCTTTTGTCAAATGGTTAGGGATATCTTCCTTCCTGATATCTGAGCAAGGAAACAGGTATTTCTCAGATTTATGTTTTTTAAAATAATCGAACAAATCCGCAGCAGTTTTCTGACCAACGAACAGTTTTCTTTTTCTGATGACAATGTATTTCTGCAAATAATGCGCAGTTTGCTCAGAGATACAGAAATACTTCATATCCGCAGGCATTTCTATTTTAAGTTCTTTACAGATGGTGAAGAAATGATCAATGGCATTTCTACTGGTAAAAATTACTGCAGTATGTTTTAATATGTCGATTTTTTGTTTCCTGAAATCCTTAATTGATACAGGCTCAACCTGAATAAAAGGCCTGAAATCAATTTTTATGTTATATTTCTCAGCCAGTTGAAAATAAGGGGATTTTTCATCGGTAGGTTTAGGCTGTGAGACTAATATGCTTTTTACTGGATTCAGTCTGTCTTTTGTGGTTTTACTCATAATCTTGTCCTTATCCTAATTTTATACTGATTAGAACTTCACCCTATAACCATTTTAGAAAGTATCAGAAAGGGAATCAATTCTGCGGTGCAAATGTAAGCAAATAAATGGTAATTTTTAAAAGATGTTCTTTTTACCACTATCACAAACATGTAAAATACACCTAAAAGATACACCCAAAAAAAACTGATGATTGAAATTTCCAAGACCTGTGATAAATAGGCCTTATTATTGAAAAAAAAATAGATACTAAAACCCATTACCAAAAATAAACTTATGGAAATAATCCTCAAAAGATAAAAATAATGGGCAAATTCAAACTTTTTCAAATCAAAAATGGAAACCATTACCCTAAGAGAAACGAATTTAAAAACTGAAAGTAAGATTAAAGCAATTGCACCCAAAATCCAATAAAAAATAAGTCCATTAATATCCCTTTTCACGAAATCAAAGTAAACCGGATTTCCCGAAACTTTCCAAATCAGCATACATAGTAGAGAGATGCCTAGATTTACCAATAACAAATATAAAAGGACATCAGCCGAAAAAAATTTCTGCAAACTTCCGGACTCGGAAAAATCCTCTGCAGAAAATACGGTTTGTGGCTTGGCGATAAAGCCTAAAACCACGGGAAAAATAATCTTAAATATGGCAAATAGAAATAATATGATGACAAATGCTATTGTAAAGAAATCATTGAAATCTGAAATTTCTCTTTTTGAAAAATCCAAGCCTAGGGATTTACTCTCATAAACCTGCTCTATTCCTTCTTCAAAAATGCCCTTGAGCACAGAAATTTCACCTAGGTCTGATATGTCATTCAATATGGACAATTTGGTCTCTTTCACTCCCATCAAGTTAAATTGGCTCCGCAATTCATTTTGGGAAATTTGAAACAAGGTGTCCGATTCGGAGAAAAACCACAATTTATCGTTTATAAAAACAGTTGATCCATTAGGGAAAAAAAATCTGAAGCTACTCTGAGGGAAATTAAATATATCAATGTCGACAATAGCCCTTTCTTTTTTTGAAAAAAAGCCCTGCTCTTTCAGAATATTTATTTTAGATTGATAGTTCTCAATCACCTGGGATTGGGCTGCAGCTACCTGAATCAGGAGTACTATCAAAAAAAGCCCTCTCTTTTTCATCAAAATCTGCCGGTATATCCAAAATGAATTTTAGAAAGGTTCAGCGCAAAATCCTGGGCATTTGAGCCCCCCATAGCATAGATAAAATTGAAAATGCCACTTCCTGTTTCCAAACTGAATCCTATTCCCAAGGCATATGGATAATCTGTTGGCAGCTCTTGGATATGGTTATCTAATCTTCCCATGTCCGCAAAAATCATAAAATAAGAATAGGTATCAAAGTAATACCTTGGTTCAATGTTCAAATAAATATAATTATTGGCAAAAAAGAAGTTTTCATTAAAGCCCCTGATTGTCCTTAAGCCCCCCAATCTGAAAAGATCATTGACGAAAAGGTTGGGATTATCCAATAAGCCGCCGGATAATCTGGTAAGTAGCCCCCATCTTGGATTTCCATAGAAATACTTTTCAAACTTTGCTACTATATAGTATTGCAGCGTGGTCAGGTCTATGTCTTCATAAAGTGCAGGAGGAATTGCCGTATTTATCAAAATATTCTTGTTCCCTAAGGCAAACTCAAAGTCTGCCAATGCCCCTCTTCTTGGAAAGAATCTATCATCCAGCCAGGAATGCTCAAATCCCAAACCATAATTATTAAAGCGAAAATCTCCAATTTCAGGTAAAGAGGTAGCTTCTGAAAGTCCTGATACCGCTAGCAAATCCCCAGCCTGCCTCCTACTAAAGAATCGCATATAGGATCCTGAGCCGATTCTATATCCAAAATTCAAGCGAAAATCCCTTGCCAAAAACGTGGTATCTTCTTTTAATAAAGAAAAAGAAACTTTCAGGTCAATTCCCGAACCAAACAACAAAGGTTCTAAGGCTGATATATTTAAGTTTTGTGAAAATTGATTGAACCTTTGCCAATGCAATTCATAATTTCTTCCTTTCCCGGCCACATTGTATAAGACTAAATCAAATTGCCCGGTCACCAACATTCTGCCCCCTTCGAGTTCATTGGGCAAAAATCCTATAATCCCATCGATTGAATTGACCCGTCTGTCATCCAAAGGCAAATACAGAGTGGCTTCCTCATTTTGAAAACTCAACTCCGGTTCCCCGGCCCATCGCATGTAAGGTAAATTCCGAATCTGCCTTACCCCATCGTTTACTTTTTTCTGGGAAAAGGGATCAGATGGCCTTATCTGTAAGTATTTAGAAAGAAATTCCTTTTTGGTTTTCGAATTCCCGGTAATCTTCAAAGAGTCAAATTTAATCAAGGGGCCTAAATCCAAATCCAGTGAAGCATAAAACTGGTTTTCAGATCTTCTTACAGAGTCCAGCCCGACAGAGGCAAAAGGATGGCCTTGGTTTTCCGAAAACTTCAAAATGCTTTCAAAAATCCTAGCTACTTCCGCATAATTGAAAGGTTTACCTGAAATCTGCTTGAGGTCTACTCCTGATTTTACCAAAAAAACAGGTTCTATATTTCCGGAAGATAAACTTATCCATTCGAACTTCTCCCCGGTATTTATAAATAAAAACAGAGAGTCTTTACCCAGGTACTCTTGGTTCATTTTGGGATTCAGGTAACCGAGTTGATGTAGGTCACTGAAGAGCCCTCTTTTAAATTGGACAATTTCCAAGGAATCGGAAAAGGTGAAGTTTTCTTTTTTCTGCAATCCGCCACGGATTTCATATTGTACCCATTTCAATTGCTGAGCAAATAGAAAACCATGCTGCAACAGATGAATACAAATAAAGAATAACAATAATTTTTTCAATGGAAACGAAAGGGTTTACTCTTATCTTTGGTGCCTAAAAGTAATCATTTTGTCCGGCATCTACATCCATATTCCTTTCTGTAAACAGGCATGTCATTACTGTGACTTCCATTTTAGCACCAATACACAAATGGTAGAACCGGTACTATTGATGATATTAAAGGAATTGGAGTTGCGGAAAACCTTTTTCCCTTCAGATCTGAAAGTGGATACAATATACCTTGGGGGTGGCACGCCCTCCCTTTTGTCATTGGGCCAATTGGACACAATCCTAACTCAAATCCAAAAAAATTACACTTTGGATCTAAAGGAACTGACTTTGGAAGCCAATCCCGATGATTTAAACAAAGAAAAATTACTTGGATATAAGAGTTTAGGGATAGACAGGTTAAGTATTGGCATTCAAAGTTTTGATGATAGGGTTTTAAGTTTTTATAATCGTGCACATCATTCAGTTGACTCATTAAAGGTGGTCGATCTGGCCAAGTCTGCCGGATTTGAAAAGCTATCCATTGACTTGATGTATGGATTTCCCTTTGATGACCATTCTATTTGGCAAAGCGACCTCTCTTTGGCATTGGAAATAGATCCTGGCCATATCAGCAGTTATGCACTGACTGTAGAACCCAGAACTGCCTTGGGCAATTGGGCCAAAAAAGGAAAATTCCAGGAAGCATCGGAAGATTATCAGGCAGAACAGTTTGAAATGCTTATGGACGCTATGGAAAAGTCCGGCTACATCCAGTATGAGATCTCAAATTTTGGAAAAAAAGGCCAGTTTGCCGTCCACAACACAAATTATTGGAAATCTGTCCCTTATTTGGGAATTGGTCCAGGAGCTCATTCTTTTGACGGCAAACACCGGGGTTATAATATAGCCAATAACCCTGTTTACGTAAAAAAGCTGGAAATTAATGAATCCCCATATATACAAGAGGACTTCATGCAGGGTGATCTGGCCAATGACTATATTTTGACCTCAATCAGGACCATTTGGGGCACAGATTTGAATTGGCTGAAATCAAATTTTGATTTTGACTTGGTAAAAGAAAAGGGAAACATCCTTCAGCAACTCATAAAACAGAACCTGATAGTGTTAGACAATGAAATCCTTCAGCTTTCAAAAGAGGGAAAGTTGTTGGCAGATAGTATTGCCGCATCCCTTTTCTTACAATATTAAACCTTATCTTTAATCAATGGACAAATACAAAGATCATACAGGTAGAAAAAAGGAAGTCGCCCCATTACAGGAAGCCTTTACTGAATTACTAAAGGCGTATAGGTTGAAAGATAAATTTGATGAAAGACTGGTAATTCAGGCTTGGCCTGAATTAATGGGAAAGACTGTTTCTTCAAGGACAAACTCGCTTTTTGTAAAAGATAAGAAGCTTTTCGTCAAAATAAGTTCGGGCCCTGTAAAAAGCGAATTGTCCATGAACAGGTCTAAAGTTCTTGAATTAATTGAGAACAGATTTGGGAAAGGCGTAATCGAGGAAGTTGTTTTCCTTTGATCAATCTTGTGCGGCAAAAACCTTTCTCATTAATGCAGAGGTCCTTTCCATTGGATTTTCCCGTATATTTTTTTCCTCCTGTGCGATCAGAAGAAATAGACCGTCAATCGCTTTTTCGGTCACATAGGCATTGAGATCGGGGTCAATTTTTCTATTGGTGAGGGGGATGGCATTATATGCATTGGCAATATCCCCGTAATACTTTGTGGCCCCGACCTGATTTAAGGACTCCTGAATATTTGGCTGAAAGAGGGTTATCAATTGACTTTCGGTAGTTCTTCTTAAAAATTGCGTTGCGGCATCCGGGTCTCCCTTGAGAATATTAAATGCATCCTGTATGCTCAGCTGTCTTATGGCATTGATAAATATGGGTTTGGCTTCAACCGCTGCTTTCTCCGCCCCCCTGTTGATGGCCAGCAATGCCCTGTCTACCTCGGATCCCAATCCCATTTGCCTCAAGGATGATTCCACCCTTCGTGCATCCTCCGGCAATAATATTCTGATCAGGTCATTTTTGAAAAACCCATCTGTCTGTGCGGCCTGGTCAGCACCCTTGCTGATTCCTTGAATGAGGGCTTCTTTTAAACCCGAGGAGACTTCCTGCTGGGTTAATGGTCCCTGAGAACCTGCAGACTGCAATATTTTATTCAAGTCGGCTGAAGAACATGCATAAAGAAATACAAGAATTATTATGAAGAGTAACTTGGACAATCGCATGGTTAGGGTTTAAAATTTAACATTATTTTATAAAGTGGCCTTAAAATGTAATCAGGATAATTAAGTTAGTTTTGGTAATATTGTGACTAACAAAAATCAATGATCAGACTTTCTAGTCCAAATATCGGAAAAGTTAGCATATTGGTTGCCATATTAACCTGGCTATCCTTGCTTTTCGTGGATATTACCCGGATTTTTGGCTTATTAAACCAACTTGAGTCCGGGGTTTCCCCGGAAGTTTCCTTTATTTTGGAAATAACTTTTTTCATTATGGTTTATATATTTTTTAACCATTCCATTGCCAGAAATGAAAGAAATGAATTTTTGAATTTAATTTGGAGGGGAGCATCAACAGGTTTACTTGCCTTAGGGGTATCACTGCTTATCCGGCTATTTTATTATTTGCTCGGGGATTCCCGTTTGGCTACGGATCCATTACTAAAAAACTTCTTTTACCATATAAACTTTGCGCTGACCACATTGTTTCTGATTTCATGTACTTTACTTTGGAAGCGCCTAATTTTATACCAAAAAACAAAAAAAATTGTCCAGCAATGGCAAGCATTTGAAATACTTTTATTGGTGAGCATGTTTTTTATTTTTTTCAACAAGAACACCCTTGATTATAGCTTTTTGTTTGGGCTGGTATTTATTACAATATTTTCCATTTCACTTTCGGTAAATTTGAAATGGATCCCTTACCTGACCTTTAAGGAAAAATGGAAGTCTATCTTATTTTTATTTATCATCCTTTTGGCCACCTCTTATCTATTTGTGGAAGTCCTGTCCTACAGTGACTCCAAGGTAATATTGGTCAATCTCACCGATAATCTTTTCTTAATAGGACTTTTTTCATTTGTTTTCTTTTATACACTTTTTAGTTTTTTGGTCACTTTGTTCAATCTGCCTACTTCCTCGGTTTTTGAACAAAAGCTCGTAGAAGCCATAAATTTCCAACGTTTAAGCCAATCCATTAAACCAGGTCAAAGCGAAAATCAAGTATTGGACATTTTGGTTGATTCCTGCATGAGCGCTTCCTATGCAGATGCCGGATGGCTGGAATTGAGAGATGAGATGAATGCATCAGTTTTTTTTCATAAAAGATTTATTGACAAGGAAGACCTGCAAAAACTATTTGACCTTATTAATGATACCAAACCCTTTGCGAATTTTGAATGGGAAAAAGAAGATAACGAAAACAAGGTTTTCCAAGGTAAAATCGCAGACTCACTCTATAAATCAGCGCTAATGGTTCCCTTAGTTGTCAATCAAAGGACAATCGGAAGGATTTATTTGTTAAAGGAGGTAAAGGATGGCTTTAATAAAGAAATGGTCAATATCATTTCTACTTTTGTTGGGCAGGCATGCATTTCGGTGGAAAATTACCGCCTATTAAATGAGGCCATCAAAAATGAAAGATACAAGGAAGAGTTAAAAATTGCCCAAAGGGTTCAGCGAAGTCTTTTGCCTGACACGTTGCACCATGACGATTCCTTTGAAATCTGTGGATTTTCCATTGCAGCAGATGAGGTGGGCGGGGATTATTATGAAACCAAAAAATTGGGTGACAATCAATTCGTTTTGATAATTGGTGATGTATCAGGAAAGGGAACCTCTGCCGCATTCAATATGTCCCAAATGAAAGGAATATTCCATAGTTTGGTCCAGTTGCAACCAAAACCCAGTGATTTTTTGCTTATGGCAAATAATGCCCTGAGTCAATGTTTGGAAAAAAACCATTTTATTACAACCTCCTATTTCATAATTGACACAGAAAAGAAAACCATCAATTATAGCAGGGCAGGCCATTGCCCTACGCTTTACTATGATCACAAAAAGAAAGAATCTGAATATTTGAGCATTGATGGAATGGGCTTGGGTATATTAAGAAATAACCTATACAAACAATATGTCCATGAAAAGACATTTTCTTTTTTTCCAGGGGATATTTTAGTGCTCTATACAGATGGAATTGTGGAAGCAAAAAACAGTAAGGGAATAGAATTTGGGTATGAAAGATTAAAGACAGTGGTAAATGCATCTGCTACTTTAAATGTAGAGCAGATTCAAAACAAAATCATTCAGGAAGTGTATAAGTTTATTGGAAAAAACAGGATTGCTGATGATGATTACTCTTTGATGATCATAAAATTCAATTAAGAACCAAAGAAATTTTAAAGCGTATAATAAAGTCATGTTGAATATTGAACATATCAAGCAAAAGGGGTATTCCATTTTGCAGCTTTCCGGAGAAGTGGATGCCAGCAATTCTGTTGATTTGGATGCAGCATTTCAGGAAATTTTATCAGAGGGAGCAAAGCGAATTTTGGTAGATGGAAGCAAATTGGAGTATATTTCTTCTGCCGGTTTAGGTGTATTCATGTCTTACCTGGAGGAATTTCAGGAGAAAGACATACAACTGGTCATTTTTGGATTATTGGAAAAAGTTCACCAGGTGTTCGTCATATTGGGATTGGATAAATTGATTACCCTCAAACCTAACCAGGAAGAGGCGCTTCAGGCTATAGTATGAGCAGAAAGTTAAGGTTATATTGTAATACGAACCAGTTGGTGTATTTAAGGGAATTTTTAGACAGCACCTTACAGTCCACCACTATGGATGAAATTGAAAAGCACCAGGTAATCCTTGCTGTGGAAGAAGTCTGTGCCAATCTTATCATCCATTCTCATTCCTGTAACCCCAGCTCTTTTATTGAAGTGAAGGCTGAAATCTTTCCAGACCAGGCCATATTTGAAATTTATGATTTTGGCCAAGGTTTCAATATTTTAGAATACAAGGAACCTGCCCTATCCCATGTAATAAAAAGTAAAAGAAAAGGAGGATTGGGAATAATGCTGGTAAAAAAGATCATGGACAAAATAGAATTCGAGTCCAACGGCAAAAAAAACACCTGTAGATTATTTAAAAATTTGAAATCCAAATAATTGTTAATTAATGAAGGATAATATTCATTGTCCCAAAATTTTTACATTATAATTTGTAACATTGCACTATCATTTTGGCAAATGATTCAATATGAATAAAAAGTACATATGGTATTCCATATTCATCTTCGCCTTTTCGTGTAGCCCAAAGACTACCATAGTTAAGGAAGATCAAACGCAGGAAATTCAAGTCCCTCTAATGACAATAGGCAATGAAGATATTTTTGCCGATGAATTCTTGTACCTTTTATCCAAAAACAGACAGTTTCAGGATAAAAGCGAAAAAATAAGCCCTAAAGATTTTGAGGAAAATTTTGATCTGTTTATCAATTATAAACTTAAAGTCAAAGAGGCTGAAAACATGGGACTTGATACCTTGGAAGAGTTCAGGCGCGAGTTTGAAATATTCAAGGAAGATTTGATCAAACCTTACCTGATTAAGAATTCTCTTCAGGAAGGGGAATTGATGAAAGCTTACAATAGAATGAAGGAGGTAGTGAAGGCCAGTCATATCCTGATTCAGTTTCCAAATAATTCGACCCGGGAAGATACCATTGCCGTTTTTAGGATGGCCCAAAAACTAAAAGCAGATGCTGAAGCGGGGGCAGATTTCAATCAGCTCGCAGAAGAATATTCAGATGATCCCTCCGCCCAGGATAACGGGGGAAGTCTGGGCTATTTTACTGCACTTCAGATGGTATATCAGTTTGAAGATGCAGCCTATGCACTCCAAATAGGTGAAATTTCGGATCCGGTACTGACTAATTTTGGATACCACATTATCAAATTAGAAGATCGAAAACCAAATCCTGGTGAAATCCGTGTATCCCACATTCTTATCAGAACACAGCCAGGGGATCCCATTGCAGAAGAAAGGGCTTTACGCAAGGTTGGGGATATATATACCGAATTGCAAAAACCGGAAAGCAACTGGGAGGATGTTTGCAGCCTTTACTCTGAGGATTTGGGCAGCAAAAATTCAGGAGGACTCTTACCCTGGCTTAGTTTAGGTTCAGTAATTCCGGAATTTGAGCGGATTGCATTTTCTCTTACTGAATTGGGAGAGATTTCTCCTCCGGTAAAAACCCCCTATGGATATCATATCATCCGACTGGAAGACATAAGACCCATCCCCGGTTATGAAGAGATGGAGCCTGTAATCAAATCCAGAATACTTCGGGATACACGTTCATCATTAATTCAGTCCCAGGTTTTGGCCATCCAAAAATCAAGGTATTATTTCGTGGAGAATGAATCAATAATTCAGGAGCTTATGGATTTATATGGTCAAAATCCCAAAGATGATATCCCGGATTTAGTTGAATCAAGGCATTTATCAGATAGTATTCTTTTCTCTATTCAAGACCAAGGAAAGACAGTAAATGATTTTATGGATTTTATTCAGGCAGACAAACAAAATGTCAGAATTGGTACAAAAAGCTATGTTGAATCCTGGTTGGACAAGTTTGTAGAAATCAGCCTGAATAATGCTGAAGAAAAAGATCTCATGGAGAATAACCTGGAATATAGGTTACTGCTCAAGGAGTACAGAGATGGCATTTTACTGTTTTCTTTAATGAATGAAAAGGTATGGCAAAAAGCATTGATGGACAGTGCGGGGCAAGTGGCTTTTTATGAGGAAAACAAAGAAAACTACAAATGGAAATCAAGGGTCAGGGCTTTGATTGTCACGATGGGAAATGAAGCGGACATTGCTTCTGTCAGGAGATTTCTTTCAGATAAAACCTTCAAAGAAGATCTTTCAGATAGATTGGAAAACACATTTCTCTTAAACAACCCTCTTGCATTTGTTATGGAGGAGGGTTTATTTGAATGGGAGTCACATCCTGTTCTGCAGAAGTCTGATCTTAACAAAAATTTTCAGGAATTACGGCTCAATGAAAAAACCTATTTTGTGATCATTGGTGATAAAATAGATCCAGAACCAAAAAAATTCACTGAAACCAGAGGGAAAGTAATTCAAGACTATCAACAATACCTTGATGAAAAGTTGATAGCCTCTTTAAAAGACAATTATATCATCCGTATCAATGAGGACGAGAAACAAAAAATATTCGATATCGTCCTTGACAAGTAGGGTTGGCTTATTGTTGCTTTTAGCAATCACCACTTCTTGTGATCTGTTTAAGTTCAAAACAGAAAATGATCAGGAAGAGGATCCGGTTATTGCTTCAATTGACCAGCAATATCTAAGAAAATCAGATTTGGAATTGGTCAAAACATCAGGGCTATCTCAGGTAGATAGTGCCAATATCATCAACCGATACATACAATCATGGGTGAAAAAACAGTTGATGATCAAAGAGGCGGCTAAAACCATGGCATTCGATGAGGCTGAAATCAACCGTAAGCTTTTGGATTACAAGTATGCATTGATGGTTTATGAGTTCGAGAAGGCCTATCTGGAAGAAAATCTTGACAAAGAAGTTTCCAATAGTGATATCGAAGCGTATTATGAAGAGAACAGTAAGAATTTCAGTTTGAAAGAAATTATCGTCAGGATAAATTTCCTGAAAATGGAAAGGAACAATAACCAGAATAGAAATTTGGAAAGGTTATTGCGACTACCTGAAGGACAGCAAAAAGATGCCGTCAGTAATATTGCCCTACAACAGGCCATCAATTATTTTCTTGAGGACTCTACCTGGGTTAGGATAGATGATATTGTTATCAATACACCTTTGGCCAGCAACCCAAACCTGGTGGGTCTTCTAAGAAATGAAAAGCTGATTATGGTAGAAGATGAGCGATATAAATATTATTTCAGAATACTTGATTACAAACTTCAGGATCAAATTCCCCCCTTGGATTTTGTCAAAGATGAAATAATTAAAATCTTGCTCAACAAAAAGAGGGTTCAACTCGTCGAAGAATTACAAAGAGAAATTTACAACCGTGCACTTGAAAACAATGAGTTTAAAATATATGAGTAAATTAAAGTTCATTCTGAGCGTTTTTTTGGGATTAACCATAGGTATTGCTTATTCACAAACCAATACGGATGAAAATGCAGCTGTACCTACAGGTCAGGTATTGGACAAAATTGTGGCTAAGGTAAATAATTATATTGTACTGGAATCAGATGTTCAGAAGTCATATCTGGATGCACTTTCCCAATCCCAAGAAGGATTTGAGACACCCACAAGATGTGATGTATTTGAGTCCTTATTGATCAATAAACTTATGGTGGCCAAAGCAGAAATTGACTCCGTGATTGTCACAGATGCGGAGGTGATTTTTCAGGCTGATCAAAGGTTCTCCATGGTAATGGCCCAATTTGGTGGAGATGAAAGCATGGTTGCTGAAATCTATGGGAAAACTGCCGACCAACTGAAATCTGAGATTGAAGAATCCCTCAAAGAGCAGTTGATTATCCAAAAAATGCAGCAGAAAATTACGGATGGCCTAGCAGTTTCACCTGCAGAGGTTAAAAAATTTTTTACATCTATACCAAGGGATTCTTTGCCATTTTTCTCAGCAGAAGTTATTGTAGGTCAGATTGTCAAGAAGCCTGAAGTCAATAAAGCGGCTAAAGATCAGATGGAGAACCAGCTGAAAGAATTCAAGGAAATGATTTTGAATGGTACAGCTGATTTCCAAACCTTGGCGCAAAAATATTCAGAAGATCCGGGCTCGGCAATGATGGGAGGCGAACTGGGATTCTTCCGAAGAGGAGAATTGGCCCCTGAATACGAGGCGACTGCATTAAATCTTAAACCGGGGGAAATCAGTAATCCTGTTGAAACAATGTTTGGCTTTCACCTGATCCAATTACTGGAAAGAAGGGGAAATACATTCAATACCCGGCATATATTGTTAAGGCCAGTGCCCACTGAGGATGATATTAAAAACACCGAAAGATATCTGGACAGTCTAAGAACCCAAATACTGGAAAAAAAGATAGACTTTGCTAAAGCAGCAAAGGAATACTCTGATGACAGGTCCACTTCCGATAATGGTGGCTTTTTTACAGATCCACAAACCGGATCAAACAGGCTAACTTTAAGGACTTTGGAAGATCCTGTTTTATATTTCACCTTAGATAGTATGAAAGTCGGGACCTTGACTACTCCCATGAGGTTTGAAGATGAAAGAGAAGGCACCAAAGTCAGGATATTATTTTATAAAGAAAGATTTCCTGCTCATAGGGCAAATATGAATGATGACTATGAAAAACTTAAATTAGCTACGAGAAGGCGAAAAGAAGAGGAGATTTTAAGTAAATGGTTCGTCTCTGCAAAAGAGGATGTATTCATTGATATTGACCCAGCCTATGATCGCTGTGAAGCACTAAAAGACCGATAAAAAAAAACCTCCATTGATTTGTCAATGGAGGTTTTTTAATGCTTAATTTTTTTATCTAAACATTGATGAGGGATTCTCTTCTTCTCATTTTGCCGGCAGGCAAACCGTACATCATTTTAAATCTTCTACAGAAATAAGCCGTATCTTTATAGCCAACCTCTTTCCCAATATCCCGGATACTTTTCTTAGAGGTCCTAAGCAACTCAACAGCTGCCTCCATTCTTTGGTATTCTATGTAATCCTGTGGGTTGATTCCAGTCAACATTTTGAAATATTGACCCACATAATCTTCGGATACATTGGCCACCTTGGCCAAAACCTTATTAGAAAGATCCCCTCCAATATTCTTTTTGATATAATTAAATAAATCTATCAATCTTGGGTCTTTAAAATAAGTACTGTTCGTGGAGAGTTCTTCCACAAAAAGTCTATTTTTAAGGATATGACGTACAATTTCTATTACTAAAAGTTCTGTCTGAATCTTCATTACCCTTTCTTTACCGGGAGTATTCTGTTCAGATTCCTTAACTATATCTTCAATAATGGTTGCAATTCTGTCATTGAACCGAATTGCAAAAGGGGGTATTCCCAAAGAGTGGAAAAAGTTTACCACATCAAACACCTTCGCCTCGAAATTGATAACAGTTATGTTGTCTTCTTCAAGGTTTTTGATCTCCTTAAAACTTATCGTTTGAAGATATTTTCTCTTATTCTCAATAAAATGTTCATGGCTGATTTCACTCTTTTTTCCGGTTGAACCGAAAGAAACCGGTAGTCTTCTTCCCGCTGGGATAAATAAAATTTCTCCTTCATTGACCAATTCCTGGTCTTCTCCAAATTTCAATACTCCCTGATGTAATAAAACAATTGCATTTTCAGTTTCGCTATAATCCATAACGGAAACTGATTTTTCAATTTTAAAATTATTCCCCTTCAAAAACCGTACACCGACAGATTCAATGACTTTATT
>Ga0114946_10001615_pt1 | contig 15552 bp, 7 predicted proteins | sample WalLakDeSediment_FD_88676 | JGI IMG/M metagenome (GOLD analysis project Ga0114946, IMG submission 88676) | Lake sediment microbial communities from Walker lake, Nevada to study Microbial Dark Matter (Phase II) - Walker Lake 11/02/13 Deep Sediment | ecosystem: Environmental > Aquatic > Freshwater... | reverse complement strand
TCTGGATAAAGATAACAAACTTGCGAAGACGATAATCTATAATTTAAATCCACGCGATAATGAATTAATAGCAACGATGATCGGCAACTTCCAGGATGGCAGTGTACCGGGCAAGATGCAGTTCGGTTCCGGCTGGTGGTTCCTCGATCAGAAGGACGGGATTGAGAGGCAGGTCGATGCCTTGTCGAATATGGGATGTTTGAGTCAGTTTGTAGGTATGCTGACCGATTCGAGGAGTTTCCTGTCGTTTCCGAGGCATGAATATTTCAGGAGGGTGTTGTGTAATGTGCTGGGAAGTGAGATGGAGAGAGGCATATTGCCGGAAGACTTTGATCTTATTTGCGGACTGGTCCAGGATGTAAGTTACAATAATGCATCCAAATATTTTGAGTTTATTCTGGATTAACCAGGTGGGAGCGGTGATATGAGTGTTAAAATGTTAAACTGCATAGTGGTACTTGTATTTATAAACATAATTTTTACCGGTGCTTCGGTAAAAGATTTACAAGGTGTCGAGGACAATCGAGAATCGGCATATACCGTACGGCCATTACCTCAAATGATGGGATTTGCCACCGTTGGAGATGGAATAACAGGGGGGGAAGGCGGTGACGAAGTTACGGTAAACAATGCAGAGGATTTCCTGCGTTTTGCAACCAGTGATAAACCGTACATCATCAATGTTGCCGATACTCTGGAGATAATCAGAGGTATTGGTAACTATGCCGAGCGGAACGGTGCTTACTACATCGCTTCGAATAAAACCATACGTGGGGTGGGGCCCAATGCGACAATTCTATATGGTGCTCTCCGTATGGCGGGTGTACAAAATATTATCATACAAAATCTCACCTTCGATGGAACATACGATCCCGATATCCACGATTATAAACATCAACTTGAGGTAGGTGAACGTGGCCCTGCAAATGATGCAGTCATGATTACCGGCGGTTCTGAAAATATTTTGGTTACACAATGTACCTTTAAACGATATTCCGATGAGTGCCTGAGCATTAATAATGCGGCTACGAATGTAACATTGTCATGGAATCGTTTCGACGATCTTATTACCGGTCAGCAAGGTATGATGATACTCATCGGGAGCGGCGACGGACAAACACAGGATATCGGACGACTTAATACAACACTTCACCATAATTATATGGCATCCCGGAGCCGCCATCCGAGAACAAGATTTGGTAAATTCCATATTTTTAATAATTACTATCACAATATCACCTCATACGGTATTGCATCTACGATGGATGCTCAAATACTTGTCGAAAATAATTATTTCGAAAATGTGAACAATCCATGGCATATCGGCTTCGGATCGAGTGGAGAGGGATATCTCGTTGAGCAAAATAATATATTTGTGAATACCGTTGTTCCCGATACAAAAGGCGAACTTGGTGAGGAAGTTTTTATACCTGCGGAATACTATGATTTTACACTCGATGATCCGAAAGAGGTCCCAGATATTGTGATGGCGAATGTGGGTGCAGGAAATTGGCATTATAAGGAAGGAGTCAGAGCGGTTCCGGGTCCGGTTGTGAGACCGGTATCACCCAAATGGGGTGCGACGGAATCGTTACAGCCGGTTTTTAAATGGGCAAAATCATTCCTTGCTGACGGCTATGAGTTCAACCTTGAAGAAACAGATGGTACAGTCGTTTTTGATACGACGGTGACCGATACTGTCTTTACCTATCCCGGGGAACTGGAAGACGGAAAAAATTACTTCTGGAGAGTGCGCGCATCGAATGCATCCGGTTCGAGTCCGTGGATGGAAAAATATTTGTTTTCTGTTTCAAAACCTACTTCAATGAATAAAGAGTATGATAGTGCATTGCCCTCTGAGTATATGTTGTATAATAATTATCCTAATCCTTTTAACCCCGATACAACTATACGGTATGCGTTACCGGAAAGTTCTCAAGTCGATTTGCGCGTATACGATGTGGTTGGGCGAGAAATAGCTGAATTGGTAAATAATGAACAGTCTGCGGGTTTTTATACAGTTACATTCAGCGGAATAAATTTATCATCCGGAATTTATTTAATTCGTTTTATCGCTGATCCGCACTCAGGGTCGGAGATGGAAAAATATGTTCAAAAAGAAAAAATGATACTTGTACGGTAATTCAGAGTATAAATAATTACTATATCCCAAAAAACGAGGTGTTTTATGACTATAAATAGATTAGAGTCCGGGGGGAGAAAAGAGATTGCTCTCATTTTTACAATCCTTATCTCATTTATTTTGACTGGAATATGTTTACACGCGCCGGTGTATGCGAGTGAGGTGCCGTATGAAATTGCGCCGATTAAAGCACCGTTCGATATGCCTCAACTGGAGCGCCCGGTGTTTCCCGACCGGATATTTAATATACGAGATTTCGGTGCAATAGAAATGGACGAAGATTCATCATTCAAGAATACTGATATAATTCATAATACAATCCAGACGGCGTATCGTGCAGGCGGAGGAAAAGTTCTTATTCCGAATGGGCGTTGGTTAACGGGTCCGATTCATCTGATGAGTAACATCAACCTACATATCGAAGAGGGAGCGGTAGTTATTTTCACTACCGATAGAGAAGATTATCTCCCTGTTGTAAGACAACGACACGAAGGAGTCGAAGCATATAATTACTCACCGTTGATTTATGCCTTTGAGCTGAATAACGTTGCCGTGACCGGTAAGGGAAGACTGGATGCACAGGGTGAACACTGGTGGAAATGGTACCGTCAATACGGGGCGCCGCCAAGAGCAATTGCATCGAAAGCGCCTTTGTCACGGAGAGATTTCGGAAAAGGATCGGGGATGGAAGGTATGCGCCCGAATTTTTTAGTTTTCTGGAAATGTGAAAACGTTCTCGTTGAAGGCATTACACTTGACGATTCGCCGATGTGGAATGTCCATCTTATTTACACGAATAATGCAATCGTTCGCGATGTGACCGTCAACAGTCTCGATGCACCGAACGGCGACGGAGTCGTTATCGATTCGTCAAGAGATGTACTTGTTGAGTATAATCACTTCGAGACGGGCGATGATGCAGTCGTTCTGAAATCCGGACTGAACGAAGATGGTTTAAAAATAAATATTCCTACAGAAAATGTAGTCATCCGTAATTTTGAAGCAATTGATGTTCGGACGGGCAGCGGCGGTGTCGTTTTCGGCAGCGAATCGTCGGGCGGCATTCGGAATGTATATGTTCACGATGCATACTTTGAAGGGAGTGATAGGGGCATACGGTTTAAAACGGAGAGAGGACGGGGGAATGTTATTGAAAATATATACATCCGGGATATAAGGATGAAAAACCTTACCTATGAAGCGATTAATGTCAATACGTTTTACACAGGCCCCGGGAGAGTGGGTCCTTCTCCCTTAATACGGAATGTCCATATTCGCGATATACATATAGATGGTGTGCCGACTGCAATTGCACTGATCGGTTTACCTGAAAAATGGCTTGAGAATTTCATATTAGAAAATATTACGGTGGTGAATGCAGAGCACGGTGCGCGGATTGACCGGGTTAAGAATCTGACATTGAGAAATGTAAATATTAGTTCGCATTCCCGTGCGATGATTGCAACCAATGTTTATGAATTTGCATTTCAAACTGTAAGACTCCATAATAATGTTTCTGATTTACCGCTTTTGCTCAAGGGGGAATTCACCGGCGCCGTATTTCTTGGAGATTATCCCGTAGGCAATATAGAATTTGGAACCGGTGTATCTGAGGAAATAATTGTTACAGAACCGCAGATCCAGGCTTGGTAAAGCTGCAAAATGGACATTTTTTTGTCGATTTAGCGAATTTGATAAAAATTATTAAAAGGCTTGACTTTAAAAGGTGAATTAAGTATACTAAGTATACAAGGCATGTCCATTAAACAGTTGTGCAATATATAGCAACAACATGTTAATTAAAAGTTCAATAAAGCCCAATAACACTACCGGTAACGATCTAAATAATGTGAAGGTAGTCGTATCCCGCTATAGTATAGCACTATACAATAAAGATAGGACTCAATTATGTATTAATTTTTATCGTTCACTGCTATCGATTTCTATTCTCTTTTTCACGTTGTCGTCAGATATATGCGGACAATTGATCGCTTTCCCGGGTGCGGAAGGCGGGGGGCAATTCTCTGTAGGCGGTAGAGGTGGGAAAGTAATCGAGGTTACTAACCTCAACGACTCCGGTTCGGGTAGTCTTCGTGCGGCTGTCACTACTCCCGGTGCACGGACGATTGTTTTCCGCATTTCAGGTACCATTATGCTTGAATCCCGGCTCTCAATAAATCAGGATTCAATAACCATAGCCGGCCAAACAGCACCGGGCGACGGTATCACCATCGGCGGTCATGAACTGTATGTCAATGCAAACCATGTAATAATACAGCATATCAGACTGCGGCCGGGAGATGTTTCGAAACAGGAGGTCGATGCAATCTGGGGTCGTTTTGATGAACACATAATGATCGACCATATCTCTGCAAGCTGGGGCGTTGATGAAGTTTTATCTATTTACGGGAACGACAGCACAACCGTTCAATGGAGTATTATCAGCGAGAGTCTTTATCATTCCGTGCATGATAAAGGGTTTCACGGATACGGTGGTATCTGGGGCGGCACGAACACAACATTCCATCACAATCTTCTTGCTCACCACTCAAGCCGTGTTCCGCGTATTGCCGGTGCCGGAACCACAACACAATCTGTAAATCTCGATATACGAAACAATGTTATGTATAATTCGCGATTCCAATGCGCATACGGCGGAGAGTGCGGTTGTCAGAATGTATTGGCAAATTACTTTAAACCCAGCCCCGCTACAACACGACCGGATAAGTTCCTTGAACACTACGATAGCAAGAGAAGATGGTATGTCGCGGATAATGTGCTCAAAGGATATGATGACATTACCGGTGAACCCTGGTTCGGAATTGATGGATCCTCAACCGAATCGAGCCGTGTGGATTTCCCGTTTGATAATGAATACGAAACGACATTCCCCGCACACGAGGCATATGTAAACATACTCAAATACGCGGGGGCTGTATTCCCAGTTGAGGATGAAGTGGACAAACGTATAATTCAGGAAGTTCGAAACGGGGGCGTAACGTATAAGGGAAATTCATACTCACTCGATCAAGGGCCGATTGCCGGAAAGGTTGTACATGGTATTATCGATTTACAGACGGACGTCGGAGGATGGACGGAACTACGGAGTACCAACCCCTTGGTCGATACGGATGGCGACGGCATTCCCGATACATTGGAGATTAAACCTGGTCTTGATTCATATAACCCGGGCGAGGGAAGAGCAATAACGAAGAGCGTCTATTCGAATCTCGAACTTTATCTTAACGATTTCGCTAACCGGCGATAGGCAACCAATCGATAGAAGCGATGTCGGATTACTATGAAATCAATGTATTACATTTAAGAACGAATCACCTATTCAGGTTTATAACGGGACACCGTATTATGAACAATATATCAACCGGACAAGAATACAACACTCATCAAGCAAGATCGAACTATGACGGATCGGGAAAATCTGCCGTCTATTTCCTCTTGATTCTTCTAATCTCTTTCCTCGTATCCCTCGATCTCTCCGCGCAGAGTACCGGGAGAATTTCGGGTACCGTAGTCGACTCTCTCAACGGCGCACCGTTGATAGGGGCGAACATATACTTCATCGGAACGGCGATCGGGGCGGCATCCGACAGAGAAGGTTTCTTCAGAATTACCGGCATCCCTGCAGGCGATTACACTGTGCGGATTTCGTACCTCGGTTATCTCTCAAAAGAGATTGGAGTCACCGTCGGACCGGTAGATGTGAGCCTCAATATTGATCTGTTTCCGGCAATTCTCGAATATGATGAGGTCGTTATCACGACACAGATACGGGGGCAGATGGCTGCCATTAATCGACAGATAACCTCGAATACCATCATGAATGCTATCTCCGAGGAAAAGATTAAGGAACTACCCGATGCAAATGCCGCAGAATCAATCGGACGTTTGCCGGGAGTGTCAATCATGCGATCAGGCGGTGAAGCGAATCGGGTAGTAATGAGGGGACTCGAAGATAAGTTTGTAAATATATCGATAGATGGAGTAAAAATACCCGCAACCGAGGAAACATCCAGAGGAGTCGATTTGAGCATGATCTCACAGAGTTATTTATCGGGGATAGAGTTATATAAAGCACTGACCCCCGATCAAGACGGTGATGCGATTGCAGGAAGTATCCAGCTCGTTACGCGGAAAGCGCCGGAGAGTCGCCGCATCAGAGTGGACCTCAAAGGTGACTATAATGGTCTGACGAGTGCATATGATCAATATATCTTTTCTGTATATTACGGTGAACGATTCGTTAACAATATATTCGGCGTTCAAGTTGCCGCTAATCTCGAAGACAGGATTCGGAGCAACGAACGCATCAATATCAATTATAGCGATCAAAGTTTACCCGATGATGTGTATTTTATCGGTGACTTCGCTTTGGAATTCACAGATGAACGAAGGAAAAGAGACGGTTTAAGTCTGTTGCTCGACTTCGATACGCCGGATGGTGGTTCGATTAAATTCAACAATGTGTATGCAAAAACACAACGTGATATATTCTGGTCAACAAGGCATTATCCTGTGCGGGGCGGGGGACCGCAGCAAGGACTCCCCGTATATAATTACCGTGATCGGGAACAGGAGATCAGTACTCTCAGCAGTGCATTGAGTGGTACAAATTATCTGTTTGGTGTTACGCTTGATTGGGGGGCATCATTTGCAGAGTCGCAGTCTGAATACCCGTATGATTACGAGGCGATATTTGTTGAACCGGGCGGTATGGGTTTGCCTCCACAGGTCAAAACGAATCCTGAACAAATAATTCCACATGCGGTGAATAATTTTGCAAATGCAAATCTCTATTGGACCTACTTCCGCAGTCAGGACAATTATGACAAAGAAAGAACAGCGTTTTTAAACTTGAGCAGAGAGTATACTTTTGGAAGAACAATCTCAGGTGAATTAAAGTTTGGGGGAAAAATAAATAGTAAAGACAGAACGAACATACGATACGAGGATTTCACTCCATACTACCTTGACCGTTGGCGGCGATACGAATACCTCCCAGATGGCAGCATCGCTCCGAAAGATTTTACAGGTACGCCCTTCGAAGAGTGGTGGAAAGCCGGAGGAGGATTCATTGGCCTTAACAACTTCCTTCACGATGACCCCATAACCAGGGATGTTTACGGACAATTTTTACTAAACCCTCTCATTAGACGGGATAGGCTGCGGCTATGGAGAGAATTGAATAAAAATGGAACAGACCAAGGCGGTAATCCGCTTCAGAATGAAATTTGGCTCAACCCATTGATTAAACACAATGACTATGACGTGACCGAGACGGTGACTGCCGGTTATATAATGCATACACTGAATATGGGACATTATTTAACACTTATCGCCGGAGCACGGATCGAGCATGAGTCGAATGATTATCTTGCAATGTATATGCCTCGACCTATTGCAGGTTTCCCGCCCAGGCAAGATGCTATCATGGATACCACCTCCACATATTCGGAAACTAGTGTCTTGCCAAACGTCAACCTCTCGATTAGACCGGTGAGCTTTTTAAATCTTCGCCTTGCAGCGTATAAAGCGCTTGCACGGCCTGATTTTAATATGAGACTGAATAGGTTTATAGCCGGACGTCCGGCTGAAATCGGTACGTCGCATCAGGTAACTGTCGGAAATTTAAATCTGAAAACCTCCCAATCATGGAATTTCGAAGTCAACCCCACGTTCTATCACCGATCGTTTGGTATGATTTCGGTATCGGCATACTATAAAGAAATCAAAGACATGTTTCATATGCTCAATAATTTTAATACGGTCGGCGATACGCTTATGCAGCGGTTCGGTGTCGAATGGCCAAGTCAGATGCGCACAACACCCTATAATCTGACTATGCCCTACAATTCTCCAGAACCAACGAAAGTATGGGGATTTGAGTTTGAACATCAGATCAATTTCCATTTTCTCCCGCATCCGTTGCAAAATATTGTCCTCTCGTATAACGTATCCCTGGTGCGTTCAGAAACTGTTATGTATGGCTCGGAAATAGTAACATATATTGATTCCTCGGGTACAATTCCGCTTCCTACATCGTATAACAAACTTATCACACGTCGACAAAAACTGGAAGGGATGCCGGAATTTTTTGGCAATATCATTCTTGGATATGATCTTGGCGGTTTTTCAGGCAGAATTTCCCTGTTTCATCAGGGCGAGCATAACTATTCGTTTTCTGCAGCCGGCTACAACGACCGCGTAAAAAAAGCATTTACCAGAATCGATATTTCCTTAAAACAAAGAGTTTTACAACAGGCGACTTTGTTTTTGAATTTTAACAATATTACGAATATTGAGGATGGATTTGTAATTAACAACCGGGTCTTCGATCGAACTTTGTTTGATCAAAGTGAAAAATATGGTTTCACTATCGATTTCGGTATCACCGTTGAAATTTAGACCCAGGATGTATTTGCATCTAAAGCATATTGTATGGGTGCTTCACTCATTCATCTAAATACACTAATAAACTCACTTACAAGCCTAAGGAGGTATAAATGAAATATACCGTTTTTGTTTCGATATTTGTACTATCGTTATGTGCAGCAATGTCTGTTTTAGGGCAGGAGGACGTTTTGACACTTGTTCCGTTTGACGGATCGGAGGAAACGTTTCTCAATGTCCAGATTGCGGCAGATATTGCAGCTAACGACGGATTGCTCCCCGACCGCGTGTATGAATTACAGCGCGATGCAGTATACCTGAACCGGGCGGAAATGACGATAACCGAGAATGCAATGCGTCTTCGTGCAGAAGAAGGCAGCGGTACAATACCGATTATATACCAGTGGGAAACCGGAACCGGTGACAATCCGACACGGCCGCCGGGGAATTTTATCCGGTTGAACGGTGCTGACCTGCTGGAGATTAAAGATATAGCGATAGTCGGATACTACGAGCCGCAGCCGGAGCGTCTGGATGGAGTTCAGGGTAATTTGATACGTACCGATGCAGCCGGTTCATCCATAGTGATCGAGGGGGTCGTTTTTTCGAATATTTCCGGACAATTCATACGAGCCCAGTTTGATATCGTTACACTAAAGGTGACGAATACGATTTTTGCCAACATGGGTGCGTTGACAACATCGAATTTAGGAGCCGGCAAGGGTATTGATTTGCGTGAATCAACCATTGATAATCTTATACTTCAGAATAACACGTTTGTAAATTATCAGGACCGTCCTATCAGGCATTATAACTTTGGTAACCCCCAACAAGGAACGGGTCCGATACGCTACGGACTTATCGAGCATAACTCGTTCATCAATGGCATGGGATACCACGGTCTTCTGTCACTTGGTAATGTAGGCGACGATATGATCATTCGAAATAACTTATTCGTCGATGCGTTTGCCCTTGGTGAAGATCCTACTGATGCTACTCGAGCGGCAGAGTGGGCTAACACGGGCGAGGTTTATGAGAATGGAAACAATAAGATCACGTGGATCTTTTCTGCTCCGAACGAGGTAACTCAGTGGACGGTAAGTAATAATTATTACAATAATACGGATGCAGGTTGGGCCTTTTTGAATGCAAACGGATTCGGACCTGCCGATCCTCTGTCTGACCATATTAAAGAGCGTTTGGCGGCACAGGGCGGAAATCCGGAGACGGCGTTCCAGGAGGTTAATCTAACGCTGGCAAATACTCCTGATTTGATGACTAATATGCTGAACTGGTACGTTGATCCCAACGGTGCGAATAAGACGAAAGAAACCGATACATTCGATCCGGGTCTGCATGATTTTGATCGAAGAGATGTTGGATACTTTCTCGGTGATTTTGACGCATCGTATGGAACCGATTCGCCTGCCTACACGGGTAGTACGGACGGTTTCCCGGTCGGTGATCTGAACTGGTTCCCTGATAAAAAAGCTGAATGGGAAATTATTACAAACGTAGAGGATGAGCCAAGGCATTCAATCCCTGCAAGCATCACGCTGAATCAAAATTATCCGAACCCGTTCAACCCATCGACGATAATTACCTATGCAATTTCAGAACGTGCACAGGTTACACTTGAAGTATTTGACATTCTCGGCAGACATGTATCAACATTGGTCAATAACGTTCACGAAGCAGGAGAATATATATATACTTTCAATGCTTCCGGGCTTCATTCCGGCGTATACTTCTATCGTTTAACTGCCGGTTCATCGGTTCAAACGAAGAGGATGATACTCGTCAAATAGGGCCATTTGTCCCGGTAGGTTCTGTAACCAACGCCGGTTTTTTCGATACTTATATACTCGAACTGAACGGAAGCGAACAAGTAACTATCGGAGCAAATAATGTACGCAACACGTAATGGTTTGTATGATAGGTCATTAGAGAAGACGCCTGAGCAGTTGTTTATCAACTCGCTCAGGCGTGAATTTGAGTTGTCGCCAGCCGAGAGTAAAGGTGTAATAGAGTTAGAAAAGAGCTGTTTGTTTGGCGAGGTACCGCAGCCGGTAGGCAAGATTAAATTATTAGGTGCCTCACGGAATGCCAAACATGGTAAACCATTATCTGATTAAGAGAAGACTGAAGTAACCCTGAGATTGGATGATGGCATAGAAGATCTGGATGTGCTTCGTTCGTAAGGACCGGACGTACTGTGTCAATTGAAGATACTTCGTTTAACAGAAGAAACACATCGGTATGACCATGCAAACAATCAAGCTTCAATTAATAAAATAACAATTAATTTCGGTTAACTTATGAAGGAGAAATCTATGATCCTGGAGGCATTCCTGAGAATATTGACGGTGAAATTGATGCCTGTAGGACTGTTAATGATTCTTGCTTTTGGCTCGCTTTCCGCACAAAATGTCGGAAGGATTGCCGGTACGATAACCGATGCGCAAACCGGAGCACCACTGCCGGGCGCAAACGTGACGATCGTCGGTACTATGATGGGCGCTGCCGCTGATGGCGACGGTGAATACTATATTTTAAATATCCCGCCGGGTCGATACGAACTTCGCTCGAGCATGATCGGCTATGAAGCCATGCTCGTCCAGGATGTTATTGTAAATGCCGGCCGGACTACTAACATCGACTTTGAACTCCTAGACGAAGTATTCGAACTCGGTGAGGTTGTCGTACAGGCGATACGCCCCGACGTTGAGCGCGATAAAACTTCGACAAGCCACATCGTTCGTTTCGATGAAGTGCAGGCAATGCCGGGCATACGGGATATTAGTGATGTAATCGGTCTCGCTGCGGATGTTATCGACGGACACTTCAGGGGCGGACGGATAGGCGAAGAATATTATACCCTTCAGGGAATGGGTATTGTCAATCCACTCGATAATTCTTCGGCATTTATGCCTATAATGAGTGGTGTTGAAGAGGTAGAGGTTATTACAAGTGGTTTTGGTGCCCAATATGGAAATGCACAATCAGGGGTTGTAAACATATCAATGAGAGAAGGTGGACGGGAGGCATGGAGTACCAGGCTCGAAACACGCACCCGGGCTCCCGGACGTAAACACTTTGGCCCAAGTGTATTTGATCCTAATGCCAATGCATATCTGAAACTCCTTCTTGAAGGCGATATTTGGTTAACCGGTGATCCCGGTGCCGATGATCAACAACCTTACTACAATAGTATGCTTGGAGTGACGGGAGTATTTGCAGGCGATACACTTACATCACTCGCCGTAGCAGAAGCACTCTGGAGTCAGGCAAGAAGAGATATCGGACGCTCATATGGAGATGAACTCGATTACTCTGTGGAATTGGCGACAGGTGGTCCGATAAACGATTCGATGAGAATGTTTATGGCATTACGATCGAATCGCGGATGGCCGACTATGCCGACAGAACAACCCAACACCGAGTATCAGGCGATGGCAAATGTAGTAACCGATCTGGCGGTAGGAACAACGCTCAGAATCAGCGGCGGTTTCACGCATGAAAAAAATAATCAATTTCCTGGTTCGAACAGTGTCAGTGGATATCAGCAATGGCTTTGGGACCGAATTGTAGGAATTCAATATCAAAAACGGATCAATGCACAGCTTGGTGCCCGGTTTACAAAAGTACTCAGTCCGAGCACGTATTACGAATTGCAGCTCAATACGTTGCACACCGATAATTTTGTCGGCTCAACGCCGGTAACCAGTTTCCTTCCCGATTCGATAACACTCAACTGGCACAATGATGTGCTGGCATTTCCGAACACAAATGCACCTGACCGGTTTAATTATATGATCGGCAGCCATTCTTTTAATGATCAGAAAACCCGGACAATTTCGTTCGATGGAAATTTTACCAGCCAGGTCACAAATGCTCACTTAATCAATGCCGGTATTCAAATCAACTCATACCGGATTGATGTTGCAAACTATTTAAGCGTTCGGAGTAACAGGCACATAGAAGAGTATATTGCGAATCCATTCGAAGCAGCGATATTCGTCCAGGATAAGATGGAGTTCGAGGGAATGATCGCAAACGTCGGTCTGCGTCTTGATCTTTGGTATTCCGGTGTCGATTACTTCCCCGATTTATATATTCCTTTTGGTGCACCCGATGATGATGGACGGTATAATCCCGAAGCTGTAGAGCGTGAGAGTCCGCCGATTCATGCACGTCTGCAGCCCCGCATCGGGTTTTCATTTCCGATAACTGAAAGCACGGTATTTCATCTCAATTACGGTGCATTTATGCAACGGCCATCGTTTCAGTATATCGTATCGGAGCGTGTGGGGCAGGTCGTCAATCAACCTCTGATTTTGGGAAATCCCCGCCTGAAACCTGAAACTACAAATAGTTATGATGTCGGTGTCGTACAGGGGCTCGGTGAGGGATTTACGATTGAAGTCAGTGGTTACTATAAAGACGTGAAAGATCTCATTCAACAGGCAAACTTTGTAGATGAACGTGAAGGCCACCAGGTAAGCTCATACTTCAATCTTGACTATGCTGATATAAGAGGATTCAGGCTGGCGTTAAATAAACGACGCGGCGCATTAACCGGTTCAATTAATTATCAGTTTGGATATGCAACCGGTAAGAGTGCGACGGCAACCGCAGCGACGCCGACGTTCTATCGTAATCCGGAGGGAGAGATAACTACTGATTTGACGAATGTCCCTACCCGTGATATTTTACTTGATTTCGATCGAACGCATAATCTCGTTATGACTGCTTCGTATTCGACCGGTAATCGATGGGGTCCAACGATCGCTAATACTAATCCACTGGCAAATATTATCTTTTCGATTTATTCGACCATACGAAGTGGTAGACCGTATACTTCCCCGTCCGATATTCGGTTGATCAATGTAGAACGTGCACCGATGGAATATAATACCGATATTCGGATGACAAAGACAGTTCATAACTTCTTCGGATTGCCGGCAAGTTTCTATCTCGAAATTTTTAATTTGTTCAACAACAAAACACTCAATTACAATTATCTTTTCCAACGGCCGACTGCTACAAATCCGAATCTTCCGCTACAGTACTATGAAAATTATGATATTGATGATCCTGACAACGGGATCCGGTATTGGTGGGATAAAGGGAGGCAGGGACCGTTTGCGGTGGATCAATCATTCCTGATATACAGCAATCAGCCGAGATCGTTTAGTTTTGGTATAGTACTTGATTTTTAAACATTTATTCAATGAGAGTGGAATTATGAGATATGTAGGATTAATTACTCTTTTGATGCTCCTAACCCTGAATGAGGCTTTTACGCAGCAGCGAGAATGGGAGATACATTCCCGGGGGTTATTGCACCAGACGGTTTTCAATACCGGTGAGCTGGGAAGACCGTATAATGCAGGGGGAACAGTACCCGAAGGAAGACCCTCGATGGAGTGGCCGCCGTACTCCCGGATGATACTTGATCGGACAAACTTTCCCGGGCAGCACAATTCGTTCGGCAGCGGTATCTGGTTAGCTGCAACAGGATCCGAAGGAAGGAAATATGCTTTTTGCGGTGCAGTTTCGAACAGTAGCGGGGAACCGGTTCCCATACTCGGTATCTACACCACACCTATAGAAATTCGAAGGATTGAGAATTTCCCGGTTCTCGAAAATGGGCAACTCAATCCGGTCTATGACCCGGACGAAGCCGAAGAGATTATTATAAGCAAATGGAGAACGCCGGTTGGCATTCAGGTAACCAGAACAAGTCGTGCCTGGAGTTTCCCGGGATATGACAGTTTTATTATTTATGAATATGAATTTGAGAATATCTCAGGTGAAACTCTTCGTGATGTCTTTGTCACGTTCGCAAACACTTTTGCACCTTCAATGTTTGGCTATCAAAGAGTGCAGGGCGAATGGGCAGAGGGGTCGTTCCGCGGACAACCGCCAGATGGATTGGGGGATCACTTTGCTCGTTTCGATCTTAAACGCTGGATGACTTATAACCATGAACGGGAAGGTCTGCCCGAAGCGGAATTTTTTAATCTATGGTCTCAAGCAGGTAACAGAGGAGGACTGAACTCTCCTCAGGCCGTTGGCCTTATGGTGCTTCATTACGATTACGACAATTTGAGTACAAAGGATGAAACAGATCAGGTATTTTTTGTGCCAGGCGATAGCTTGGGTATGTGGGACGAGAACGGAAAAGCAAAGCAGCCGTTCCTGCTTCGCTATGAGAATGGAAATTTACCCGGTGATACAAAAACAGGATCGTGGATGGACCCGACTTTACGACGAAAAACAAGTATATGGCAGAGCCCGGAAGATTCGACCCGGTTTGTCGAACAGTTCGAGCCGGAACTATGGGAATACTGGAGAGGAAGAACGAGTACTTCGGCGAATTTATCCTGGTGGCAACCCGTTTCCCGGGGATATGGTTTTTTTCCGTACACATTACAATCGGGTGAAACGATGCGATTTACTGTAGCCGAGGTGGTTGGCTATGGACCCGGTGTTGAAGGCGATAGTCAATACACCGATCTTGGCGGCACTGTTCGAGCCGGCGTAGACCAGGGACATTTGTTTAATCCGATACCCAGTTGGTATGAACGATTGTCATATCCTCATCTCGGAACAAAAAACTACATCGGAAGCACATATTTACAGGATAATCCATTACCGTGGTATGTTACACCGCCGGTTATATCAATCAGAGATGTGGCGGATCGTGCAATAGAAATGTATACCGGTCGTGAGTTGGTAAAACACGATTCACTTCAGTATAAACCGCTTGATACTCCACAAACGGGACGATATAATACCATCCCGATTCCATTCCCCGCGCCTGCTATCCGGATCGAGAATACCCGTGCTGCATCGAATAGAATTATCTGGGGACCGCAGGTGGAAGAGTTTAATACTCCGAGGCTCAAAGCACCGTTGAGTCATTACGAAGTGTTGCGAGCTTCCCACCCGCTCGGGCCGTGGACTGTAATAGACAGAGTTGAGATCAGAGATCC
>Ga0114946_10001613_pt1 | contig 15553 bp, 13 predicted proteins | sample WalLakDeSediment_FD_88676 | JGI IMG/M metagenome (GOLD analysis project Ga0114946, IMG submission 88676) | Lake sediment microbial communities from Walker lake, Nevada to study Microbial Dark Matter (Phase II) - Walker Lake 11/02/13 Deep Sediment | ecosystem: Environmental > Aquatic >... | reverse complement strand
ATCTTTCCCATCGAGAACAACACCCATGCCCATGCCACCAAACGGGAAGGCGATGCGCGCGTGGAACGATCCGGTAATGTGGTTCGCGTCTATATGACCACCATTCGAACCCACTTCGCTCCGGACAATATCGAGGGTATCAAGGTGGGTGATACGGTATACTTCCACGTCACCAATCTGGAGCAGGATTGGGATGTTCCCCACGGATTCGCCATAAAAGGGGCCAATAATGCCGAATTGCTGGTTATGCCCGGGGAAACCCGCACCCTGGTCTGGAAACCTCAAAGGGTGGGCGTTTATCCATTCTATTGCACGGACTTCTGTTCCGCTTTGCATCAGGAAATGCAGGGTTATGTGCGTGTTTCACCGGCTCAATCGAATGTGGCCATTACTTATGGAACAGGCAAATAAGTAAATAACTGAAGGGGGTGATTGTCGCCTCCTTATTTTAGAGTATCCACTGGATTTTTTCATGAACAGAAAATCGCAAATAATATTCCTGATCGCCGCCGGGGCACTGATTCTGGTCTATTTTTTTCCGATCTGGAGTATTCAATTACAAGCCCCACAGTACCCGGAAGGAATCGGGATGCTTATCTGGGCGCATGACATCACCGGAAAAAATGCCCATGATCTGGGCAATATTAATCGCTTGAATCACTACATCGGCATGAAAGAGATTCATCCCCAATCCATCCCGGAGTTGAAGATCATACCGCCGCTGATTGGTTTTATGATCGTGTTTGGATTGGTCGGCGCCCTATCGAAAAAGCGCCTTCTTCTTTATATCTGGCTGGCGTTGTTCCTCATTTTGCTCCTGGCCGGTATGATCGATTTCTACCTGTGGGGATACGATTACGGTCACGACCTCAATCCCATGGCGCCTATCAAGGTGCCGGACATGACCTATCAACCGCCATTGATCGGTTCCAAACAACTATTGAATATGCAGGCCACATCGCTTCCGCATATCGGCGCCTGGGTGATGATGTTTTCGACAACCCTGGGTTTCATGGCCGCCTGGTGGGCAAAAAAAGGGAGGGGAGGTCATCAGAAACCATGACAACAGACAAAAAGAAGGAACTGCTGGCGGTATTCGAACCGCTGCTGAGTCCCCTGTACAATACTGCTATCCTGGTAACGGAGAATACCCAACAGGCGGATGACTTATTTGAAAGCCTTTTGCGAAGGGCCATGGATTCGTTCGCACAGCATCCCGAAGACTTCAGCCCCCGTGTCTGGTTGTATCAATTGCTGGTCGCTCAACTCGGATTAAATAAACATTCGGAGTTCATCTCTGCAGACAACGACCGGGAAGGGGACAGAGAAGAGTTCTTTTTTTACAGGCAGCTGATGGCTGCAGGACAGTCCGTAAACGGGGCACTAACGGAAAAATGGTGGGAACGGATTGGGAATCATTTGATTGCGGCTATAAAAAATCTGCCTGTTTGGTATCGTTTACTGATTGTGCTGCGCGATGCGGAAGGCTTTACCGATGAGGAAATCGCTTTTATTCTGAGCATGCCGGTTTACATGATCACCGATCAGCTTGTCCTGGCCCGGTGCCGCCTGCAAAAACGGATGTGGCATATGATTTCAAATCGTAATGAATTACAAAGATGACCAGCATTTTCAATAATTTATTTTATATCGCTAAAATATCCGGAAATTCTCATGAAAAATTATCGATTCTATATTAACCTTATTCTTTTGAGTATTCACATCTTCGCCTGTTCTCCTTCGCCGCGACCCATTCAATTCGGCCACGACCAGTGTGCCGATTGTAAGATGATCATTTCCGATCCGCGCTATGGCGCTGAGTTGGTGACGAAAAAAGGGAAAATCTACTTCTACGACTCCATCGAATGCCTGGCCGCGGCATACCAGAGAGCCGATATTGATCATCAGGATATTCATTCCCTGTGGGTGGTCAACTTCAGTATACCGGAAACGTTAATTGATGCCCGCCAGGCCTGTTACCTGCACAGCGAAAATCTGCCCAGCCCGATGGGCCTCTTTCTCACCGCCTTCATAGAAAAAGAAGAGCGGGAGCGTATGCAGCGGGAGTATGATGGTACCGCCATGGATTGGGAAGCGGTTTTAAAACTGGTCAGGGTGAAATGGCTGGATCGCTAAAAACAGACTTAAAACATGATCCATAACGATCCACAGGTATTTAAAAGGATATTATGATTATGTCCTTAGCTCAGCAAAATAGATTCCTCAATCCCGTCTCTGGCGGGACATTCGCGCCATAGGCATCCTCTTGGGAGAATAACAAAACCAAAATTGTCATTTCGAATCCGTCGGCTGACGGATGAGAAATCTTAAAGGTACATGATTTGTAATAGATAAGTTTTGATTTAGCTGAGCTAAAGTACTAATCAAAAGTATATTTAACCATATTGGGGTTTTATCAATCCCCGGGAAATGAACAATGAATCGACTTGTCACCGCCCTGTTCGTGGTACTTCTTTGGTGTACTGCCCATGCCCGCCAGATTATCGTTACTGCCGGGGGACCACTCCGCTCCATCAAAGAAGCCCTGCTCCTTGCCGATCACGGCGATTCCGTCATCGTCAGGGGTGGTCTTTACCGCGAGAACAACCTGGTCATTGATAAAGCCATCCATTTAATCGGGGAAGATCAACCGGTTATCGATGGTGAGTTCCGTCATCATATGCTCACGGTGACTGCAGATCATGTTTTGATTAGCGGTATGGTATTTCAGAACAGTGGGGTCAGCTATATTCAGGAAAACGCCGCTATCAAGCTGGATGGGGTCAAACATTGCCGGATCATCGCCAACCGCTTCATCAACAATTTTTTTGCCATTTATCTGGCCAAATCGGAACACTGCCAGATCATCGATAACGAGATCCGCTCCCGGGCACAGCGGGAGAGTGCCGCCGGTAACGGCATTCATCTCTGGTATTGTAAAACCATCACCATTGAAAAAAACCGGATTCAGGGCCATCGCGACGGCATTTATTTTGAATTTGTGGAAGACGGCACGATCCTCGGAAATAGCAGTGAACGAAATTTACGCTATGGCCTGCATTTTATGTTCTCCAATAATTGCCGCTATCGGAATAATTATTTTCGTGATAACGGCGCCGGCGTGGCGGTTATGTACACTAAACATGTGCTGATGGAGAATAACCGATTCGAAAATAATTGGGGACCGGCTGCCTATGGACTGCTGCTCAAAGATATCAGTGATAGTCACATCCGGGGAAATCATTTCCTGAAAAACACCGTCGGTATTTATGCCGAAGGGTCCAACCGCAATCGCATCCATGAAAACAGTTTTGATGGAAATGGCTGGGCCATCCGGTTGATGGCCAATTGTCTGGAAAACACCTTCAGCGCCAACAGTTTCGTAAAAAATTCCTTCGATGTGGCGACCAACAGCCGCCAGAATTTTAATCAATTCAGCGGCAATTATTGGAGCCGCTATAAGGGGTACGATCTGGATCGTGACGGGGTGGGTGATGTACCCTTCCGTCCGGTGCGGCTTTTCTCGATCATCGCTGAGCGTCAGCAGCCGGCCATCATCCTTCTGCACAGTTTTTTTATCCACCTGCTGGAAATCGCCGAAGCCGTTTTCCCCATCCTGACGCCCGAAACACTAATCGATGAACAACCTTTAATGCGTAATATACTATGATAGTTATTCGTGATTTGCATAAGAAATTCGGCCGCCTGAAGGTTCTGAATGGATTGAATCTTACCCTGGAACAGGGGAAGATTTCAGCCATCATCGGACCGAACGGCTCCGGAAAAACAACGCTGATTAAATGCCTTTTGGGATTGGTTAAAGCCGACCAGGGTTCCATCACCGTTTCCGGGCAATCATTGAATGGGGACTGGGCTTATAAAAAGATGATCGGTTACATGCCGCAATGGGCCCATTTCCCTGAAAACCTGACCGCCCGTGAGATCATCAGCATGATCAAAGATTTACGAAACGGGGAAAAAAATTGGGATGAAGAGCTTTATCACAGTTTTAATCTGGGCAGGGAGGCGCATAAAAAAATTCGCACCCTCTCCGGAGGAACCAAACAAAAGGTCGGCGCTTACCTTGCTTTTCTGTTTCATCCGCAAATTCTGGTCCTTGATGAGCCCACAGCAGGGCTGGATCCGATGGCCAGCAGTCTGCTAAAAGATAAAATCATGAAGGAAAAAGCCGCCGGTAAAACCGTTATCATCACCTCACACATCATGAGCGAGCTTCAGGAAATGGCCGAGCAGATCATTTTTTTGCTGGATGGAGAAGTCAAATTTCAGGGTTCCGTCCAAAACATGATGGCCGATAACAAGGCTGAGAAATTGGAACGGGCCGTAGCCGCAATGATGGGGAGGTACAGCTCATGAATACCATTTTGAAAATCGGCAAACATGAATTGTACGATGTCTTCCGTGGGAAATGGGTTATCGTTTACACCCTGTTTTTCTGGATCATTACCGACAGCCTGTTCCGTTTCGGTGGTGATCCGGGACGGGTCATCCTCAGCCTGACCAATCTGGTTCTGATCGTCATTCCGTTGGTGAGCATGATTTTCGGCAGTCTCTATCTTTACAACTCCAGAGAATTTATCGAACTACTCCTCTCCCAACCTATCGATCGGCGCTACCTGTTCATGGGCATGTTCGGCGGCATTGCCATTCCTGTCGGTTTTGGATTCGTCATTGGGGCGGGGCTGCCATTTCTCTATTTCGGTGGCCGGGCGGCTGGTGACCTGTTTACGCTGATCCTTCTGCTGGCGGCAGGGTTTCTGTTAACCCTGAGTTTTTTAGCGCTCTCCTTTTTCATCTCAGTGCGCATCGAAGACCGCCTTAAGGGCTTTGGTCTGGCCTTTCTGCTATGGCTGTTCTTCACGGTGATTTATGACGGATTGGTGCTCATTTTTGTCTATGCCTTTGGCGATTATCCCCTGGAGCGGGTTATGATCATTCTGAGTATGCTCAATCCGGTTGACCTGGTTCGCATCGCTTTACTTATGGAATTGGATGCTGCGGTGATGATGGGGTATACCGGGGCGGTTTTTCAAAAATTCTTCGGCAGCCTGGCAGGCATGCTGATTACTCTGGGCAGCATGATGGTCTGGATTCTTCTGCCCTTTTATCTGGGATTGAGAAGCTTCGTCAAAAAAGACTTCTAAGTGAAAAATAAAATACTTACCCGCCTGACAATTTCAGATAAATCATTGCTGTTTTTCATACACATTGACCGTATAAGGAAGAGGATCACCCAGTCCGCAGAGATAAAGTGGTAGTGATGCCGAAAATATCCAGGAGATTCAAACCCTACCGCGTTCTAACCGCGCAAAAAATAATTTTCGATCGTGATTTACCACAACCATTCATTATAATTAAAACAACAGAGTGTAGATCGGACTCGCTGATGTTAGTGCGGGATCAGTTACCATCCCAGGTACCAAAATTGATGAAAATCCTTTCCGCTTCCGTCCACCAATCCGGCTCAGGACTCTTATTGCTATCCCATAGGCCGACTAGGAAAGGTTCATCGCCTTCATACCTGAAATAATAAAAATGATTAGTCAGAGGGAATCGATGAAAAACGATCACGAACGAGCCATCAACCAGACCCGGGAAAAATGGAAAAGAACTCAACCCTGAAAAAATAATAAAGTTGGGTTCACTTAAGATGAATCCCGGCAGAGTGGCATAAATTTCGGCCAATCGGCGGGGATGATAGCGCTCCTTAAATCCCAAAATGCACCAACCCAGTTTATCGGGATAGTAGATGATGGAATCGGGACGTAACGAAACCGGCAGATTATCCCATCCGCGATAGGCGTGGTTTCGGATTAATCCGGCAGTTGCCGAATCCACCTTGCAGGCCACCTGGCTGATGACCCAGGGCGTTAAAAATCGACCGGTGTCTATGACGATCGGGAAGATGTCGCCATATTTGTGGCGCAGATACTTCAGGCGATACATCAGGTCGTCTGTCAGAGGTTGGGGGGGCTGCAGTTCAGCGGACAACCAGAGAGCCAGTTCCGCGGCTTCAACGCTGTCGGCAGAGGTGTAAGAGAAGGCTAATCGTGGAATATTTTTGGTGTTATAATCCATACCGGTGCTTTCCCTCTCGCAGCCCGATTGGAATGTGATATAAAAAAGAGCGAATAAAAGAATACCTGTTTTGCGCATGGTGCGCCCTCCAATTGGGAGTTTATGCTGTTCCCTCAGGTTTCGGATAGGAGCGCCGTATCGATCCATATAAATTCGTACCGCAGATAGAGATATTAGCATCATCCGAGGTTAAAGGTTTTTTCACATTATACTATGTGATGCGCTAATCGGTTTCAGGGATTTAATCAATTCGAAAACCGGTCCAGGCATGCCGGGGTATCTTCCCTAATGTCGGTGGTTAATGCATCTCAAAAATTGACTGAGGCCTTTTGTCCCATAATCACCCTCAAAATGCCTGAATCTGCAGCTTCCCTGGCGGTTAACTGATAGTACATGTAATTACTTTTACCCCAGGCCAACTGCGTGACCGGTCCCTTGAGTGTGCCACTGTAAAGGGGAGTTATCGATCCATCAGCCTGAAGCCGGAGCAAAGGATTCTCATGATCGGTGGCCAGGATCATAGTGCCGTCTTCGCTGAATATGAAATCATAGAGAACAGACCCGGCATAGATTCCGCTGTTCTTCCACGACAACAGAAGTTGTCGTTCGCCTAAGGTGGTATCCTGAATTTCATGCTTAAAGAGCGCGGTATAGGCCTTATCGGTTGCATTTGTGATGGTATCCGCAGCGACATAGACAAAGCCTTCATACACACGCATGGCTCTGATGGCAAAGGTATTTAAATAGCCTGGTGCTTCGACGCTGCGGCTGCCGTCGGCAGAGGTGATAAACAAGCCCTCGGTAAGGCTGCCGGCATATATGGTTCCATCAGGGCCGAGGTCAAGATAGCTCACCCGTTTGGCGATCCGGGTATAGCGTTCGGATGCGCCTCCTCCCGGGGCTATCCGGTGCAGATCACGGTTTTCACGCCGCAGGATATACAGGTAGCCATCACTGCCAAACCGCATGCAGGTCGAACGAAAAGCAATGGTGCCGAATTCGCTGATCTCACCGGACAGGGAAATCCGGTAAACGATGTTATCGATCTCGGCAAAAAGATTACCCTCTTCGTCAGCAGCGATCGCGTTGTATTTCGCTTTTCTGCCGAATTGGATAATACCCGCTTCCAGGTCATAGGGACCAAATTCAGTAAAATCGAAGGCCTCCCTGGTAACGACTTTTACCATAAAACTGCCTGCAATATCGATGGGGCGTTCCACGAGCAGTTGGTTGGTTTGGGCGCTGAGGATGGTTCCAGCTTTAGTCCCGAAATAAATAAAATTGGCCTGGGGTTGCACTAGGAAATTTTCTCCGGAAATGGTAATTCGTGTAATCCCATTTTCTCCGGCAGGCGGATTGACGCTGGTGATCAAAGGCTTCGGAGCGCCGTTACCGGGTTCGAATAAGGATCCGGGTCGATCATACTCGCAGCCGAAGAGCAGAAAGATAAAAAAACCGCAGAGTGCGATCTTCATGAGTTGTATAGATACTTTTTTCATGGCCGTCTCCAAAATCAGGCATACTTAAAAGGTATAACCAATGGATATTTTCTGAACATCGTTGAAAACTCCAAATGGTATAAATGCATAATCAAAAGAAATCCCGAATTGACGGATTCCCAGGCCGTACGTAAAACCATACTCGCTTTGACCGGAAGTATAGCCACACCGGATCGAGAAGGCATCGAGCAGGGTATAGTCAATTCCGATGGAAACAAATTCATTTAAAGCCCGGGGATGAACCGCATCGATAGCGAAAAGGAGTGCATGCTTATCGCCATAGTGTTCAAAAAAATCAATGAGATTCATGGCGATTCCGATCCGGAAGGTCAGCGGGAGTTGAAATCCTTCCTGTTCGTATTTTACTTCCTGCGAAAAGTTACGGACCGACATCCCGAAAACGAGGCTTTTAAAACCGGTGAAATAGAGCGTGCCGAAATCAAATGCCATAACCGAAAGGACGTATTTTTTCACTTCCAGGCCACTGCCCGCGCTTTCACCGGGTACGACGCTCTCTCCCGGTGTCTGGATCACGTATTTGATCTGCCCGCCGACCGAGAATTTATCCGTGAGCATGCGTCCATATCCCAACCCGACGGCCATGGCTTTAGGGGAAAAATTTTCGGTATCGATATAACCCTTTTCGTTATTCCAGACCATGGTGCCTAAAAATTCCCCGTAATCCACCCATAAAAAACTCAATCCAAAAACTCCGTATTGCCCGTCTTTGGGTCGCAGGGACAGGGTAGCTGATTGATAGCTGATATCGGCGATCCAGCGGTTCCAGCTTCCGGAAAGATCCAGATAAGCGGATACCTTTCCCAGACCGGCAGGATTGTAAAGCAACGCGTCCGAAAATCCGGAGCTGGTGGTATAGGCTTCAGCCATGGCCGATGCTTTGGCAGCCGTGCCCACGCTTAAGAATTGAAAACCGCTCTGGGCCAGTTTTTCCTGGGCGTGAAGGTGGAATGGAATCAACCCGGAAATCAGCATTAACGCAGTCAGAGGGATAACAAGTTTCTGCATAATCCACTCCTTTATAATCATCGTGTTAAAATTCATCGCAGCGATCATAAAACCACCAACCGGAAGTTACCGATTTTGGCTGGCTCGGAGATCGTGAACAGGACCAGGTATTTTCCTTGTGGTAAGGGATATTCATACCGGGCCCTTATTTTAGGCACGGTTTGCTCCAGCGCGCCTGAAATAAAGCTTTGGGTGCATCCGGCAATGGTTGCCAGAGGGATGGCGTCGCTCTGCCAGGGTATAAGCCTGCCATCCCGCGAAAAAACAGTAATTTTGATATACGATTCAATATTGTTTTCCGTCAAATCCCAGGAAATATAAAAATGGGTGTTGCCATCTGGCTGTATGGTTTCAAAAAACGCATAGCAGCTATCTTTCAGGCCGCTGTTAGTCACCAGTAACGTGGTGTCTGTGAGAAGGGTGTCGAACAGGACGCTGAGCAGACTATCGGAAGCATTTACCCAATAATTTTGCCATGGGGCAGGCAGGGGAACGGCTCTAATAGGAACAAAAAAATGGGTCGTGGTTAGTGTGGTATCGGTGCCGTTGATTAATGTGTCGGTTTTACTCAAGGTGCGTGAAAGCAGGCTGCAGGCACGTTCATCGGTCTCGTTGATGGGGTAATCTTTATCTTTCTGAAAAGCCGAGGGCATGTCGCAAGCCATATAACTGGAAAGCAGAAAGATAATTCCGAGATGTCCAACTCTTGATTTCCAACTATGTTCTTTCATAATTCCTCCAAAGAAGCGCCGCTTGACAGCTTAGCGGATCACAAAAAATTTACGGATTATATTTTCACCCTTGCGATAGAGTAATTCACCGCTCTGGGGGTCATAAAGATCCCGGGGTACTTCAAAATAAGCGATGTATACCCCGCTGACGATAATCTGACGTGATGAGGTCAGCGAATGCCAGAGTTCATCGGCCGTTCCATCATTGTGTTCGATGGTTTCGATTAAATCACCGCGCTCGGTATAGATTTTTATGATGCATTCCGGGGGCAGTCCGTAAAAACCCAGACGGTCGGGTGCATTGATCCCGAACTGCAAGGAGGATGAACGGATGTTAAAGGGATTGGGCACCACCCGGATCGAATCGAGCGTAGAACGGACAGCCGGTTTTCGCAGATAAGCCGGTTCGTTGGTCATGGTATAAAATTTACTGCTCAGCAGGGGCACACCTGCTTGGATCGGATTTTGAGAACCGTCATCTTTACTTACCACATAGTAGTAATAATCAAATCCGCGCAAAGCACTGCGGTCTTCGTAAGTGTGTACGCTATTCTGCCTATTGCAGCTGAATATCTTTTCGAAGCTGGTGTCAGGTTTGCCGATAGCACGGTACACTTCATAACCGTCAAACTTGCCATGATTCGTGGCGTTCTCCGCCCAGGACAGAATGATGCGGTCACCTCCTGATTTTACTTCAAAAGTGGCTGGTGGCGGCGGAGGCTCGGGAATCGAGTAGCCATTCCGAAAATTGTCGGCAGCACGCCGAAAAGTTTTTAAAATGGAGTCTTCTCCCGTTTTTACCCATGACCGTTTATAAAGATTGAAATTGTCTGTGTTGGAAGCGTCTGGAAGTTGTAATGTCGGTTGAGCGGTATTGGAATACCACAGATACCAGTTCCGGCCGACCTCGGTACTTTTTTGGCGATCAAGACCCGCGACCCCTTCAGCGATAACGATATGAATACTGTCGCCGGGTGCCAGGGTAAACGGACCAAAGCCCTGCCCGTGGGAAATACCCCCGCCATCAGTAGTCCATAAATCGGCAAATCCGTCACCGACGGCATCGGCATGGGTTATTTCGGGATGCCCGGCAGCCATACTGCCGTAACGGGCAGCCATGGTGACCGGATTAAACATCTCACTACCGTATGTTTGCGGCCGGGAATCGGAACCGATGTACGTGGTGGTCGCCGGCTGATTCGGATTGCTGGCCGGATTGCCTGGTGCCTGATCGACATGCAAAACCACATTTCCCATATAATGGATAGCAGCCAGTTTACCACTTCGGGGATTTGGCGCACCCCAGCTGTCGATGGTGGAAGCGGAATGCGGGCCATACCAGGAGTATTGAGCGGGATATTCAAAGGCACCGGCTTTGGGGCCGATACCCACGGTTTGATTGACTGTATTTTTGCCCCAGTTAATGCTGTTCGACGGGGCATAATTATTCCGGAAGGCGTCCAACCCGGAACCATACCGGTACATGAAATAAAAAAAGACGCCGGTCAGGGTCCGGGGATCGGTATTACCGCTCAGGTCAATGACTCCCGTGTTTTTGAACACATAGTCATAAACAATATAGTTGTCATGATACTGCTGGGAAAATTGCATGATTTTCCGCTTTACCTCGATACCAAGATAGGTGATTAAGCGGTTGTAAACCATCCGGTCACAAAATAAATTGGGATTGATTTCATCGACCACATCATTCAAATCATTATCAGTAGCAATGAGACCATCCACATACACCGCCGGATGTTCAAAGCGTCCGATCATACGAAATTCAGCCGGGATGAATTGATAGAATTCATCGTGGGAACGGGGGCCGATGGTGATGACTTTATAGGGATAAAATTCGCCGTTCCTGTCCTGATAATCGGTACAACCGATCCACATGGCCTTGGCCACCAAAACATCCTGATTGGAGTATTGGGCAGGCCAACGCAGGCCATCCATTTGCTCCTGTGTTCTGCCTGTGCGACCCAATTCAATCTCCGCTCCCCAATTGAGAATATGATGATGCAGAGAACCGGTTCGCAGCCATTTGATCTGCCGTCCCACCTGGGCCAGACTGACATTGCTGCTAATCAGAAGAATTAACAGGGACAGAATTGCGACAAGACCGATTTGGCTTTTCATTTTACTTGGGTTCATATTCATAGCATTATCCTTTATGGAATGACATAGAGCATTTCAGACCTATAACTGAAAAGAAAGGTTAATTCCGAAGAAAATTTGTCTTGGATTCAGAAAATTAAAATAGGTATGATTGGGCATATCGATATAGGCTTTGTCCGAGAGAATTTTGTCAAGACGTTTCCCCTCAACCTCTGACCAGGATCCATTTTTATAGTCATAGTACTTTTTGTTCATCACATCATAATAAATCACCCGTTCATTGATTTCAGCGGCAGAAATCGTTGAAATACTGCCAACTTTTTCAATAGGTTGAAATGCCACTCCACGTTTCCGATAATCACCGACTTTATCTTTCCCGGGGATATTGTCATAGTCCGCACTCTCAGGCAAATGCAGGGATTCAAAATAATACTGATAATCAAAGTAATCATAAAAACTGTTCAGAGAAAGCCTTTTAATATTCAGGGCGTTGTAAACATCCATGAAAAAGGACAGGGAAAGATTTTTGTAGCGGAATGATTTCATGAATCGCAGATCCAGATTATACCAATCGCGGGCCTGAACATTCTGGGCGACATTCAGTTTCCGTGATGGATTCCAGGTGAGCCAGGGGCCTTCCCGCCAATCGGCCAATAGATTGACGTTCCAGTCACTGAAGGGATAAAAACCGAAAAATTCATAACCAAACCGGGACGGACTGAAAAAACTAAGCAACGCCCGCGCATAAGGCTGCGGAATCGGTCGTTCCTGGTACATGGCCCGGGTATTCCGGTCATAATCCCTTTGTAATTTAGGATCCTGGTAAATTTCCGCCTTCCCAAAATGGCCCAGGGTACTTACCTGGTAGGTATAATTAACAAATCCCAGCCACCAGGTCCCTGCTGGCCTGCGCAGAGTGAGTTCGAACCCACGAACATCCTGATATAAATTATTGGTCGCTCTCAGGTAATTGATGGAAGCATCGGCGCTGATGTATAAGGTATAATCGCGTTGATTGGTTATATCCTTGTAAAACAGGGCTAATTGTATTAAATAATCATCGTACAGCGCCTGGTCATAACCCAGTTCATAGGCGATGGTTTTTTCCGCCTGCAGATTGGGATCACCAATACCCTGCACTTCATTCGATCCACCGCGGGATAAGCGAAACATCTGTTCATAGGTAGGCAGTTGCTTGAAGTGACCATAGTTGAAAAACAGTTTGGCATTTTCCGTTATGGGATGAGAAATACTCAGTCGCGGACTTAGGGTAAGCTCGGCTTTGGCTCTGGCATCGTCAAATTCCTGGTCTTCGCTGAAATTTGAGGAATAAAAGTCTTTGTCCCAGGTTCCGATTTTGGGCCACAGGGTATTGGCGTCACTGTAATCAAGGCGTAATCCGGCATTGACGATCAAACCCATGAGTTCCAGTTTGTCCTGAAGATAAAGAGCGCCCCGGAGCGGATTTTTTCTCATCTTTACATAGACATTACCGTCGATATAAATTTCTTTGACTTCACCATAATCAAGATTTAAATCGTTATAAGCGAATTCAAAACCGGCTTTTATCAGATTATAAGGATTGATTTGACTGGAGAAATCGAATTTCAGGGTTGTCCCGGATATGGCGCTGAAATCGCGGGCCGTGCTGGTATGACCGCCGGTCATCATCCCATCAATACCGGGATCATGTTGCGGGCTGAAGCCGAAGGGAGACTCGTTCGTGTATTTCCCCGGTGCAAATTCGATATTCTTGTCCATATTTCTCAGTCGGATCGGTTTAATGTCATAGGCCCGGTAAATATGATCCAGACTCACATCGTAAAAAGTGGTTGGATTGATCACATGGGTTAATTTGATGGCATAGGACCGGAATTGAACCGCTCCGGTTGAAAAATAAGCATTGCTGAATAAACGGCTGTCTGTGCTTCGCGGGACATATAGGTTGGCGATTTGACCGGCGACCTGTTCGGTACTGCGGATATATTCCGTACTGAGGTTCAAACCGGCTTCATTCTGGGCTACGTGGTAACTTTTCCCCAGCATAGCCGATAGGGATAATTTCATGGTCGGTCGGATATCCGAATTCAGTTTTAATGACCAGTAATAATCCTTGTAGTCCGGTCTGGAAAGCGGAACGAGTAACATTTCCCGTTCGCTACGGTAGGATGTGATAAACCGTAAATTGCCCAGTTTTCGGGACAAATAAGGCACAGGACCGCCTAAACTGGCATCGATATAATAATCCCCCTGATCGTTGATTTCCTGTCGGCGATGCTGCCATTTAAAAAGCTGCTGGGCAGCTGCGGGGGTGAGATCATTTTCAGGATCACTGTCCGTTAACAGTTGGCGTGAAACTTCATTCCAACCTGAAAATTCCGGATACTGTCTCTGAGTATATTTATCCCAAACGCCGTTTTTCGTACCGGTCCAGCAAACCTCGTCATCAAGATAGGGTCTGAGCATGGTGGCCTGCGGATCAAAGGGCGAGATTCCGAAATGTTTGGCAGCCGGAGGGCTATAACGGCTGATGAAGTTGATATTGTAACTGCTTTTGTCACCTTCCCTGGTAACAACTTTAACGATTCCCGATTGCACCTGTCCGTATTCGGCATTAAATCCGCCGCGTTCGACAGCAACCTCCTGAAGTGAACTCAGGGCTACCGCAGTAATGGGTTGGTTGTTGCGGGGATCACGCATAGTAATGCCATCCAGTTGAAAGAGTGTTTGTGCCGCAGCTCCACCGCGAATGACCAGACCGTTTTCGACCCCGGCCTGCAAACCAACCACATCCGATACATTATTCAGGGGAATGGCGCTGATCTCGGTGGCATTAAAAGAAGCCGTGCTGGTGGCCACGTCCTTCTTAACCACTTTTCTTTCGGCGATGATGATGACCGCTTCACCCTCCAAAAATTCCGATTGCAGGCGGTATTCGAGACGGGTCGTCTGATCAATAATGACGCGAACTTCCTTAATGGTTACATCCCGATAGCCAACCATCAATGCGGTAACTTCATGAAAGCCGGGAGGTACATTTAATATGGTAAAAAAACCATCCAGATCGGTGGAAGCCCCGAGGGTTGTACCAAGGATAAAAACATTGGCCCCAGGCAGGGGATCGCCAGTTTCAGCATCATGCACTGTTCCGGAAATTTTTCCTGTCACTCCCCCGAAAGAGAATTCGACCATGGGAGTTATTGCTGACAGAAAACCTAAAAGGATCAAGAGACGTAATCTTTTCATTGATAATCTCTCCTGAATTGATAAGGAAATTGTTTTATCGGAATGTTCAAATAAACGGATGGCCAACTTTACGAATATTTTTTGGAGAATTCAAATTTGTTAAATAAAAAAACAAAATATTATTAATGGTATTATTTTACAGTTAATTCAATATTCAATGAAAACCGGGGTAAACTGCTCATTGGGTTTTGTCCGCTTGGTGATGCGATCAAGCATAGTGGTTTATTTTGTATTTCTATTCGATTTAATAAAAAAATATTCAATTGCCTATTTATTTTAATAATATCTTTTATTATATTGCGCTTCCCACCCCATCCTGTAAAATTGTAATTAGTCTGGAGGCTGAATTTGAAATCAAGTTCTAAAAAGAAAGTGTTATTTTTTTATGTTAAAGTTGGCCTTTTTTCAACGGCGCTTTTTTTAATGGCCATGTTCCTGCTGGTGAAAGCAGGCGTTGATTCGTATACGGTTGCCGGTTGGATAAAATGCTATCCTCTGTTGTTTTTATTGTGGATTTTTGTTGAGCAGAGTTACCGCAGGAAAAAACGTTCGTACTGACAACGCTCATAAAAAAAGTATACATCCATTTTACCATCATATTTTTTACGTGACGGATACAAGTTATTCATGAACCTGTGCCTGCACATCTGGTTCGTGATATTAAATCATTATCAAAGTGACCATCCCGGGATTCATATTATCCAAAGAAATTATCAGGTATTCAATTTCCATTCCTCTGCCTGCCCAAAATTAATTCTTGAGTAAGAAATTTAAAAGCAACATATAAACTCAATAATTACTTGCGAGTTAAATCCTGAGAGAAAAATCAAGTTT
>Ga0114946_10001612_pt1 | contig 15557 bp, 16 predicted proteins | sample WalLakDeSediment_FD_88676 | JGI IMG/M metagenome (GOLD analysis project Ga0114946, IMG submission 88676) | Lake sediment microbial communities from Walker lake, Nevada to study Microbial Dark Matter (Phase II) - Walker Lake 11/02/13 Deep Sediment | ecosystem: Environmental > Aquatic >... | reverse complement strand
TATGCCCTGCGCCCTATGCCCTGCGCCCTATGCCCTGCGCCCTATGCCCTGCGCCCTCTCTCCCTCTCTCTCCTCACGGCCAATGCTCTTTCTCTTCATGATGCAGGTCGATGTTCACCGGAAACTTATTCCTGACTATTTCGGCCATTTTCTCGGCACAATATACCGACCGGTGCTGACCGCCTGTGCATCCGAAATAAACGGAAAGGTGGTTAAAACCCCTCTTGATATAATTGTCGATTCCGTTTAGTACTATATTCGATGCATTCCGTATGAATTCGCCTACTTCAGGCTGGTCTTCAAGGTATTTGATCACCAGGGGGTTAAGGCCGGTATGGGATTTGAATTCATTAATTCTGCCGGGATTGGGCAATATGCGGCAATCAAGTACAAAACCTCCTCCGTTGCCGGAATGATCGGCAGGTATTCCATTTTTATAGGAGAAGCTTTTGATGGTGACTGTAAGCCCTTCTTTTTGTTCGGGGGGAAATACGGCAGGCAATGTGGATATGATTTTTTCGACGATGCCGGTGAGGTAGGGATTGTGAGCGGGCAGGTGGTTGTTGTCGGCCAGCCATTTCAGATTCCGCAGGGCGTATGGCATGCTTTGCAGGAAAAGGGGTTTTTTCTCAACGCCGCCCCTGAAACCGTAGGTGGCCAATGCCTGCATGATACGTATCAGGACAAAATCATAATACCTTTCCTTGAAGCGCAGTGTATTGATATTTGTCAATTCAGACACCCTGGAGATATAATAGTCGAGCAGTTCCATGCGCAGGGCAAAAGGTATGTTTGCTTTCGCATCGAACAGCAACGAAGCAATGTCATACTGCAATGGCCCGTGGCGGCCTCCCTGGTAATCAATAAAATAGGGCTCTCCGTCGACGATCATGACATTGCGCGACTGAAAGTCACGGTACATAAAATAATGGCTGTCTTCGCGAAGCAGTTGGTTGACAAAATCCTCAAAACTGTCTTCCAGCAATTGCTCATCGAAAGCGATGCCACTTATTTTCAGAAAGTAGTATTTGAAGTAGTTCAGGTCCCACATCATTGAATGCCGGTCGAATGCTTTTCTTGGATAGCAAATACTGAAGTCGAGTCCTTTGGCGCCGCTGACCTGAAAAACCGGCAGCCAGCTGATAATTTTTTTGTAAAGGTCCTGGATGCCTTTTTCGAATACTTTCACCCGGTGGTCGTGGGGAAGAAGGGTAAACAGGGTGGTGTCACCAAGGTCGGTCAGCAAATACACATAAGCTTCCGGGTCTTCTTCCAGCACCCTGGGTACCGGAAGCCCCAGCGAGTGAAAATGCTCACTCATTCCGATAAAAGCTTTGTTTTCGCGTGCATCCGGATTAAAGGCCGCAATAAAAGATTGTTTGCCGGCGCATATCCTGAAATACTGTCTGTTGGAACCGGATGGCGGCAGCTGCTGTATATGGTCCGGGTCACTGCCATGCCAGCGGCGGAAGAAGTCGGTGATTATTTTTTCAATGGTCCATTGCATATGTTGATCATTTGAAACAAAATTAATTGTTTTACGCGACATCATGTTTTGTTTATGTCATTAAAAAACCTATTTTTGTTTGATACTGTTCAGAAAGTTGAATATAACAATCAATTATCCAAAGAATATATGACAAAACCAGACAAAACCATCGAAGCCCTGAAACAGGCGGTTATCATGGAACACCGCGGGAAGGCCATGTACACCCAGGTGGCTGATCAGACGAAGAGTGCGGATGTTGAAAAGATTTTTCGTCTGATGGCCGACGAAGAGCAGGTTCACATTGATTTTCTGCAGAATCAGTATGCCAGTTACCTAAAAACCGGGACCTTTAACCAGCAGGACTTTGAGGAAAGCGTACCGGGTGAACAGGTTGCTGACCTGATTCTGACCGATTCGATCAGGCAAGAGATATCGGGTGCCGGATTTGAGGCGGCTGCCATTTCTGCTGCCATTGACATGGAGTCAAAATCGGTTGAGGCCTATGCCCGGAGGGCGGCCGAATCTGCCGATCCCAACGAGAAGGCGCTTTATGAGTGGCTTTCAAACTGGGAGAAAGGTCACCACAAAATGCTGCTGGAACTCAACAGGCAGCTTACTGAAAAGATCTGGAACGACAATAACTTCTGGCCTTTCTGATACCTATTGGTCAGGGCAGGGAGATAATCCAAGGCAACAATATGGAAGATCCTTTGGCTGAAATGGCAGACAGAATTTTGTACGAAGACAATCACCTGATCATTGTCAACAAGAAACCATCTGAGATCGTTCAGGAAGACAAAACAGGCGACTTCCCGCTTGGGGTTTTGGTAAAACGATACCTTAAGGAGAAATACGGCAAGCCGGGAGATGTGTTTCTCGGTATTGCTCACCGCATTGACAGGCCGGTAAGCGGCGCTGTGGTATTTGCCCGCACTTCGAAAGCCCTTTCCCGGATCAACAAGATGCTGAAGGATCATGACCTGAAGAAAACCTACTGGGCTGTTGTAAAGAAGTTGCCGGAGGTGCCATCTGCCACCCTGGAAAATTACCTCCTCAAGCGAGAAAAGCCCAACAAGTCATTTGTGGTGAAAGAGGGGACCGAAGGGGCTAAGTATGCATCCCTGACATACAAGGTGATAGCCTCTAGCAAGCATTATCATCTTCTTGAGATAGAGCTGCACACCGGCCGTCATCACCAGATAAGGGTTCAGCTGTCGGCCATGGGTTCGCCTGTAAAAGGAGACCTAAAGTATGGTTACCCGAGATCAAACAGTGATGGAAGCATCCTTCTGCATGCAAGGTCGTTGGCGTTCATACATCCTGTCAGCAAGGCCCCGGTAAGTGTCACTGCCCCATTGCCGGACGGGGAAATGCTTTGGAAGCATTTTCAATTGATGGGATCCGGCGCTTAGGGTTGTAAGGACATCCCATCCCGCATTTTTGTTTATCATTCAAACACCAGGGCAAGTAGCTTATGACCCAGCGCACCACCTTTCTTCTGTTTTGTTTTTGCCTGCTTTTTTCAGTTCATGAACTTCCGGCGCAGTATTTTATCTGGGGGCAGGATCCAGGTTCATTGAAGTGGAGACAAATACTCACGCCGAATTTCAGGATACTGTTTCCTGACGATTACGAGGAGCAGGCAGCCTATATCGCCGACCTGCTGGAGTACAGCTATGATCATGTCGGCAACAGCCTTGGCCACAGGCCCCGCCGGGTGCCGGTCATTTTGCACAACCACACGGTTGTTGCCAACGGTTTTGTTGGCTGGGCGCCTGCGCGACTGGAAATGTTCTGCAATCCGCCCCAGAACCTCGACGGTCATGATTGGATTGAGTCACTTGCCGTGCATGAGTTCCGGCATGTCGTGCAGCTCGATAAGCTAAACCAGGGTCTGACCAGGGTGCTTACCTGCCTTTTGGGGGAGCAGGCCACAGGCATCGTAACGGGCCTGTATCTGCCCATGTGGTTTCTCGAAGGTGATGCGGTATCGGCAGAGACAGGTCTGACCCATGGCGGCCGGGGCAGGATTCCGTCGTTTGAGCAGGGCCTGCGTGCACAGGTGCTGGAAAAGGGAAAATATACTTTTGAAAAGGCGACCCTCGGTTCGATAAAGGATTATGTTCCTGATCACTATGAGCTGGGTTATCAAATCGTTGCCAATGCGAGGGCGACTTATGGCATGGAGGTATGGGATCATGTTGTAGGTCATGTAGCCAGAAAACCACATACCCTGACTGCCTTCAACAAGGGGCTGAGCAACAGCACGGGTCTTTCAAAGACTGCCTTGTACCGCAGCACCATGGAGCATCTTGACTCGGTATGGGTGCTTCAGAAAAGCAGGGCTGATTATACAGAATCGGTTTTTGTGGATCCCGGGAATGACATTTATACCAATTACCGATACCCTGTGTTCATTGACAGCGATCGTTTGCTGGCATTGAAAAATGCGTTGGATGATATTCCCCGGGTGATAGGTATTGATATGAACGGGGGGGAGGAGGTGTTGTTCACTCCCGGTATTCTGAACCCCCATGCCATTTCCACCAACGGGCGGCTTGTTGTATGGAGCGAGCAACGTACCGATCCGCGCTGGGAGCACAGGAGCTGGTCGGAAATTCACCGTTTTGATCTCGTCACAGGCAAGAAGGAGAAGCTTACCAGGAGGACCCGCTATTTTGCCCCGGCCATATCGCCCGATGGCAGCAAGATAGCTGTGGCGGAGGTGACCGCCGGCAATGCGTATTCTTTAGTGGTGATTGATGCGGCCACCGGGCAGCCTCTCAGGCGTATTGCCACACCCGGCAATGATTTTCTGATGACCCCTTCCTGGCATAGCGACGGCCATACCTTGCTGGCGGTGGCATTGGGTGAGGAGGGAAAAAGAATCGTGGTCAGCAGTGGGGATGATGATGGGTTTGTCGCCGTTTTTTATGCGGGGCGTACTGAGATCAGCAGACCCCGCTTTGTCTCTTCCGAAACCATTCTTTTCAACGGGGCCTTTTCCGGCGTGGATAACATATATGCCCTGCACCTTCCGACGGGAGAGGTGGTGCAGGTGGTTTCCTCCCCTTTTGGCGCTGTCGACGCTGATGTTTCGCCCGATGGCACAACCCTGGTGTGGTCAGATTATTCTTCCATGGGATACCGCATTGCAGGCGGCAAGGCCGATGGGGGCGGCAGACGTCCTTTGGACGATGTGGAGGATCATTCCCACAGATTGTATGAAGTGCTGGCAGCACAGGAAGGTGGGGTGGTAACACGCAGCCGCATCCCACGAAAAGAATACTTATCGATACCGTACAACAAAATTGCCGGCCTTTTCAATGTTCACAGCTGGGCCCCTTTCTCTGTCGATGCCGATAACCTGGAAGGCAGGCCGGGCTTGTCGGTGATGTCGCAAAGCCCGCTGAGCACATCTGTAGTCATGCTGGGATATGATTATGATATGCTTGAACAGCAGGGGCGGATTTTTGCCGATGTGAGCTATACAGGGCTTTATCCGGTGCTGAAGATGCGTTTTGAGAGTGGGACGAGGGAGTCGTTTTACCGCGACCGAGATGGCCGGCAGGTGACCTTTCCCTGGAGGGAGAATGTTTTGCGGCTCGGGGCGAGCGTTCCGCTCAGGTTTCAGCGCGGTGCCTATCTTATGGGCCTGCAACCATCACTGAACAGCAGCATCACGAAGGTGCTGCGCACCGCCGACAGCCCGTCGTTTTTCCGGCGCAACGAATACACCAGCCTGGATTACCGGTTGTTTGCCTATTTTCAGCATCGCATGGTTCCGCGTGACCTGAGGCCGAGGTTGGGCCTGGTGCTAGATATTAACTACCGCCACACGCCGTTCAGGAACGGGGGCGATATGGGTTCTGTGATGGCAGGGCGTGCCCTGGCATACCTCCCCGGATTGTCGCGCCACCACAGCATCAGGCTGAACGCATCATGGCAGCAGCGAAAACCAGGCAACGAGGCGAAGCAAACCATCAACTACAGCTACGGCAACGCGGTAAATTATCCCAGGGGAATCACAAGCCGAAGCGATGACAAGGCCACGGTGCTCACCGCCGACTATGCCATGCCGCTGTTCTATCCCGACTGGCGAATCGGCCCGGTTTTTTATATCAAGAGGTTCAGCATGAATGTGTTCTATGACCACGCGGCAGTGAGTTACACGCTCCGGGAAGAAAACCGGGAGACTGAAACCAGGAACGAAACACTGCACTCATACGGCATGGACCTGATGTCGCAACTGCACCTGCTGCGCTTCTTCGCGCCTTTTAACATGGGTGTCAGGGTGATGTTCCCTTCCACCCACGATGCACCGAAGTTCCAGTTTCTCTGGACCATAAATTTTTAGAAGCACTGTCTGCTCCCTCCTGTCATCTCGACCGCCCCTTAGTTCTGTTTTCCGGATGGGAAACCCATTTTTTCTCAATCGCTACCTTGTCATTTCGAGCGCCCCTTTGTCATTTCGAGCGTAGCGAGAAATCCCAAACAAAGTCTTAAAACGGATTGTCAAAATCGCGCAGCAGCGGTGCATGGCGGTCTTTGTCAGAAAGGATGGGGTTGGTAGTTTCCCAGTCGATGCCCAGGCCGGGGTCGTTCCAGCGCAGGGAACGGTCGGAAGGGGCATGATACGCCCTGGTGCACTTATAGAAAAATATGCTGTTGTCTTCAAGGGTTAAAAAGCCGTGTGCAAAACCGGGCGGGATGTACAACATCTTTTTATCCTTTGCGGAAAGCACCATTTTAAAATGCTGCCCATAAGTGGGCTCATCCTTTCGCAGATCCACGGCCACATCGAGAACCGATCCTGTAAGCACCCTGACCAGTTTGCCCTGTTCGTGGGGAGGAACCTGGAAATGCAGGCCCCTCAGCACGGTTTTAATGGAGGCCGACTGGTTATCCTGCACAAAGCCTGACGGTATGCCGGTCATTGCAAAAACATCCCTGTTCCATGATTCGAAGAAGTAGCCGCGTTCATCGGTGAACACGCGGGGCTCTACGATGACCAGCCCCTGAAATCCTGTTTCTGTAGTTTTCAATACCTGCCTGATGGTTGGTTATGCAATACGGTTTCAGGCAACAGGTCTGAAACCGGCAGTGCAGGCAGGCAGCCATGAATTTGCTGCATGCCTGCACCTGTAATTATCTTAAAGGTGTATCACTTCGTCGTAGGCGGCTGCGGCGGCTTCCATGATGGCTTCCGACATGGTTGGGTGGGGGTGTACCGCCTTGATTATTTCGTGGCCGGTGGTTTCCAGCTTGCGCGCCACCACTGCCTCGGCAATCATCTCGGTAACATTGGCACCGATCATATGTACGCCAAGCAGTTCCCCATACCTGGCATCGAAGATCACCTTCACAAATCCGTCTTTGCTGCCGGCCGCACTGGCCTTGCCGGAGGCAGAGAACGGAAACTTTCCGACCTTCAGCTCATAACCAGCTTCCCTGGCAGCCTTCTCGGTATAGCCCACAGAGGCTATCTCCGGCCAGGTATAGGTACAGCCGGGAACGTTGTTGTAGTCGAGTGGCTCGGGATGATGCCCTGCGATCTTTTCCACACAGATAATGCCTTCGGCCGAAGCCACATGCGCCAGCGCAGGACCCGGCACCACATCGCCGATGGCATAGTAGCCCTCCTTATTGGTGCGGTAATATTCATCGACAACGATCTTTCCCTTGTCGGTTTTGATGCCGGTTTCTTTCAGGCCCACACCTTCAATGTTGGCTGTGATGCCTACAGCCGACAGAACGATATCAGCTTCGATGGTTTCCTGCCCTTTGGGCGTTTTGACCACCACTTTGCAGGTCTTGCCACTGGTGTCGACCGATTCGACAGAGCTGCCGGTCATCACCTTCATCTTGCTCTTTTTGAAGGTTCTTTCAAGCTGTTTGGAAACCTCTTCGTCTTCCAGCGGTACGATGTTAGGCATAAACTCCACCAGTGTCACTTCCGTTCCAATGGTGTTATAGAAATAGGCAAACTCTGCCCCGATGGCACCTGACCCTACCACCACCATCGATTTAGGCTGTTTGTCAAGCACCATGGCCTGGCGGTAGCCGATGATCTTTTCGCCATCCTGTTTCAGGTTGTCGAGTTGGCGGCTGCGGGCGCCTGTGGCAATAATAATATGGTTGGCGCTGTAAATGGTTGTTTTGCCATCGCCATCCTTTACCTCTACCTTTTTTCCGGGAAGGACCCTGCCATGGCCATTCAGATGGTCGATCCTGTTCTTTTTGAAGAGGAACTGTATGCCCTTGCTCATGCCTGCAGCCACGTCACGGCTTCTCTTCACCATCGAACCGATATCTGCGACGGGGCTTTCATTGAGTTTTACCCCGTAATCTGCAGCATGTTTTAAATAATCGAACACCTGCGCACTTTTCAGCAGTGCTTTGGTGGGTATGCAACCCCAGTTCAGGCAAATGCCACCCAGTTCTTCCTTTTCGACCACACCCACTTTCATGCCAAGCTGGGCAGCCCTGATGGCTGCCACGTATCCTCCCGGCCCGGAGCCCAATATAATTAAGTCGTAGTTCATTATTGCAGTATTTAGAATTTATGGTAAATAAATGAATATAGTTACGGATTTGTTCAACTGTTGATGTCCCTTTTTGCCTCGCTCATTGCAAAGATCGCATCGGGACTTGTTTCCGGGGCACTGCTTGTCACAATGATATCGGCGCCTGCATCCCATGCCTCCAGGGCATCATCAGGTGTGCGTATGCCACCACCGATAATCAGCGGAATGGAAATATTCTGTCTGACGGCCCGGATCATCTCCATAGGTACCGTATGGATGGCACCGGCACCGGCATCAATATAAATCAGTCTTAACCCGAGCATCTCACCGGCCATGGCAGTGCATATGGCAATATCCGTCTTGTCAAAAGGAATCGGCAGGGTGTTGCTTTTATACATCAGCGAGGTGATTTTCCCGCTGTCAACAAGCAAGTGGCCCGCGGGAATCACTTCCAGCCCACTGTCGCGTAAAAGAGGGGCCGCCTCAACAAAGTTCCCGATCAGCAACTCCGGGTTCCGGCCAGAAATAAGCGATGTCAGCAACAAAGCATCGGCATTGCGCGGAATCTGCATAGAGCTGCCCGGATAAAAAATGACTGGCACTTCGCTGCAGGATTTTATCTCATCGATGCATAAGGTTAAATCCTCATAATAAAGCAGGCTGCCTCCAAGAATAAGGTAGTCAGCACCAATGGCATCCGCCATTTCAGCCGTTTTTATCAACCCTTCACGCTCGCTCTTGCCTGAATCAACCGATATGGCCAGCTGCTTCTTTTCATCCGCGGTCTTTTGTAGTATCAGATTCAGTATGTCCATGATTCTTTCAGTTTTTCGCGGTATGGTTCATTCGTTCAAATCCATGTCACCTGCTTGTTTTTCTGTAAGAGGCTTGCCTATTTTTCAATCGCGGCTGCAGCATTGCTTTCTTGTGGGATGGCCCCGTAATTGTCGATGGCATAAACCAGGATGTAATTTTCAATGGTTTGGTAATAAATGGGATAGATGCGTTGAAAATTCCGTGTCCGGATCTCACCCTTTATGCATCCCTTGCCCCTGAATTTAAAAGGAAAGATGCGAATATGGTCTTTCAGAAGGACGTCGCGCTTGCCGTACAGCTTGAATAAGGCCTCTTTGGCAGCCCAAATAAGGTAAAGGCTTTCGAGCGCATGCTTCGAAAAGACCTGCTTCAGCTCCCTGCGGTTCAGAAACTTGTGCGCCACCCGGAAAATTTTCGGCTTCATGCATTCAATGTCAATGCCGACATTTTTTGTCGGACTGGCAATCAAAGCAGAATACTTTCCGGAGTGGGACACAGAGATGTGCCTGATGCCATTATTCAGGAATGGCTTTCCGTGTTCGTCATAATTGATGCTTGTTTCTTCGCCGAGGTTTACCAGCTGGGGCAGGATCAGGCGGTAGCTAAGCCAGTGCTGCCGTCGCAGCGGGGATTTCAACAGGGCGAAATGTGCCTTTTCCTGATCGGAAAGCTGCACCATGGAATATAGTTCTTCTACGTCTTCACTAATCTCCCACACGCCAATGGCTGCTTCATGAAGGGCTTTTTTCAGTAAAAGGCTCATAGGCGGTTTGATAAAAACACACCAGATTGTATTATCTTTGCAAATATATTCAAAACAAAGTTAAGAACTTCATGGAAAACATTTTGGTTGAAAAGCAAATTAAATACAAGATCAAGGATATTTCCCTTGCTGAATTTGGCAGGAAAGAGATACAGATAGCTGAAAAAGAGATGCCAGGGCTGATGTCGTTGCGACAGAAATATAGTTCCTCCAAGCCGCTGGAGGGTGCGCGCGTAACGGGTTCGCTGCACATGACCGTTCAGACAGCGGTGTTGATTGAGACGCTGGTTGATTTGGGTGCAGAGGTTCGCTGGGCCAGTTGCAATATATTCTCTACGCAGGACCATGCCGCTGCTGCCATTGCTGCTGCGGGCATACCTGTCTTTGCCTGGAAGGGTGAGACCCTTGAGGAATACTGGTGGTGCACCCTGCAGGCCCTGAGCTTTCCAAACGGAGAAGGGCCCACCCTGATCGTCGACGACGGTGGCGATGCGACGTTGCTGGTGCACAAGGGTTATCAGGCCGAAAAGGATGCTTCGGTGCTCGAAAAGAGCCCCTCCAATAAGGAAGAGGCTATCATACTTGATCTTCTCAGAAAGACCCTCGCCGAAGATCATGGCAAATGGCACCGTACGGTAGCGCAGTTGCGTGGTATCTCTGAGGAGACCACCACCGGCGTGCACCGCCTCTACCAGATGATGGAAAACAATGAACTGCTCGTGCCGGCCATCAATGTCAACGACTCGGTCACCAAGTCGAAGTTTGACAACCTTTACGGTTGCCGCGAGTCGCTGGCCGACGGCATCAAGCGCGCTACCGATGTGATGCTGGCCGGCAAGGTGGTGGTGGTTTGCGGCTTTGGCGATGTCGGAAAAGGTTCCGCACGGTCCATGAGGGGTTATGGCGCAAGGATTATCATAACGGAAATTGATCCTATCTGTGCGCTTCAGGCTGCCATGGAAGGCTATGAGGTGAAAACCGTTGAAGACGCGCTCGAAGAAGGTAATATCTATGTGACAGCCACCGGTAACAAAGACGTGATCACCGCTGAGCACATGTCGAAAATGAAAGACCAGTCGATCGTGTGCAACATTGGTCACTTCGACAACGAGATACAGATGGAGACGCTCGAGAATTGGCCCGGCATAAAAAAGGTGAATATCAAACCCCAGGTCGATAAATATATTTTTCCTGGCGGGCACGAGGTCTTTATCCTTGCCGAAGGCCGCCTTGTCAACCTCGGATGTGCAACAGGCCATCCCAGCTTCGTGATGAGCAACAGCTTCACCAACCAGGTGCTTGCGCAGATCGACTTGTGGAAGAATGACTACCAAATTGGTGTTTACTGCCTGCCGAAACACCTGGATGAGGAGGTGGCCAGGCTACACCTGGAAAAGATCGGGGTAAAACTGACTAAACTGACGCCCGAGCAGGCCTCCTATATCGGTTTAAATGAAAACGGACCTTACAAACCGGAACATTACCGGTATTAAACCTTGATCCGGTCTAATAATTGGTTACCTGAAGGAAAGGGGGGTTGTAATATGTCGGGTATTGCCTCAGCGGATGCTTCGCCGGGCCTTTTACCACCGAACCGTCGATCAGCAGAAAGGTGGAACCGCAAAGGGTATCTAAGGCCAGCGGAGGTTCAAAAACACGCACTATCGCTTCCGGCTCATAAGGATGATAAGGGCATGCCCTGTCAAAAGCCTTGAATTCATCGAATGAATGCCTGTAAACGATGATGCCCCGGAAGCCTCCGGTGAAATAGGCCCACCCGCCGATGGTGTTCAGCTCAATATACTGAATAGATTCTGTGTTGATGGTAAAGTTAACGGCAACGAGAGGCACGGGGTTTTCGCTTTCCTTGTCGCACGAAAGCGGAAGAAACAACAGTAAAAAGACGAACGGCAGATACAGCTTACCCGGTGACATGTCAGGAAAAATAATTTCTGGTAAATATAACGAAAAAACACTATATTTGTTGGTTAAAGACGCAATATAATGGAAGATTATTTTTATATCATTCTGCTGGTCATATGGCTTGTAGTCAGCATTGTCAAGCGCAGCAACAAAGCCAGGGCGAAGATGGCGCAACCGAAGGCTCAACCCGATGCAACCACTTCCATGCCAAAGGAAACGCAGCTGGAAGAGCTGCTGGAAGATTTTTTTGGCAGTGGAAAGAAGAAAAAACAAGAGGCAGCTGTTGAAAAAACACCGGCAGCGATTGAAATGACAGAGGAATACGATGAGTCGGGGCCGGAATACGGCTCCCGGGAGGTGGCAGGCCGTCAAAGCAACAGGGAGTACGGGTACCAGTCCTGGATGTCGGAAGCGCAGCGCGCCTTTAATGAACAGAGAGAAGACGTACCTGAACTGACATCATCGATGCCTGAGTATACTGGCTTCGATATGCCGGAAACGAAAGGGGCGAAGATGCAGGCAGGTTTGGAAAATATCGTTTCCATCGACGACCTCATAAAGTCGAATGCAGCCAAGGATGCCCTTGAACAGGCCCGGGCTGAGATGGAATATCAGGAAAAAGGTGTTGGAAGTGAAATACCGGAGTTTGATGTACGCAAAGCGGTGATTTTTTCTGAGATATTAAACCGGAAATATACCTGATTATTTTGGTTTAATTGAATTTTTGTATATATTTGCTTGTTGTAATTATTGTTATATGAAACGGCCTGGTTGTGAATAACATGACCAGGTGTTTTTTCAAGGTTGCAGCACAATATAAGTGCTGTTGAACGAATAAGTTGTTGTCAGTTTGAAAGTATACATGCTGTCAGCAGTTTTTTTTTTACCCTTTAAGGAAGCTTTTAGCCCTGTTTTATCTTTTTGATTGCCATTTTGCCGGCTGACAGTTAAATGGATTGGTATTTTTGCAAGCACCTCAAAACATGAATGATACGGGGTAGTATTTCTCAAGATAAATAATACGGTGATGAACGAGGTTAGGTATTTTACAAAAGAAGGTCTCAAACGGGAACTGGATGAGTTGGAAAGGCTGAAGACGGTCGAACGTCCTGCTATTTCGATGCAAATTGCGGAAGCGCGGGAGAAAGGCGATCTCTCAGAGAATGCCGAATACGATGCGGCAAAGAATGCCCAGGGAATGCTGGAACTGCGGATTGCCAAAATGGAAGAGGCCCTGAGCAATGCCCGGGTCATCGATGAGAGCCAGCTTGACCTGGACCGTATCTCGATACTGTCGAAGGTCAAGCTAAAAAACCTGAAGAACAACGCCGTGATGTCGTATACCCTCGTGCCTGAAAATGATGCCGATATCAAACAGGGCAAAATCTCTGTTTCATCTCCTGTAGCAAAAGGCTTGCTGGGAAAAAACCTGGGAGAAAAGGTTGATATAAAGGTTCCGGCCGGCATTCTGACCTTCGAGATCCTTGAAATTTCAAGATAGACACGCCTGTCAGGCTATGATCCATTCAACGCATTGCCGGTCAGGCAATAAATGTAGAATAAATAATTCAACACAAATGGGCAGTATATTTTCCAGGATCGTTAGCGGGGAGATCCCATGTTATAAGGTGGCCGAGGACGCGCATTACCTGGCATTTCTTGATATCAACCCCCTGGCGAAGGGGCACACGCTGGTTATTCCGAAAAAGGAAACCGATTATATTTTTGATCTTGGGGCGGAAGAGTACCAGGGATTGTTCCTTTTTGCACGCAAGGTGGCCCATGCCATGCGGAAGGTTTTACCCTGCCTGCGCATCGGCGTGGCCGTGCTTGGCCTCGAGGTGCCCCATGCACATATCCACCTGGTGCCCATCAATGGCATCTACGACATAGACTTCAGCAAACCCAAACTGCGGTTCAGCCCTGAAGAATTCACAAGCATTGCCGGGGAGATTGCCAAAGAAGTAGTTACGAGTGCCTAGAGTGCCTAGAGTGCCTAGAGTGCCTAAAGTGCGTGTCATCTCGAATGGGGAGCCCGGGGGCCGTGCCACAATGTGTAATGACAAGATTCATTTGATTAAGAGTGACTTACAATGAACTTGTCATTGATAACCTCAGCCACCAGACTCCGTCCCTCCGTCTCTCCGTCCCTCCGTCCCTCAGTCCCCCTTCACCCGCGACGGGTTATCGGTGATGAAAGCCTTCCAGCCGGTGTAGCTTTTCTTATTTCCCTGGCCATGCTGGCTGGTTTTCTGATGGAAGTGGCACATGGCGGCGGCCAGGGCGTCGGTGGCGTCGAAGTTGTCGGGCAGCTCGGTGATGCCCAGTATCCGTTGCAGCATGGCGGCAACCTGTTCTTTGGAGGCACTGCCCTTGCCGGTGATGGCCATTTTGATCTTTCGCGGGGAGTATTCAAAAATCGGGATGTCGCGGTACAGCGCTGCGGCAATGGCCACTCCCTGTGCACGCCCCAGTTTCAGCATCGACTGAACGTTTTTTCCGAAGAACTGACTTTCAACGGCCATCTCGTCGGGGTGGTACTCATCGATGTTTCGCAGCACCGTTTCAAATATCTTTTTTAGTTTGATGGCATGGTCGGGTAGCCTGTCCAGACGAAGCACATCCAGGGCCAGTATGGCGGGCTTGCCACTGTTGATGCCTATTATCCCGATGCCCATGTTGTTGGTGCCGGGGTCGATACCCAATATGATGCGGTCGAAAGATGAAGTCACAGTTGCCCTCTTTTATGCCGGTTTATCAGCGACAAATTAGTCGACCACCTTGTAGCCGGCGTCAGCGATGGTTTGGGCAATGCTTTCCCTGTTGGTGCGTGCCTTGTCAAATACCACGGTGGTCTGACCAGCCATGTGGTCGGATACCACCGACTCGATACCGGGTATCTCTCCGACCCTGCTGTTGATCAGGCCTTCGCAGCCGGTGCAGGTCATGCCTTCCACCTGCAGGGTGAGCTCGGTTCTGTTTTCGGGATCCATGGTTACTTCTGTTTTCGGGATGAACAGCTTCTCATATCGTTTCAGGAATTTTGGTGCGGCCAGCATGAGCAGGGCGAATGCGGTAAGCAGCGCCAGCATGGTGACCTGGTTGCCGCGGGCAGCGTGCCGCCTTGTACCTTCATTGCTGCGGCGCTGCCACAAGCGGAACTGCTGAAACCACATAAAGGCCAGCAGGATAATGATCAGTCCCACGATGTAGGGCCAAAGGGTAAGTACGGTGTTGATGGCCGGCTCCGTTCCACCCCCTTCCAGGGCAAACAACGGCAATACCGGCAACAGCAGCGCGATGCCGGTCAGTAAACGCTTGGTCGTTCTCATGATGAAAGGTTTTTTGTTGTGGTAAAGGTAAGAAAAAAACGGTTTGGGCAATATGGAGCGATAAGCCAATTGGTAAGAGACGCCAGATGATGCGCTTTACGACAGGCCATGTCCTGTCGGTACAAATGGTTGTTTATTTATTATCTTTGTATGGTACTCAAATCCGGATTTTATTATGGAACGAATCATCAAATTGCATATTGAAAAGCTTCCAGAGGGTGTTTACCTGGCCACATCTGACAGTGTTCAGGGTTTGGTTGCACAGGGAAGGACAGTTACGGAAACCATTGAAATTGCCAGGGATGTGGCCAAGAAATTACTCGAGGCACGCGAAAATCAAATTTCTAATCTTGCAATCGTTTCAGAAAACTTTGATTATCAATTGGTTATAGGTGTTTAGATGGGACGATTATCCGGTTATAAATACCGAGAAGTTATCAGGCGCTTGAAAAAGTTTGGTTTTAATTTTCACAGGCAAGCTGCGGGCAGCCATGAAATTTGGTATAATCCATTATCAGACATGTACACCACCATCCCAAACCACAGTGGAGACATTCCGGAAGGTACCCTTCGTGCCATTTTACGACAGGCAGATATTGATGTAGATTCTTTTATTAAAAAGTGAACCAGTCTTCATTCTATCAGGTTTCCTTGCTTACCAATTTATAAGTCGGATCAATTCGCATTTCTGCATGTAAGATTCTCCT
>Ga0114946_10001611_pt1 | contig 15565 bp, 10 predicted proteins | sample WalLakDeSediment_FD_88676 | JGI IMG/M metagenome (GOLD analysis project Ga0114946, IMG submission 88676) | Lake sediment microbial communities from Walker lake, Nevada to study Microbial Dark Matter (Phase II) - Walker Lake 11/02/13 Deep Sediment | ecosystem: Environmental > Aquatic >... | reverse complement strand
TACACTCCCCTGGCGGCGGGCGCTCTACCTGCTGCCGCTGCTCTTTTTCGCGCTCTTCTATTTTTATCCGCTGAGCGCCATTCTCGGGCTTGGGCTGGCGCCCGACGGCCGTTTCGACCTCGCGGCGCTGCGCCAGCTAAGCGACGGCTACACCCTGCGCACGCTCTGGTTTACCACCTGGCAGGCCGCGGCCTCGACGGCGCTGACCCTGGCGCTGGCGCTGCCCGGCGCCTACGTCTTTGCGCGCTACCGCTTTCCCGGCAAGAGCACGCTCAAAGCCGTTAGCACGCTGCCCTTTGTGCTGCCCACCGTGGTGGTCGCCAACGCCTTCACGGCCCTGCTGGGGCCGCGCGGCCTGCTCAACGTCTGGCTGATGGAGTTCCTGGACCTGGCCCGGCCCCCCATCCAGCTTAACCAGACCATCTGGCTGATTCTGCTGGCGCACGTCTTCTACAACTACAGCGTGGCGCTGCGCATCATCAGCGGCTTCTGGCAAAATTTGAGCCCCGACCTGGCCCAGGCGGCGCAAATGCTGGGCGCCTCGCCGCGGCGCGCCTTCTGGCGCGTGACGCTGCCCCTGCTGCGCCCGGCGATTCTGGCCGCGGGGGCGCTGGTCTTTATCTTTTGCTTCACCAGCTTTGGCGTGGTCCTGATTTTGGGCGGGCCGCGCTACGCCACGCTGGAGGTCGAAATTTACCGCCAGGCGGTGAACCTGTTTAACCTGCCCGTGGCGGCGGCGCTGTCGCTGCTCCAGATCGGCTTTACCTTTGTCTTGATGTGGCTCTACACCCGCTCCCAGGCGCGCATGGCGCGGCCGCTGCGCCTGCAATCCACCCAGGCCGTCGCGCGCCCCGTGCGCACCCCGCGCGACCGGCTGATCCTCTCCGCCAACCTGGGGCTGATGCTGCTGCTTCTGGGGCTGCCGCTGCTGGCGCTGGTTGCGCGCTCGCTCAGCGGCCCGGCCGGCCCCTCCCTCCTGTTTTACCGCGAGCTCTTTGTCAATCGTCAGGGATCGGTCTTTTTTGTGCCGCCGGCTAACGCGATTGTGAACTCCACCGGCTTTGCGCTGGCGACGGTGGCGCTGGCGAGCGGATTGGGGCTGCTGAGCGCGCTCCTGCTGGCGCGGCGGGAGGGCGGGCAGGCCAACGGCCGTTTCACCCCCCGCCTGCCCTGGCGCGCGCGCCTGGCCGGCCTGCTCGATCCGCTTTTCATGCTGCCGCTGGCGACGTCGGCCGTGACGCTCGGCTTCGGCTACCTCATTGCCCTCAACAAGCCGCCCCTCAACCTGCGCAGCTCGCTCCTGCTGGTGCCCATCGCCCACACCCTGGTCGCCATTCCCTTCGTCATGCGCAGCCTGCTGCCCGCCCTGCGCAGCATCAGCCCGCGCCTGCGCGAGGCCGCGGCCCTGCTCGGCGCTCCCCCGCGCCAGGTCTGGCTGCGCGTCGACTGGCCCCTGCTGCGGCGCGCGCTGCTCGTCGGCGCCATCTTCGCCTTCACGATCAGCATGGGCGAATTCGGCGCGACCGTCTTCCTGGCCCGCCCGCAGACGCCGACGATGCCCGTGGCCATCTTCCGCTTCCTCGGCCAGCCGGGCGCGCTCAACTACGGGCAGGCGCTCGCCATGAGCAGCCTGCTGATGCTGGTGTGCGCCGCCGGCTTTGTGGCCATCGAGCGCTTTCGCATGGGGGATGAGGGAGAGTTTTAGGTGCGCAGCTCGACCACGTCCCCATCTTGCAGCACGTGGTCACGGCCGACCATCAGGCCGTCGTGGGCGGCGCTGCCCCACACGCGCGCCGTCTTGAGATTTTCCACAAAGTCGTTGTGCACCTTGGCGGCGAACTCCTCCACCGTGCCGCCCTGTTTCAAAACAAACGGCGCGCTGAAATCGGGCTCCTTGCCCGGCGGCTTGGCGTAGACGCGCATGATCTTGAGCTTGTCAAAAACCGCCTGCCGGAGCTGGTCGAGGTTGCGCCCGGTCGCGGCCGAGACGGGGATCAGCGGCCCCACGTCCTCCAGCAGCTCGCACAATACCGCAAAATCCTCGTCGCTGCTTTCGTCGTCGTTTTTGTTGGCGATGATCAGGCACGGCTTAAAGAAGACGTGGTGGGGGAAGTCGCTATTTTCGCGTAGCCAGTCGGGAGCGATGCGCTGCGTTTCCAGCAGCGCCAGCGTCTCTTCCAGCTCTTCAATCGGAAAGCCCTGCAGATCGACGATTAGCAGCAGCAGGTCAACGCGGCGCACCAGGTCCATCATGTGCGGATCGACGTACTCTTTGTTGAGCGGCGGCGTGTCGATTAGCTGGATTTGCACGTCGTGGGCGCGCATCATGCCCGGCGTGGGGCCCCAGGTGGTGAAGGGGAAGGGCGCTGACTCCGGCGCGGCGTTGGTGAGCGCGTTGACCAGCGCGGACTTGCCCACGTTGGGCGGGCCGACCAGCACGACCTGGCCGGCGCCCTCGCGGTCGATGTTGTAGACCGAGGCCTGGCGGCTGGCCCCTTTGCCGGACTGGGCCGCCGCCTTAAGCTGCGAGAGCTTGCGGCGCAGGTCGGCGCGCAGCCTGTCGGTGCCTTTGTGCTTGGGGATGAGGCTGATAAACTCTTCCAGCCGCGCGATCCGCTCCGCGCTGGTTTGGGCTTCGCGGTAGCGTTCTTCCGCCTTGACGGCTTCGGGTGGTAGATTCGTGGGCATAGTTTCTATAGTTGCCAAAGCATCAGCAGTTACGTCATGGTACTATTTTACACAATTTTGCGCCGTTGCGGAGCTATTTCAGGTACAATCCGCGCCGGGAGACGAAGATGGCGCTTATTCCTGCTGCGGCCGGTCTCCGACCGCGCCGCCTGGGATAGCCGCATTATGGGACAAAGATGGCGCTATTCCTGCTGCGGCCGGTCTCCGACCGCGCCGCCTGGGATAGCCGCATTATGAGACAAAGATGGCGCCATTCCTGCTGCGGCCGGTCTCCGACCGCGCCGCCTGGGATAGCCGCATTATGGGACAAAGATGGCATTGCTTGAAACGGTCAATTTAACCAAAAGCTTTGCGCCGGGCGAAACGGCCGTCGCCGACGTATCCCTGGCCGTCCATGAAGGGGAAATCGTCTGCCTGTTGGGCCCCTCCGGCTGCGGCAAAACGACGCTGCTGCGCCTGATCGCCGGCCTGGAGACGCCCGACGCGGGCGAGGTCTGGTTTGACGGCCGTAACGTCGCCCCCATCCCCCCCCACGAGCGCGAATTCGGCATGATGTTCCAGGATTTCGCCCTCTTCCCCCATCTGAACGTCTACAAAAACGTCGCCTTTGGGCTGGAAATGCACCGCCAGACCCCGGCGCAGATTGCCGCGCGCCTGGCGGAGATGCTTGACTTGGTCGACCTGGGCGGCTTTGCGCAGCGCGACGTCGCCCAGCTTTCGGGCGGGGAGCAGCAGCGCGTGGCGCTGGCGCGCGCGCTGGCCCCGCGTCCGCGCCTGCTGATGCTCGACGAGCCGCTGGGCGCGCTGGACCGCGCCCTGCGCGAGCGGCTGATGCTGGAGGTGCGCGCCATTTTGCGGCGGGTGGGGGTCACGGCCGTCTACGTCACCCACGACCAGACCGAAGCTTTCGCCATCGCCGACCGCATCGCCGTAATGCAGGCCGGCCAAATCGTCCAGATTGACCGGCCCGAAACCATCTACCGGCGCCCCGCGACCCCCTTCGTGGCCCGTTTTCTCGGCTTCCAAAACGTCCTGACCGGCGTCGTGGTGGACGGGGCGCTGGTCGAAACGGCCGTTGGCCGGCTGCGGCTGCCCCACCCGGTCCCCGCCGGTCCGGTGACGCTGCTCCTGCGCCCGGAGGGCGCCCGGCTGGCCGCCCCGGCGGAGGCGGAGGGGGAAAATGTGCTGCGGGCGCGGGTAACGGCCGTTTCCTTCCGCGGCAAATTTTACCAGGTGCATATCGCCGCCGGCGCCGAGACGGATACTGGCCAAAGACTGATGTTCGAATGGACGACGCGGCCCGACGTACAGGTCAACGAACAGGTGTGGTTGGCGCTTGCGCCCGCTGCGCTCGTGCCCTTTGCAACATGAGCAAATTCGCCGTGCCTATCCCGGCAAGGTATACTAACAGTTGGCCTGCTAGGCCCTAAATCCGCAGCGCGTCGCGCGCGTCTGGCGGAAAAATCACCAAGCTGTGTTGGCCTTTGCTGGCCGCCGGTTGACAAGAGTTGAGGGTGTTTCATGCTGTTCTTTTTACGCGGCGCTGAGTTTCTAATTCCCACTGCAATAAGCTTTGTCATCATTTTGATTATCGCCTTTGCCTATCATGAATTTGCGCACGCGGTCGTGGCCGATCGGCTGGGCGACCCCACGCCCCGCGCGCACGGGCGCATGACGCTCAATCCCATCCCCCACCTGGACCGCACCGGCCTTTTCCTGGCGCTGCTGATTGGCTTCGGCTGGGCGCTCACCCCGGTGAATCCCAACTACATGCGCGGCAATCCCCGCCGCGCCATGGCGCTGGTGGCTGTGGCCGGGCCGTTGGCCAATCTGCTGATGGCCACCCTTTTTGGGCTGCCCATCTTGCTCGGCCTGGTGCCGGTCACGCCGCCCGGCAGCATCTTGCCGTCGCTCTACTCCTTTTTGACCTTTGGCGTTTACTTCAATCTGCTGCTCTTCGCCCTCAACCTGCTGCCGATCCCGCCGCTGGACGGCTTCTCGGTGCTGCAGGGCATTTTGCCCGCGGAAATGGCCTACCGCCTGGAGCCGCTGCGCCAGTACAGCATGCTGCTCTTCATCGGCCTGTTTTTCATTTTGCCGGCCATAGGCATTAGCCTGCCCTTCACGGTTATCCGGGAAGTCATCGGTTTCTTTTACCCGATTTTGCTGGGCGGCTTTATGCCGCTCTTTGTATAATTAATCTGGCAAATCGGACGCGGCGCACGCATGGCGCGGAAAGTTGAACTCCCTCGAAAATTTCGGATTGTGGATTGTGGATTGCGGATTGATGGCGCGCCGTGCGCGCCGTCTCCTGTGCGCCCGCGCTGCGCCGCCGGGTAGTTCTCTTTCGCGATGGGTCTGGCATACCGCATCATGCAACTGCGCCAACTGGCGCGTCCGCCGCTTCTAACGGCCGCAATGTGGTCGCACATCCGCGCGGCGCTGCGGCCGGAAGAGGTAGCCCTCTTTGAGCGCTTCGGCGGCGGCGATCGCTGGCACAGCTACCGCGTGTTCGCGATGCTGCAAGCTGCCGGCCACGCCCAGCCCGACTTGCTGGCGGCGGCGCTGCTGCACGACGTGGGCAAAACACGGCTGCGGCTGACCGTCTGGGAACGTTCGCTGATCGTGTTGGCGAACAAGCTCGTTCCGGCGCAAACGGCCGTTTGGGGGCAGGGCGATGCGCGCGGCTGGCGACGGCCGTTCGTCGTCAAGGCCCGGCACCCGGCCTGGGGCGCGGAAATGGCCCAGGCCGCCGGCAGCCGCCCCCTGACCGTCACGCTCATTCGCCGCCACCAGGACCCGCTGCCGGAAACGGCCGTGGATCCCGTTGACCGCCTGCTGCGTCTCTTGCAGTGGGCTGATGATCAAAACTGAGTGACTCCCGCAAAGCTGCGGCCGGCCTCACGCTCGCGCCGCCTGCGGACGGATGATAGACAACTGGGACAAAAGCAAATGCAAACCAGAACCATCACCATTGTCGGCCTGGAGCGCGTGGGTCTTTCCATCGCCCTGGCCCTCAAAGCCGCCTCCCATGATTTCAAGCTGGTCGGCTACGACGACGACCACCAGCGCGCCCAGGCGGCCAGGGACGAGCACAAGGCCATTGACGTGGCCGAGCGCAATCTGCCCCGCGCCGCCGCGGCCGCCGATATTCTCGTGCTGGCCATGCCGGCGCGGGAACTGGAAGCCGTCTTGCAAACGATCGCCCAGGACGTGCAGCCCCACGCGCTCGTGATCGACCTGTCGGATCTCAAGGGGCCGGGCGTCGCGGGCGCGCAGCGCCATTTGCGCCAGGGCTATTACGTGGGCGCGCGCCCCGTCCTGTCGGCTGCGACCTTTGCCGACCTGCGCGCCGGCCCCGCCGCGGCGCGCGCCGACCTCTTCCACAACAGCATTTTTTGCCTGACGCCCTCCGCCGGCGTGGATCCGCAGGCGGTGGAAACGGCCGTCAAGTTCGGCCGTCTCCTGGGCGCCCAGCCCTATTTCCTCGATCCGCTCGAGTACGACAGCCTGGTGCAGGGCGTGGCCACCCTACCCGGGCTGCTCGCCGCGGCGCTGTTTGGCGCGCTCAGCAGAGCCGCCGGCTGGCGCGACGTGCTGCGCTTTGCCGACGCGCCCTTTGCCCTGGCCACCTTGCCGCTGGAAGATGGCGCCAACATCGCGCATCTGGCGCTCAATGACAAGGCCGCCGCGCTGCGCTGGCTGGACGCCCTGGCCGAAGAGCTGGACGCCCTGCGCGCCTGGGTGCAGGCCGGCGACGGCGACGCGCTCGCCGTCCTGCTCGAAGACCTCAGCCGGGAGCGTGCGGGCTGGCTGCGCGCGCGCGCCAAAAATGAGTGGGTGGAGGGGCTGCCCCCACAGTTTGATCCGCCGAGCATCAGCGAGCAGATGCTGGGCGCCTTTGGACGACGGAGAAACGCGCGCCGCGAAGACGCCTAGCCGCGTCCGCTTGTCGCGCGTACCTCAGGCAATGACACAGCCCAATTTAGCGCCCCCGCAGCGGCCGTTGCGCATCCTCATGATCGCCCCCACCTCCTTCTTTAGCGATTATGGCGGCCACATCCGCATTCTGGAAGAGACGCGCAGCCTGCAGGAACTGGGGCACCGGGTCACGATTGTCACCTACTCCAAAGGCAGCGACCTGCCCGGTCTGGACATCCGCCGCACGGCCCGCCTGCCCTGGCATGCCGACTACGAAGTCGGTTCATCGCGCCACAAGCTGGCGTTCGACGTTTACCTGGCGGCGCAGGCCCTGGCTGAGGCGCTGCGCGTGCGTCCGCACGTCATTCACGGCCACATGCATGAGGGCGCGCTCATCGGCGGCGTGCTGGCGCGGCTGCTGCGCGCGCCGCTGGTCTTCGATTTTCAGGGCAGCCTGACGGCCGAAATGGTAGACCACAAATTTCTGGATCCGCACGGCCCTGTTTACCCCTGGGTTCACCGCCTGGAGCGCTTCATTTGCAAGCTGCCGGACGCCTTTCTAACCAGCTCCATCCAGGCGCGCGCCCTGCTTGAAGAGCAGTTCCACGTGCGTCCCGCGCGCATTCACCCCCTGCCGGACTGCGCCGACATAACCCGTTTTGACCCGCAGCGGTTCCCGCAAACGGCCGTGCAGCCATTGCGCCGGCGCCTCGGCATCCCCGCCGACCGCCTCGTCGTGGCCTATCTCGGCCTGCTCACCGATTACCAGGGCATCCCCCACCTGCTCGAAGCCGCGCTGCGCCTCAAGGCCGGGGGCGAGAAGGTTCACTTTTTGCTCATGGGCTATCCCAACGTGGCCCGTTACCGCACGCTGGCGCAAAAAAAGGGCGTCGCGGACTGCGTAACCTTCACCGGCAAGGTGGAGTACCGCGACGCCGCCCACTACCTGGCGCTGGGCGACATCGCCGTGGCGCCCAAAATGTCTGCCACCGAAGGCAGCGGCAAGCTGCTGAACTACATGGCCATGGCCCAGCCCATTGTGGCTTACGACACCCCCGTCCACCGCGAGTACCTGGGAGATTTGGGGGTTTACGCGCCCGCCGGGGACGTGGACGCGCTGGCCGGCGCCATCGCCCAACTGCTGCACGACCCGGCGCGGCGCGACTCATTAGGGCAGGCGCTGCGCGCGCGCGCAGCGACCCACTACAGCTGGGGCCGCGCCGGTGAGCAAATCGGGAAAATTTATCGCAGCCTCATTTGACAAGCCCTATTGAATTTCCTATAATACACGTTCGCGTATTATGCCTGCCTTGCTGCGGGAGTCGTTAGTAACTGGAACGTTCAGACGGCACAGCGAAAAAAGCAAGGGGTGCAACCCTGTCGTTGCACCCCTTATCTGTGATGATTAAAGGTTTTTGTATTCCGGGTGGCGCATTTTGCTGCCCATTAGGGAGCAGGTGAAAGGTTACATGCCCAAAACATTGATTAAGTCTTACGCCCGTACGACTAAGCCGCTGGATCTGCCTTCGTTGATTGATATTCAGCTTGATTCATTCGCGCACTTCATAGACGAGAGTCTGGCTGAATTATTCGACGAAATTTCACCGATTGAAAGCTTCAACGGCGAACTCAAGCTCTATTTCCCGTCCAATCGCCCTGAGGTGGAGGGGTTTGGCTTGAAATATTGGTTTGGCGAGCCCAAGTACAGCGTTGATGAGTGCGTGGAGCGTGACATGAGTTACGCCGCGCCCCTTTACGTGACGGCCATGCTGTACAGCACCGACATGGATCAGCCGATTGTCCAGGAGATCTTCATGGGCGATTTCCCGCTGATGACGTCGGCCGGCACCTTCATTATTAATGGAACTGAGCGCGTGGTCGTAAGCCAGTTGATTCGTTCGCCTGGCGCCTACTTCGAAATTGAGGATGAGCGTACGACCGGTCGCCCCCTGGCGATGGGTAAGTTGATTCCCGATCGCGGGGCGTGGATGGAGTTTGAAACGCGCAAGACCGATTACCTGACGATTAAATTCAATCGCAAGCGCACCGTACCCGTGACCCTTTTCCTGCGCGCCATGGCGGCCATGGACGATGGCCTGGGGGCGCCGCTTCTGAAAGACGGCAGCGACGAGGAGATTTTGGCCCTCTTTGCGGACGTGGATACCAATGGGGAACATCTCTACATTCAGGGCAGCATTGAGCAAGAGCCCTCGTGGGATGAGGACAAGCCGCTCTCCGAGCAGGCGCTGATTGAGTTTTACAAGCGCATGCGCCCCGGCGACCCGCCCACGCTGGACAATGCCATGCAATATTTGCAGGAGCAGTTGTTTGACCAGCGGCGTTATGACCTGGCGCGCGTCGGCCGTTACAAGCTCAACAAGCGGCTGAACCTGGAAAACGTCGTGCCCCTGACCCACCGCACCCTGACCCAGCACGACATCGTCAACCTGATCCGCCACATGATCCTGATCAACAATGGGCAGGAAGGTCCGGACGACATCGACCACCTGGGCAACCGTCGCATCAAGACGGTGGGCGAGCTATTGCAGGCCAAGCTGCGCGTGGGGCTGCGCCGCATGGAGCGCGTCGTGCGCGAGCGCATGTCGATTCGCGACAGCGATAACCTGACGCCGATTTCGCTGATTAACATTCGCCCGGTGGTGGCTTCCATTCGCGAGTTCTTCGGTAGTTCCCAGTTGAGCCAGTTCATGGAGCAGGCCAATCCGCTGGCGGAGTTGACCCACAAGCGCACGCTCTCGGCGCTGGGGCCGGGCGGCTTGCGGCGCGAGCGCGCCGGCTTCGAGGTGCGCGACGTGCACCACAGCCATTACGGCCGTATCTGCCCCATTGAAACGCCGGAAGGGCCAAACATCGGCCTGATTGGGCGGTTGGCGACGTACGGCCGTGTCAACAAATACGGCTTCATCGAAACCCCCTACCGCCGTGTGCGCAACCAGATGGCCTTAGACGATGAAGCGCTCGTCGGGCGCACGGCTTTTGCCAACATTGTCGATCCTGAAACGGGTGAAATTATCGTTACCGCGGGCGAAACCATTACGGCCGCCAACGCCCAGGCCTTCAAAGCCGCCGGGCTGGAGCAGGTGCAGGTGATGCCCTACATCACCGATGAAATCACATACATGTCGGCTGACGAAGAGGATCGTTACACAATCGCCCAGGCCAACGCCAAGCTTGACGATTTAGGCCAATTTGCGGAAGCGCGCGTTTCGGCGCGGCGTAACCAGCAGTTCCGCTTTGCCTCGGTGCAGCGTATCGACTATATGGACGTAGCCCCGCGTCAAATTGTTGGCGTTTCGGCGGCGCTCATTCCTTTCCTGGAGCACGACGACGCCAACCGCGCGCTCATGGGCTCCAACATGCAGCGTCAGGCCGTTCCCCTGCTGCAGCCCGACGTGCCGATTGTCAGCACCGGTATGGAGCTGCAAGCCGCGCGTAACTCTGGCCAGGTTGTCATTGCCAGGGAAGATGGGGAAGTGCTCAGCGTAACGGGTGAGCGCGTCATTGTCCTAGGCGAAAGCGGCCCAATCACCTACCAGCTGCGCAAGTATACGCGCTCTAATCAGAGCACCTGTATTGACCAACGGCCGACTGTGGAGCAGGGGCAGCGCGTTATCAAAGGCGCCGTGCTGGCCGATAGCTCGTCTACCCAACAGGGTGAACTGGCGCTCGGTCAGGATATTCTGGTCGCTTTCCTCTCCTGGGAAGGTGGTAACTACGAAGACGCCATTCTGGTGAGCGAGAATCTCGCCTGGAACGACAGGTTCACCTCCGTGCACATTGAGAAGCACGAGGTTGAGGCGCGCGATACCAAGCTGGGTCCGGAGGAAATCACTTACGACATTCCCAACGTGAGCGAGGAGTCGCTCAAGGACCTGGATGAGCGCGGCATCATTCGCGTCGGCGCCGACGTCAACGAGATGGATATTCTCGTCGGTAAAATCACCCCCAAGGGCGAAAAAGAGCTCAGCCCTGAGGAAAAACTGCTGCGCGCCATCTTTGGCGATAAGGCGCGCGAAGTGAAAGACTCCAGCCTGCGCCTCCCGCACGGCGCGCGCGGCAAGGTTGTGGACGTGCAGGTTTTTGACCGCCAGCACGACCGCGACCTGCCCGCCGGCGTGGAAACCATGGTGCGCGTGAGCGTTGCGCAGCGCCGTAAGATCCAGGAAGGGGACAAGATGGCCGGCCGTCACGGGAACAAGGGCGTTATCTCCAAAGTTGTCCCCGTGGAAGATATGCCCTACCTGGATGACGGCACGCCCATTGACATCATTTTGAGCCCGCTCGGCGTCCCCGGCCGTATGAACATTGGCCAGGTGTTGGAGACGCACCTGGGTTGGGCAGCCTCGCGCCTGGGCTTCCGTGCTTTCACCCCGGTGTTTGACGGAGCAACCGAGCGTGAAATTTCTGCCGAACTGGCGCGCGCCTGGTTGGTTGAGCACGCCTGGAAAGTTGCCAATGAATGGGCCTGGGATTGGCTCGCGGAGATGAAATATCCTGTCGGAACGTTGAAAAACGACGCCGAAGCGACTCGTCTCTTTGTGAGCGCCTGGCTCTCTGATTTAGGCTACGCTGCCGATCGCCTGGAGACAGATGTGCAGTATGCGCAACAGTCGGTGGTGCGGGAGTGGCTGCGCAGCCGTGACTGGGATCCGGCGCAAATATTCCCGGATGAGTCCCGCCAGTTACAGAAGCAGGATTGGGTGGACCTGGACGAGAAAGCTATTGAAGCATGCGCGCGCGAGTGGTTTGCGTTTATGTTGGAGCGCCATGGCGATATTTTACCGGAAGCGGTGCACGTGGATCCACGTGGGGCAGCGTTTGGCGAGCTGGAAACGCTGGCGAACCTCATTACCACCAAGACGCACATCCCCCTTCCGTATCTGGGTAAAGAGCGCTTGCTTGACGGGAAGACGGGACGGCCGTTTGACCAGCCTGTTACCGTCGGCGTGCTGCACATGATGAAGTTGGCTCACCTCATTGAGGACAAAGCGCACGCCCGTTCAACCGGTCCCTATTCGCTGGTCACGCAGCAGCCGCTCGGTGGTAAGGCCCAGTTTGGCGGCCAGCGCTTTGGCGAGATGGAAGTGTGGGCGCTTGAGGCCTACGGCGCGGCTTATACCTTGCAGGAAATGCTCACCGTCAAGTCTGACGACGTGCAGGGGCGTGTCAAAACGTACGAGTCCATCGTCAAAAATGAACCGATTGAAGAGCCGGGTGTGCCCGCCTCCTTCCGCGTGCTGGTCAAAGAGCTGCAAAGCCTGGGCCTGGCGGTTGAAGCAGTGACAGAAGATGGTGACGTCATTCGCTTTGGTAAGGAAGACGACAAACGCAGCAGCCGCAAGTGGGCCAGTTCCGGCATGATGGACATGGGGCGTATACGGCGCTAACCGACGCCGGCCGCTTCTGGTCCGGCAATTCTAATTGTGGAAGCTGCGCGCCCATGAAAATCGGTCTTAAAATCGCTGTTTCTGTTCATGCAAGGTTGACATTATCCCGGACTGTGTTAAAATCGCCATTCGTATGTCTAGCCAAAACGCGTAACTAACGTTTAAGACGTAGTTACCAATTGAATAGAAAGATTAAACAAATGGAGGCCATCGAAGTCTGTTTGCGATGGCCTCCATTTGCCGCGTTGTTATGGTGTGCGGCGACAGTTATGGCAACGATGGTAACTGCCTGGCGCCGCAGCCAGAGAAGCATTGTTAGTCGCCAAAAATGTAGAAAGGCTGCTTAAGTCAAATAAAGGAGAAGCTGAAGCGTGCCGACGATTAATCAATTAGTACGCAACGGTCGCAAGACTAAGAAAAAGAAAAGTACCGCGCCTGCGTTGCAGTGGACGTTTAACTCCTACAAGCAGCGCCGCACGCGGCAGTCCAAGGGCGCTCCTCAGAAGCGCGGTGTTTGCACGCAGGTGAAGACCATGACGCCCAAAAAGCCGAATTCGGCGCTGCGCAAGGTCGCCCGTGTGCGTTTGACGAATGGAATCGAAGTAACAGCTTACATTCCTGGTGAGGGTCACTCGCTGCAGGACCACTCCGTTGTTTTGATTCGCGGTGGTCGTGTGAAGGACCTCCCAGGTGTGCGTTATCATATCGTACGCGGCACGTTGGATTCAGCCGGCGTAGACAAGCGCAAGAAAGGGCGCTCTAAATACGGTACCAAGACGCCGAAGAAGAAGTAAGCGGAGTTGTGAATTATGCCAAGACGTTACCGTCCAGAAAAACGAGAAGTTGACCCCGACCTGCGCTACGGCAGCACGCGTGTAGAAATGTTCATCAATCGGCTGATGAGCAAGGGCAAGAAGAGCGTGGCCCGCAGCGTGCTGTACGATAGTTTTGATGTGGTTGAGGAGCGGACAAAGCGCCAGCCTCTGGAAGTTTTTGAAGAGGCTTTGCAGAACGTGTCGCCTCAAGTCGAAGTGAAGCCACGCCGCGTGGGCGGCGCTACCTATCAGGTGCCGGTACCCGTGGATTCGCATCGGCAGGTTTCTTTGGCCATGCGTTGGCTTTTAATGGCTGCTCGCAACCGCAGCGGCCGTTCGATGTCGGAAAAGCTGGCCAATGAATTTATGGATGCGTCTACCGGTCAGGGCGCAGCGGTAAAGCGCAAGGATGATACGCACCGTATGGCTGAAGCCAACCGCGCGTTCTCCCATTTCCGCTTTTAAATCAGGTATTGAGATTGTTTGATGAGTAGGTATCCGCTAGAAAGAGTCCGGAATATTGGCATTATTGCCCATATTGATGCCGGTAAGACGACCACGACCGAGCGCATCCTGTACTACACGGGGCGTATTCATCGTATGGGTGAGGTACACGAAGGTACCGCCACGATGGATCACATGGAACAGGAGCAGGAGCGTGGCATCACCATTACGTCTGCGGCAACGACGACGTTCTGGCTTGATCACCAGGTCAACATCATCGATACGCCGGGTCACATTGACTTCACGGCCGAAGTGCAGCGCAGCCTGCGCGTGCTGGACGGCGGTGTTGTGGTCTTTGACGCCGTGGCCGGCGTTGAGCCGCAATCGGAAACGGTATGGCGCCAGGCGGATCAATACCGCGTGCCGCGCATCTGCTTCGTGAACAAAATGGACCGCATTGGCGCCAATTTTGTGCGCACCGTGGATATGATCCGCGATCGCTTAAAAGCAAACCCGGTGCCGATTCAGTGGCCCGTTGGTTCTGAAAGTGGTTTTCGTGGCATCGTTGACCTGTTGTCGATGGAAGCGTCCATCTGGGTTGATGATGACCTGGGGACCCGGCCATTTGTCACGGAAGTACCGGATGAGGTGCGTCCTGAAGCCGAAGAAGCGCGGCAAAAAATGATTGAGAGCATCGTCGAGTCGGACGAGGAGTTGATGCTGCGCTACCTGGAAGATGAAGAAATTAGCCCGGACGAGCTGCAAAAAGCGCTGCGCAATGCCACCATTGCGGGCCAGTTGACGCCGGTGCTGTGTGGTTCGTCGCTGCGCAATAAAGGCGTACAGCGTGTTCTGGATGCCGTGGTCCATTACCTGCCCTCACCCCTGGATATTCCGGCGATTGAGGGCGTGAATCCCTTCACATCTAAGATTGAATCGCGCCATCCGGACGACGCGGCGCCCCTCTCGGCGCTGGTTTTCAAGATCGTGACCGACCCCTACGTGGGTCGCCTGGCTTATTTCCGGGTTTACTCGGGTGTATTGCACTCCGGCGACTCGGTTTTGAACAGCACGGCCGATAAGAAAGAAAGAATCGGCCGTATCTTGCGTATGCACGCCGATCGCCGCGAGGATCTAACCGAGGTTCAGGCGGGCGATATTGCCGCCACGCTGGGCTTAAAGCGGACCTTTACCGGTGAAACGCTGTGTGACCCGAAGGCGCCTATTCTGCTGGAGTCGATTGCCTTTCCTGAACCAGTCATCTCATTGGCGATTGAGCCCAAAAGTAACGTCGACCAGGAGAAGATGGGCCTGGCCCTAAAGGCATTGGCGGAAGAGGATCCTACGTTTCAGGTGCGGGTGGACGACCAAACCGGACAAACAATCCTCTACGGCATGGGCGAACTGCACCTGGAGGTGCTGGTTGATCGGATGTTGCGTGAGTTTCGTGTTTCTGCCAACGTGGGCAAGCCGCGCGTTGCTTATCGCGAGACCATTACGCAGGCGGTCGACAAAGCGGAAGGTCGCTTTGTGCGTCAATCTGGTGGCCGTGGCCAATTTGGACACGTTGTCCTGCGCATTGAACCGCTAGAACCGGGTTCTGGCTTTGAATTCGAAAACGCCATTATTGGCGGGACGATTCCTAAAGAATATATCAAGCCGACAGAGGCCGGCATTAAAGAAGCGCTGGGAAGCGGCGTTTTAGCCGGATATCCCGTAACCGACATGAAAGCCACGCTCTATGATGGCTCATTCCATGAAGTTGACTCTTCGGAAATGGCCTTCAAGATTGCCGGGTCAATGGCGGTTAAGGACGGCATTCAGCGCGGTAGGCCGGTGCTTCTGGAGCCGATTATGTTCGTCGAAGTTGTGGCTCCGGAGGAGTATACAGGCGAGGTCATCGGTAATCTGTCTGCTAACCGGGGCCAGATTGAGGGCATGGAGTTGCGCAGTGATGGTTTACAAGCGGTGAAAGCCAAAGTGCCCCTGGCAGAAATGTTCGGCTATGCCACGCGCCTGCGCTCTATGACGCAGGGTCGGGGCACATTTACCATGGAATTCAGCCATTATTCGCCGGTTACGGAAGCTGTTGCGCAAGAAGTGCTGAGAGGTTACCGTTAATTCAGAGATTGAGAATTGTCACAGAGTAGAAGAAGGAACTGACTGATGGCTAAAGAAAAATTTGTGCGTGCAAAACCACACGTGAATATTGGAACAATCGGTCACATCGACCACGGCAAGACGACCCTGACGGCTGCGATCACCAAAGCGCTCTCGCTGAAGGGGCTG
>Ga0114946_10001610_pt1 | contig 15569 bp, 16 predicted proteins | sample WalLakDeSediment_FD_88676 | JGI IMG/M metagenome (GOLD analysis project Ga0114946, IMG submission 88676) | Lake sediment microbial communities from Walker lake, Nevada to study Microbial Dark Matter (Phase II) - Walker Lake 11/02/13 Deep Sediment | ecosystem: Environmental > Aquatic >... | reverse complement strand
GCGGCAAAATCAGTCCTCGGGAACTTACCATAGCCAAGCAAATTATCAAAGAGATTCAGGCTCGGTTGGGCTTTCTCAGGGATATAGGTCTGAGCTACTTAACTTTGGACCGTGCTTCGGCGACATTGAGCGGTGGTGAGGCCCAGAGAATTCGTTTGGCTACCCAGATTGGCAGCGGGCTTACCGGTGTCCTTTATATCTGTGATGAGCCAACAGTGGGTCTACACCCTGCCGATGGCTCCCGGCTTATAGCCACGCTGGGGCGCCTCAGAGATCTGGATAATACCATAATCATCGTGGAGCACGATGAAGCTGTGATGAAAGCTGCTGACCACATTATCGATATGGGGCCTGGGGCCGGTAGACAGGGGGGAGAAGTTGTTGCCACAGGGATGCTGCAAGATATAATGAATTGCCCTCAATCGATAACGGGACAGTACCTCAGCAGGACAAGGCAAATTCCCCTGCCACCCAAACGCCGCTTGGGCTCAGGAAAAGAGCTGGTAATCAAAGGTGCCAGAGAGAACAACCTGAAAGACATTAATGTCCATATCCCCCTGGGCAAGTTTGTTTGCATCACTGGTGTTTCTGGAAGTGGTAAAAGCTCTCTCATTAACGAAGTCCTGTATAAAAGGCTGGCACGGCTCTTCTACCGAGCTAAAGAGAGGCCAGGCAAATGTGATGGTATTGCGGGCACCGAGTACATCGACAAGGTGGTTAACATTGACCAATCGCCGATTGGTCGTACCCCGCGAAGCAACCCCGCTACGTACACCGGGACATTCACACCTATTCGAGAACTCTTCGCCACTGTTCCTGAAGCTAAAATGCGGGGCTACCTGCAAGGACGTTTTTCCTTCAATGTAAAAGGGGGGAGGTGTGAAGCCTGTCAAGGGGCGGGCTACATTCAGATAGAGATGCAATTTCTGCCCAATGTCACCGTCCCCTGCGAGGTCTGCAAAGGGAAAAGGTACAACCGTGAAGCGCTGGAAATCCACTTCAAAGGAAAAAACATCGCCGAGATTCTGGATATGACGGTGGACGAAGCTTTGCTTTTCTTTGACCACTTCCCCAAAATCAGGAGCAAGCTGGAGACCATCCGAGATGTAGGTTTGGGATATATCTGCTTAGGGCAGCCTGCGCCGACTCTTTCTGGAGGCGAGGCGCAGCGAGTAAAATTAGCTACCGAGCTATCCCGCCGCTCCACAGGCAAAACGCTTTATATATTGGATGAGCCAACTACAGGACTTTCCTTCTCAGATATTGCTTGTCTCCTAAAGGTGCTGCAGCGCCTGGTGGATTTGGGAAATACGGTGATTGTCATCGAGCACCAACTGGATGTAGTCAAAAACGCCGATTGGGTTATTGACCTTGGTCCTGGAGCTGGTGACGAGGGTGGCCACCTTGTGGACGCTGGCACGCCCGAAGAATTGGCACAAAACGATGCCTCTTCCACCGGGCAATATCTACATGGTATATTATTAAGGCAGCGGAAAAAGGTGCCTCTCCTTTGTCACCCTGAGCGATAGCGAAGGGTCTGGATTCTTCGCCGTTGCTCAGAATGATAGGAAGGATTATTAACCGCAGCGGGAAAAGGTATTGACATGACATCAAAGCTCGACAGGGAAGAAATGCTTGGCTCCATCTATGTCAATATCCATGATGAGAATATGGTCAAGCACATGTTGGCCACCGAGGCGATTATGCGGGCTTTGGCCAGGAAGTTGGGGGAGGATGAAGAGGAGTGGGGTATCACCGGGCTCATTCACGATATAGATACGGAATTGGTTGAAGGTGATATGAGCAATCATGGCAAATTGGGGGCTGACATCGCCCATGAGCTCGGAGCCAGTGAGACCATGTCCCGTGCTATTTTGTGCCATAACGAGGCTCATGGCATTTCCCGGGAAACGACATTAGATAAGGCCCTTTTTTGCGCTGACCCCCTGAGCGGGCTTATCACTGCCGCCGCTTTGGTTCGCCCTGATAGACTAAGCGGATTGAGCACGAAATCGGTAATGAAACGCTTTCGCGAAAAAAGCTTTGCCGCTGGAGTTAATCGGGAGCAGGTGGCTCAGTGCCGGGAAATCGGACTGGAGCTGGAAGAGTTCATTGACCTGGGAATCGAGGCCATGAAAGAAATTGCCTCAGAGATAGAATTGTAACACCTGACTTTTATATGTAACGAACTAAATGTCTGTACGCGTTCCACGCCTCAATTCAAATATCACCGGATTTGCCGGGTCTGGGCAGGCAATAGTAGCCTTGTCTGCATTCTCTTCCCAAGGGAATGATCCTCCAAATTGTAGTACTTGAGCGAAAGGGAAAAGTGTGTAGAAAGCCCATGAACAGAAGCCAGGCGGAGTCTTTTGCCCGATAACAAACTCGTCACCCACCCTATGCTCAGCTTCACAAGTGCCTCTTTGAGATATAACCTTGGCTATTATATCAGACATAGTGTCCCTCCATAAGTGTGTTCACCGTTCACTGAGTTCTACCTGAGTGGCTCCTATGCCCCCATGATAGCGGTCAGCCAGTCTATGAGCCCTGACCAAAGGATGTTTTGACAAGTAACGGCCGACTTCCTGTCGCAGTACGCCTGACCCCTTGCCGTGAACGACCAAAACGCGATATAACCCAGACTGAAATGCTGCGTGTAAGAAATCATCGAGCATTGGAAGAGCCTCATCGACAGTCAGTCGATGGAGATCTATTTCTTCTTCAATCGGAATCATCTGTCAATTGCTGGATGAAAGTTAAGTCCACTATATACAACCAAAATTCAAATTGTTAAGCATTGGCTCACTTAACAGGAGTAACAACCCCGACTACGCTTTGACGAACTACATGTCAGATTAGGCGAAGAATATGGAGGCTAAACGGAACCGCCAAGCGCATTAATAATACTGGTGAATTTCTTGATACCGATTCCTGGCACGATTGCAACTTGCTGTAAATCTTGAAATTTGCCTACTTTTTCCTTCATACTAAAAACTCTTTGCGCAATTCGAACGCTCAAGACCCTCTGCCCAGTATATGTTGCAACTACCCTGGCCATTTCCTCCGCTGAATCGAAAGAGTTCAGCCTATCCAGTATCTTGCTTGATGTTTCCGAACTGATATTCGTCGGGTTCCAGTAGACTTGAAAGCCCTGTCCGTTCATTCTGAGATGACCATTGTGCTTATCATTTGCTGTTTCAAAGCTCATAACAATGAGAGGTGCTTAACTTATGGCTCATAATATCCCGAATAATTTGTGCCGTCAATCACCAAAAAGTCATACCATGCTAAAGCATTAGTACTACTGCATGGTTGAACAATGTAGCGGATTGAGACATCGCCTGCCTATCCAAATCCCTTCTCAAAGCCATGTTCTATTTTCATGCGCATCATGAGCGATTCTGAAGATAATAAGCTGCGAATAATTTCTATATCTTCCTACTTGTCAATGTGCCGAAACAGTTTACATCTATTGGAAATAGCGCATAGCAAGGTCAGGCAAAGAACTTAATTGCAGTTAGCGCGGGCTGTTGGATGATGTTCTTGCCAGCACCTTTCGACTTCCGTATTTAAGTCTAAACTGCCCCTCTTGCCTCGACCCGCCGCTTCCTTTCGGTGACTACCACTGCTTGTTTGAGACAGGGCGTAGCTGGGTACATGCTTCCAGGCAATGTTAGGGCTTCCGCAGTTGTTGTGGTTGCTGTGGTTGTTGCTGGGCTTGTATGGCGATTACTTCGCTTCCTGCTTCAAATAACTCTGACTTGATCTCGTGCACGAGGCCCCAGGACCGCGCCTCCTCGGGATTCAAAACTGTCCTCTCAATCATGGCATCGGTAATATCTTTGGCGTTTTTACCTGTATTCGCTGCGATTACCTTGGCAATATTCTCCATATCAATCCTCAATCCTCTTAACCTTTCCTCCAGCAGTTTCTCCTCTAAACTCTGCTCCCCCCTGAATTGAACATTAACGCCATGAAATAAGAATCTCGCCTGGGGTACTGATATCCTTCTCGTACCGGCACAGTATATGACAATGCCTATTGAGTCCACGCTGCCAAAATTATGTGTAGTTATAGAAGCAGGTACTCCCTTCAAATAATTATATGCGCTTAAACCGTGCATGACAGAGCCACCAGGCGAAGAGATAAGGATGATAAAGTCTTTTGCCCCCTGCTTCATTTTCTGGTCGACAGCACTCAACAGGGCATTAACAGCGCCATCAACCACTGGAGCAAAGAATCTAATTACAACTGGTTTCATTGCCTTGATTGTAGCAAATATGAAGAGACTGGTAAAGCGTTCTGTCTTCTGGTTGCGTAACAGATGGATTGTGACGCAACGCGCCGGTTGATCAGGTTCAAATCAATTGATACGCATAAGCCTATAGCCAAATGGTCGCCACTTTAGCATTGACGGCATTTTCTACCCTTTGCTATACTGAGGCCACAAATGGTTAGATGCAGTGCAGGTAGATGCGGGGAGGTGCTGGAGAATGAAACAATATAGATTACCCGTCATAATGTATCAGCCAGGCGAGGAAATGGCGTGTAGCCGGCTTGCGTATTTTGCCACCTCTGAGGGCCCTCGGAGTCGGTCAGTCCCGGAGGCCTTCAGAACACAATCATAGGGGAGACAATGATGAAGTCAAAAGAAGAAATCCAGCGGGGACTGTCCTACTGGAAAGGCTTTTTGGATGCTTTAAACTGGGCCAAAACTTATTCGGATAAGCCGGCGGATATGGACAGCAAATACCTCGAAGCGGAGGCCTCGGTACGTACTTTGGAGTGGGTATTGAAAGAAGAACAGGCTAATGATGAAGTAGCATCGGAGCACACTTAAGAGGGAGGAAGTGACCCAGGTTAAAGCCGCCGGATTTGCGCTCAGGTGCCGTTGACTCATCTGGCGGGGCGATGTATCATCCTCCTAAGGGCGCCGGGCGCATATAGGTGCTACTGTCCTCCCCGGCCTGCGAGAAAGAGACATGGCGCGAAAACACAGTCGCAGAGAGCGCAAGCACAAGCACGAGCATAAGAAGCGCACGCCGGCCAGTCAACTGCTTCAACAGGGCCGACAAAAGCTCGAGGAAGGAGACTCACGCCAGGCACTGGATTACTTCAAACGGGCCCAAAGTGAGGATGGCAACCTGAAAGGGCTGAACGTGCTGCTCTTTTGCGCCTATTCTCAGCGTGCCAGGCAACTGGCAACGAAAGGTATGACAAGCGAAGCCGCAGTCATGCGGAAGCTGGCCGATGGGCAATGTGCCACCGTTGACCCCCAGGCCCTGTCGGCTGGGGATTTCGTTCGGTATATCCGCCATCTGAAGACCGCCGATGTGGTACAGCTCTATACCAGTCGTCTCGGACAGCAAGAGCTCGCCCCCGAGGTTGAACAGGCGTTAGCTGACCAACTGTTAGCCAGCCGGCACTGGGAAGCCCTTGCCGTGCTGGACCATGACCATCCGCTCCGGCGGGATGCAGAGGTCGTAAAACCAGCCATTACTTTCATGGATGCCGGGGACTGGGAGCAGGCCGGGACTGCCCTGGCAGGTATTTCGCGGCGATCGCCTTTTGCGCCTTGGCGTATTTTCTGCAAGGCGATGGTTTGCGTTGGCGCCGGAGATAAGGTTGGTCTACGCCAGGCCATTGACCTGCTACCGAAGCATTTCATACTTAGCCAGACGGTCAATGAGCTGAGGAGCCTATGCGCCCCGGGGACAAAGGCAATGCCAAGAACCGCACCGACGCCGGTGCAACAGGCGCTGGGAACCGAAACCCTCGACAGGGAGCAACTTGCCGCCAACCTGATTGCCGCGCTCAGACAGAACCCGCCGCGGTGGCATCAGGTCGAACGGCTACTCCCGCCCCTGGCAAAAGCCATCTATCCAGAGGATCCCGTTGAAGCCTGCGTTGCCCTGTTGGAGATCATCGGCATCGGTGGACGGCTGGGCCACTTGCCACTGTCCGATATCGTAGCAATGCGACGGTTGCTTCCTCAGGACCGGGCACAGGCGGTGGCTGCCAGAATAGAGCTGGTCAACCAGCATGTTTCCCACGGAACCTGGAATGTTGCCTCTGCCGCCACTTACCTTGCTCACCAGGATGTCGAGTTCCCCGACGCACGACAGCAAGCCTTGGTTAGGGCCCGAATTCTGGAATTTCTCGCCCGCTCTGGTCATACAGGAGGCGCCTGCCCCCACTGTGTAGGGGCACAGGTGATCAAGACTCTCTGGAACCTCACTGGTGCCCACTCCAACAACCAGGCAATGATCTTTGCGGATCTGATGCTGGCGAGCCTGGAGTCTGACCCGGACAACAGGGAAGGTTACCGCTTCCTCGTGGAGCTCCTGCGCAGCGAGCCCTCGACGGGGCCGAAGGTCGAGAGGGTGCTGACCGAAATGGCCTCCCGGTTTAGAGACGACCCGGACCCTTGCGTGGAGCTGGCTGTCTTCCACTTCTCCCGGAACGCATATCGCAAAGCTGAGGCCGCACTGGAAGAGGCCAGGAGGCGAGCGCCCTATGATGAGCGGCTACTGGACAAGCAAGCCATCGGCTACTTGAAATCGGCGGACCAAAGCCGGAACCGGAGAAACTATGCCCTGGCCGAGCGGGACCTCCAGCGAACTGAAGCTCTCCGCCGCCGACGCTTGTCACCCATCCTTCTGGTGAAGCGTTTGGGGCTAAAGCTGATGTGCGACGGAGGCGACGCCATGGCTGAAATAGAGCACAGACTGAGCTCCCTCTCCCCCTTTGAACAGATGAGAACTCTGTCGCTGCTCATCCTCGACTTGACAGCAGCGAAAAATGTGGGTCAGCACATCCTGGCGAGCTTGATGAAGCTGCTGAGCAGCAAACGAGACATGCTTGACCAGCTCGATGCCGGGGAGGTCATTGGCCTCCTTGCTCCCATTGACGAGGATTTCAAACTCGTGTTTCCAGACCTTCAGGTCGCACCGGTCCTGGCTGACTGGGCGACCAGACTTCTGGCGATGGTCGAAGATGACCACCTCATTGCTATCTTTGATATCCTGCTGGCCTGCCAGAACCGCTCTGCCGTTCGGGCTGAAATCAGACGCCGTCTGAAAGGGCTGGCGACATCGGACCAGTACGCGCTGCTCCGGTTCTACCTTGCTGTAATTTGCCACATAGATGGTGAAACCGACGGGTCCCAGAGTTTCAAGGCGATTGTAGATGTCGCCAATCCCGCCCTGAAGGAACGGCTGCGGGCGGCGGCGGCCCGGCTTGCCCGATATACCCATGGCCCGCTGCGAGAAGCACTGCAGCAGTTCAATTTCGATATTTTGGATTCACCTTTCACCTTGCACGGAGAGGTGACCCAGGGGTTTGAGGAGCTTCTACCTGACCTCATTGAACTCCCGAATGATATCAGCGAATTGCTTGACGATGATGATGATGAGGACGACCAGATGGATGAACTGGAAGACCTGGAGCAGATGCTGGACGAGGCAGGCGTGCGCGGTGCTTCGTTACCGATGCTTCAAGATTTCGTAGGGTATGTCCGGTCAGACCCGCGACAACGCCGGGAGCTGGACCAGATCGCCCGTGCTGTTGAAGAGCAATACGACGACCTTTCCCGCGAGCTGCGCGTCCTTCTCTTCCCCAAAAGGAAAGGGAGGAGCCGCCAGCGGCGCTAACATTAGAATGAGGGAAATACAATGCTAACCCATTACCTGATATTGGGACTTTCTCCCCAGGCATCCAATGCAGAGGTCCGGCAGCGCTACCTGCAGTTGGTCAGGGAAAATCCCCCGAGCAGAGCTCCCGAGTATTTCCAGAAAATCACCACCGCCCACGATGCACTGAAGGACGAGCGAACGCGGGTGGCGACGAGGCTCTTTGGAACCCTGCAATGCGCTGATCTGGAAATAGCGCTTATGGAGCTGGTGCGGGCGAATGCCTCGAGGCGAAAAAGTCCGGGGTTAAAGGCACTATTAGATGCGGAAGGAATACTCGATGGATGACTGGAAGTCACTGGTGCTTCAGGATTTCCAGCGCTGGCTGGAGAACCTCCCTGAAGATATGATAGCATATGATGATGCAGGGAAGGCAGGATGCGACTGGCACACTCTTTTGGCTGAATTTACCGCCTTGCGCCAGGAGGTCCGCCTGCAAAATAGGGAGCAGGCCAAGGTGACCCGGGACCTGGCGACGGTGGCCGAGGTGGGTGAGACGACGATTGAGTTGTTTCGCCGCCATACGGAGGGACTGTCCAGCCTGGAGGAACGGAGCCGCCAGGCGGCTGAACGCCGGTGTCTGTTGTTGTTCCTGGATGTGCGCGATGCTCTGGAGCGCGGCCATGACGCCGCGGCCAGGATAGCCGGCTCCCGGGGCCTGTTTCGGCGTCCACCGCGAGGAATCGAGGGAGTGGTGCGGGGGTATGAAATGGCTATAGAGCGTTTCGACCGGGCCCTGGCCCAGGCTGGTGTACACCTTATCGAAACGGTGGGGCACATCTTCGATGCTGATCGAATGCGGGCAGTGGAGACCCGCACAGTGGACAGCGTCGCTGATGGCATGGTTGTAGAAGAGTTGCTCACTGGTTTCGTTCGCGGTGATGAAGTGCTTCGTCCGGCTGAGGTAGTGGTAAATAGACACCAGGATGCAAAGGAGTAGACCATGGAGAAGGAACCGATTGTAGGCATTGATCTGGGGACGACCAACTCGGAGGTTGCGTTCATTTTCGATGGGCAACCACAAGTCATCAAAGAAAATGATGATGGCATTGTGCCTTCTTGCGTCGGGCTGGACCCCGAGGGCAAGGTCATTGTGGGCAGGCAGGCCCATAACCAGTACATTGCCTATCCAGAACGGACGGTGGTCTCCATCAAGCGCAAGATGGGCTCTGATGAGCGTGTGCCGATGGGCAAGGAGTTCTATTCGCCTCAGGAGATAGCGGCTTTTATCCTGAAGGCTTTGAAGGAGCGGGCCGAGCGTGCACTGAATCGGCCGGTACGCAGGGTGGTCATTACGGTGCCGGCCTACTTCACCGACGCGCAGCGGCAGGCAACGCGAGAAGCAGGGGATATCGCCGGGCTGGAGGTAGTGCGCATTATCAACGAGCCTACGGCGGCGGCACTGGCCTACGGCGGCCATACTGCCAGCCGTCAGAAAATCCTGGTTTATGACCTGGGAGGCGGGACTTTTGATGTCTCGGTGGTAAGCATCGAGGCTGGCGTCGTCGAGGTCATGGCTTCCACCGGGGATAACCATCTGGGCGGTGACGACTTCGATGAGATGATCCAGGAGCACGTTAATCAGTATTTGGAGGAAACCATGGGGCTGTCCTCGGTGAGACAGAATCGGACCCTGCAAGCCCGGCTGCGACGGGCAGCAGAGCAAGCCAAGATTGAGCTGTCCGATCGTCCCTGTGTCAAGGTTGAAGAGGACCATGTCGGCGAAGTGAACGGCCAGAGCCGCCATCTCTCTTTTGAGGTGTCCCGCGTCGATTTCGAACAGGATATTGAGGAATCTATGGCGCAGACCATGAAGGCGGTGACCACGGCTCTGAACGATGCCGCAGTGCGGCCCAGCGAATTGGACAAGATTTTGCTGGTGGGAGGCTCGACCCGCATCCCTCGCATCCGTCAGCTGCTGTGGGAACGACTGGGGCAGGAGCCTCATGGCGAGGTGGAGCCGGAGCTGTGTGTGGCACTGGGTGCCGCGGTCCAGGCGGGAATCGAGATGGGTGTAGAGGTCCAGTCGGTGCTGGTGGATATCACCCCTTACACCTTTGGCACCAGTGCCGCGGGTGAGCTTTACGGCCGTCCTTATTTAAACCAGTTCATCCCCCTGATTCGACGCAATACCAAGCTCCCCGTTACCAAGACCGAAATGTTCTATACATTGCATGAAGACCAGGAACGCGTAGATGTGAACGTCTATCAGGGAGAAGACCAGGATGCCCTCAAGAACGTGAAGGTCGGCAGCTTCTCATTCCGAGGGCTGAATCGAAAGGCTGGAGTGTGGGAACAGGGTATTCTGCTTACATACAGCCTGGACCTGGATGGCATCCTGCAGGTCCAGGCGTTGGAGCGGGCCACCGGGAAAGAGGTCCGCGGCGTAATTGAGAACGCCACGGGCCGGACTACCCCCGAAGAACTTGACGCATCCAGAGACCGAGTGGCGGCGCTCTGGGGCGACGACAATGCAGGCCAAGATGAACTCAGGCAAGACGCCGCGGCTGGGGAGAAGCTGTCTGAAGAAATGCGTAATACGCTGGAGCGGGCAGCGAAGGCCCTTGATACAGCAGCTACGGAAGACCGTGAAGAGATAATCAATCTTACCGAGGATATCCGCGATGCGATCCAGGAGGGAGACCTTCGAAAGGCAGAAGAGTTGAAGCAGGAGCTGGATGAGATCCTCTTCTACCTGGGGTAGACTATGGATCAGTGTCCAACTTGTCGTGTGCCATATAGAGAAGGATCTGTCTGCTACCGCTGCCAGACTGATTGGCGGCAGGTGCTCGAAGTCGAACGCGCCGCCGTTCGCTGCCAGCAGCAGTCCCTTGCCTCACTGCAAAGCAGGCGATTCCATACCGCACATTATTACGCAAAGGAGGCGTGCACGCTTCACCGCTGTTCCGAATCGATAAGGGTACTGGCATTGACATCACTGGGATTGCGAAAGTTCGATGACGCTCTGGCGCTGTGGAAAGAATACAGTGGGTGGCGACCGCCACAAAAGCAACCGCCGGCCATATATCAACCAGACCTGTCCGGAGCGGAACTGAAGGATCTGTGCCTGCGCGAGGGTTAGGATAGGCGGGAGGGAGAATTATAAAAGTAATGCCTATGTATTTCACTCCTAATGCCTATCACCACTCTTTGGGAAGATGTCAGGCTTGCTTATCGTGGCCAAGTGAATACAGTTGTCCACATTGTTCCGCTATCTGCTTTGCACAGGCTTCATCATCTGGAAATCCCTTGGAGCTTCCTATCAAACTACCACTGCTTCGTGTTTTGGCATGTGTCCACTGCCTAAGAACATGCCTGAGTTCAAATTAGGAGTGAAATACATAGGCATTTAAAAGTTTTTTCCACAAAATCTATTTGGAGCCGAAAAAAACTTGACAAACTATTGATGGATGTGATATTATTAAAACTGTCCCAAGTAGCCAAACAGGGAGTTGGTGGACGCAGAACCGAGGCTGAGTAGGCGGAAGTTGATGATTAGGCGCAAGCCGAAGGGTAGGCGGAAGTCGAAAGGACGAGGGGAGGAAACCAAAGAAGGGGAGGTTGCTTGGGACACTTTTTTATGCCATCCACAACCAGTCCTGCTTTCTACAAACAAGTAATACCTGTTCCTCGAAGCGAGATTGCACCTTTCTGATCTTTGTGCAATCTACTTGGAGCCAAAGCCACTAGATTTTAGTGGAGAATAGTTGCGACGTGACTTTTCGTCGCCCAGAGATACCTCCTCTCCAACCAGAACTGGTGAGAGATTCAAGAGACGTGATAGAGCTGGTTTACTGAGGGAGTGAGCAATCGGCTCTTTGTCAAACTACGGACGTTGTGCTATAATAAGAGCGACTGGGAGGTGGTGTGGCAAGGCCAGGGCTGAATTTCCCCCAACAAATTAACACAGCCATAAATTCCGGGCAACAACTTCAGCACGTCTTCGTTAAAAGGGAAAAACAATGGCTAAAGGAAGAAACATCAATCTAGATAGTGATGATATATTGGCTGAAAGCTTACCCAGCGATGAAGCCGAAGTTAAAGATGTCAGCACCATAGTCGAGGAAGTTGAAGAGAAAGAAGAGAGCAAAGAATCCTTCCCCGATGAAGCTGAAGAGAGCAAGCCTCCGGCACGACCAGGGGAATTCGAGGTAATTGACGACTCAACTCGTATGTATCTTCAGGAAATCGGCAGGGTGTCACTTCTCAAGTCACATGAAGAGAGGTCGCTAGCCGAGAAGATAGAGCTGGGTAGATGCTTAGAAAGAATCGAGGATAAACACTTCAGGAAATACAACAAATTCCCTTCATCTGTTGCCATAGTTATTCACATAATTTCTCAATTATCCAAGGCATATCCCGTTGTTCGGATTATTGAAGAGCATATTAGTATTGAGCCCTCCAGGAACGTGGTCGAGACGCTCGAGAATCCTGAATTTCGCTCCGCCATCGACGCTGTTATAGACCCATCGCTAATGGTTACAATCGCTAAGGGGATAGATAAAGGAATCACTGCGGCTGGAGAAGCTATAGTGAATCTTTCCATAAACAGTCAACTTTTACCCCAGCAATTGCTAGAGCTTCTGGATAGAGATAAAACTTCATGGCAAAAACTAAAAACTCTCCCAACTAACAACAAGTTCCTATCTCAACTCGATTCTCATAGCAGTGAGTTCAAAGTTTACTTTGAAAAGGTGAGGACCGAAGGAGAAACGGCAGAAAGGCACCTCATTGAAGCAAACCTACGCTTGGTGGTTAGCATAGCTAAGAAGTATACCGCGCATGGCATGTCCCTCCTTGACCTTATCCAGGAGGGGAATCTTGGCCTCATCCGAGCTGTAGATAAGTTTCAGTATAGAAAAGGCTACAAGTTCTGTACCTACGCCACATGGTGGATCAGGCAAAGTGCCACTCGGTCCATAGCTGACCAATCCCGTACTATTCGCATTCCGGTACACATGGTAGAAACAATGAACAAGCTATCACGCACAACACAACAGTTAATTCAAGGACTTGGACGCGAACCAACTTACGAAGAAATCGGCAACCGCCTGAATATATCCCCAGAAAAGGTGGAAGGGGGCATGGCTTTGTTTTTCCGTCAGCCAATGTCGCTAGACATGCCCATTGGCGAAGATGGTGATAGCCGTCTAGGTGACCTTGTTGAAGACCACAGCAGTTTAGCACCAACTGAAGCCACCTCACAGCAGTTACTCAAAGAACAAATAGATAAAGTGCTCGATGAGCTTACCGAACGCGAAAAAAGGGTGCTACAGCTTAGATTTGGCCTTACAGATGGACGTGCCCGAACATTAGAAGAGGTGGGTAGAGAATTCAATTTAACTCGAGAAAGAATACGGCAGATTGAAGGCCAGGCTATACGCAAGTTACGCCATCCTTCCCGCAGTCGAAAGCTCAAGGGCTATCTAGAGTGATTTACCTAAATGACATGTCAAGCATAGTACCCATCCTTTTAGGCAACTTGCCCTTTTGTCCATAATAAAGAATACGGAGAGCAAGAATAATTGATTTCGAAATACAATGAGGAGAACAGTCAATGGGAACTAAAGGCAGAAGGAATGTGAAAAAACCCAAGAAGGAGCAAAAAAAGCCCGTAACCAAAGAAGAAGGAGGAAAGTAAGAAGGGCGAAGCCTTTCTAATCCTTCACCCCCGCAAAGTGTGAGAAAGGAACTACTCCTCGAAAGGGGATTGAAACCAGAACAGCTAGAGAGATGAGACAGCGACAGAGAAGCGGGGTTGTCAATCGGTGATTTTGCTTTGCGTAACCTCCGACCAAGCTAAAATGGGCCAGGGTCCTAGCGTCTGCGACGGGCCGAGACCTCCGACATCAAGCGCGGCTTGGTTAAACAGGATAAGGTAGGTAAGAGGGTAGCAAGGCCGGTAATAGGTAAGTTTTTCTAAAAATTGTATTTGACAGGACTAATAAAATATGGTAGACTATATTTGGATTTGATTCCCTTGTAAAAACCCCCCGCAGCTCAGCTTTTGTCATATCAGCTACCACGAGTTGCGTAGACAGTTTTCTGCTACTACCACAGATAGTGTCTCGGTCTGATGTTTCGAGCGTTGAGTGACTTTTTATGGAAGAATTAGATTTTGGGGAAACTAAACTATTACGTAGAAGTCGAAGATTCAGCAGGGATATACAGTGTTGCATCCAAGATTGCATCGATTCCAGTCGCTATAAGATGTATAGTGTATTATGAGCGTGAGCTTGCCGGTGATGTAGGAACAGCAGGATTCGCAAGGATGGCGGATGACGATTACTGCTGCTGGTGTGCAAGAGGTCATCGTTCCAGGAAGCCGAGTAATGGATAAAGGTAGAATACTAAAACCGTCGGAGCGGAAATGATAGAGGCAGTCTCGCGAGCGATGGAGTTGGTCATGGATGCCCCGCGGGAATAAACTATATTGGTATCGTTAGGTGATAAAAATACCATTGAGGACGCAAAATGGGCAGTGAGAACAATAGCGTGTTCGGGAATAGCACCGTTGGCACGGTGTCTGGCTCCGAGGGCGAGTTGCTGTACACGCTGGCAAAAGGCGTCCCTGTGGGACAAGTAATTGTAGCTCTCAGTAGCAGCGAGGATGAGGCCGCTGCATGGCTGACTCGAGGAGCAAATGAAGCGACAGGTAACAATGTGTATAGTGTTAACATACGCGACGCTGATGTTTGCAAGACGACGAGTCGGAGATGGAAAGAGAAAGTCGGTTTGTTGTGGTATAACGCTTCCTGCGAATACGAGGATGTAAGGAAAGACCTTCTATCCTGGCAGAGACACTTGTCAGCGGAGGCTATGGTTGTGCTTCAGGGGTATCAGCAACTGGGGGTTGCCAAGGTTATCAGAGAGTATACCGGGAGCTACGGTGATTTTGTCTTTATTGACTCTGTCGGTACGATAGCGGTGTTAGCGATAGACAGATGCGTGCACTTCTGGGTCATAGATTGCAACCAATTCGGCATTTGTAAATACTGCGACAGAAAGAGAGACTTCAAGCGGATGAGTAGTAGGTCGTCACAATCGTAAACGAGGAAACGGGTCAATGGCCGAAAAAGTAACTGACCTTGTTTGTGTTTGAGAAGTGGATAGCTGGATGACGCTCCGAAAAGGAGACACAATGGTAAAAAAAGAAAAAGCTAAGGGGCAGCAGGGTAAACATGAAGAGCGGAAAACATTCAAGAAAACAGCAGCTTACCTCAAGAAAGGCCCGCAAAATGAGTGAAAGCCGTCCTTAAAGGTGGCTTCCATTCCAGTGGATAGTGGGTAATGAAAGAAGACGATACGGTAATCATAGACAAGTGTTTCCAATTCAGCGTAGCAATGTGATGGGAGAAGTGAATGGAGCAACTGGTTTTAGTGCCTCACGCGTTAACGAGCGTGGTTACAAGCCAAAACAGCTATCTATCCCGTGTTTTCGGTGTGGCGTCTGTTGCACCAGGTATCAGGTTCGCCTAAGCCTAGTAGAGGCACGGCAAATTGCCGATGAGTTGGGCATTGACTGGGATAAGTGGCTAGATGGATACGTTGACCAAAGATGGCCCGGGACTGACAGCTTTCTACTGCGCCACTGCAACGGGGCGTGCGTCTTTTTGGAACGGATAGAAGCTGGTCACGTGACCCGTTGTCTTATTCAGTCTTTTAAGCCATCCGCTTGTAGAGAGTGGAAGCCCAGCTTGTACCGACGGGACTGTCAGGACGGACTTATTAAGCAGGGAAAATAGACAAAGTAGAACCTCATGAAACTTGCTGTCAAAAAACCTATTGCCCAAACTGCCTGAGGTTAGTCAAGGGACAGGAGCAAAAACTTAATCAGAACATCCGTATCCTGTGCCCGAAGTGTGGAGGGGTTGTCTG
>Ga0114946_10001609_pt1 | contig 15570 bp, 18 predicted proteins | sample WalLakDeSediment_FD_88676 | JGI IMG/M metagenome (GOLD analysis project Ga0114946, IMG submission 88676) | Lake sediment microbial communities from Walker lake, Nevada to study Microbial Dark Matter (Phase II) - Walker Lake 11/02/13 Deep Sediment | ecosystem: Environmental > Aquatic >... | reverse complement strand
GCGAGCTTTTCGGCGCTGTCCGGCGGGCAGCGGCGCGTCAGCCCGTGGGCGATGTACTTGGCGTGGTAGTCCGTTAGGTCCATAGATCCCTGGCGCGCCAAGACTGGAGTGGCCGCGCCTTTTGCGTTACGTCGACTCGGAAATCTGGGTCAACAACCGTTCGGACGATATCGCAATCATTTGATCGATGTCGATGTTTGAGCCGGTAGCGCAGCAGAGCGCGGCGGTTGCGGGTGGAAACGGACGAGATGGACGACGGGCTCGCGGGCTGGGGGTGGCGCCCAGGTCTCGATACCAGTCGCCCCGGCGGCCCCAGCCCACGAGCGCGACCGACTTGACCTGCGCCCAGGCCGCGCGGCCCGGGGTGAGGGCGAGCGCGGCGGCGGAGCGACGGGTGAGCCGCGCGACGAGGTCGGTCTCGCCGATCCGTATCCGGGCGAGCATTAGGGACGGGTCGGCCTCCTCGGCCAGCTCGCGCACCTCGCCGGGCACCAGGTTGAGGATGCCGGTGCCCTCCTGACGGTGCAGGGTCAGGCTGACGTCGCGGGCGAGCACGCGCAAGCGGACGCGCTAGCCGAGGGCCGCGGCGTCGCGACGGGCAAGTGACTGACAAGCACGCTGGGGCGTGCTATACCCATACCGCCCGCCGGCCAGCCAAGGGCGCACCAGCGGGATCGGGGCCGCGCCGGCAGCGTCCAGGCTCGAAGTAGCGACGCCTGCGGGCGGACCCAAGTCGAATCAAAACCGCCAAATGAGGAGCTTCCACATGAAAACCTTCGCACAGATGTCGCTCGTCACCGCCCTGGCCGCGGCCATGGCGCCGGTTGGCGCGAGCCCGGTCGTCTGGCCGGACCTGATGGTCCATCTCCATGGTGCCGGGCACGCCTATCTGGTCGATCCGGCGACCGACACCGTGGTCGCCGACCTCGAGACCTGCAAGGGCGGAACGCTCGGCACCACCACCCCCGACGGCAAGAAGGTGTACGTGAGCTGCGCCGCCGAGGGCGAGACCGAGATGGTCGTCATCGACCTCGCGAGCAAGTCGGTGGCCAAGCGCGTCGCCACCGGCAACCGCCCCAAGCACGGGGTGGCCAGCCCCGATGGGAAGTGGGTGGGCGTCAATCACTGGGGCCTGGATGAGGGCAAGCTGCGGGTGACCTTCCTCGACGCCGCCACCGACGAGATCGCCAAGGTCGTCGATCTGCCGGTGGCGGGGGAAGCCAAGGGGGTCACCTCCATGCACAACGCTTGGAGCAACGACTCCCGCCTGTTCTTCACGGTCGATCGGGTCGACAAGCAGCTCGCGGTGATCGATACGACCGACTGGAGCGTGCGCGAGCTCGATGTCGCCTCCCAACCGCACTATGCGGTGCCGAGCCCCGACGGGACCGAGCTTTGGCTGGTGCTGGAGGGCAGCAGCCAGGACGACCCGCCGCAGGTGGTGATCTATGACCTCGCCGGTGACATGGCGGTCAAGACCACGCTGACGATGTCGGTGGAAGGTGAGCCCGCGGTCGAGGGGCACCACGGCAACTTCACCCAAGACGGCAAGTATTTCACGCTCCTCAACCGCGGGCCGGGCAAGGCCCTGGAGGGCCACAAGGTGGCGGTGTTCGACGCCGCGACCAAGGCGCTGGTGACCGAGTTTCAGACCGGGAGCACCGGCATCGGCCACACCTACAACTCACCCGACGGCCGCCACACCATCGTCACCAACTACGGCAACAACGTCATCACCATCGTCGACCTGGAGACCTTGAAGCCGGTCAAGGACCTGATGATGGGCACCGGCCGCATGGGTCATGTCGCCTACACCAAGGACGGGCGCTTCGCCTATGTCTCCAACGACGGCGACGGCAATCTCTTCAAAGTGGACATGGAGAGCATGGCCCCGGTCGCCGAGATCAAGACCGGCGGGGCCAAGGGCGGCGGCCAGGTGCTGAACGTCTGGACCAACGTCTTTGAGGAGCTGCCGCGCTGAGCAGGCGCGGGGGCCGCACCGGCCCCCGCGGTCTCGCCCCGATGGACGCGGCTGACCGGCTTGCCGATCCGCTGGCCTGCGAGCCGGTCCTCGCCGTCGAGGCACTGGCCTACGCCTGGCCTGGCGGCGAGCCCCTCATCGATCTGCCCGAGTTGACGCTCGCCCCGCACGAGCGGCTCTTCATCGAGGGTGCGAGCGGCAGCGGCAAGAGCACGCTGCTTTCCATCATTGCCGGGGTGATCCGGCCCGACCGCGGGCGGGTGCGTCTCCTGGGGCGGGATCTCACCGAGCTGCCCGCGGCCCGCCGCGACCGCATCCGGGCCGATCACATCGGCCTGATCTTCCAGCAGTTCAACCTGATCCCCTATCTCAGCGCGGCGGATAACGTGCTCTTGGCCTGCCGCTTCTCGCCGCGCCGGCGGGGGCGCTGTCCGGACCCGCGCGGCGAGGCACGGCGGCTGCTCGCACACATGGGGATCGACACCCCCGAGCTTCTGGCTCGACCGGCCGCGCGGCTGAGCATCGGTCAGCAGCAGCGGGTGGCCGCGGCCCGCGCGCTCATCGGCAGCCCGGAGCTGGTGATCGCCGACGAGCCGACCTCCGCCCTGGACCCGCCGTTGCGCGAGCGCTTTCTCGCGCTGCTGTTCGCCGAGTGTGCGGCCGCCGGGAGCGCGCTGCTCTTCGTCAGCCACGACCCGCAGCTCGCCGCCGCCTTTCCCCGCCGCCTGCGCCTGGGTGCGCCTTGAGCCTGTTGCGTCTCACCTGGAAAGGGCTCTGGAGCCGCCGTGCGGCGGTGCTCCTCACCCTCACCGCGATGGCCGTGAGCGTCGCGCTCCTGGTCGGGGTCGAGCGGCTGCGCGAGGGCGTACGCGCCGGCTTCGCGACCACCGTGAGCGGCACCGACCTCATCGTCGGCCCCCGCAGCGGGGCCTTGCAGCTCGCCCTCTCGGCCCTGTTTCGCATCGGCGCCGCCGAGCATGCCATGAGCTGGGCGAGCTTCGAGGCCCTGAAGCGCGACCCGGCGGTCGCCTGGGCCATCCCGCTCGCCTTCGGCGACAGCCACCGCGACTATCCGGTGGTCGCGACCAATGGGGACTACTTCGCCCATCTGCGCTACGGCCGCGGCCAGGAGCTCGTCTTTCTGGCCGGCGGGGCCTTCCACGAGGCGCTGGATGCGGTGCTGGGCTACGAGGTCGCCGAGCGCCTCGGCTACCGACTCGGCGACGAGCTGGAGCTCACCCACGGTATCGGCGAGTCCGGCCACCACCACGACGAGGCCCAGTTCACCGTCATCGGCATCCTAGCCCCTACGGGCACGCCGGTGGACCGCAGCGTCCACATCCCGCTCGCGGGCATGGCGCGGATCCATGCCGGCTGGATCGGCGGGCTGCCGATCCCGGGGGTGCGCGTAATCGGTACCGCGGAATGGCCGGATCAGGTCAACGCCGTCCTCCTCGGGCTGCACCAGCGCACCCAGGTCTTCGCGGTGCAGCGGCGCTTGCAGCGCCAGCCGGGCGAGCCACTCTCGGCGGTCCTGCCCGCGGTGGCGCTCGATCAGCTCTGGGGACTGGTCGCCCCGGTGGAGCGGGTGCTTCGGCTTCTCGCGCTGCTGGTCTTCCTGGCCAGCGCCCTGGGGATGGCCGCCGCCCTCCTCGCCGGGATGGAGTCGCGCCGGCGCGAGCTGGCGGTGCTGCGCGCGGTGGGGGCGGCGCCCCGGCATCTGCTCGCCCTGGTGCTCCTGGAGGGCGGGCTCATCACCCTGGCCGGGATCGCAGCGGGGGTGGCCCTTGCCGGGCTGCTGGTCTTTGCCGCCGGCGGCTGGGTGGGCGGGCGCTTCGGGATCGACCTCGCCGCGGTTGGGCCCGGAGCCGGGCTCTCCTGGCTGCCGCTGCTCTTCGCCGTCGGGCTCGGCGCCGCGCTCGTCCCGGCGCTGGCCGCCTACCGTCGGTCCCTGGCCGACGGCCTGCTCGTGAGGGAGTGACCTATGCGCCCGATCTGGCCCTTGCTCTGCTGTCTGACCCTGTCCGGCCCGGCCTGGGCCGAGCCCAGCGTTGCGAACTGGGATGCCCTGATCCCGCCTCAGTTCCACCCGGCGCGCATCCTGGAGCGCCACGGGGTGCGCTTCCTCGACCTCTCCAAACCGGAGGAGCGGGCCATCTTCGAGGAGATCGAGGAGGCCCGCCGGCTGGCCCCAGTGGTCCCCGAGCTCGACGGTCGCGAGGTCGCGCTCGACGGCTTCGTCGTCCCGCTGGACGGCGACGGGGAGGCCACGACTGAGTTCCTGCTGGTGCCCGAGTACGGCTACTGCATCCACGTCCCGCCGCCCCCGACCAACCAGCTCGTCCTGGTGCGTGCCCCAGACTCGCGACGTGCCTGGGCCCTGTTCTCCGAGGTCCTGGTCCGCGGCCGGCTGCGGGTCGAGGCGAGCGAGGTGCCCAACGGACGCGCGGGGTATGTCCTGGAGGCGCGGGGGATCGCATCCAAGCCCTGACGGGGGGGCGCCTCACTGAGAGTCAGCCCACAAGCGCTACGGACTTGACCTGCGCCCAGACCGCGCGCCCCGGGGCGAGGTCGAGCGCGGCGGCGGAGCGTCGGGTGAGCCGCGCGATGAGGTCGGTCTCGCCGATCCGTACCCGGGCGAGCATCAGGGCCGGGTTCGTGTCTCCGGCCAGCTCGCGCACCTCGCCCGGCATCAGGTTGAGGATGCTGGTGTCCTCCTGGCGCCGCAGGGTCAGGCTGACGTCGCGGGCGAGCACGCGCACGCGGATGCGCTGGCCGGGGCGGCGGCCGTGCGCGGGTGTCCAGAGCGTGCCACCGGGGAATGCCACCCGGACCAGGTGCCACTCCGGGTCCTCCGCCTCGACCACACCCTCGATCACCACGCCCGCGTCCTCGCCGAGGCGGATCGGCAGATCGACCCGCGCCAGGGTCTCGGCGAGCGCCCCCTGGGCCAGGGCGCGACCGCCCTCGAGGACGACGATGTGGTCGGCCAGGCGCGCCACCTCGTCGGGTGAGTGGGTGACGTAGAGGATGGGGATCGAGAGCGCGTCGTGCAGGCGCTCCAGGTAGGGCAGGATCTCCTGCTTGCGCTGGAGATCCAGGGCGGCGAGGGGCTCGTCCATCAGGAGCAGCCGCGGCTTGACCGCAAGCGCGCGGGCGATCGCCACGCGCTGGCGCTCGCCCCCGGAGAGCTGATCGGGCCGACGATCGAGCAGGTGGCCGATGCCGAGCAGATCGACGACGTGCGCCAGGGCTGGCGCATCGAGTCCGTCAGACGCACGCCTGCGGCCGTACTCGATGTTGCGCCGAGCGCTGAGATGGGGAAAGAGGCTCGCCTCTTGGAAGACATAGCCCAGCGGACGCCGGTGCGTCGGGAGGCATCGGTGCCCGTCCTGCCAGACCTCGCCGTTGACGCTGAGCTGCCCAACGGGTGCCCGTTCGAGCCCGGCGATGCAGCGCAGGAGCGTGGTCTTGCCCGAGCCCGAGTGCCCGAACAGGGCCGTGACTCCGCGGCCCGGCAGCGCCAGATCGACGTCGAGGGCGAATGCGGGGTAGCGCAGGAGGAAGCGGGCGCTGATGCCCCCGTTGGCCTCCCACCCCGCCCTCACGGGTGCACCAGCAGATAGCGGCGGTTGACCAGGTAGACCGTGAGCAGCAGCAGGAACGAGGCGGCCAGCAGTCCGCCCGAGAGCAGGTGCGCGCTGGCGTAGTCCATGGACTCGGCATGGTCGTAGATGGCAATCGACAGCACGCGCGTCTCACCGGGGATATTGCCGCCCACCATCAGCACCACCCCGAACTCGCCCACCGTATGGGCGAAGGTGAGGGTGATGGCGGTGAGGAAGCCGCGCCGGGCGAGGGGCACCACCACGGTGAAGAACCGATCCCAAGGCCCGGCGCGCAGCGTTGCCGCGACCTCGGTCATCCGCGCCCCGACGGCGGCGAAGGCGTCCTTCAGGGGCTGCACCATGAAGGGCAGGGAGTAGATCGTCGAGGCAATCACCAGCCCGGTGAAGGTGAAGGCGAGGTGGGGTAGGCCCAGCGACTCGAGCGTCCCGCCGATCGGCCCGCGCGGTCCGAGCGCGACCAGCATGTAGAAGCCCAGCACGGTGGGCGGCAGCACCAGCGGCAGGGCCACCACCGCCTCCACCGCCACCGCCAGGCGGCTCGACGTGCGCGCTAGCCACCAGGCGAGCGGGGTGCCGAGTAGGAGCAGCACCAGGGTGGTCACCGCCGAGAGCTCCAGGGTGGTGACCAGGGCCAGCCAGTCGGTGTGGGACACCGCCTAGCGGCCCTCCTCGCCGGGCAGGACGAAGCCGTAGCGGCGCATCACCGCGCGCGCCGGCTCGCTCGCCAGGTAGTCGGCGAAGCGATGGGCCAGCGCCTTGTCCCCCGCCCGCGGGAGGATCACGTAGCCCTGCTCCAGGGGCTGGTGCCAGTCGGCGGGGATCAGAGTCCAACCCCCCTTGCCTTCCATCGTTGGGGACAGAACCAGCGCCAAGGCGACGATGCCCGCATCCGCCGCGCCGGAGCCGACGAACTGGGCGGCGTGGGCGATGTTCTCACCGAGCACCAGCTTGGGCTGCATGGCCTCCCAGACCCCTTGGTGCCGCAGGGCCTCCTGGGCGCGCAGACCGTAGGGGGCGTGCTGGGGATTGGCGATGGCGAGCTTGCGGATCGGCGCCCCAGGCAGGTCCGTCAGCGGGACCTCGGCGAGCCCCGGATCGAGACTCCAGAGCACGATTCGGCCGAGGGCATAGGGGCGGGTCTCGCCGTGGGTCAGACCCTTTTGCTCCAGCTCCCTTGGATAGGCGATGTCGGCCGAGAAATACAGATCGAAAGGCGCACCGTTGACGATCTGGGTGAAGAACTTGCCGGAGGAGCCGTAGATCGCCTGGACCCTGTCCTCAGGGTTGGCGGAGCGGAAGGCCTCCACGACCTCCGCCATGGCGAACTTGAGGTCCGCCGCGGCGGCGATGGTGAGGTCCTCGGCCAGCGCGGGGCGCGCCAAGAGGAGCATTGGGACAATCAGGAGCGCGAACCGGGGCAGGGTGAGTCTCATGCTGTCGATCTGTGGGGTTGGGGATGTGCGCAGGGTGCCAAGGCGACGGGATCGGGGCGTTGTGTCTCGCGATCGATATCGAGCGGCGCGGCTCCAGTGCGGATCACGTCAAGCGGCGGGAGACGCGACTTGGGAACACCGCTAGGCGGTTGTCCCGCACCAGGGACGCCGGGACCCTTCCGTCGCTGCGCGGTATATCGAAGCGTGCATATCGCGTCAAGCCTTTTGGGTACCGGGCAGGGCCGGGCGGGACTCAAGTCGAAGGGTCGGGCGGTGTGGCGGCTAGCAGCTCGGCGAGTGCCTCAAACTCCTCGGTCGCCGCCATGGAAGCGGCCTGCTCCATCTGCCGGTAGCGCTGGAGGACCTCCAGTCCCAGCGCGCTCAGCGTCGCGCCTCCGCCACCGGCCCCGCCCTTGGCGGTCGCCACCAGCGGGGCGCGGAAGCACGCATTCATCGTCTCGACCAGCAGCCAAGCGCGGCGGTAGCTCATCCCCATGCGCCGCGCCGCTGCCGAGATGGAGCCAGTCTCCGCGATGCGCTCCAGCAGCTCGGCCTTGCCCGGACCGATGGCAATGGCATGGCCGAAGAGGATGCGCAGGCGCGGGGCGGCCGATGCACCGGAAGGCTGATCGATCGCCGGCGTGCTGCCGCGGCGCTTGGGTTTGGGCATGCCTGAACGCCTGTCCGGGGTCTACGGTTTGCCGACAGTGTATCCCCGCGGGAGATGCGCTGGGGTGTCGGACTGATCCGAATCGCCGAAGTCGGGGTGCGATTCGGGAGGCTCGAGACAGTCACGTCGGCATCTCCGACTTGGTCTGCCAGCCCATGGGCGCGGGCGCGGCGGGGAGCCGATTCCCGAGTATTGCATACGGTTGAGCATATATAACGCAAGCGATATATTGCTCGCCGTGAGCCTCGACCCCGACGCCTTCTTCAGCGCCCTGGCGCACCCGCTACGGCTGCGCACCCTGATCCTGCTGCATCAGGAGCACGAGCTCTGCGTGTGCGAGCTGACCGCGGCGCTGGGCGTCTCCCAACCCATGATCTCCCGCCATCTCGCCCAGTTGCGCGAGGCGCGGGTGGTGCGCGACCGGCGCGAGGCGCTCTGGGTGCATTACTCCCTGCACCCGGACCTGCCGGCGTGGGCCCGAGGGGTGCTGACGGACGCGGCCGCGGGGCTTGCCGGTCAGACCCCCTACGCCCACGACCGCGCGGTGCTCGCGGCCATGCCCCAGCGCCCGATCCCCAAGCGCTGCGCCTGAGCGCGGCGCCTCCACTCTGAGACGAACGAGGTCTTACCATGAGCACACAGTGCGAGGTCACCGCCAAGAAGGCCGCCGGGGCGGAGATGGGCTTTTTCGAGCGCTATCTGACCCTCTGGGTGTTTCTGTGCATCTTGGCGGGGATCACGCTCGGGCACTTCTTTAATGGCGCCTTCGAGGCGATCGGGGCGATGGAGGTGGCCCAGGTCAACCTGCCGGTGGCGGTGCTCATCTGGCTGATGATCATCCCCATGCTGCTCAAGATCGATCTCCGGGCGCTCAAGGGCGTGCGTGCGCATCTGCGCGGCGTGGGTGTGACGCTGTTCATCAACTGGGGGGTGAAGCCTTTCTCCATGGCGCTGCTCGCCTGGCTCTTCATCGGCTGGCTTTTTCGCGACTGGCTGCCCGCGGAGCAGATCGACTCCTACATCGCCGGGCTCATCATCCTCGCCGCCGCCCCCTGCACCGCCATGGTCTTCGTCTGGAGCCACCTCTCCCGCGGCGAGCCGCACTTCACCCTGACCCAGGTGGCGCTCAACGACGTCATCATGATCTTCGCCTTCGCCCCGGTGGTGGGCCTGCTGCTCGGGCTCTCTTCGATCAGCGTGCCCTGGGCCACCCTATTCCTCTCGGTGGTGCTCTACATCGTCGTGCCGCTGATCATCGCCAACCTCTGGCGGCGCTGGCTGCTGAGCCAGGATCAAGGGCCTCTGCGCTTGCAGCGGGTGCTCGGGCGCATGCACCCGGTCTCGCTGGCCGCGCTGCTGGCGACCCTGGTGCTCCTGTTCGGCTTCCAGGGCGAGCAGATCCTCGCCCAGCCGCTGATCATCGCACTGCTCGCGGTGCCGATCCTGATCCAGGTCTTCTTCAACTCCGGGCTCGCCTATCTCCTCAACCGCGCGGTGCGCTCACCGCACTGCGTGGCTGGACCTTCGGCCCTGATCGGCGCCAGCAACTTCTTCGAGCTGGCGGTGGCCACCGCCATCGTGCTCTTCGGCTTCCAGTCGGGGGCCGCGCTCGCCACGGTGGTCGGGGTGCTGATCGAGGTCCCGGTGATGCTGCTCGCGGTGCGGGTGATCAACCGCAGCCGCGCCTGGTACGAGCGCCGCGAGGGCGTACCGACCTATGAAGAATGCTGCCCCGCGGACCTGCGCCTGCACGCTGAGCCGCGTCACGGCTGATGTTCGACGCCCTCGCCGACCTCGTCGTCTACCGCGGCCTCGGGCTCGACCCGGCGACCCATGCCGGGGCGGCGCTGCACTTCTTCGTCATGGACACGGCGAAGATCTTCTTCCTGCTGGTGGTCATCATCTACGTCATGGGGCTCTTCCGGGCCCTGCTCTCCCCGGAGAAGGTGCGCGACTATGTGCGCGGCAAGCCCAAGTGGCTGGCGCGCTCCTCCGCGGTCACCCTGGGGGCGGTCACCCCCTTCTGCTCCTGCTCCTCGGTGCCGCTCTTCATCGGCTTCGTCGAGGCCGGCATCCCGCTCGGGGTGACCTTCTCGTTCCTGATCGCGAGCCCGATGATCAACGAGGTGGCGGTGGTGATCCTCCTCGGCATCCTCGGCTGGGAGCTGACCCTGATGTACGTCGCCGCGGGCCTGACCGTCGCCTACGTGGGCGGGGTGGTCATGGAGCGCTTCCGGCCCGAGCGCTGGGTCGAGGGCTACGTGTGGAAGATCCACATGGGCGAGACCCCCCAGATGCCAACGGAGACCACGCTGGCCGCGCGCCACCGCTACGCCTGGGGCCAGGTGCGCGAGATCGTCGGGCGGCTATGGAAGTGGGTCGTCGTCGGGATCGGCATTGGCGCGCTGTTCCACGGCTACGTCCCGGAGGAGTGGGTGAGTGAGCACCTTGGCGGCAAGGACAACTGGCTGGCGGTGCCCGGCGCCGTCCTGCTCGGTATCCCGCTCTACTCCAACGCCACCGGCGTCATCCCGGTAGCGGAGGCGATGCTCGGCAAGGGGGTGGCGATCGGCACCACCCTGGCCTTCATGATGAGCATCGCGGCGCTCTCGCTGCCGGAGATGATCATCCTGCGCAAGGTCATCCGGTGGCCGGGCCTTGCGCTGTACGCCGGGGTGCTCGCCACGGCCTTCATCCTGGTGGGCTGGGGCTTCAATATACTGGCGCACTGACCTTCTCCGCGCGGTTCGGCGCCATCGCTGGGCGGCGCGGGAACAATCAGCGCGAATCGTTCAGCCCAGCGATCGATCCGTCCACCGACCTCAGGAGGTCCCATGAAGCACATCAAAGTCCTCGGCAGCGGCTGCGCCAACTGCAAGCGCACCCTGGCGCTGATCGAGGAGGCGGCCAAGGCCAAGGGGATCGAGGTGACCCTGGAGAAGGTCGAGGACCTCGCCGGCATCATGAGCTACGGGGTGATGTCCACCCCGGGTGTGGTGATCGACGGCCAGGTGGTGCACGCCGGCGGGGTGCCGGACCGCCAGAAGATCGAGGGCTGGTTGAGCGCCTAGGGTGGGGTGAGCTTGCGAACCCCACCAGGTGCGAACGGTGCGGTTCGTGCCTCACAGCACCCGACCCATGGACGCACGCCGCCATGCCGAGGCGATCGCGGGCCTATCCAACCCTGGAGCTGACGATGGAAACCCTGACCCGGTACCTGCCCCTGATCGCCGCATTGGCGCTGGTCCTCGCCGGCATGCTGCTCTACCGCTGGCTCGCAGGCGGCCCGGCCCCGGCCCCGACTGCGGCTGCGGCTGCCGCAGCCCTGGTCGCCGACGGGCGCCCGACCCTGGTCGAGCTCGGCATGGACTCCTGCGCGAGCTGCAAGGCGATGAAAGGGGTGCTCGATGAGCTTCGCACTGCCCACGGCGATCGGCTGCGGCTGGTCTCGATCAACATCGCCCGACAGCCGGATCAGGTCGGCCAGTGGAAGGTCCTGGCCATCCCCACCCAGGTGCTCCTCGATGGTGAGGGGCGCGAGTTTTACCGCCACATCGGCTTCCTCCCGGCCAAGGCAATCCGCGAGCGCTTCGCGGCGCACGGACTGCCGCTGGAGGCGGTGGCGGGGACGCCCTGATGGAGCTCCTCGCCAACCTCTCGGCGGCCCTGTCTGGCGCCGCCTGGATCGCGGCACTGGCGGCCCTAGCCTGGGGCTTCGCGAGCATCTGGATGAGCCCCTGCCATCTGGCGGGCGTGCCCCTGATCGTCGCCTATTTGGCCGCCGGGGGGCGCGACGCACCCACAACCGCTGAGCACAACCGCGCCGCCATCATCCTACTCTTCGCCCTTGGCTCGCTGCTGAGCCTCGTCCCCTTGGGGGCCCTGACCCTGCTCCTCGGGCGGGTGGCGGGGGATCTCGGGATCGCCAGCAACTACCTGGTGGCCGTGCTTTGCATCGCCGCGGGGCTCTACCTGCTGGGCTGGCTGCCGCTGGAGCGGCTCAGCCGCGGGCTGCCCCAGCCGGCGACCCGTGGACCGGCGGCCGCGCTCATGCTCGGGCTGATCTTCGGCTTTGCACTGGGGCCTTGTGCCTTCGCCTGGATCGCCCCCTTGCTCGGGGTGGCCTGGATGCAGGCGGCCGAGGGGCTTGTCCTGCCGAGCGCGCTGCTGTCCGCCTTCGCGGTGGGGCACGTCGCGGGCATTCTGCTCGCGGCGGGCTCGCTCGCCTGGGTGCAGCGCTGGCTGGACGCCCTGGGCAAGGGGCGCGGCTTCGCCTACGGCCGCGTTGCCTGCGGGGGTCTGCTCCTGGTCGGGGCGGGTCTGTTGATCGCCTCGGCCTGAAGCCTTGCCCCTGCGTGCCGACCGCATCGCTCTAACGAAAGTCGAGAACAACTTGAACAACGGACGCTGGGACCTCTTTCATCCTGCAAGGAGAATTTGGCCGCAAATAAACGCGAACGAAAGAACATGTTGTGACGAGAATGGGCATCACCTCGAGGGTGAGCGCCAGCGCCCGGCGAGCTCCTTGGACTGCTTGGCGATTCTTCTGGACCAAGCAGCCGAAGCGCCCTTTTTAGGTTCATTGATACGGGACGAGTTAAAAGCAAGTTGACCAACGCATACCATCGTTGTCGTTGTCGTAATCGTAATCGGAGAAGCGATGCCTCTCGGGCGTTAGCCGCTCGATGTCCACCGGGTTTCGACCCGGTCCGTGGCTTGGCTGTAGAGGCCTTGATCATTATCCCGGCCAGCCGGTCGGAAGGCGTGCGTAGTCAGGGCTTCCAGCCCTGACCTCGTCAGGCCAGGATGGCCTGACGACGCATTCCGTCGACCCGCGTGGCCGGAGTTACGATCGAGGCCATCGATCGTCACGCGCGGCACGGCTTCGCTAAGATAACCTCGATTACGACAACGACAACGACAACGACAACGACAACGACAACGAGAATGGTGCCGAAGTTAGCACCTGATGGACTTGTTTAACTGATGAGTGAACCGTTCCTAAACCGTTACTCAAGAGTGGAGGCCGTTCGATGTATGCGCCGAAACCCATCCACCTCTGGTTGGCGATCGCCCTGGGCACCGCGGGCTTGGTGGTCGGCAGCCTGGTGCTAACCGCCTGGCTCGACCTGCACCCCTGTCACCTGTGCATCTTCCAGCGCCTGTTGTTCATGCTGATCGGTGCGCTCGCGCTGCTCGCCGCGGCCCTCACTCGTCCACTCGCCCGGGCGGTACCGGGCGCTCTGATCACCGCGCTCGCGGCGGTCGGGCTGTGGGTGGCGATCTACCAGAGCTGGCTCCAGCTCCAACCGCCGGACGCGGTCTCCTGCGTCGGCGGTCAGCCGGGGTTCATCGAGCGTCTGGTCGAATGGCTCGGCCAGCAGGCGCCCGGGTTCTTCCTCGCCACCGGCTTCTGTGAAGAGGAAGAGCTGGTTATCCTCGGCCTCTCGCTGGCCAACTGGGCCGCGCTGAGCTTCGCCGCCGTCCTCCTGGCGGCCGCCTGGGCGCTCTGGTGGCAGTATCGCCCCACGCGCTGAGGTGCCGTCAATCCAACCCCTGGAGAGCCCACATGTCCCTGAGCCGTCGACGTTTCAATCAGACCCTCTTGGCCGTGCTCGCCGCCGGCGCGCTGCCGGCGCTGCCCGCTGCCGAGCTGGTCGAGGGCCGCGACTGGAAGCCAATCAAGCCCCCGCAGCCCGGCGAGAGCGAGCACAAGATCGAGGTGATCGAGTTCTTCTCCTACGGCTGTCCGCACTGCCGCCACCTCCACCCGCTGGTCACGGCCTGGTCCAAGGGCCTGCCCGAGGACGTGACGCTCGCGCGCGTTCCCGTGTCCTTCGGGCGCGCCGCCTGGGCGAACCTGGTGCGGCTGTACTACGCCCTGGAGCTCACCGGCGACCTGGAGCGGCTCGACGAGGCGGTGTTCGAGGCGCTGCACACCCAGCGCACCCAGCTCTACACCAAGGAGCAGATCCTTGCCTGGGTCGAGCGCCAGGGCGTGGATGCCAAGGCCTTCGCCGATGCCTTCGACTCCTTCGCCGTGCAGATGCGTCTGAACCGTAGCGACCAGCTCGTGCGCAAGTACCGGGTCGACGCCGTCCCCTTGATCACCGTGGACGGGCGCTACGCCGTGGTCGGGCAGGAGTCCAAGGGCTATGCCGATCTGCTGGTGATCGCCGATGGGCTGATCGAGCAGGCGCGGGCGCGGCGGGCCACGACCTCGGCCGCCGAGGGCTGATGCGGCCCCGGCCGACTCCAATCCGGCGTCGGTCTTGGTGTCCAGACGGACCCTCTCGGTTGCTGCGCAGCGGGCGTTCCGACCTGTTGGGGTGAACGATGGTGAAGAATAAGCAGGCCATGCGGGCGTTCGTCGCCTTTCTGGTGACCTGGTCGTTCGTGGTGCTCACCGTGACCGGGGTGGTGCTCTATGTGGTCCCCCATGGCCGGGTCGCCAACTGGACCTTCTGGTCTCTCGGTGGCTTGAGCAAGGGAGGCTGGACCGACGTGCACCTGCTCTTCGGTGTCGTCTTCATCGTCGCCGGGGCCGTACACCTCTATTACAACTGGAAGCCGTTCAAGGGCTATCTGGCCGAGCGCGCACGCGGCCACCTGGCGTTGAAGCGCGAGCTGGCGACCTCACTCGGGGCGACGGTGCTGCTGATCGTCGCCGCCTTGCTCGCGCTGCCGCCGGTGAGCTGGCTCTTTGACCTGAACGATGCCGCCAAGTCCGCATGGGCGCGCGCGCCGGGACAGGAGCCGCCCTACCCGCGGGCCGAGGCAGCCCCCCTGCCGGTCCTCGCCCGCCGGCTCGAGCTCGATCTGGCGGCGATGCGCGCGGCGCTTGCCGAGGCCGGGATCGCCGCCGATGATCCGGCGGCCAACCTGGAGACCCTCGCGCGGACCGCTGGTACTACCCCGGCCGCGCTCTTTGCCCGGCTGCCCAAGACCGGGCCACGGGCCGCGGCCAGCCGTTCCGATGCCGACACAGAGCCCGATCCGCTTGAGGTCGAGGCCCGGCTCGCCGGGACCGGTGTCGGGAGCAAGACCCTTGGGGACCTGGCCACGGTCAACGGCCTCGCGCCGGAGCAGGCCCGAGCGCGGCTGGCCGCTGCCGGTATCGCGGCCGAGCTCCACGAGACCCTGAAGGCCATCGCCGGACGCCAGGGTACCAAGCCGGTTGAGATCGCCAAGGCCGTGCTGGTCCCTGGTTACCATCCGCAACCGAGCGAGTAAGCGCGCATGCGAGTCGAGGCGTGGGGGCTACTACCGGGCAGCGCGGCTTTGGCGTGGCGCAAACGAATCGAGTTCCTGCTCGCCTCGACTCGACCGAAGGTGTGGGAGCACCCGTGCCGCGCAAGGGTGCCGATCCGCCGCCTCGTCGGAGCCCGCCATGGCGCGCGTCCTTGTCCCCGGCGTGCTGCTCTATCGCTGTTCTGGGGCTTCGCGAGTATGGGAATGAGCCCCGGTGATTAGGCGGGGGCAGCGCTGGCTCGACGCCCTTGGCACCGAGGCGGGCTCGCTGACGGTCGCGTCGCCTGTACTGGACTGCTGCTGCTCGGGCGGGCCCACGGGTCCATTGCGCGCTCTGAGTTACCGAGCCGACGCGTCGATTGCCCGCCTTAGGGACGGTTCGCTAACGGCCATGGCGACCACGCCACCCCAGATCATGAAAGGCGCTGCTCGCCATGGCCGTTTCCCTCACCCCGGCCCTCTCCCAGAGGGCGAGGGGGAGAGAGAGCGCGCTGCGCGCGACTTTCATCGTAATAGGTCAAAAAAGTTGATCAAGAGCTACCTTTGGCACCATTCTCGTTGTCGTTGTCGTTGTCGTTGTCGTTGTCGTTGTCGTTGTCGTTGTCG
>Ga0114946_10001608_pt1 | contig 15575 bp, 10 predicted proteins | sample WalLakDeSediment_FD_88676 | JGI IMG/M metagenome (GOLD analysis project Ga0114946, IMG submission 88676) | Lake sediment microbial communities from Walker lake, Nevada to study Microbial Dark Matter (Phase II) - Walker Lake 11/02/13 Deep Sediment | ecosystem: Environmental > Aquatic >... | reverse complement strand
GAGGTACTTGCGTCGTTCGTCTACACTCATCTTCTCGTCGTTTGGCATTGTCCCCCTTAGTAACATTCTTAGTTGAGTGAACCATACCTCACTTAGTAACATTTTAGATGAGTGAATACGCGCTCATCTACTGCGGGCACGCCGTAGGTGCCAGCAACATAATGTCAGCCTGGTCCGCCAGAAACGAGCTTATCAAGAGAAAGCTCCGGGCGGCTCTAGTCCATGGCACGGGCAGCACAATTGCCCAGTACGGAGCGTGCCTGGTCCTGGAACACGAATGAGAACAAGGGGGATTTCGCCATGGCGAAGAAGAAAGTAATACCGTCTGAATACATACCGGATGCCGAGCGCAGGACGATAAACGTCGATGGCAAAGACTACCTGGAGGTGAACGATGCGATGTTCACCTTCTACCGGAGAAGCATGGGCGAACTGTCGCCGTTCTTCCTCGCGCTGCGGGACGAGAAGAAGATGCTGGGCTGCAGGTGTACCCGGTGCGGTATAGTTAGGGTCCCGCCGTTCATGACCAGGTGCCCGGACTGTAATTTTGCGCCCACGGAGCCGGTCGAGGTAGGGCAGGTGGGTGTAATGAACAGCACGCCGCCCATTACCTACTTCGCCACCTCGATGTTTCAACACATGGCCCCCTTCGGCAGGGGCCGGGTTATCTTGGAGGGAGCCGACACAGCCCTGAGCATAATCGTCTACACCACCACGGGTATCCTGGTGCCGGGGCTGGTCACCAAGGGCACCGAGGTGAAAGTAATTTTCAGGGACAACCGCATCGGCGAGATCTCCGATATCTTCTGCGTTCCAACTTCAGAGCTGACTAACGAGCAGATCGCCAGGAAAGGGCTTCAAGAATCAGAGCTCGACTGGAGCGCTGCCGTGGAGCCCCGGCTTCCCGCGGCCGAAGACAGGGACGCAGCCGCTTACAGGGAGGCCCTAAAGGGGATTCAGGGAATCGCAGCGCAAATGAACGAGACGGAGCGGGCCCGCAAGGATATAGCTGGCTGGAAGCGAGATATACGGGTTAAGAGCACGGGTGGCCAGTTTGCCATCGAGATTGACGACGGATACATCAGGGTGGAGGAGAAGGCCCTTGAGGCCCCCGACTTTGTGATGGTCTGTGAGGACCTGAATGTCCTCCTTGATGGCCTGGCCTACAGGGGTGCCCTTACCGACTCTATTATTCTGGGGAAGCTCTGGATCAGCAAGAATATGGAGTTCACCACCATTTTCAAGCTGGACAGGATGGCACGCTCCCTGGCCAGAGCCCGGAAAAAGTGACGCCAAGTGCGCCACCAGCAGCACACATCTGCAAACCGTTACATTGTTACCTCTAGTTTTAGAGGGTTGATATCACGTCCTATATCTACTATCGCCTTTCTTCTATGAAACAATGAAGGCTCGGTCAAGCTGAATGGGGGGGCTGGCTTATACCGACTGCCTGAAAAGGACTTCGTTTGCAGCTTATCCGTCTAGTAGCCAAAGGAATGTTGGTAAGTAAGTCTGGGTCGAGCCCAAGGCATTGAACATTCCGTCATTTTGTTGGGTAACAATTCATCAACTGTCTCTAATTTCAGCGGCCGCAACATTTCTTGAACTTCTTACCACTTCCACAGGGACAAGGGTCGTTTCGTCCCACTTTCTTCATTGGCCTTTGCAGAACTGCCCATCCATGTTTCTCACTGGAGTTATCAGCATCTCCTGGGGGCCATACTCCATGTAAGAACAGGCAATAGGCTTTTTCGAATTCTTCTGTATCGGACGGGTCCAGAGGCTTGAATTCCAAAGTCAGCGGCATAGCATCTTCAGAACCTTCAGCGGGTGCATTTTTGGGCCATAACTGTATCCGATGTCCCGTCTGTTCATAGATAATACCAGCCTGATCGAGTAAGGCAGTGAACAGGTCACGCCGCAATCTGTCATCCATTTCCTCACTTCGGATGAGGTGGGTAAGCTCCTCAACATGTACTATAGCCTCCCGAAATCTCCTTTGCTCCAGCAGAACAGCCGCCACCAAGTATGCGGTTTTCGCATCTCCCGGGTCAAGCCGCAGCGCATCCTGATAATAAGGCAATGCTAAATCAGAGCGATTCCCATTTCGCAATACATTACCAAGACGTTTCTTCAGGTCAGCATTCTCAGGTTCACGTTCAACCTCACGATACAGAAAATGATATGCTTCGGATATCGTTTTGAACTTACGCCCTCCAGCCGTTACACCCATCAGCTTCCCTTTGAACGGTCCCTCCTCTTCATCGAGTTCTTCTGATTTGCTGATGGCTAAGCTGCGAACGAGCCGCCCACAAAGCGCCCACCACGTGTCCGTGGTGATCTCATAGGTTTCAATAGCACCGCATCCTTTACACTGTACGATTTCCCCGATAACAACATCCTTTTTTTTATTGCCCAGATACAATCTCTCCAGGGTATAGTGGTAACTACGCCCGCATGTTGTGCACCGCAATGGTATCGGAATCACTGAATCCGCATTATCATCTTCCAGGGACAGCGTGCCTGAATGCTTATTTTCGGTATCCTTGATGACAGGAGTTAAACGCTCATCCTGTACGTTGTTAAGCTCAGCAATGAGCCGAATGGTTTCTCCAATGGCTGCCTCTCCTTCTCGCCACTCATTAAGAAGCGGTTCTAAGAAATCCCGGGAGCCCACCTCACCAAGCAATTCCACGAAGATTCCTGAGTCAGGTGCCGTAATATAGGTGTCAAAGTTGTCCAGCAGGAATTGAACCACTGCCCGGTTAGGGTACCTCTCCAGCCACAATAAATCTGACGCTCGTGGCTGCTGTCTGTGCCAGTGTTCTATTGCCGCTGTCACGGCTCCAGGGCCTATTCTGCGCAGCACCCTCTCGGCGTCCTCTGATATTGCGAAATCCCATTTCCCCTCGAGTGCTTCAAGCAAGAGCTGGTATCGCCCGGGTACGGCGGCATTATCCAAACAGCCAAAGGCATAGTCTCCATATACCCAGCCCTTTACGCCAAGCGCCGCCCTCAAGCTGGAAAGTACCTCTTCCGGGTCCCTACTCCGAAGTAGCTCCACGATTCCCTTATCCGCTTCTGTCGATATCCAGGGGCGCATCGTCAGCGCCTTCCACAGTTCGCCCACATTACGACCGCCCGCTACCAGTGCCTTATAACAGGCGGTATCTCTCAGCAGGCTGAGCGAGCAGCCAAGCAGTAAAAGAACTTCCCTGTCTGAAGAAATGAAAGGCGAGCACTCCTTGGTAGCTTCTGCCAGGAGTGAACACCGCTCCGAAACAGCTTTTAATTCCATCAGCGCAACGCCATCCCCATCCGATTTATCTAGCAGCAGCCTGTTCTCGGCCAGGGAATCTTCCATCACGCGCAGGGCAGTCTCTATATCCCCCGTTCGAAGGACATCGGGAAGACGACAGTTCCATTGTTTTTTGAGGAAGTCCAAAATCTTGTTTTTTCTTTTGCGATCCTTAGTCTCACTGAGCAATTCATAGATGCCATCAGCACCGCAGCCGTACGCCAGACCATGATAGACTTCCTCAGTCTTTTCACCTTCCTCCAGCATAAGTTTAAGCAGGAAGTCGAACCCAGACTTTGTCAGCGCCATATCCTTTGTTGCACCTTGTACAGACAACCCTCCCAGCTCTGTTTGGGAGAATTCATAACCACACCGCAGCAGCAACACAGCTGTGATAGTCCAGTTCACAGGTTTGTGCTCTCCCTGAAGGAAATCCAATAGTGGGCTCACGTCACTTTCGGTCAGGGGTAATTCCTTGAGACTATCGAGGAGACGGGAGGCTGCCACCGAAGAAACACTAGGAAGCTTGAGCAGTATCTCGTCCTTCGCTTCAGGATACAAATCCAGCACACGGCATGCCGCCCATGATTGCACTTCCACCGATGGGTGCTCAAGAAGCAGGCATAACTGGTCCCGACTCCAGATATATGCTCCTCTATGCGGCTCGATTTGCATTGTATCGCCCCCAACTATATCGCATTTTTATAATTCTGTGCTAAACAGCCCCTATTAAAAGGGAGGGAACATCTATAAATACTCTTGGGACTCCGCTTCATCATAACCCACGTTATTATATACCTCTTATATCAAGACAATTAAAGGGTAACAGAAAGCCAAGTTGTTAAGTCGGTAAGCTTGTACAATCGAACCAAGTAGCTTCAGTTTGTGGTTAACAGGCACTTCCGTCTATGGTTTACCATGTCGTTTACCCTATGGTTTACCACTATCGTTTACCATATATGGTTTACCTGCCTATAACAGTGCTCGATTTCCCTACGTCTAGCTAGAATCGTAGTAAGGGGGAGGGGGTACCCCCCTTCCTAAAAAAAGATGCAAAAAAGCAATAATTCCCTGTCAGAAATAACACTTAAAATGGTACTGATGTCGATACAAGGTTGGGTGGATAATCAAGAAAGATGAAAGGGTCGATGCTCTTTATCAGCAATGAGCGAGAGTGCCGACGATCGGCTGGATGCCGTCGCACACCTCATCTTTGCTGGATGAAGCGAGTCAGCTGAATCTTGAAATCGATGTCCAATTCCGAAAACTGCCCCCACTGGGCATGGAGTTACTTAGCTCAAGAGTAAACGGATTGCTTTGTCGATGCCTAGCTGTGGGCTCAAACGAGCTACCCTTACCGCATCTCTGACATCTTGAGTCTTTCCCTCCAGCTTTTCGGCTATCTCTTCGGCAACAGCGGGATTCGCGCCTTCACGGCGTACCAATACCCCCTTAACCACCGTCCGATACTGCAGCGCGTCGTAAGATTTCAATTTCCGAATGGCAAATCTGGACTGGAGTTCGGAAGATAACTTCGCCACTCGATTCGTGGCTGCTATGACCTTGACTGGTACATTAACATCGAGGCTTCTGCCTTTCTTGGCCCTTACCAGCCTGCCCCCTTCCATCAAGCTGAGCAACGCCGCTGTGTCAGCAGCATTCATCTTGTCCAACTCATCTATGAGTAGAACCTCTGGCTCGCGTTCTGCCATTAAGTCCCACAGGCCCGCTTTGCTTGTCGCCGAACCCACAAGCCATATCGCTTGCTCACCATACGCACGCTCTATGTCCCAGAGAAACAGGGACTTAGCAAGCGCCGGTGGCCCTGCGAGTAATACATGAACAGGATCTTGCACAAGAAGCACAGCCTTTAGCAGTTCTTTGACCTCATCATGACCTATGATGTCTTCAAAGATGTCTGCCGGTAACGTCAAGGTTCTATCTTGAGGCTTTTCCTGAACCTCAACAGTCTGCCCCAACTGCATTGCCTGCTCACGCCCCAGTTCGGTAAGTACCAATCCTCTGTAACTATTAGAGTGGAATTTCTTCTCCAACAACCCTTTCAAAATCAGGTTATTCAACGTGGCTGGTGAGACACGAACGTCGCTCCAGCTCCATCCTAGAATGAACTCGGTGGGGTCATGAGTTCGCTCATATTCCAGGATGTTCAGTAATGCTTCCCTTTGCTTTTCGTCAATCTTTAAGTCTGCCACCTCATCTCTCCTCTATGTGATTTTAACCAGAATTCCTGCTCCACACCTCTCGTTATGATTATGCCAAATATGGCCGAATTTTGCTAATCTTTTGCTAATCCACTCAACGATACGGGTTAGCACAAAAAGGTACACCAAGTTCGAAATCTATCCGAACATTGGTATGCAATCGAACGTAACAGCACAGGCCGACAGATATCCCGCAACATTTACACACAGAAAGTCGGGGGTTCAAGTCCCTCATCGCCCACCATAACTGTACAATATCAAGAACTCGCTCTTTTTCCTGCGTCATGCCATCAGGCGTTAGAGGCATCGTATAAGTAAGCGGCACCTCATCCCCGGTCACCGTCACTTCCTTAATGAAACTGCGGATGAAAGCCCCTTTGCTTACAGAGAGTGCGAAGAGGCCCCAGATCTTAAGTCTGGGGCTTTTGCATGGGCTCTACCGAAGTCTGTTCGGTGTAGGTGTTCCGGAAGGGGGACGTGCCTCGTAGCTTCGGCAATTCCCAAGAACCAGGGTGCTCCAAAACCGCTTGTTTTCGCAGCCTCGCCATTTCGTGGAATGAACCAACAAGGCTGATTGACAGTCAGATGGGCTCATGCTACCTTGTAGATAATCCAGGGAAAAGGAGCGAGATGACAGTGCAATATGGATATGCCGGAAAGATCCTGAAGGTGGACTTATCCTCAGGCGAAATAGGACACATGCGAACAATGGAATACACCGACAGGTTTCTGGGCGGAAGGGGCATTGCCGCCAAGATCTACTGGGATGAGGTTTCACCGCAGACAGGCGCCCTGGATCCTGAAAGCCGGCTAATGTTCATGACCGGGCCGCTCGCAGGGTTTCCCGGGTTGTCGGGCTCCAGGTGGACAGTTTGCGGAAAATCACCGGTCACCAACCCGGAGCAATTCTGCACATGCAATCTTGGGGGGAGCTGGGGCGCCCAACTCAAGCTTGCCGGATATGACGGGATCGTGGTCCAGGGCAGATCGGACAAACCGGTCTATCTCTTAGTGCAGGATGACACTATTGAGCTGAGGGATGCCTCGGCCCTCTGGGGCAGGGGGACCTTCGAGACGCGCGACAGTCTAAAGAAAGAACTCGGTAGCCCGGTGAGGGTTGTGGCCTGTGGCCCCGCCGGCGAGAATATGGTGCTCTTTGCCAGCCTTCTGGCCGATGAGGACGCTAGTGGCTCGGGCGGCTTCGGAGCTGTCATGGGCTCCAAGAATTTGAAGGCCATCGCGGTCAGAGGCGGCAACAAGCCAACCGCGGCCAACCCGGAGGACCTTCGACAGCTTGCGGATCACATTCGCGAGTCCATAAGTGGTGAGCCGTTACCACTTACAATGGTTCTCAGGGGGCTTCCACCCGGCCCGAACGTGAAGAAGCAGGTCTGCTATGGCTGCAGCGGCAACGGCTGCTGGCGAGAAACCTACGAAGCATCCGATGGCACCAAAGGGAAATTCATGTGCGGCTCTTCGATGTTCTATCAGGGGCTGGCCTACAAATACTACGGGGAGCCTAATGAGGTGCCGTTCCTTGCCACCAAGCTCTGCGACGATTACGGACTGGATGCTTTTGGTATCGCGTCATCGATTACCTGGCTCCGGAGATGCAGGAGGAACGGTATTCTGACAGATGAAGGTACCGGCATCCCTATATCCGAAAAGGGGAGTCTTGAGTTTATTCAAACCCTGGTGAAGAAGATATCACTGAGGGAAGGCTTTGGAGATACCCTTGCCCTGGAAATAGCCCGCGCTGCCAACGTAGTGGGCGGGGGGTCAAAGGAGCTGATTGAAGGAATGATTACTGAATACACTATCAAAGCTGAAGAGCCCCCGGGCGGCGACCCCAGGCTCTTCTCGCCAATAGCGCTTTTTCATGCCATGGAACCGAGAGTGGCCAGATACCAGTATGCGGAGACAATCAAGCCTCTAAGCGGATGGCTGGCCTGGGTCCACAAGGATGAAGATGCATATGTTACCAGCGACGTATGGCGTGCCGTAGCCAGGGAGTTTCTTGGAGGCGAGATCGCTGCGGATTTCTCCACCTATGACGGCAAAGCCCTGGCTGCCAAGATGGTCCAGGATCGCGAGTCCGCAATCGCAAGCCTGATTCTCTGCATATACGTCTGGCCGATTATGATGGTCAAGAACTCCGTGGATCACGTGGGCGACCCGGCACTTGAAAGCAAGCTCCTATCAGCAGTAACCGGGAAAGAGGTGGACGAGGAGGGGCTCCGCAGGATTGGAGAGGTAATCTTCAATCTGGAGAGAGCCATACGGGTCAGGGAAGGTAACAGGGGAAGGGAGAGCGATGTGCTTCCGGAGCCTTACTTCAATACCCCCCTGGAAACAAACGTCCAGGACCCTGAATGCCTGGTGCCGGGAAAGAACGGGGAGGTAATTTCACGGAAGGGTGAGGTTGTTGACAGGAACGAATTCGAGCGGATGCAGGACGAATATTACCGGCTAAGAGGGTGGGACGCTGCCGCCGGCCTGCAGACGAGGACAAAGCTCGAGGAACTGGGGCTCGCCGAAGTGGCAGATGACCTGGATCAACGGAAACTCATCGCTGTCCCCTGAGATGCAGGCCTGTGCTCATTAGCCCCAGCGAGGCCGGTAGATAATCGTATAAGTTCGCATTACGTTGCGGATAATCCAGGGAAGATGAAAAGGAGCGAGATGACGGAACAGCACGGATATGCCGGAAAGATCCTGACGGTTGATCTAAGCTCGGGGAGCATGACTGATCTGCCCACGGCAGACTACGCCGACAGGTTTCTGGGCGGAAGGGGCATCGCCGCCAAGATCTACTGGGATGAGGTTTCACCGGATGTCGGAGCGTTCGCACCTGAGAACCGGCTCCTGTTCATGACCGGGCCGCTTGCAGGCTTCTCCGGGATTGCCGGCTCCAGGTGGACCGTTTGCGGAAAATCACCGGCGACCAACCCCGAGCACTTCTCCTATACCAATATGGGTGGAAGTTGGGGGGCCCAACTTAAATTCGCAGGCTATGACGGCATTGTGATTAAGGGGGAATCAGACAGACCAATCTATCTTTCCATCCAGGATGGTGTTGCCGAGATCAGAGATGCGTCCGCCCTCTGGGGCCAGAGCACAGTTGAGGCGCGAGAGACGCTGAAAACAGAGCTCGGAAGCTCCGTAAGGGTGGTGGCCTGCGGACCTGCAGGTGAAAATATGGTAACCTTTGCCGGCCTTATCGCTGATAACGATGCCAGCGGTTCTAATGGCTTTGGGGCGGTTATGGGTGCCAAGAAGCTGAAGGCCATCGCTGTGAGGGGTTCACAGAAAATGACTGCAGCCAACCCGGAGAAACTTGAGGAACTGAGGAGATATGTCCGTGAACTGAAGACCGGCTTCTCAACGCTGCACGACGAAAGGCCGACGACAGATACTGAGATGAAGCTGGACCCATGCTACGGCTGCATCGGGGGAAGCGGCTGCATCAGGGCCACACGGGCCACAAAAGATGGAAAGCGGCACAAGTTCTTCTGCGGCTCTGCGGTCTACTATCACGAGTGGGCGGTGAGACACTACGGCGAAGTGAACGAGGTCCCATTCCTGGCGACAGTCCTCTGCGATGGCTATGGCCTTGATGTGTACCCGGTTCACACTATGATTGCGTGGCTGTCCAGGTGCTACAAAGCCGGCATCCTGGATGACGAGAGTATCGGGATACCTATATCCAAGCTGGGGAGCCTCGAATTCATAGAGACATTGCTAAGAAAGATCGCATTCAGAGAGGGTTTCGGCGAAATCCTGGCACAGGGCCTCGTCAAGGCAGCGGATTCTGTGGGAAAGGGATCGCAGGAACTGATCACTGACTATGTTTCAAAAGCCGGACGAATCTTGGCATATGGGCCGAGAATGTACATTGTATCAGGTTTGCTGTACGCTATGGAACCGACGCTGCCCATGCACCAGCTTCATGAGGTGGGCATTGCCCTGTTCGACTGGCTGAACTGGGCTAACAAGGTTGAGGGCTCCTACCTCTCCAGCGAGGCATTCCGTAAAATTGCCAGAAGGTTCTGGGGAGGCGAGCTTGCCGCGGATTTCTCTACCTATGACGGCAAAGCCCTGGCCACAACAAAGATCCAAGACCGAGCCTATGTGAAAGAGAGTCTGATTCTTTGCGATGTACTGTGGCCGATTACACAAGTCAGACATTCGGAGGACCACGTTGGAGACCCCGGTGTTGAAAGCAAGCTTCTTTCCGCGGTTACCGGAAGAGAGGTAGACGAGCAGGGTCTTTACCGGATCGGTGAACGGGTTTTCAATCTGCAGAGGGCCATACTGGTCAGGGAAGGTCATCGGGGAAGGGAAGATGACGTGCTCCCCGATCCTTTCTACACAAAACCGCTCAAGTTCGGCACCCTGAACCCCGAATGCCTAGCACCGGGGAAGAATGGTGAGGTAATATCACGAAAGGGAGCGGTAGTCGAGCGGGAGAGATTCGAGGGGATGAAGGACGAGTATTATCCTCTTAGGGGATGGGATGTCGCCACCGGTCTGCAAACGAGGACAAAGCTCGAGGAACTGGAGCTCGCCGAAGTGGCAGATGACCTAGAGAAACGGAAACTCCTGGCTGTCCCCTGATCGGAGGTTTAAACCCTCTCTCCCCGACTTTTCTATTTATTTGCTTGCATTCTTTATATTCTTGAGTTATCTTCAGTGCTCTAAAAGGACTCGTGTTTGGAGCGCCGCATGTGGTCCAGCGCGAGGAAGGCACCAAGTTAGGGTATCGAAACGGGGTTTTCTCCTTTTTCCCATGTTCGGGAGGCTCCCACATCAATCCCCAGGCAAAGAATCGTGGGGTCGAATCCAGCCTTACGACGCACTCAGCTTATCGGCACTCGCCCTTCTTCTCCAACGTGACCGCCTCAAAGGGCACTGCTGCCTCGTTGTTCTGCTTCGTTCAGCAAGACTGGCGGTTGTCTACTTCTTGACCTCGGCCTTGATGAGTTCAATGAAGCCGTTGATGTTAGAACCGGCGCCGTAGATCTCTCTTACACCCTGTGTCTTGAGCATGTCATGGTCCTCATCGGGAATTACCCCGCCAAGTACCACCATTACATGGTCCATGTTGTTTTCTTTCAAGCCTTTCATTACCTTGGGTAAGTGAGCCTCATATGCACTGGTGAAAAAGCTCATGCCAATAACGTCCACATCCTCCTGGACAGCCATTTTCACCACTTCGTCCGGCTGACTGTAACTCGCGTACACCACCTCAAAGCCCGCATTCTTGCAGCGGGATGCAATCAACCTCAAGCCCCGGTCGTGAATATCAATCCAATGCTTGACCAACAGAACTCTTGGTATTCCATTCTTGGACAATTCTCTATACCCCCCCTCGCGGTATTTGTTGAGCTGGTTGCTCCTAGAACTTCAACATTACGTTGTATTCCGGCCCCCATTTCATGACTTTCCTCAGTGCCTTTGATATCTCTCCAGCAGTAGCTTCAGCCTTGGCTGCTTCAATACACGCCGGCATCACGTGCCCCCACTCACCTTTCTTCAACCGCTCACAAGCTACCACCACTCCATTGAGGGCCGCATCCGTCTTCGCCTGGTCCCTTCGCGCCTTGTAGTCTTTGAGCCGCTCGGTTGAGAGCCTGGCTACCTCGGGGTCAGGCCTGAAGGCCTTTACCTTCAAGTCTTCCTCCGTTGCGTATTTGTTCCACCCGACGACTATTCTCTCGCCAGTGTCGATTTCCTCCCTCCATTGGTCGCAGCCCTTGCGCAGGACTCGCGCGAGCATGCCCTCCTTATGGGCTTTGACGAACCCGCCTGCGTCCTCTATCTCCTTCAGTACCTTCTTCCCCTCTTCCTCCATCCTATGTGTCAGCCATTCCACATAGTATGACCCTGCCAATGGATCGCTGACCCTCGTTACCCCGGTCTCATGGAGCAGGATCTGCTGGGTACGCAGGGTGATGACGGCTGACTCCTCGGTGGGAATGCCAATTGGCTCGTCATATGCAGGGATCTGCATCGCAGTCGTGCCCGACAGAGCTGCTCCCATAGCGTGATAGGCGCTGCGGATTATGTTGTTCAACGGCTGTTGCTTGATCAGTTCAAAACAAGAGGTATTGGTGTGAGTCCTCAGGTGCATGGCAGCTGGCCTCGTGCAGCCATACCGCTCATGAGCAATACTGGCCCACAGCTTCCTCCATGCCCTGAACATGCAGATATACTCGAAGAAATCGTTACCTTGAGCTATCTGAAAACCTATGCCTGTCATGAACTTATCGGGATCCAGCCCAGCGGCCTTACAGGAGTCAGCAACGGCGATAGCGGTAGCCAGGCAAAATGACATCTGGTGGATAGCATCAGCGCCTGTCTCCGAAATGGCATGTCCCTGGATATTGGTGTGGTTCCACCGTGGGATCTCGTTGACGCAGAAATAGATATTGTCGGTAGCCAGCTTTAAAGCGTCTTCGGTTTCCCACATGAAGTTGGGGGCATACCAAGCCGTGAATACCCAGTTCATTGTATTGCCGCGGAGATCGGCTCGAGGAACACCCTGGCTCTCGGCGTATGCAATATAAATCGCAAACATGGGAAGCGTATCGCCGTTTATGAGCACGATATTGTTCTTCGCCAGGTCCATACCATCGAGCATGCGGCCAATATCTTCGACTGTATTGCAGGAAACACCGTCTTTCCCAATATAACCCTCAGCATCAGGTTCATCAGGGTCGATACCGAAATATCCGGGGTAATCCCATACCAGGTTGTAGGATCTACCTCCGAAATAGCCTTCCATCCCGGCTTTGGTCAGCGCATCCATTCGTTCCCTGGTGTCTTCAGGTAATCCATAACCATGCACTGGCTGGTTTATCCAGGGCTGGAACTGGTAATGGAGCGGGTAGTTGCTTCTCATGTAGGGATAAGCACCCGGCATCCCCATGTCTTTCTCATAGTCTATGTCCTGGATATCGGACGGCGTGTACACCGGTTTTATCGGTATGCCGGAGTTTGTCTTGGATGAAAAGTCTCTCTCGTATTTGGCTACAGCCTGGTCCCACTGCTCCTGTAGTTTGCGGGCTTCTTCTAGAGTTTTCTCATCAAACATTCCTGCCTCCTTTGTCCTGATAACTATCTTCCTTTGAACTCTGGCTTTCTCTTCTCCTTAAATGCCTTCATACTCTCAGCAACATCCTCGCTGGAGAAGATAGCCGGCATCATGAGAACTGTCCAATCCCAGTCCTCGCGGCACTTACGGTTGAGCACCATTTTTATCATCTTTTGTGCCAGCGGGGCACCTTTTTTCATTCCTTCAGCGATCTTCATGACCTCTTCCATCAACTGGTCATGCGGAACCACCTTGTTTACGAGGCCAACGCTCTTTGCTTCCTCCGCAGTGAAGGTAGTCCCTGTAAGAGCCATATACGCGATAGTTCGCTTACCCATATGTTCAGCGCCGCGGAGCAACGTCTCAATCGGGATCTGGCCCCAGTTGACTTCCTTTGTGCCAAATTTTGCCTTATCCGAGGCGATGACCACATCACAAGCGAGGGTAATGCCTGTGCCAAATCCATAAGCGTACCCATTTACGGCAGCGATAACGGGTTTCGGAAGGTACTCAAAGTGCAGGAAAGGTCGCGCTACATTCTCTATGAATTCGATTCCCTTGATTATCTTGTCAAACTCAAACTTCCCTACATCAGCCCCCGCGCTGAAGGCCTCGCCTTTCCCCGTCAGAATCACCACCCTTATATCGTCGTCTTTCTCGATATCTGTCAGAGCTGCATCAAGATCACTGAAGACAGCGGGGCTGGCGGCGTTCATTTTGTCTGGCCGGTTAAAGGTAATAGTCGCTATCTGATCTTTCTTATCGAGCAAGATGGTCTCGAATTCCATATAGTTCCTCCCTTTCTTGTTGGTTTAATATCGAACCATGCAAGGTTTCTGATCGACCATGCGGCAATACCCGGATCACCGGAATCCCTATGCGTAGCCGATAGCCTCGAGTTCCTTCTGCAGGATCTCGTTCAGGTATCCCAGCCTCTCCTTGCCCGGCTTAAAGTCAAATGCCATCGTACCGTAGGGATCGACTTCCTCCCTTAATAGCCGAACCTGTTCCTTAGTAGGCTTCTCTGTCTCCGGGATATCCTTGGGCACTTCCAGTTCAAAACCGGTGTTTTCAACTACCTGCTCAGCGCTCACGCCCGAGTGCAGGGAGTCTATCTTGAATGGTTTGTCTTTCTCTTCCTTACTAATAACAGCAAGGTTCGTGATGTACCTTATCGGACCGGGTCTGTAGCCTGCCTTGATCCGCTCCTCTGCTCCAATGACATACCTAGTACCAGTGATAACATCAACCTTGGGGACGAAGGTCATCTTGGAGTGATTCGGGAAGTATCCAATCATCTTACGGTGCATCTTGATTACTTCCGGGGCTCCAGCTCCCCCGGGCCCTCGCAGCTTCGGGCTGTCATACTCTCCGACCGCTGACAGGTTGATGTTTCCATACCCATCCGCCTGAATGCTTGATATAGCCTCGACGTCCCCCCTGCCTTTTAGATGTACCGAGTTGAGGTCCTCAAGCATGGTCCAGATGCAAGCTGCTCCTCTTGTTGCCGATGATTCCGCCCTGATGAACGACAACTGGAATGGTTTGAAATCAACCGCAGCATAGGCTAACAATGTGCTGTTGGGAGCATGGGTGATCTTCGCTAATATATAGCTCGCGTAGGCCAAAGGAGTGAAAGACCCCAGAACTACAACATCACCATCATCAATCTCCCTGGCCAGAGCGACGCACATCAACTCGCCAACGGAATAATCTTTTGCATACTGTGTCATAGGAACTTTACCTCCCGTGCTAGTCTCCTGAGTATCGCAGCCTGCTTCATGCCCCCTATAGCTTCCAGATACTCAAATTCCGGTTTCATAACATACTCATCAATATATTGTTGGAAGGTCTCGGGACTCATTGCTGCTTGCATGTATTTCATAATATGCCACGGGTCAAAAACATAGTCAGGCGCACAAGAACAAGGGTGAGCTCCAAGCGGAGCCTCTATAACCATATCCACCTGGAAACCAGGGATCTTGGTTTTCGCGGGATTCCTCCGTATCTCCTCGGGGCTTACTATTTCCTCAACAGATACAATTCTCTTCTTGGCCGCTCTCATCATCTCCACGTCCGTACCCGAAGTCCCATCGATCTGCACGTTACCCGTATTGTCAGCACGAGTGGCATGGATAATGGCTACATCAGGCACTATAGCTGCAGCAGCTATCAAATCCTCCCCGGTGAAGGGACACTTAATTTCCTTGTAGAATTCCGGCCTGTACTTTACTAAATCGGAGCCAAAGGGACCCCGGTAGGGGAGAAACGGGACATTCCTCCCACCAGCTTCCAGACCAATGATGACAGCGAGGCCGGTAATCTCATCATAGGGCAGACCCTCTTTCTCAATCGCTCTGCGGAAGTTGGGTGCCAGTCCGAAAGCCTCCATGCTTACAAACGAGAACATCAGCCTGCTCAGACAGCCAGCACCTATGAGCAGGTCAATGTCTATACTTCCTACAACGGTTATAGCTGTCAGGTTTTTTATCTTCTGCCGAATGATCTCTCGGATAACGGCCATCGGGTGGCTACCTAACCAAGAGCCCCCAATCGCTACCGTGTCCCCATCTTTAATGATCTTGCTTATATCGCTCAGCTTGGCAACTTTGCTTTCAGTGGGCATACACTGCTCCTTTCCTTAGAATTTCAGTGTCGTTTAGGGAAGCTTTTGGACTGTCTGCTGAGGAATACTGATGAATCACGGTGGAGAATCTGAGTGATTTCAGATTGATCATGACTACAGTTCTGGCCATTTATCTACTGTTAGGGAAGACGCCAGTGCGTAAGCATTATAGCGAGGGGACTAACCACTGTCAACAAATCGTATTCACTCATGTTGTAACTCAATGATAATGTCCTCTAGTGGACTCAATAGAAATGTCCTCTCAGTGAAAAAGTGGTAAAAGAAGAGGCAGCTCGTAAAGGGAGGTGCCTTATTGGAAGGAGAGCCTTTAGT
>Ga0114946_10001607_pt1 | contig 15579 bp, 11 predicted proteins | sample WalLakDeSediment_FD_88676 | JGI IMG/M metagenome (GOLD analysis project Ga0114946, IMG submission 88676) | Lake sediment microbial communities from Walker lake, Nevada to study Microbial Dark Matter (Phase II) - Walker Lake 11/02/13 Deep Sediment | ecosystem: Environmental > Aquatic >... | reverse complement strand
CAATCGTGTTTACTCAGCCAAGCACGTTCCCGGCTGGGGCCGCCAGCTCGACCAGCCTCCGGCGCGCTTCGTCGAGGAGCCGGTGCCCGACGGCCCGGCCAAAGGCAAGTTCATCACTCAGGCCCAGCTGGACGAGTTGCTGGACACCTACTATCGCCTACGCGGTTGGACCTCGGATGGACTGCCCACCAGAGAAAAGTTGCTGGAACTCGATTTGCCTGATGCGGCCAAGGACATGTGGGGCTAAGGTGGCCGGATACCGCGTCCAAGTAGAGGTGGCCGGCCATGCCAAGGAGTACTTTCCTGGTGGTCAGGACCGGTTTGACGTAGAGCTCGACGAGCCGGCAACCGTCAGTGAGATTCTGGCGCATCTGGGAGTGCCGTCAGAATTGGTCATGGCGGTCTTCTCCGCTGGTGAACGACGCGACAAGGACTATGTAGCCCCGACCGGAGCGACGATCACGCTTCTGACGCCCCCGTCGGGAGGCTAGCTGACTGACAAGACTCACGGGCCGGTGCGGGGGCCCAAGCCGACAGGGCCCCCGCACTGCTACAGGAGGAACGCTCTGAACCGGAGGTGGGCTCATGGGCTCGCAGGAAGAGGAACGCCTGCGCATCTTGAACCTGGTGGCCCGAGGGGCCATGACACCGGTCGAAGCGGCCAGCTTGCTGGCTGCCGTTCAGGACCCGGTCCAGGCGCCAATCGCTCCGCCGGAACAAGCCTCGCAGGGCGCTGGAGAGGTTGATACCGGTCGACGACCGGTATCGATTAGACTGCAGATCGGCTCGGTTGCGACCGGACGAGAGAGTGTCAACATCACGCTGCCGATTGCCTTGGCCGAGGCGACGCTGCGCTTCGTGCCGCGTCACACCCTGGAAGAAGCCGGCGTCAACGTGCCGAATCTAATCAGCGCTTTGCGTTCGGGGCAAACCGGTCTCATCTTTGAGGGGCGCCACGATCGCGACAGGCAGTATATCCGGGTCACGGTGGAGTGAGCCGGCACCAGAGGCGGACCATCCGAACATGGCAGAAGGAACAACCCTGCTCGAGGCGAACTAGGTCGGGATGTGCTTGTGGCGCGAATGGACTGGGTTGGCGAACGTCCCTTTGACCGCTGACCCTTTGACCGTGGTGCCTCGGGCGGATGGGGGGCAAGGGCATGAGCTTGTGGCCGCTTCTGGCGGCACCGATCAACACTGGGGACACCTGGATGGAGGAGATCGTGGCCGGGCTCGAGGTGACCTTGATCGGCATGCTGGTGGTCTTCTCGGTTCTGATCTTGCTGTTCGTCTTACTGACGCTGCTCGGCCGGTTTCTCGGCGAAACCGCGCTGGCGCCATCAGGGCTACCCTTGGTCGGCGAGTCCGACCTGCAACCAGAGGCTCAAGCGCCGGCTACTCAAGCGAGCAGCGACGACGCCTTGTCTGCCGGGCCCGCAGTGCCCCATCCAGGTGAGCTGATGGCGGCGGTCGCGGCGGCCATTGCTTTGGCCGCGGAGCCCGAGGAGGCCCCGGGACGGCGTGCTAGGCGAGAAGCCACGACAACCCCGAGAAGCAACTGGGCCATGGCGGGCCGCATTGATCAGGTCGTAGCGCGCGCTACCTGGCGAGAGGGTAGGGGGAGCTGACAACCGATGGCTGAGCAACTCGACAAGATCATCTCCGGCTCCGCATTCGCCGCGCTGACCCTGCCGCACGTCGTGATGCTGGCGGTGGGCTGCTTCTTGATGTACCTTGCCATTGCCAAGAAGTTCGAGCCTCTCCTGCTCCTGCCGATCGGCTTTGGTGTCATCTTGGCCAACATTCCCGTGGCCGAGCTGATGGCGGAGGGCGGCCTGCTCTACTATCTCTACTACGGGGTCAAGCTAGGCATTTATCCCCCGTTGATCTTCCTCGGCGTGGGCGTCATGACCGACTTCGGTCCTCTCATCGCCAATCCCAAGACGTTCTTGTTGGGCGCAGCTGCTCAGCTGGGCATCTTCACAACCTTCATGGGTGCTTTGCTGCTGGGCTTCACCGGACCCCAGGCGGCAAGCATCGGCATCATCGGCGGCGCCGATGGCCCGACGGCGATCTTCCTCACAGCCAGGCTGGCACCCGAGCTTCTCGGTCCCATTGCCGTGGCCGCCTACTCGTATATGGCGATGGTGCCGATCATCCAGCCACCGATCATGATGGCCTTGACCACCAAAGCCGAGCGGGAAGTGATCATGGAACAACTCCGGCCGGTGAGCAAGCGCGAGAAGGTAGTCTTTCCGATTATGGCCACAATCGCCTGTGGCCTGATCATTCCCCAGGCGCTTTCGCTGGTCGGCATGCTAATGCTGGGCAACCTGCTGCGTGAGTCCGGCGTGGTGGACCGTCTGGCCAAGACGGCCCAGGACGCGTTGATGAACATCATCGTGATCTTCCTAGCAGTCACCGTCGGCGCCACAACCAGTGCCGAGGCGTTCTTAGTTCCCAGGACTCTGGGCATCATCGTCCTGGGCTTGGTGGCCTTCAGCTTTGGCACAGCCGCCGGCGTTCTGCTCGGCAAGCTGATGTACAAGCTCAGCGGCGGCAAAGTCAACCCACTGATCGGCTCGGCCGGAGTGTCCGCGGTGCCGATGGCCGCCCGCGTGTCGCAATCGGTCGGCCAGAAGGTCAACCCGCGCAACTTCCTGCTCATGCACGCCATGGGGCCCAATGTAGCGGGGGTCATCGGCTCGGCCGTCGCCGCAGGCGTGTTGCTTGCGCTGTTTTCTTAGGGTGCTCTCACAAGGGACTGGCGTGTCGATAGCGAAGCGGTAGTACTTGGCGCCACCGGTCAGATGGCGCAGGGGGGGCAGGCATGGTCAAGGCAGTGCTAAGCCTTTATGGTGGCCTTGGCCTCTTCATCTTCGGCATGCAGCTGCTCAGTGAGGCGATGCAGCGGGCAGCCGGTGACAAGCTGCGTTTGATGCTGGAGCGGTTGACGGGTACTCTGCCCAAGGGAATCTTGATGGGCGCCGCGGTCACGGCACTGGTGCAGAGCTCCAGTGCAACCACTGTCATCACCGTTGGTCTGGTCAATGCCGGTCTGCTCAACCTGATGCAGGCCGTCGGCGTCATCTTCGGAGCCAACATCGGTACGACCATCACGGCCCAGCTGGTGGCCTTCAAGCTAACCGACCTTGCTCTCCCGGCCATCGGCATCGGCCTGACTCTGCAAATGTTCGCGCGCAAGAGCCAGGTTAAAAGGTACGGGGAGATTCTGATCGGCCTCGGACTGATCTTCCTCGGCATGAAGGTCATGGCCGAGTATCTGAGCCCGATGATCCAGGAACCTTGGGCACAGGGCCTAATCACAACCTTCTCCACCAAACCGCTTGTCGGGGTGCTCGTGGGCGCTGCCCTGACCGCCTTGGTCCAGAGCTCCAGCGCCACCACAGGTCTGGTCATTGCCCTAGCTACCGACGGCTCACTGGACTTGGTCGCTGCTGTTCCGCTCGTCTTGGGGGCCAACATCGGCACGTGCATAACGGCGCTGTTGGCGTCGGTCGGCAGCTCCCTGATGGCCAGGCGAGCGGCGGTGGTCCACCTGCTGTTCAACACAGTCGGTGTGCTCTTCATCCTGCCGTTCCTCGCCCTGTTCGACAGCTTCGTGATGCACCTGGGCAACGACGTGCCACGCCAGATAGCCAATGCCCACACGGTGTTCAACTTAAGCGTGGGGATCATCTTGATACCGCTCGCCAGATGGCTCGCCCACCTGGCAACTCTACTGGTGCCAGGCAAGGTGGACGTCTTCACCCCCGGCCCCCGGTTCATCGACTCCCGGTTTCTCAGCACCCCGACCCTTGCCATCAGCCAGGCCCGCAAGGAAGCTTACCGCATGGGCCGCTACGTACTCGATAGCCTGAGGATGGTGTTTGAGGGCGTGATGCGCAGCGATGCGCAAGTCAACGACGACATGATCTCCAATGAACAGGTCATCAACGGCTTGGAGAGGGCAATCACGGACTACCTTGCAGCCCTATCGGTGCGTGAGCTGTCGGCAAGCGATTCGCGCCGGGTCGCCAACCTACTCCTGGCAGTCAAGGATCTAGAGAGGGTGGGGGACCACGCCGAGAGCCTTTCACGTCTGGCCGCCGAGCGAGCTGAGGACGAGGTCGCATTCTCGGAGCGTGCGGATGCCGAGCTGCGGGCGATGTTCGACGTCGTCGAACAAGCTATGGAAGGCGCCCTGCATGTTATGGAAACTGGACGCGAGGATCCGGGCCTTCTGGTGCATGGGCTGGAGAATGAACTCGATGTGATGGAACAGTACCTGAGGGAAAGCCACATCAAGAGGCTGGGGGATCGAACCTGCACCCCTGCGGCCGGCATCATCTTCCTCGACATCGCCAGCCACTTTGAACGGATAGGTGATCATGCAGCCAACATCGGTCGGCTGATGAGCGACGACGAACAGAACTAGCCGGCCCAAGCTGCTTAAGGCGCTAAGACGCTCCCAGGACACACTTCCCCGGGAGCGTGCCGGATTCGGTTGAGCCGGCCCCTACTTGCCTGTAAACTTCTGGAATGCCGCCTCATTGAACCCGAAATGGGCTGTGGTGCCATCGTCGAGCGCCGGTCGGATCATCAGGCGCGGGTTGGCCTGAATCAACTCGATGGCGTGGGCGTCATCCTTGACCGTGGTGCGCAGTGCCCGGAACGAAGGACTGCGGGTGTTGACTATCTCGGTGAGCTCTTTGCCAGCACGGGTGGCAAGCCCGGCGAGCTCTTCAGACGACAGCGGTTGCTTCAGAATGTCGCGATAGTCGTATTCGACGCCGTGAGTATCAAGCCAAGACTTGGCTTTGCGACAGGTCGTTCACGTCGGAAAACAGTGGAATGCAATCTTGCTCATCTCAGGTCGCACCTCCGCGCATGATTTTGGGCGTGGCCTGACCATTCACTTCGCCGCTTGGGTGGCCGCGCACCTCTCGGATAGCATTCGATGTCATCCAGCGCCTCAACGGCGGAATCATTAACGCCTTTAGCTGGCCCGATGCTTCACAATGCCCCACAAGGCGTTTTCCGAGCGAATACGATGATAACCCTGCGCTACCAGGTCAGAAAAAGACGGAGAATGCGGAGAATAGGATCAGTGCCTGGCGAGGCAAGCAGAATAGGGGACTTCACCTGATATCTCGCACCCGCTCCCCACATTTGCCAAGAAGTCTGTCCGCCTGCCGTCGACACACGGACCCAACGCCAGTTGCCCAAGACGAAGAACGCGATGAACGACACAAGCATAGCTTCTGACCGCTGCCGCAACTAAGCGCCCCCCGAACACGGCAGAGGCCCCTCCGGGATCCGCCCGCAGCCCTCCCCGTCATTGCATTTACATAATGTCAATTATGGGACGTCAGAAAGCGGCAGGGGGCGCGGACCGCAAGCCCCCCCCAGCTGATCAGTCCGCAATCAGCCGCATCGGGCTACCGCGCCTAGCCCGAAGCAGCTCCGTCCTTGACACTGTCGTTACTGTTGCTCTGCAGTGTTTCTTCGAGTTGTCCCTCGCTCGGCCTTCCGTGCCGCTCGGGCTGCCTCGGGCCCGCAGGATGCTTCGGCCGCGTCGGCTGCGGCCGCGATTCTTTCCTAGCTTGGGTCGCAGCCGGACTCTATCCGGCGGCCGCCCTGTGCCCGGCTCTGACGGTGGCAACACAGGCCTCAACCGGTGCAGCGCACCGAAAGTCGCTTGTCGGGGATTCTGGTGCGTCGCTTTTCCTGGGCCCGTCCGCGAGCACCTATCTCGAGCGCTCTGGCGTCCGCTCCGACCAGGCCGGCGGCAGCAAAATCTCTTGCCCAACCCTGACGACTGCTGAATCGAGCGAGTTGAAGATACGCAGCTGGTAGACGCGGAGGCGTGGGTCGGTCGACGTTGGCCCAAAGCGCACGGCGATCGCCCACAGAGAGTCGCCGGCCGAAACGATCACACTGGCTGGCCCCGTAGCCTCTAAGCCTATGGCGGTCGGTCGGCAGCCCTCTGCGCCTCTGACGGCGCCTCCCAGCTGCAGGAAGACGACCAGTGCCATTGCTGCGATGACCGTCACAAAGATGCCGAACCTTCTCGGTGAGCCTATCCGGATACGCATGCCGACCACCCTTTCGGCCAAAGCCTATCACCAAACATGTGTTCGGTCAAGATGATTTGCGAACAGATGTTTGCACTGCTCGCAGGCATGGTGCTATAATGGCTTCAACACCCTATAGGAGTGATTGCGGTGGCCGCCAAGCTAACCCCGCGTCAGCGGGAGATTCTCGAGTACATCAAGCGAGAGATCCGCGAGCGTGGGTATCCGCCTTCCGTGCGGGAGATTGGCGAGGCCATCGGCTTGAGCTCTAGTTCCACCGTACACGGCCATCTGGCAAGGCTCGAAGACAAGGGTTACCTGCGTCGGGACCCCGACAAGCCCCGGGCCATCGAGATCACCGGTGAGCGGCAGATCCGTCAACAGCAGTTGGTCACCGTGCCCTTGGTCGGGCGAGTCACCGCTGGCGACCCTGTGCTGGCCGTGGAGAACATCGAGGAGACGTATGCCCTACCCTACGACCTTGTCCGCAGCGATTCGCTGTTCATGCTGCGAGTTGAGGGGCAGAGCATGATCGGCGCCGGGATCTTTGACGGAGACCTGGTGCTCGTCAGACAGCAGGACACGGCCAACAACGGGGACATTGTCGTCGCCCTTCTTGACGACGAGGCCACCGTCAAACGCTACTACTATGAGGGCGACCACATTCGCTTGCAGCCCGAGAACGAAGCGATGCAGCCGATAACCAGCCGCGATGTTCACGTAATCGGCAAGGTGGTCGGCCTGTACCGTTCGATGTAGTGTTCTTGATGGACCTGCTCAAGAGAGCCTGGGTTGCTCTGACCATCGCAGCTCTCATCCTGATTCCCACCGCGACCACCGGTTCGGCTGCCCAGACCGCCTCCTTTCGCCCGGCCTTCCGGCTGGGCAACGAGGTGTTGTTCGACCGCTATCTCGGCCTCCTCGAGGGCAGACGCGTCGGCCTCATCACCAACCAGAGCGGGGTCAACAGCCTGGGACAGAGCACGATCGAGGTGTTCGCGGAGGACCCGCGTATTCAGCTGGTAGCCCTATACGGCCCCGAGCACGGCATTGACGGCCGGGCTCTGGCCGGCGTCTGGGTCGAGTCATACACCCACCCCACCCTGCACATTCCAGTCTACAGCCTGTATGGCGCAACGCGCATGCCCACAGCGGCCATGCTGCAAGGCGTCGATGTCCTGGTCTACGACGTGCAAGACATCGGAGCGCGCACCTATACTTACATCTCGACGCTCAACTACGCCATGAAGGCCGCCGCCCAGCACGGCAAGCCCATAGTGGTGCTTGACCGGCCCAATCCGCTTGGTGGCGAGACCGTCGAGGCGCCCGTCCTGGAGGACCGCTTCAAGACCTTTGTAGGAGTGGACAAACTGCCCATGGCCCACGGGATGACCGCCGGCGAGCTGGCCCGGTTCTTCAACCGTGAGATCGGAGCCGCTTTGACCGTCGTCCCCATGGAGGGTTACACCCGGGATATGATCTGGCATGACACTGGCTTGCCATGGGTACAAACGTCTCCGAACATCCCATGCATCGATTCTGTCTTTGGCTACATGGCCACCGGGCTCGGCGAGGGCACCGGCATCTACCAGTCGTTTCAGTTCAAGTGGATCGGCGGCCGCGGCATCGATGGGGTGCGTTTCGCGGAGTTGCTCAACAGCGCCGGACTGACGGGGGTGCTGTACGTCCCGGAGACGGTGGGCAGCGCCGGCGGCGTGCGGCTGGTCATAACCGACTACCGGACCTTCAACCCGGCCCGGTCAGGCCTCTACGCATTGGCCTTCGCCAAACAGCTCACGGATTTCAAAGTACCCAAGAGCGGCACCACTCAAGCCAGCATAGTCATGTTTGACAAAATCATGGGCACGGACCGCGTGGGAGTCTGGCTGGAGCAGCGCCTACCTCCTAGGGCAATGGAGCTGCTTTGGGCGGCTGAGCTGGCAGCCTTCAGACAGCAACGCCAGCCTTATCTGATATACGGTTACGCGCACCGGCCGGGTCAGGTCACCATCTACGTCAACCGGGTGCCAATCTTCTTTGACAGCGAGCCGTATATCAACCGCGACAATCGAACGATGGTGCCGGTACGGGCCATAGCTGAGTCCCTTGGTGCAGAGGTTTCCTGGGATCCATCAGCGCAGAAGGTGACCTTGGCGACTTATGACACCACCCTGACCCTCACCATCGGCAGTAACATTGTCCGGGTCAATGGTACTCCGCATTCCATGGACACCGTCGCCGTAATCCACAACAACCGCACCATGGTGCCACTGCGTTTCGTCAGCCAACATTTGGGCGCGGCTGTCGAATGGGATGCCGCCAGCCGAACTGTCACGGTGCTCCAGAGATGAGGCCACAAGACGTGTCCCGGAGTTGTTGACTCCCCTCCCCTCCCCGTGATAGTCTTCCAGACAATATACCTGAATAAGGTTGCGTTCTGCTCTTATGACGAGTGGCGGAGGGACTGGCCCGATGAAGCCCGGCAACCGGCGATGCTCATCCGTGTCGCAGTGGTGCTAAGTCCTGGCAGGCCAATAGGCACAAGCGGCCTGCAACATGAGAGGAGATCCCAGCAGACCTAGTCCCGCTGGCCTCTTCTCGACGAGAAGGGGCCTTTTTGCTCACCAAGGCCCGGCTCAGCCGACGCAGCCCAGGTCAACTAGACAAAGGGGTGCGTCACTATGTCAGACCCATGCACGCAGGGCTTTGCCACACGCGCCGTCCACGCCGGCCAATCTCCGGACCCCGCTACGGGAGCGCGCGCCGTGCCCATCCATCAGACCACAAGCTATGTCTTCGAGGACACCGAACAGGCGGCAAGGCTCTTCGCCCTGCAGGCTCCCGGGCACATCTACAGCCGCATCTCCAATCCGACCACCCAAGCCTTCGAAGAGTGCCTGGCCGACCTGGAGGGAGGTAGCGGCGCGCTGGCCACCGCCTCCGGGCACGCGGCCGAGTTCATCGCCATCTGCACCTTGGCTTCAGCCGGGGACGAAATCGTCAGCGCAACCACGCTCTACGGCGGCACGTACAACCTGTTTGCCCACACTCTGCCTCGCCTCGGCATCACCGTCCGCTTCGTCGACCCTGGCGACCCGGCCGGTTTCAACCGGGCGCTGAGCGACCGGACCAAAGCGGTATACGTTGAAACCATCGGGAACCCCCGTCTCGATGTCGCCGACCTTGCCGCTATCGGCGCCGTCGCCAGAACCGCCGGGGTGCCGTTGATCGTGGACAACACCTTCGCCACCCCCTACCTGTGTCGCCCTTTCGAACACGGCGCGGATGTGGTCGTCCATTCGGCCACCAAGTTCATCGGAGGTCACGGCACTTCCATCGGCGGCGCCATTGTCGACTCCGGCCGCTTTGACTGGGCCAACGGCAGATTCGCCGCCCTAACCGATCCCGACCCCAGCTACCATGGCCTATCTTGGACGGAGTCCTTCGGCCCCGGCGCATTCATCGCTCGCGCCCGGGCCGCCGTGCTCAGGGACATCGGCGCCTGCCTGAGCCCCTTCAACGCCTGGCTGTTCCTGCAGGGCCTGGCCACATTGCCCCTGCGCATGGCGCGACACAGCGAGAGCGCACTGCGGGTCGCCCGCTTTCTCGCCGTCCATCCGGCGGTATCCTGGGTCAGGTACCCTGCCCTGGCCGGCGACCCTGGCCACGCCTTGGCCCGCCGCTACTTGGCCCAAGGCGCGGGCGCAGTGGTGGCCTTCGGAGTTCGGGGCGGCCTGGAAGCGGGACGAGCGCTGATCGGGCGCCTGCGGCTGTTCTCGCATCTGGCCAACGTGGGTGATGCCCGGAGCCTGGTCATCCACCCGGCCAGCACGACTCACAGCCAGCTCGATCCAGCGCAGCTCGCGGCCTCAGGTGTCGGCCCCGACCTCATCCGGCTTTCCGTGGGACTTGAAGACCCGGAGGACCTGTGCGATGACCTCGCCCTTGCCCTCCGGCCCTGACCAAATGCGGCCGGCATCAACGGCCACGCCGTCCGACGCGAGGCAGTGGCGCCGCCTCACAGGACGCGCGCTGCGGCTGGAGCTGGGCGGAACCCTTCCCTGGGTGGACGTAGCCTACGAAACCTATGGGCGCCTGGACCCCGATGCCGGCAACGCTGTGCTGGTCTGCCATGCCCTGACCGGCGATTCGCACGCCGCGGCGCACGATGTCACCGCGTCGCCTCGGGGCTGGTGGGAGGGTCTAATCGGTCCCGGCCGGGCCCTAGATACGAGGCGCTACTTTGTCATCTGCCCCAATGTGCTTGGCGGCTGCCGCGGCACGACGGGGCCGCGCAGCCCGCACCCTGATGGCAGCGGGCGGTACGGAGCGCGGTTTCCGCTGATCACGATTGGGGACATGGTCAAAGTCCAACACCGGCTGCTCCGCCAGCTGGGTGTCCGGCGGCTGGCGCTGGTTGTGGGCGGTTCCATGGGGGGCATGCAGGCCTTGGAGTGGGCCGTGCGGTATCCGGAGGCAGTGCACAGAGCCGCGGTGTTCGCTGCACCCGCGCGGACGGGCGCGCTGGCGATCGCGCTCAGCGAGGTCCAGCGGCAGGCGATATTGCGCGACCCGGGCTGGCTGGACGGCAACTATGAGGAAGGCGAAGGTCCCACAGCCGGCCTCGGTTTGGCCCGGATGGTGGGGATGATCAGCTACCAGGGCGAATCGGCCCTGGAACGCCGATTCGGGAGGCGGTCGGAGGGCAATGCGGGGGGCGCGGCCGCGCTCCGCCGGACGTTCGCCGTGGAGAGCTACCTTCGCCACCAAGGACGCAAGCTCGTGGCGAGATTCGACGCCACCTCCTACCTGTACTTGTTGCGGGCGATCGATCTGTTCGACGTGTCGTCAGGTCGTGGCACGCTCGATGAGGCCTTGGCCCGCATCCGGGCGCGCCTCCTGGTGGTCGGCGTGTCAAGCGACACGCTGTATCCCCCAGAGCAGCAGCGCGACCTCGCCACGAGCCTCTTCTGCCTCGGCAAACGGGTCCGCTATGCGCAGCTCGAATCGCCATGGGGGCACGATGCTTTCTTACTGGAGACTGAGGCGGTAGGCAACCTGCTGGAGGCGGTGCTGTCCGATGCGGCCTGGTAGGGCAGACCGGCCGCCTGCCCTACCCTACTGAAGCCCTCTAGCTGTTTAGCGCACCGGATGACCGTCGCGGGCCGGCTACGAAGGACCACAACACGGCCGCGCCCACCAGCACTGCCGCGGTGATCGCGGTAACGCGCACCGTCGGCTCTCCGGCCTGCCCGGCGGCAATACCGGCCAATGCCCACACAAAGACCAGGCCGTAAGCCTGGCTGCGCTCTCTGATCACCACGTAGGCCGCAAGCAGCAGGCCGACGACTATCATGATCGCCGCCCAGATGGGCTCGCCAAGTCCCAGGCCGCTCCAGCCGGCGTCATAGAGCCCGACCGTGACGTTGGCGATCGTCGCCACCGAAATCCAACCCAGGTAGACGCCGAATGAAGTGCGCACCAGCCAATGCGATGGAAGCTGTCGAATGCGCAGGGTTATCATGATCAGCGATGCCAGCAGCAGGACCATCAGCACGATGGACAGGCCAATCTGGTCGTAATGCCACGCGAAGATCCAGAGGCCGTTGCAAAGGCAGCTCAGGAAGAACCATGGGCCGATCGCGACGACGTCGCGCCGGCGCTCCCCGGACGGTAGAGCCTGGAAGATGACGAACCCAAGCAAGAGGAGATAGATCACGCCCCAAATCGAGAACACATAGCCCGCAGGGGTGAACAGCACCGGGTAGCGGTCGGAGATCTCAGCGGTCGTCTGGTTGTTGAGCGGCAGAAACGAGGCCAGGCCGTTGGCGACGATCATGAAGACAAAGCCAAGCATGTTCGGGTACTTCCAGCGGTTCAGCACGTCTTTTGGCTCCCTAGGGGCACCAATTATTAACCTCTGTCAATGCCCCATGTGGTATCTTCACCCATCCCCACTCGCATGTCAAGTCATCCCCAAGCAAGGCCACACCTCGACGCGGTTGGTTTGTGGATCTGTACAAAGGGCGTACGCCGCGCCTCAACGACCCGGCTGGCCTGACTAGCCGCGTCCCCAGCGAGCGATGAGCACCTCGCGCAGCTTGTCGACGACCGCATCCAGCTGCTCCTGGGCGATGATCAACGGCGGCGAAAAGGTCAGGGTGTCCTCCAGCGGGCGCAGAATCACGCCCATCTTCTGCATCTCCCGGGCCAGATTCCAGCCCACCAGTTCCTTCTGGTCAAAGCGGCGTTTGGTGGTCTTGCAGTCCACCAGCTCAACTCGGGCCAGAAGCCCTCGCCCATCGACGTGACCGACTTTGGGCAGCTCCTCCAACTCCTTAAGCCTGTTGAGCAAATGGGCGCCAAGCTCGGCAGACCGGCCCGGCAGGTCCTCGCGTTCAGTGATGTCGAGGTTGGCCAAGGCCGCGGCGCAGGCCACCGGGTGACCCGCATAGGTATTGCCGTGGAGGAACAGGCGACCGGCGTTGAGGTCCTCACCGAGGCAAGCAGCGGGGATGTCACTGTTGACCAGAGTCGCCGCCAGCGGCTGATAGCCGGAGGTCAGTGCCTTCGCGAACACCATGATGTCGGGTTTAACGCCCCAGTGCCGCATGGCGAACATCTTGCCGGTACGCCCGAAACCGGTCATGACTTCGTCCGCGATCAGTAGCACGTCGTGCCGCCGGCAGATGTCCTCGATAGCCTGCCAATAGCCGTCCGGCGGGAACAAGAGGCCGCCGGCCCCCATGACCGGCTCCCCAATGAAAGCCGCCACCGTACTGGGGTTCTCGGCGATTATCGTTCTTTCGAGCTCTTGGGCGCAGTTGAGCTCGCAGGCCGGGTACGCCAGGCCATAGGGGCACCGGTAGCAGTACGGCGCTTCGATGTGGCGAAAGCCGGGGACCAGTGGTTCGTAGTAGTGTTTGTGGTCGGTGCCCGTGGCGCTCAACGCTCCCATGGTCACCCCGTGATAGGCGCGCCGGCGTGCGATCACCTTGTACTTGCCGGCGTATCCCTTGAGCCGCCAATACTGGCGGACCATCTTGAGCGCCGTCTCGACTCCCTCCGAACCGCCAGAGGCAAAGAAGGCCTTGCTCATGCCTTCGGGCGCGGTCATCTCCACCAACCGCTTGGCCAGATTCACCGCGACATTGTTGGACATGCAGTAAAAGGAGGGAAACCAGGCCAGTTCGCTTGCCTGGCGGGTGATCGCGTCGATGACCTCCTGCCGGCCATGGCCGACGTTCGACACCCAGAGGCCGCCATGGACATCGATGTACTCCTTGCCGGTTTCATCGACAACGTTAGCCCCTTTGCCAGCGACGATGATCAGGGGCTCCTCGCCCGACAGCGCCGCGACTTGGGTAAACGGCGGCCAGAAGTACCGCTTGTAATCTTGCTTGAGAGAGCCGCTCACTCGTCTTTACCCCCTCTTAGGAATTGATTGGAGGCTTCGCGCGGCCACCATCAGGCTCCTTTGTCCGAAACCCGAACGGCACCAACCCGATAGCAACGGCTTCAGCGCTCACCCAGAAGGCTGGCCACACGCAGAGCCATCTCCAGTGTCAGCGCGTCTTCGGCGCTCTGCGGGTCGAGGCCCGTCAGTTCCCTGACTCGCCTGAGACGATAACGCACGGTGTTGACGTGAACCGAGAGCTCCTCCGCTGCCGTCGAGACACTACGGTTGCGCCCGAAGTAGCAATCCAGGGTGCGCAGCATTTCGTCGCGGCGCCCTTGGGGCTGCGCATCCAACCCCTCCAGGGCTTCCCGGCTGAACCCCTGGGCTTCGTCGAGATCGGTGGCCCCAAGCAGCAGCCGATAGGTACCAAGATCCCCATAATATGCTACGATGTTGCGGCCCCAGAGCCGCCTGCCGTAGTCCAAGGCCAATCTCGCCTCGCGGTGCCCTACGGACCACTGCATCACATCAGGCTGGACACGCCCAAACCCGATTGAAACCGTCACGTCCCCCAGCCTCATCTGGATCTGCGTCTTGAGCGTCCGGGCGATCGCCTTAAGCTCCCGGGGGGCCGCTGCCTTGAGCCCGCGGCGCCAGCCGCCGACCGGAAACAGCAGGGCAACGCTGTCACTCTGCTCCGCCCAGATGACCCCGGGCGACAGGGTACGAGCTGATGAGGTCACCGCCTCAATGAACTCAGCATTGGCCCAGCGCACCCGATCCTCCTTATGCTCGTGCTGCAGGTAGCAGCGATCAGGACGGTCTAGATCGACGACCATAATCGCGTGCGGAACATCAAGGTTCCAGTCACCGAGACCCCGCGCTCTGCTCACTGCGACATCGCGGCTCTCAATGTTGCCACGGAGCAGGTCAAGAAGGAGCTCCACCCGATAGCCGCGTTCCTTCTCCAGCACGGCCTGTCGCTTGACCATCTCTAAGGTCACCACGATGCTCGCCTGTCCTAGGGCCATCATCGCCCCCCCGGCGTTGACCACCGCCTCGTCAAGTAACAGAAGAAAGTGGCCGTGCAGTTGCTCGCCGGCGGCAAGCGGCACGACGCCCAGACCCCAGGTGCGTCCGTCCAGCTCGACTTGAGTCCGACGGCCGTCGGTCGACGGCAGCTCAAGGTGGGCAGCCAGCTGCTCCCAAGGGATGTCGACCGGGTAGAGGCCCCCTACCCCATCCGCCTGACCGGTTGTCGCTTGCGCAGCCAGCTTGCCTGCGGCATCCAGCACTGCGCACGGCGAGCGGACCAGATCACGCAGGGCCGCGCATATCTCAGGCAGTCCGGCCCCGGCCAGCGCCAGAGCCGTGAAGCGCTCGCCGCTCGTCCGCGAAGCCTCCAGCCGGGCCTCTTGCCGGCTGATGATCTCGGTCAGCAACGGGGTGATGATATCGACCCAGTCAGAGTCATGCGGCATCTCGATAACCGGCAGGCCAAGCTCATTCGCTAGCTCCAGCATCCCGGGCGGCAGTTCGCTGACAAAGCGCCTGGCTTTGATGCCCAAGGCGGACACGCCGCGCTCCGCAAGATCCCGGATCAAGGCTGTTTGGGTCGCTGGCGTGTCGCGGGTCATATGGATGTTGGATAGCACAAGTTCGCCGCCTCTGATCCAGTCGCGGCTCTCAGGAGAGTCCATCACGGTCACCGACCGGATCACTCGATCAAGACCGGTGTGCCCCGCCAGGACGACGGCCTTGCTTAACTGGTGCAGTTGCAGTGCCTCAGCAACGGTGATCCCAGAGAGCGAATCCACTGCTCCCCCTCCTGTCCCTGCCCGAGCGATGTCCAGCCGACTGGTTCGTGGGCGCTGTTCCGTGCTTCACCGCCCACGCCCCATCTCCCTGTACATACCTACAAATTGCCTGCCGCCTCCCTGACGGCCAAGCACCCCCGGTTTGACCCGCCGGTCAGGGAGGTCCTATACTGATTCTGGCTCTGGCAATCGAGTGGACTTGGAGGGATGCAAGCCGTGCCGGCGATCGAGACCGTCAGCCTCCGCAAGTACTACGGCAAATCACGTGGTATTGAGAACGTTTCAT
>Ga0114946_10001606_pt1 | contig 15587 bp, 9 predicted proteins | sample WalLakDeSediment_FD_88676 | JGI IMG/M metagenome (GOLD analysis project Ga0114946, IMG submission 88676) | Lake sediment microbial communities from Walker lake, Nevada to study Microbial Dark Matter (Phase II) - Walker Lake 11/02/13 Deep Sediment | ecosystem: Environmental > Aquatic > Freshwater... | reverse complement strand
TGGGGAGGCGGTCGTAGAGGCGGGAAAACAGCTCGTCATGCCCGAGGACCTCTTCCTTCCAGGCCTCCCGGTCCACCGTCATGAGCTCCCGGAAGTCGCTCTCACTGAACTCCTCCAGCCCGCGCCAGTCCAGGTCCTCGTAGAGGGGCATCCACCCGAGGGGGCTCTCCACGGCCCGGCCCCGGCCCCGCACCCGGTCCACGATCCAGCGGAGAACTCGCATGTTCTCCCCGAATCCAGGCCAGAGAAACCGCCCGCCTGAATCGGTGCGGAACCAGTTCACCCCGAAGATGCGGGGCGGGTCGGGGAGGCCGCGCCCGAACTCGAGCCAGTGGTTGAAGTAGTCCGCCATGTGGTACCCGGAAAAGGGGAGCATGGCAAAGGGATCCCGGCGCACCTTTCCGAGGGTTCCCGCGGCAGCCGCGGTCATCTCCGAACCCATGGTGGCCGCCAGGTAGACTCCGAAGTTCCAGTTGGCCGACTGGTAGACCAGGGGAACGGTGCTCGCCCGCCTCCCCCCGAAGATGAAGGCGCCGATGGGGACCCCCGCCGGATCCTCCCACGCCGGGTCCATGGAGGGGCACTGGCGGGCGGGGGCGGTGAAGCGGGCGTTGGGGTGGGCCGCCGGGGTCCCCCCGGCAGGATCCCAGGCATTTCCGCGCCAGTCCGTCAGACCCGAGGGAGGCTCCGGTGTCATCCCCTCCCACCAGACGTCCCCATCGGAGGTGAGGGCGCAGTTCGTGAAGATGCAGTTCTCCCGAAGGCTGGCCATGGCGTTGGGGTTGGACGACTCGCTGGTGCCGGGGGCCACCCCGAAGAATCCAGCTTCCGGGTTGATGGCGCGCAGCCGCCCCTCAGGGTCCTTCTTGATCCAGGCAATGTCGTCGCCGATGGTGCTGACCTTCCACCCTTCCATTCCCTCGGGGGGAATGAGCATGGCGAAATTCGTCTTCCCGCAGGCGCTCGGGAACGCGGCGGCCACGTAGGTCTTGTCGCCCTCGGGAGACTCGACACCGAGAATCAGCATATGCTCGGCCAGCCATCCTTCGTCCCGGGCCATGGTGGAGGCGATGCGGAGGGCAAAGCACTTCTTCCCCAGGAGAGCGTTCCCTCCGTAGCCACTCCCGTAGGAGATGATCGTCCGCTCCTCGGGAAAATGGGTGATGTACTTGTCCGGGTTGCAGGGCCAGGGAACGTCCTTCTCCCCCTGAGCCAGGGGAGCCCCCACGGTATGGACGCAGCGCACGAAGTCACCGGAGTCCCCCAGGGCCTCCAGGACCGCTGTCCCGATGCGGGTCATGATCCGCATGTTGACCACCACGTAGGCCGAATCGGTGAGCTCCACCCCGATCTGGGCAATGTCGGACCCGATGGGCCCCATGGAAAAGGGGATCACATAGAGCGTCCGCCCCTCCATGGATCCGGCCATCTTCCCCCGCAGAAGAGCCTTCATCTCGTGCGGGTCCATCCAGTGGTTGGTGGGACCTGCGTCCTCCTTCCACCGGGAACAGATGAACGTCCGGTCCTCCACCCTGGCCACATCTCCCGGATCGGAGAACGCGGCAAAGCTGTTGGGACGCGTTTCGGGGTTCAGCCGGGTAAAGGTGCCGGCATCCTCCAGGAGTTGGCAGAGGCGGTCATTCTCCTCCTGGCTTCCATCCACCCACTGAATGGCCGAAGGGCGGGTGAGTTCAGCGGTCTCGCGGACGAAGTCGAGGAGGGCGGTATGGTGAACCCGGTCAGGCGCATTCATGGGGCATCCGTATGCGGTTGGGTGAGGGCCAGAAGCAGGCCACGTGGCCGTCTTTCCGGATCCTAGGGCGCGGGGGCGGAGCGAGCAAGGATCGGCATGAGGTGGAGCCGGACTTGAGCCGGACTTACATCTGTTGCCGAATCACGAGCGGAAACTGAACCCGCGTGGCGATGGGGATGCGGTCGCTCAGGGCCGGGTGAAAGGTGATGCGGAGGAGGAGACGCTCCACCTCGGCATCCAGGCCGGCAAGTACGGAGGGGCGGACCAGCTCCCCGCCGGTGGCTTGCCCCTCGGTGTCCACGTCCACGTAGACGAGCATCTGGGCCTCGACGCCGAACTGCCGCCAGAGACGCTCCAGCTCTCGGGACACGAAGTCCCGGTTGGCCACGGTGGGCCCACATCCCTCCTGCCGACCCACCGTGAGGCGGAGCCCGTAGTGAAGGCCGTCGTCGAGTCCGTCGTGGAGCCCGTCCTGGGGCCCGTCCTGGGGCCCGTCCTGGGGCCCGTCCCCGGCTCCTTCGTCGGCCGCCGTCTCCACCAGGAGGCGAACATTTCCTACGGGTCGACGGGTCAGATGGGGTTCGAGGATGCCGGCGACCTGCTCCAGCGCCGGTTCAGGGAGTGTGCCCTCGATGGCTGCCACCCGGGTCCACACCCCGGTGCTGTCCTGCCGAAGCGAAAAGAGCGCGCGGCCCGGAGGGACCTCGCCTTCGAACGCGGCGTTCAGGGCCCCGGCCAGCCCGTACGCGTCGACCAGCTCGGCGGGGGCCGGAAGATCCTCCGGGGTGGACGTCACCGTGCAGATCTGGTCCCCCGGCGGCTGCCAGTCGCTGAGGAGTTCGGCGCGGGAATCGGCGCCCCCTCCCTCCCCTGCCGCGGGACCTCCCATGCTGGCACACCCGGCCACGAGGAGGCCAGCCACAAGGAGACCGGCCACAAGGAAACCGGTCGCGAGGAGGCTCACCCCCGGTCGAGGCTGCATGGGCCGCAGCGGTCCGTTCTCCTTCATGCGTCGCCACCTCATGTGTCGCCACCTCATGTGTCGCCACCTCCGACTCAGGGGGTCGAGACCCTCACGTTCTCGAGTTCCACCAACGAAACGAGCCGCAGGCGTCCGGCCGCAAAGGCATCGCCGTAGGCGGCCACATCGTCCACTTCGGGGTCGAGGGTCCAGTTCTCGTAGTCCTGGACCAGGATCCCACCCACTTCCCGCCGGTTCACGGCCCGCCGGAAGCGCGTGCCCCCCTCGCCCACGTGGAACCGGTAGGCCAGGAAGTCGAGGGTGTGGTCATCCTTGTGAACCCAGTAGACAAAGCGGTCGTCAAAATCGCGTCCGCCCCCTTCCTGCTCGAAGGTGACCTCGATCATGCGGTAGGGGCGGTCCTCCAGCTCGGCGTCCCCCAGGTCCCGGAGCCGAACGGCCGGGTCCTCGAGCCGGTAGGGGAGGAAGGCGAAGTAGACCACCGAGTTGACCTGGGTCTCGAGCGTTGCGCGCTCCTCGGCCGTGAGCTGGACAGGTGCGCCGTTCACCTGCCGCGAGGCGCCCTCATTGTCGATCCGGTCCACCACCGTCCGCCCCTCGGCATCCACCCGGCGGCGCTCGAACCGGAAGCGACCCCGGTCGTAGAGAACGGTAAAGGGATCGCCGCGGAAATCGAATTCCACCTGGATGCGATCGAACCGGTCTCCGCCGTGGACCTGGACGGCGTCACGGATCACCTGGGCCGCGGGATCCAGCGCGTCGGAGCCGGGGGCCGAAGCACGATCGGTGCATCCGGCGACCACCAGCGCGAGGGCAAGCACAAGAACGGAGGAAATGCGCATCGCGGGGATCCGGCTGGACGGGAGGGTGGAACGGGAGGGTGGAACGGGACGGGAACGGGATCGCAACGTAGGCTCGGCGAGCCACCGCCACAACCGGGACTTGGCGGACCGGCCAGGGGCGATCCCGTCGCTACAGCCCGGCCCTCGTCGCCTCGTGCAGCGCCCTGAGCCGATCCACGCTGACCCCCTCCAGCGTCGGAAGCTCGTGGTGGTGGAGCTCGGCCGGAATCCCCACGAAGTGAGGGACGGCCACCACCACGCATCCCGCTTCCAGAGCGGAGCGTGCGCCGGTGGGGGAGTCCTCCAGCGCCAGGCACTGTCGGGGCGTCACGCCAAGCCGCGCCGCGCCATCCAGGTAGGGATCGGGATGGGGCTTCCCCCGGGCCACGTCGTCGCCCGTCACCACCGCCTGGAAGGAACCCGGCGGGAGCGCGGGGAGGATGGCATCGACAAAGCGACGCCATGACATGGTCACGAGGCCGCAGGGGACCTCCTCCTGCACCAGGGCCTCCAGGAGTTCCCGGGCGCCGGGACGCCAGGGGATGCGGCGGCGGACCCGCACGACGACGCCGTCCAGGAGGGCCTCCACCGTCTCGTCCACCCCGAGGCGGACCTGGCCATGGAGCTTCATGTAGCGCGCCGCATCCCGGAGGTCCATCCCCACCAGGGCATGGCCGTGGGCCTCGCTCCAGCCGCCGTTTCCGTGCTCCCGCACCACCGCGTGCTCGCTTTCGATCCAGTACGGCTCGGTGTCGACCAGGGTGCCGTCCATGTCCCAGAGAACGGCGGCGAGAGAGGAGGGGTGGGGCGTCATCATCCCCCAAACTCGCCCCACCCCGAGGGTTCGCCAATCCCGGAGGCCGGGTTCAGGACGGTGCGATCGGCAAGAGGGCTGCACAGCGGCGACGAGGGATCTTTGCGGATGGGGTTTCCCGGCCTCGTCGATCTTTCTATCCATCAAGGACAACGTCGAGGACGACGCTGCCGCCCGCATCCCCCCCGGAGACCCCACCGTGAGCCGCGACATGAACCCCACGCACCCCCTCTCTCCCCTCGACGAAACCCACGATCCGGCGCGCCGGTCCTGGGTCACCTCCGCCAACGAGCCGGGTACCGACTTCCCCATCCAGAACCTCCCCTTTGGCGTCTTCGTGCGCCGCGACACCGACGACTGGCCCCGGGTGGGGATCGCCATCGGCGACCGGATCCTGGACGTGGCCACCGCCATGGACCTGGGGATGCTGGAGGGTGCGGCGGCCGAGGCCTGCGATGCGCCGGACCTGAACGCCCTCCTCACCCTGGAGGCGGAGGACTGGACCGACCTCCGGCGGCAGGTGAGCGCGCTCCTGGCCGAGGGGAGCGACGCGGCGCCGGCGGAGGAACTCCGGGGCGAGATCATGGTGGGGCAGGACGAGGTGGAGATGCTGCTCCCCCTGGAGGTGGGCGACTACACCGACTTCTACGCCTCCGTCCACCACGCCACGAACGTCGGGAGCATGTTTCGCCCCGACAATCCGCTCCTTCCGAACTGGAAGTGGATCCCCATCGGATACCACGGGCGGGCTTCGTCGCTGGTGGTAAGCGGGACCCCGGTGCGGCGGCCGGCCGGGCAGCGAAAGGCCCCCGACGCCGAGGCGCCCGATGCGGGTCCGAGCCGCCTCCTGGACTACGAGCTCGAAGTGGGATGCGTGGTGGGTACCGGAAACGCGCTGGGCGAGACGATCCCCCTGGGGGAGGCCGAGCGCCACATCTTCGGCCTCTGCCTCCTGAACGACTGGTCCGCCCGGGACCTGCAGGCCTGGGAATACCAGCCGCTCGGGCCCTTCCTGGCCAAGAGCTTCGCTTCGACCGTATCGCCCTGGATCGTGACCCGCGATGCGCTGGCCCCCTTCCGCATCCCCGCCTACCCGCGCCCCGAAGGCGACCCGGCCCCCCTTCCCTACCTGGCCGACGACGCCAACCAGGCCGCCGGGGGCTTCGACCTCACGCTGGAGGTGCATCTCCTGACTCCCGCCATGCGGGCGCGGGGGGATGCGGCCTTCCGGGTGAGCCACGGGAGCTTCCGCGACATCTACTGGACCCTGGCGCAGATGCTCACCCACCATGCCTCCAACGGGTGCAACCTCCGCCCCGGCGACCTCCTGGGGAGCGGCACCGTGAGCGGAGAGGCGCCGGACTCCCGCGGATGCCTCCTGGAGCGGACCTGGCGGGGCTCCGAGCCACTGGACCTCCCCGGCGGCGAGACCCGGAAGTTCCTCGAAGACGGCGACGAGGTGATCCTCCGCGGGTGGTGCGAGGCCCCGGGCCGGCCTCGCATCGGGTTCGGGGTGTGCGCGGGGATGGTGGTGGGGGCCGACGGGTAGGCCGGCGCGGACTCGGGTCAGGTAGCCGGGGTCCGGTGGCCGGTGGCCGGTAGCCGGTGGCCGGGGTCAGGGGCGTGGGTCATGAACTCGGCAAGAGTCGCGCCTCTCTCGATCGCTTGACCCCAGGAGGGCCGCCCACGGTACGACACTCGGCAAGCGTGCCCCGGGAGGAGCGACGCTTGTCCGCTCCGATACCCAGGAGAGCCCCTCCCGGTACAACCGTTGAAGCGGACGTCGACTTGGGTCGAGAAACGACCCCCCCGTGTGCGCTCGGGCTCAGGCGTCCCGAACCAGATCTTCGGCGGGATGCCCCGATGAAGGATGCTCCGATGAAGGATGCGCAGGTGCTCGGCCATCGGCCACCCGGGGGTTGGGCCGGCCATGACTCCTGGCTTCGCGGCGCTTCTCATCGTGATCGCGCTGGTGGACGGGGTAAGCATCAGCACCACCGGCCCCGGCGGGACGCACCCCCCCCGGTTGCCGCAGGGCGTCGTGGCGTGGCCTCGTGGCGTGGCCTCGTCGCGTGGCGGCATCGCAAGGAAATCTACCCTCCAACCCGCCTCGAGGTGGATGCATGCCTGAACACGCGCCGTACCGAGCGGGTCTCCGGAGCCTCGACGGGGAGGTGGAGCTGGAAGCCCTTCCGGTGGAGGGGCGAATCCCGCCGTGGCTCGAGGGCACCCTGTTCCGGAACGGACCCGGGCGCTTCGAGGTGGGCGCGCGGAGCTACAACCACTGGTTTGACGGGCTGGCCATGCTCCACGCCTTCACCCTGAAGGGCGGATCGGGCGGATCGGGCGGATCGGGCGGGTCGGGCGGGTACCGGAACCGCTTCCTCCGCTCCCGCTCCTTCACGGACGCCCAGTCCAGCGGGCAGATCTCCCGCTCCGAGTTTGCCACCGACCCCTGCTTTACCCTCTTCGGCCGCGTCATGGCCACCTTCCGCCCCCCGGTCACCGACAACGCCAACATCCACGTGGTGAAGCTGGCGGGCGGCATGGCCGCGCTCACCGAAACCCCGCTTCCCATCCGCTTCGACCCGGCCACGCTGGAGACCCTGGGCGTCGTCAACTTCGAGGATGACCTGAAGGGCACGATCACCACCGCCCATCCCCTCCGGGATCCGGACACGGGGGCGCTCTACAGCTACCTCACCGACTTCTCCCTGACCAGCACCTACCACCTCGTTCGGCTGGATGCGGAGAGCCGGGCCCGGCACCGGCTGGCCTCCATGCCGGTGGACCGGCCGGCCTACATGCACAGCTTCGCCATGACGGAGCGGCACCTCGTGCTGGCGGAGTTCCCGCTGGTGGTGAACCCGGTGCAGCTCCTCACGTCGGGGAAGCCCTTCATCCGGAACTACCGGTGGGAGCCGGAGCGGGGCACACGCTTCCAGGTCTTCGACCGGGGGACCGGGGCGCACCAGGGTACCTGGACGGGGCCCGCCCTCTTCGCCTTCCACCACATCAACGCCTTCGTCGGCGAAGACGGAGCCGTGGTGCTGGACCTGGCCGGTTACGACGACCCCGGGATCATCGACCACCTCTACCTCGACACCCTTCGCGAGGGCTCGCCGGATTTTCCCCGGCCGCTCCCCTGGCGGGTCCGCCTGGACCCCGACGGCGCAGGGGTGGAGCGTCGCGTGCTCTCGCAGCAGAACCTCGAGCTGCCCCGGATCAACCCCTCCCGGACGGGGCGGCCCTACCGCATCGTCTGGGGAACCGCCAACCGGGTGCCGGGCCACTTCACCGACACCCTGGTCCGGGTCGATGTGACCACGGGCGAGGCCCGGTGCTGGCACCAGGAAGCGTGCTTCCCGGGGGAGCCGGTGTTCGTGCCGAGGCCGCGAGGGGCCTCAGGCGCTGACCCGACGCCGGAGGACGACGGCGTCCTCCTTTCGGTGGTCCTCGATGCCGCAAACGCCACCTCCTTCCTGCTGGTGCTCGATGCCGCCACCCTCGAGGAAGTCGCCCGGGCCACCGTCCCCCATGCGCTTCCGCTGGGATTCCACGGAGAGTTCTGCGGCGCCGAGTAGCTTCTTTCCCGCATCCGCCCCGGGGCTGCCGGCTCAGCGCTCCACGGGCCGAAGGGCCGGGAGCGTGGCGACCCGGTCGGTCCGCACCCGGGCCACAAGCTTCCCCAGGGTGGAGAAGCGTTCCACCAGGTCGTCCGCATCCCCCAGTTCGTTTTCCGGGACCTCCCGGACCTCCAGCTCCAGCCGGGTCCCGTCGAACTCCCGCACGAGGGTGACCTCGGCCCTGCCGAACCCACGGTCTTCCACAATGAACCCCGGCTCCCCGGAAAACGCCTCCAGCCGGATGCTCTCTACCCCGCCCCCCGACGGCACGTCGTACTCGAGCTGGATCTCCAGGCGTCGCCGATCAGGTTCGTGGAGAACGCTTCCGCGGGTGGGCGCCACCTCATCTTCGAAAATGAGCATGGCCGAGCCCTCGAGGAGCGGCCCGAGGGAGATGTCGATGACGGCGACGCCCCCGAGAGCTCCGGACAGGTCGACCTGGCCCGTTTCCGGGTCGGAAAAGGAGAAGGTCACGTCGGCCCGACCGGATCCGGGCTCGGAGTCCCACGTCACCTGCCCCTCGGGCGCCACCTGCCCCGGGAAGTAGGGTTCGATGAAGCGCGCGGGGAGGGTCGGGCATCCCCCGAATCCCATCAGGCCCTCGACGGAGAGGCTGCCATCGAAGCTTCCCGGGGCATGCCCCGCCTCGAAGGCCCGGATCGAGAGGCGATGCTCGTTGAAGACCGGGAGTTCCACGATGAGCCAGCCCTCGTTCAGGAGAAGGCGGGCATCGGAGAAGTGGACGCGCCCTTCACCCCCGGGTCCCTGAAGCATGAGGCCATGGGGGGCTGCAGGGTCCCCGAGGGTGGACCCCGCCGGGCAGCGTTCCTCCCACGTCGCCGGGTTCGCCTTTCCCCCCCGCTTCGCCTCGGCGGCAGGGGCAGAATCGGCGGGAGAGCCGAAGAGGTTTCCACCCGAGTAGGCCTCGGAGTGGACCTTCCAGCCATCGGCTTCCCGCACCATCTCGACGGTGGCGCGGGACGGGAGATCGCCTCGGAGGGGACCGTCCCTCCCCCGGAGCCGGACCTCGAGGGTGGCACGGTCGCCCTCGTCCGAGACCACCTCCACCGTGTCGAGATCGGCCGCGGCCTGGAGGTCCCCCTGCATGGCCGCCATGAAGTCCAGAATGTCGGCGGCCATCTGGGGATCCCCTGCCAGCAGTGCAGCAAGTTCCTTCAGCGAAGCCTGGCTGCGGAACCGCGCCACTTCGGGATCCGCGGGAGAGAGCCCGCTGGCCCAGTAGGCCCGGAAGACCTCCACCGGTCCCTCTTGTGCGATCCCGGGTGATGGCGCGGCAATCGCCAGGGTTGCGACCGCCAGGAAGACGAGGATGGGTCGGAAGGCGAGGATGGGCTGGAAGACGAGGATGGATCTGAACATGGAGTCCTCCCGGTGAAGCGAAGCCGGCCTTGGAAGCCGCCATGGAAGCCTGCCATGGAAGCTCCCCTGGAAGCCCCCGTGGATACTTCCCTAGCGGACTTCGCGGTGTTCCTCTGCCAACGGGTTCAGCGGATGCCGGCGCGGGCACCAGAAGATCACCGGGTCCCGGTTGCCTGACCCTGCGCGGCCTTCTAGGTTGCCCCCCGCAAATCTGACCTTCCGCGTACGACCCGCGCACGACTCGCCCACGACGCACGTGAGCCGCCTTCCCTCCACCGTCCGCCTTGGCCGCATCCCCCTCGCCACGGCCGCCGCCGCCCTGGTCGGCGGCGTGGGCAACGCCCTGGTCTGGGGCATGGGCTCCCTGGTCGACCGCATGACCCTCGGGCTGGGCGAAGTGGTGGCCGGCAGCCTCGTCGGCGCCCTGGCCGGGGGGATCGCCTTTGCGCTCTGTGGTCGCTTCGCGCAGCGCCCGGTGCGCGTCTTTGCGGGCTCTCTGTCGCGGTGGTCCTCGTCTACGCCGCCGGGCCCTTCATCGCGGCCCGAGAGCCCTGGATGGAGGGCGCCGCACTCTTCAATGCCGCAACCGTGGTTGCGACCCAGGTCATGCACCTCATGAGTGCCGCCGGGGTCTGGTTCGCCATGACCCGGCTGGCCACGGCTTCCCCCCCCACCGCCCTTCGCCACCTTCCGCTTCGCCATGAAGGATCGATCCCCCACCGTCATCGTCACCGGCGCCTCCTCGGGCGTCGGGCTCCATGCGACCGCCGCTCTTGCGCGGCGAGGCTGGCACGTGGTCATGGCCGTCCGTGACCCCCACAAGGCCGAGCGCGCCGCCACCGACCTGGCTGTGCCCGCCTCCCAGCGGACCATCCTCCGGGTGGACCTGGCCCATCAGGGCAGTGTTCGCGCCTTCGTGGACGCGTTTCGCGGACTCGGCCGCCCCCTGGATGCCCTCGTCTGCAATGCCGCCGTCTACCTCCCCCGACTCACGGCGCCGCTGCGCTCGCCGGAGGGGTACGAGATCAGCGTCGCGACCAATCACTTCGGACACTTCCTCCTGGCCAACCTTCTTCTGCCGGAGCTGGAGCGATCGACCTGGCCGTCAAGGCGCCTGGTTACCCTCGGCACCGTCACCGCCAACTACGCGGAGTTCGGGGGGAAGATTCCGATTCCGGCCCCTGCCGACCTGGGGGACCTGGCGGGGCTTGCTGCGGGCTTCCGCGATCCCATCGCCATGATCGACGGCAAGCCGTTCCGGCCCGGCAAGGCCTACAAGGACAGCAAGCTCTGCAACATGATCACGAGCCGCGAGTTCCACCGGCGGCACCACGCGCGCACGGGGATCGTGTTCACCACCCTCTATCCCGGATGCGTGGCCGACACGCCCCTGTTCCGGCATGCGCCCCGGCTCTTCCAGCGGGTCTTTCCGTGGTTTCAGAAGAACATCACGAAGGGGTACGTGTCGCAGGAACTCTCCGGGGAACGGGTGGCCCAGGTCGTGGCCGACCCGGCCTTCGCCGAGAGTGGCGTGCACTGGAGCTGGGGAAACCGCCAGCGTGAGGGCCGGGAGGCCTTCGCCCAGCCCCTCACGGCACGCGCCAGCGACGAGGAACTGGGCCGCCGGCTCTGGGACCTGACCGCGGCCTGCGTGGGGCTCGAAGAGGAGGCGAAGCAACGGGCTTGAGCACGGCCCAGCGCGTCAGGCCCCCAGGATCTCCGGTTCCTCGAGCATCGCCTCGGTCCAGGCAGGAAAGGGATCGGGGTACGCGCTCCACCCCTCGGGACCACTTCGCATCTCGTCATCGGTGAGGAGGGCGCCCTGAAGCCGGGACTCGAGGGATGCCGGATCCATTCCCTGCCCGATGAAGACGAGCTCCTGGCGCCGGTCGCCCCACGGCGACGCCCAGACACGCCCCAGCGCATCCCCCAGCTCGGCCCGGGCCTCGGCGATTTCGTCGTCGGGGGCGGCCGCCCACCACGTTCCGGCAGGCCCGTGTTCCCGCATCACACCGGCCTGCGAAAGTGACCCCACCCAGGCCATGCGGGTGGCCAGCCAGAAGAAGCCCTTGGCCCGAAGGACGCCGGGCCAGGCCCCCTGGATCACCTCGTTGAAGCGTTCGGGATGAAAGGGCCTCCGAGCCCGGAAGACGAAGGAGGAAATGCCGTACTCCTCGGTCTCGGGCACATGCTCCCCCTCCAGTTCCCTTGCCCACCCCGGGGCCGCGGACGCTCGGTCGAAATCGAAGCGCCCGGTATCGAGGATCCGGTTCAGCGGGATCCGGCCCCGCTCCGCCACCAGGATCTCCGCTTCCCGGTTCAGGGTGCCGAGAATCGAGCGCAGAAGCTCCACATCCTCCGGTTCCACGAGATCCGCCTTGTTGATCACGAGGACATCGGCAAACTCCACCTGGTCCACCAGCAGATCGGCGAGGGTCCGCTCGTCCCCCTCCCCCGCCACCTGGCCGCGGTCCTCCAGGAGATCCACGGACCCGAGGTCTTCGAGAAAGGCCCGGGCGTCAATGACGGACACCATGGTGTCCAGCCGGGCGAACTCCGACAGTGAGCGGCCGTTCTCGTCTTCGAACACGAAGGTGGTGGCCACCGGGAGGGGCTCCGAGATCCCGCTGGACTCGATGAGCAGGTAGTCGAAGCGACCCTCGAAGGCGAGACGCCGAACCTCCAGAAGGAGATCATCGCGAAGCGTGCAGCAGATGCACCCGTTGGTCATCTCGACCAGCCGCTCCTCCGTGCGCGAGAGGGCGGCGTCTCCCCCGCGGACCAGGTCGGCGTCGATGTTGACCTCGGACATGTCATTCACGATCACCGCCACGCGCAGACCCTCGCGGTTCATGAGGACATGCTGGAGGAGCGTGGTCTTTCCGGCACCGAGGAAGCCGGAAAGTACGGTGACGGGGAGTCGGGGAGAGGTCATGGAACAGGCAACGGACGAGGCGGGGAGCGTTAGCTCTCAGGGAGACGCCGGGCTGGTCGATGGTGCGACACGGTCCAGAGCGCGCGGATGTTAGTGATAATGCGCAATCATTACCGAAGTGTCAACGGCTGGCCCTGACTCAGAACGCGTAGGTGATCCCCCTTCCCTCGAGGCCGAGGGTGATGACTCCGGGACCGGCTCCGTAGGACTCCTGGTAGTGCCGACGCAGGGGCCCCAGGTCGAATCGGAGGTCTTCGGAGATGAGGGCGCGGCAGAGGTCGCCGTCGGCGTCATGAGCCAGCCGTGCCGAGACCTGAACGGGGTGGGATTCCCGGAAGGCCGGGTCCACCAGAAGGGCGAATCGATGCACCCGACACCCACCTCCATACTGGATCGATACCGTCAGCGTATCGCCGGAAAGCGCGTGGCTTCGGTAGGTCCAGGGATCCATGGGCCAGGGCCGGGGATCGTCGTCCGCCACGAGGAGCGCCGGAGGGACGCCGGCCTGGGGGGATGCCGTGAGGAAGGCGTCCAGGGGATCCAGCGGGCCGCTGGCACTCCCGCCGCAGCCCGTTACCAGAAGGAGGGCGCAGGTCACCCCTGCGGCCCCGGCAATTCGAACCCGTGTGCTCCTCTGCATCCGCGACCTCCCGATCGGCCCCCTGCGGTGAACATCGTCCTCAGCGGACGCTCCCTGGCTTCCTACCCGATCCGAGGGGTCAGGCTCCCGCCCCGTATCCGGCTCCAGAGCCAGAACGATCCAGGGAACCGGAACGTGACACGGGAAGCCCCCCGGGCATGGCATCCGCCGCAACTCCCCCGCCCTTTTCGGCCCGGTGTCGAGCCATTGTGACAATCTCATTGACATGAGGTAACGCCGCACCCTACCGTGCCCCGAGGAGACCCCATTTCGGGGGTCTTCGGCAGCCCCATCGGGCCTGTCTGTCATGTCCTATTCGCTGGAGAATCGATGCGCGTCTCCCTCGTAGGCGTGCTCCGGACCTTCCTCCTCTCCCTGCTGGCGGCCGCTGTGCCGCTGGCGGGAGGGTTGGAGGCCCAGGAGCGTCAGATCACCGGTCGCGTGACCGCCGCCGACACCGGCCAGCCCCTCCCGGGCGCCGATGTGTCGGTGGTGGGCTACCCGGCCGCAGGTACCGTTCTCTCCAATGCCGAGGGTCGGTTCACCATCCGTGTTCCGGCGGGCGAGGTTCGCATCCGCGTCAACCTGTTCGCCTACCAGGCCACCGAGGTCACGGTGAGCCCCCAGCAGAACGTGGTCGATGTGAGCCTGGCCCGGGACGTCTTCCGCCTGAGTGACGTGGTGGTGACGGGGCAGGTCACCACCATCGACCGGCGAAGCGCCACCACCGCCATCGCCTACGTCTCGGGCGAGGAACTGGGCCGGGTTTCGAGCCCCACCGTTCTCAACTCGCTGGCCGGGCGCATCACCGGCGTCAACCTGCAGACCAACTCCGGGGCACCCGGGGGCGGGATCCAGATGCAGGTGCGCGGGAATTCGACGATCCTCGGGGGTTACGATCCCCTCTTCGTCATTGACGGCGTCATCTACTCCAACGCCAGCATCCCCAGCGGCCGCGGATTCACGAACAACGCGGCGAGCGCAGCGCTGGAGGCGGATCCCGTCAACCGGATCGCCGACCTGAACCCCGCCGACATCGCCAGCATCGAGGTGCTCAAGGGGGCGGCAGCCTCCTCCATCTACGGCTCCAAGGCCTCCAACGGCGTGGTGGTGATCACCACGACCCGGGGGCAGGCCGGTCAGGCCCGGGCCAACATCGTCCAGCGGTTCGGTGCCTTCACCCCGCTCAAGACCCTGGAGGAACGTCGCTGGACCCTGGACGAGGCCCTGGCCCGCTACGGCGAGGCGGCCCGTCCGTTCTTCGATGGCAACGCCTCTCCTTACTTCGACCAGTACGACCAGGTCTACGGCAACCGTGGCCTCTCGCACGAAACGCTGGCCGATGTGAGCGGGGGCACCGAGCGCACCCGGTACTTCGTGTCGGGGAGCTGGAAGCGCGACGAGGGTATCGAGTTCGGCACCTACGCTGCCCGACAGGGCCTCCGTCTGAACGTGGACCAGGATCTGGGCGGAGGGCTCGACCTCAAGGTTTCGAGCGCCTTCGTGCGGAACGCCAACAACCGTGGCTGGAACAACAACTGCAACAACTTCGGATGCCACGGCTACGCCATGGCCTACATTCCGAGCTTCGTCGACCTCGAACGCAGGAACCCGGACGGCTCCTTTCCGACCCCCACCGTGGGCGTCCAGTCGAACCCGGTGCAGCTCACCGAGCTCGGCGTGAACGAGGAGGAAACCCTTCGCTTCACGGGCGGCGTCACCATGGGGTGGGATGCCTGGGCGACGAGCAACCAGCGGCTGAGGGTGGTGGCCGGCGGAGGGCTCGACACCTTCGACCAGCGCAACGATGTGTGGACGCCCAACGAGCTGTTCTTCGAGCGCCCGCAGGCCCTCCCCGGCGAGTCGGTGGAGAGCGGGGGCCGGAGCCTCTTCTACAACTGGAACCTGAACGCCGTCCACAGCTACTTCGCCGACGGCTGGTCCGCCAGCACCTCGGCCGGGGTCCAGTACGAGGACCGGCGTCTCAACACCTTCCGCATCCGGACGCAGAACCTCCTTCCGGGGCAGCGGAACGTGAACCAGGGCACGAACATCACGGCCGTTGAGAACCTCCAGGCCGAGCGCACCTTTGCCCTCTACGCCCAGGAGGAGATCCGTCTCCTCTCCGACCGTCTCCTGGTGCAGGCAGGGATCCGCGCCGAGCGGAGCAGCGTGAACGGCGACATCGACAAGTTCTACATCTTCCCCAAGGCTTCGGGATCGTATCGCTTCCCGGACCTGCTGGGCGACAACAGCGAGTTCAAGTTCCGCGTGGCCTACGGCGAAACGGGGAACCAGCCCATCTTCGGGCAGAAGTTCACGAACCTGGGCACGCCGCAGCTGGGTGGGCGCCAGGGCATCACGGTCTCCACCACCTCGGGCGCACCCGATGTCGAGCCCGAGCGACTGCAGGAGTGGGAGGCGGGGATCGACGGCGAAATCAGGAACGGTCGCCTGAACTGGGAGCTCACCGGCTTCCGTCGGACCACCACGAACCTGCTCCTCTCCCGCACCCCGGCGCCCTCGTCGGGCTTCACCTCGCAGGTGTTCAACGGCGGCGAGATCCGGAACCAGGGCGTCGAGGTGGCCGTGGGCTACGCGCCCATCCAGACCGC
>Ga0114946_10001604_pt1 | contig 15594 bp, 15 predicted proteins | sample WalLakDeSediment_FD_88676 | JGI IMG/M metagenome (GOLD analysis project Ga0114946, IMG submission 88676) | Lake sediment microbial communities from Walker lake, Nevada to study Microbial Dark Matter (Phase II) - Walker Lake 11/02/13 Deep Sediment | ecosystem: Environmental > Aquatic >... | reverse complement strand
TTCAATTCCCAAAGAAGAGATCGGCCTGGAAGAGACTGAAAAAATCCGCCCAGGCCAGTACGAAGCCTTATGCAACCCGGTTGGACAGGCCAGGTTATTAAACAAAGCCAACACAGGCTTGAACATCGCCCTTGGGTTATGTGTTGGTCACGATAGCCTTTTCTTCCAGCACTCAATTGCACCAGTCACGGTGCTGGTTGCGAAAGACCGGGTGACCGGGCACAACCCGGTTGCAGCAATCTACACCAGCCATTCCTATTATCGCCGCCTGCGAGAAGGTTAATTTCGCCCACCATCGACGAAGCGCTACGGATCTTACAAGAACATGGGCTGGATGTAAATCCAGGTCTAATGAGCAGCTTGATCGCTGGAGACGATAAGACGGTCTTCGCCGGGTTACAGGCAGCTTTTAGACACGTAGCCAGCCAGGGGCAGGTTGTGATGGTGATGACCTTCTCGAACGCTTGCCCCCTGCCAACTGCTCAGTCAGGCATTCATGATAATCTGCCAAAAGAAAGCATAGATAAAGATCAAGAAGATGTTGGGGAAGATAAGGGCTATGATTAGTGAAACAGTCGAAGAACTCAGAAAGCAGATTGCTGACCTCAAGAAACGCTGGCCGGCGCATTCACCTCCGCCAGCCTTAATGGATCAGTTGGATGAGTTGGAGGAGCGTTTACACGAAGCAATAAAATTAGCGGAAAATGAGGGTATTGGAGAGCGTACATTTCGCCTCCGAGTAATTGGTCATGTGGAAAACGAATTCAACGATCCCACTGCCCCAAATGAAATTCGTTCGGTTGAGTCCCGTATTGTCCTTGATCCTCCACTGGTCGAAGGCTTGACAGGGATTGAGCCAGGCCAGCAGCTTTTGGTTGTGTTCTACTTCCATCGTTCTCAGGGTTTCAGCCTGCTTCAGCACCCGCGCGGTGACCGAAGCCGTCCCAAGCGTGGCGTTTTTGCTCTACGCAGTCCAAACCGTCCCACCCCAATTGGGGTAACTGTTGTAGATGTAATTGCTGTAGAGGCAAACGTACTGCGAGTATCCGGATTAGACGCGATTAATAATACGCCAGTGTTGGATTTAAAACCAGCCTAGCCAGGAGGTCATGATTATGATCCAAATAACTTGTGTTGTTGACAACGCTGTGCAACGGGGTTCAAAATTGTGGGGAGAGCATGGTCTGGCTTTTTGGATTGAAACTGATCATCGTTGTGTTCTCTTTGATACCGGTCAAACTGGTGAGGTGTTATCCCATAACCTGGAAGTACTTGGCCTCCATTTCCAGGATCTGAACGCGGTTACTCTCAGCCATGCACACAATGATCACACAGGTGGGTTGAGGACGGTACTTTCTCACAACTCCAACCTGCCTGTCTACGCTGCCGCTGATCTCCTGCGCCCCCGTTATTCCCTCCGCGCAGGCGAATTTAAGCCCATTGGGTTGGCGTTTCCTTTGGAAGAGTTGACACAGCAAGCTGACCTCCACCTCAGCGATTCTCCTACCGAGATGTTATCCGGCTTATGGACAACTGGTAAGATTTGTGAACGCGTGGAACTTGAAGGTCGCAGTTCTAATCATTTCATCCATGCCGATGGGGAGTGGCGTCCTGACCCTTATCTTGATGACTTGTCGTTAGTGTTGGATACGCAAGAGGGTTTGGTCATTGTTCTTGGGTGTTGTCACTCCGGATTTCTGAATACGCTGACTCATGTTCAACAAACATTCCAACGCCCTATCATTGCTGTTCTGGGGGGAACGCATCTTGCGACTGCTGATGAAAACTATTTGAATCATGTCACTAACGTAATACAAGAACAATATGACCTAAAATGCTTCTACCTGAACCATTGTACCGGAGAAAGCGCTTTTATTTCGATGGTCAATGCCTTTGGCGACCAGGTGAACCCTTGCTCGGTGGGTACAGTCATTATATTTGAGTAATATTTGGGTAAATTTTTATTGACGAACAAATTTCATCTATGGATTATTCAGGATTGATCAATGTCAATCCCGAAGGGATAATGAACCGTGAGAAAAAATGTAAAGGGAATTTTGAGGATGATTTTCAGGTGATTTAAGCAGTATTCAGGGTTGTTCTCGGTTACTTCTTTTGCTCTGCCTTTGGAGCAGAAATGTGGAGGTTGCCATATGTCCAAATTTTCTTTAGATGTTCTGAATCGATATGTTTTTCCATATACCCAGACGACAGATGCGGACATTCTACTTGGGTCTGCGTTTGGTGAGGATGTAGCTTTAACTCAGGTTGGGGAGGACATCCTGGTCTCCCACGTAGATCCCATTGTTGGCGCAATTGAAGACATTGGTTGGTTGGCAGTCCATGTCGCCTGCAACGATATCGCCACCAGCGGTGCTCGACCTCGTTGGTTACTTTTGCTGGTGTTGGTACCCCGGAAAGAAGATGTGGATTTTCTGGAGCAGATCATGCAAGATGCCAGGCGTGCAAGAGTGTTCTCTAATCTTTAGAATCAAATTTGGCGTGATGTTCGTTGGTCAGATAACTCAATCTAACATAATGCTGGACGCGAATTTCCCTCAATATTAACCTTGCCCACACGGGAAAATAAGGCAGCGCTGATTCAGCATCCAGTGCTTCGACCTTCTCGATCGCGTATTTATTACCACGCCTTAGTAATTTACACTGACCAGCGGCTTTGATATTTTGGTACCAGTCCACGTTGGGTCCATAGGTTAAAGCGACCACAAAGCCACTCGAAGCTGGCATAGCCACAATTGGTGTCTTGTATGGCTTACCGCTGCGTCGACCAGTGTGGTATAGGATGGTAAATGGCCCCCAGGCAGAGCGGGCAATTTTGCCAATCAGACGGTTTGTAAAGCGTTTATTGATGTAGCGTAATGTATCTGGTAAGGGCATTATATTACTCGCGCGTTGATGGTAATTGAATATTGGCACAATTAAGCAGCCGTACGATAGTTATCTGCAAAAAACTTTTCGGCCTGTTTCTGGATTAGGCCTCTCTCTTCAGCTCCAATCCGCCCCAGGTTGAGCACGTTTGGTCCCATGCGTGGATTTTTCCGTAACAACGTCTCATGCTGGATCAGGAAATTCCAATAAAGGAGGTTGAAAGGGCAGGCGTCCTGTCCATGACGTACCTTAGGAGCATACTTGCAGGCAGCGCAGTAATCGCTCATTCTGTTGATGTAATTGGCTGAGGCAATATAGGGTTTGGTTGCCGTTATTCCGCCATCTGCAAATAAACCCATGCCAAGCACGTTGGGTAGCATCACCCACTCGTATGCATCGATATAGCATGCAGTAAACCAGTCGTTGACCTGCTGAGGGTTGATACCTGCCAGCAGACAGAAGTTGCTTACCACCATCAGGCGCTCGATATGGTGGGTATAACCGCTGTTCAAGGCGCGCTTGATTACGAGATGCAAGCAGTTCACCTCGGTATTTGCATCCCAGAAGAAATCAGGCAGTGGTCGCTGAGAATTCCAAAAGTTGGCGCTCTTCAAACCCGGCATCTGGCGCCAGTATTGCCAGTAGACAAACTCACGCCAGCCGATGACCTGGCGGATAAAGGCTTCGACTGACTGCAAGGGCGCCTGACCGTCACGAAACCTGGCTTCAGTATGCTGTACGAGCGACAGGGGTTCTAACAGGCCGATATTCAAATAGGGGGAAAGCACCGAATGGAACAAAGCGTCTGAATGGCTGCTCATGGCATCTTCATAAGGGCCAAAATCACCCAGGCGGTGATCTATGAAATCGATGAACGCCAGCCAGGCATCCTGATGTGTGACCGCCAAATCAAAACCCTGCACGGTTCCCACGCCGCTATCAAGATCAGCAACTTCCTTCATTACCTGGAGTGTGACCGCATCCGGCTTGAAACGTATTCTCTCGGGTGGTTGGATTCCTTTTGGGAGTGGGCGCCGATTTTGGGCGTCGTAGTTCCACTGCCCACCAATCGGATCGCCATCAGGTGTCATCAACAGGTTGAAATGTACCCGCATGCTGCGGTAAAAGTTCTCCAGCACATACCGTTTGCCGGCCTGTGGTTGGGGGATGGGGTTGAAGCCACCGGTCAAGAACTGGGTATTTGGGACTAACTTAACGGGTATACCCAGTCTCGTCTCAAGCTGGTTTTGGAGCTGGCGCCCGTTGTATTCGCTGGCTGCCATATAGTAAATCTGCTCTGGTTGCCAGTCTGAAATATGCTGCTGCAAGCCGCTGAACATATCCTTTGCAGGCAGGATATCCACCCGGTATCCTATCTCTCGTAACTGGGCAGCAAAATGCCGCATAGCGCTGAACAACAACACCAACTTTTTACGCTGGTAGGGCAATCGCCTCGCTCGTGCCTGACTTTCGACCAGCACAATGCCCAATCGATCACGCCCAATTTCAGCTTCAGCCAGGCTCAGGGCTGGATGTTGCTTCAGAAGCTGGTCGCCTAAAATCCAGACGGTAGCTTTCATGTCTTATTCCGTTATATATCCAGGTTGCCTTGTGTACCTTCCTGATAAGCCTTTAGGATCTGAATGGCTACATCTGAGGGGATTAAATGGTTTGGGGGTAGCTTGAAGGATGTTTTATCCCATAAAGGGGTAGCCACGGCTGCCGGACGAACCACCGTTACTCTACGACGGCTCTCCTTAGCGATAACTTCCGCCAACGATTCCAGTCCAGCTTTTGCAGCTACGTACGCGCCCATCCCTGGCAGTCGCAGCCGTTCGACCAGGGCACCCAGGTAAAACAAGTGAGCTTCTTTTGCCAGCAAAGGCCAGCTGTAGTGTGTTGCCAGGAACGCTCCTGTCAGGTTAGCCTCCAGTATTCGTTGCCAATCCTGGATCGCCATCTGGCTGATCTTTGAAGAGGTTATATCGCCCACCGCGTACACCCAAAGATGGATCTCATCTACTTCCTGGCTGATTGTGGACACAGCTTGCTGGATTGAATATGGATGGCCGAAATCAGCCTCAACCACGACCCCCTGCAGATCTACCAGCCGCTGGACATGTCTGCCAGCAGTGATGACTTTCCAGCCCTCCTGAAGCAAGAGCCGGGCAATCGCCTGCCCGATTCCGCCATCGGCGCCCCAAATTAATGCATTGTGAATCATTTTACCTCCTGGATTTTCTAATGCAGGATTTTATTTTTGATCCTGCCAATATCCCACATAATGGCGGGTAGTATTTTTCTTACAAGCAGTTTTCAATTTTTTAAATTATAGCCTGCTTAGTAGATTAAGTGAGACTAAGAATGGTGACATGATAAATGGTGACATGACGTTGCTTTGATATTCGTCTTTAGGGTATACTGGTGTCTATGTGTCAGTGGATCTCAACACACACGCCTTCTCAAGGCGTATGATTTTTACCTTCTGCCGGCTATTTTACCTGGCAGTCTGTATAAATCCAACTATCGGGCAAGCATCCATTTTCTGACACACACAATGATGGTGTTATGAAATCGATAATCGCATTTATTTTGTCAACATATTTTTTTGTTGTTGCATTTGCCCCTTTGACAGACCGTTCCATGATTGCAAGCGGTGAGTATCATATCTATTTACCAATTGTCAGTAAAAGCCTGGCGTCGAGCGTTAACGTCGTAGTGAACGGCGATTTTGAAGCTGGTAGAACGGGCTGGATTGAATATGAAGACAGCCCTTACTTCAGTTTCCCTTTGATCGTGCATGAAAAAGATCTGCCATCACTAATTGAGCCGTTTAATGGTTCTTGGGTAGCCTGGTTGGGTGGTGACTCAGAGTTGGTTACGTACATCGAGCAACAGGTCACCATACCCGAATTATCGCCGGAGCTGGTCTATTGGCATTGGATCGATTCAAGGTTTGATTGTGATGACAGTTTTGGCGGTGTTGTGATAAATGAAACATATGTGGATTATTATCTCTTATGTTCTGACACGGATACAGGGGGATGGGTGAAGCGTACGGTCGATTTGAATGCTTTTGCCGGACAGACTGTTGTATTACGAGTTTTTAGCCGGACAGAAGTTGACAATTATTCAAGCCTATACATCGACGCGGTCACTATCTACGCCTCACCATAAAAGCAGCACCTGTTTTTAGCTTTCTTAAAAACCGAATCAAAATCGAATAATCAAGGGGATTTTTGTAATAAAACCTTTTCTTATTCGTCTTATTAATCATATGGGAATTTTGATGAGTCGTTGGGTGGTCATTGTCAGTACGATTATCCTAATCTTCCTGCCTGCTTGCACAGGTTCAAGGGGGAATGAGTTCGCGCGGGCATTATCTGAACCGATAGATGTGATCTCACAGGACGAAAACAATCTGAATATCCGGCCCAACCAACAATCTCAAAACCAAGATAAACGATCAGAGCCTTCACTTGAGCCGGTGGTCTTGCCTTCCACAAACACCCCGGTGATTATTCAAACCAGCGAAGTTACCTCTACAGTAGCCCCGGATCCAACCACGCTTTCCGAATCTTTGCCTTCACCCAGCCCAACCCAGGCACCAATAAAGGCATCCACACCCACAGAGTTGCCAACCCAAACCCCCTTACCCCAACCCGGCGTGGTAGGTGGCCAGATTTTGTTTCACGGCGTGCCACCCTCCAGACCAGTAACGCTGATCCTGGAAGATCAGGAGTACCGGGTGATTCAAGAGATTACCATCCTGAACGGTGAATACCGCTTTGAAAATTTACCTGCCTCTTCCAAGGGGTATAACGTGTTGTTTGCACAGGAACAGAACTCGCAATTTTCTGCATATGAGGTTGTCAGTTGGGCCTGGCTCGGTCCCATACCGGTGAAGGATGGCGACCGTCTGCATCTCCCAGCCATGGAGATTGCCCTGGTTGGTTTGATGCCGGTTAATCCTCCTGATGGCGCCACCATTAGTGCCAGCTCAATAACGCCACATAATACGCTGGTCTTTGAATGGGACCCCTTTCCTTCTGCATCCCATTATTGGGTGGATTTGCGCGTTGGGCCAGTGTTGCAATTGGTCTGGCAGTCTGATTATGTTGATGGCACGGCTGTCTCTTTTGATGGTGTACTTATGAACGGAGCGATGATACAACCGAACAGTTATTGGTGGAGCGTGGGAGCGCGCCTGGAAGGTGGATTGATTACCATTGCTGCCCCACTTACCAGTTTCATGGTAAAGCCTTGATTCTGATAAAAATGCTCCTACGAATGAATCGGTTATTGGACCGAATCGGTCATTGGTTCTGGAATCCTGATCAATAGAAAGGAGGTGATTAAAAAGAAAAGTCAATAAATAAAGAAAAACGAGAATATTGTTAGAAGTAAAAAAATTTAGGAGGTAATAGAAAATGAAAAGAAAAATATCAATATCCTTGATCCTGGTACTGGCGCTGGTTACCATGAGCTTTGCGATGGTATCCGCAGATGACCCCGTGGCAGAAGTCTATGTTGGGCACGGTATACCAGGAGGAGCGCTTGATTTACCAGATGAACTTCCGGTAGATGTGCTTGTCAACGACGCCATATGCTTATTGGAAGCCTTTGAGTTTGGAGAATTTGCTGGGCCTGTTGAGCTGGAAGCTGACATCTATAATATCAAAATCAGCTTAGCAGATCTTGATGACCCGTGCAGTGGTGACCCGGTGATTGAAGCGGATGTCCCATTTGAGTCTGGTGTCAATTACACTGTGTTTGCCCATCTGACTGAAGAGGGTGCTCCTACGGCATCTCTATTTGTCAATGATGTGGACAGCGCCGTGGCAGGTTATACACGCCTGACAGTGCGTCATACTGCTTTTGCTCCTGCAGTGGACATAGAGCTGTACCGTGGCTGGGAACGCGGCCGTATGGTTGGCGAGATAGAAGGATTAGAGAACCCTGATCAAGCTGGCCCATTGGACATCCGTCCAGGTGGCTATGAGGCTGTCATCCTGGCTGCCGGTACCGATGTTGAGGTATTCGGCCTTCAGGTTGAGCTCGAACCGCATAAGTCCTATATCGTTTACGCAGTAGGCGGTTTGGACACTGAGACGTTCACGGTGTTAGCCCAGGTGATTGAACTTGGTATGGTGCCACCCCCACGACCGGTGCCTCCAATTCCACCATGGATGCCGGAACTACCCGAACTACCTGAACTACCAGAACTACCTGGACCACCACAACTGCCATTTCCATAAAGGCATTTGAATAATGGTGCAGTAAGACACACAAGGGCTGCCTGGATAAATCCATCAGGCAGCCCTTGTGTCATTTTATAGCCCGGATAGAACCGAATCGGCTTAACTCCTATACAAGTACCGGTGACCGGTATTCATGCGTTCTATACCCAGGCCCTGTTGATTCCTGTCAGCCCAGACACGTATGCAATCACGATTACTGTCTTTCACGAGCTCGTCCGGTCAATTGGATGCGCCTAAACCGCCCAGGTCAGGCTGTTTGCCAGAGCATCAAGAGTAAATTGCTTACTGTTATACGGGTGAAGGGGATATAGCATATGAAATCTTCGGCCTGCAGGATGCTTAAAACACGCATGCTCTCAAAGGCGACGGTATTGTGTCCATAGTGTCCAGGTATAAGCGGATTGAACAGGAGTTATAGATTGATGCGGTGGTAGTCAATCAGGCTGTACCCGCTGCCCCAGGGATCGCCGCGCTCATATAGCCCCAACCCCGCTTCCCATGCAAGCTGCAGACAATCGTAGCTGGCAGATGGGAGGTTAATTTCTGCATCGATGAAATCAAACATGACACAGTCAGCTGCAACCGGATCGGTGGCGAAGTATAGGCTGTTGGGGACCTGATTGCCAAAGGAAGCCCATGTCTGTGGTGCATGGTTTAATTGTTTTGCAGCAAACAAGCCATCGCCAACGGTCAGGATCGTTTTGCCACCGATATGAGGTGAATTGTAGAGATCCACAAAAGGACTGTAATCAGACCGGTAACTGCTGCGGTTCAAACCAACCGTATCGTGTAAGGATGAAGGGGAATTAATAGAGCCAAAATGGTTCTTAAAAGCAACCGTTGCACCTGTAAGAGAATGGCCCTTCATGATTGGAATGTTGATCAGGTAGTTGGCATTGACCAGAACATCAGTGATCCGAACTGCAGGAATGGTGACTCCGGGGGGTGGGTTGAAAGTGACATAGGTATTGGTGTTGAAACCTGCCCAATTACGGCACCCGCTATCAAAGTATTGAATACCCCCATACAGGCTACCAGCCACGAAACGGTCTGGAATTCTCCGGATAGCATCGTAAACCCAAATGTCGTTCTCAACCACGCCGATTAATTTCATCCCACGCACAATTGCGTTGACTGGTTGGATCAGTGCATCGATTTGGTGATCAGTATCATTGCATGCACTGGAATTGTTGAAATTAACTTTTACCGCAATTTTTTGTCCAACCTGATAATCGGGCAATAGCGTGTTCCAGGCACCTTTTACCGACGATTGCCCTGTCAGAGCCACCAAACCCTGATCGATCATTGCATCTACCACCTGCTGGTTGACATAATTCCAAAATTTGTGGTCGCTTGTGTTCCAGAAGGTGGCGTCCTGGCTATGAACATGGGTTACCCTACCGGTAATCTCTGGGGGTTTAGGTATACTCGTTTTAGCCTTTTTTAGCAGCGGTAGGTATAGTTGGGTTTCCAAATCTTGCGCCCTGCCTGACAGTGCCTGTCTCATCCAATGGCTGCTACCTGCTACCCCCGCGCCTGCAGCTGCTGCCAGTACTTTCAGAAAATCCCGCCGTGAGATCCTCATTTTCACTGCTGCCTCCTTTGGGGTTAAAGATTGACCAGTTTTTCGACATTGATCATATTTGCTAAGCCTTCTCAATACCAGTATATATCAATCGATTCGTAAACAAAATAGGTAATTGGTAATGGGGTAATAGGTTGTGGTGTTGGAGGACGCGTACAGGAGTATTCTCTATCGGATTTTCCTGTATATCAATCCTGCTTGGAAGACTATCGCACCAAACTTTTTGCTCCCCCGCCTAGCAGTCACTTACCAGCGCCGGTTCAAAGTTCAGGACAGCTTGACTGGCTCCATCGCCTGACAGCTGCGGGAGGGTTTGGAAAGGGGGTATCATTTGGCATACCAGTCTCCCTGCTCTCGCGTTTGCCCTGACGGTTAGTGGTGTACATGGTTTGGTCGTGGCATAAACAGCCATCATCTTTATGTTTTGTTGGGATAAGGATCAACAATATTACCCTTACGCCTGCTGCCAGCACTTGTAAACGGAAGGTAGGAGTAATTCTTTTTGAAACGGTGAATTGTACCTTTATCATTTTTATGTTAGAATCCATCCTTGGTTTTGAGCGACCAAGTTGATGATCTATTAGTTCTGCCATGCAGTCTAGAGGGGATATATTGAAAATCTTCACCAGCCTGAGGTCTAAATCATAATGCTGGTAACACCCGCCGGGCAGATACCGCTCATCTGAAATATCCTCCGGTTGATCTTATTGATATCTCTGGGGAGCAAACAGATGATGTGTAATTGGCTGCGTTTGAATACTGGCAATTATATTCTGTGTGTAGCAAATGGTTGCCTGATGGTATTTCTCAGAGAATACCGGTTTATATCGGAGGACTTATCATGTTTGTTGGTGTCGATTTTGGAACGAGCAACTCTTCCATTGCTGTCTATAATGGTAAAGAGCTACGCCTTTTTAATATAGATCCCCTTTGCTTGAACCCAAAAGTGCTTCCTTCTTATACCTTTGTTACCAAAGATCACTCAACATTTGTCGGAATCGAAGCGATTGAAAAATACCTCGAGTTGGAAACTGGAAGACCTGCTGTATGGGAAAAACGTAAAGCTGGCCAGGTGGAGGTGACGGTTGCAGGTCCTGGTAAAGGGCCGATTATTTACATGCAGGATCTTATTGTAGAAGTGGATATCGCTGCAAATGGCCGCCTGCTTCAATCGATAAAATCCGCCCTGCGAGACTCCAAGTATGATGGCACCCAGATCTTTGATCGTTTCTACACGATCGAGGAGTTAATCTCGCTTCTGCTCACCACCTTACGAGAAACGTGTGAACAATCGATTAAACAGCCTGTCCGTAACGTTGTCATCGGTCGACCGGTAAAGTTCTCTGATAATGCCGATACTGACCGTCGGGCAGAAGAGAAGCTGCTCCAGGCAGCCAAATTGGCGGGCTTCGAGCAGGTGGTGTTTGAACTGGAACCAATTGGAGGCGCCTATCTTTACCATCAGACCGCATCTGAAAGGGAAAAGGTCTTGGTGTTTGACTTTGGTGGCGGTACACTGGATATGACCATCATGGAGATTGGTGGGCCCCTTGCTCCTGAGACAATTGCTACGCATGGTTTGCTGTTGGGCGGTAACGATATCGATGCAGCCTTGATGCACACGCTGCTCAGGTTTTTTGGCGAAGGTTCGACGCTGGATAGCGGTTACCCTTTTCCTTCCCATATTTTTGAGATGTTGTTCAGTTGGCAAAATATGGTCGAACTCAGTCGCCCTGAATACGTAGGGCTTTTCCGGCAGGCGCAGAACGGAAGTGACCCGCAAGGTATCCGGAGATTGGAGAACCTGGTTCGGAACAAACTTGGGTTCAAATTATTTCAAAAATTAGAACAGGCTAAGGTCAATCTTTCATCTGGTCACTCTACCCAAATTCAATTTGACGAGCAGGAGATCAACCTTAGGAACACAATTACCCGCAGCCAGTTTGAGCAATTAATTGTTGAAGAGCTTACGCTGGTGGACGAGGCAATTGATGAGTTATTGCGAAAAAGCGGATTAAGAGCTGAGCAAGTCAACGCAGTGCTTAGAACGGGCGGATCTTCCTCAATCCCGGCTTTTATCGATTTGCTGGCTGACAGGTTTGGTCTACACCGGATCAAAGAGCTAAACTTACTTACAACCATCGTGGGTGGATTGGCCGTTAAGGGTTACAAGCTGGCGAGCCATTGAGAAAAGAAATTTGTCATGCAAGATCATTCATCGCTAATTAACCAGAAACGCGACCCTACAGTTGCGCAGGAAGCTGCATCCCGTCGAACGTTTGCGATCATCTCCCATCCGGATGCAGGCAAGACGACTCTAACGGAGAAACTTCTCTTGTACGGGAATGCAATTGAGTTGGCTGGAAACGTGCGTGCCCGACGAAATCAACGGAATACCACCTCTGATTGGATGGACATGGAGCGTGAAAGGGGGATTTCGATCACTTCAACGGTCCTTCAATTTCCCTATAAACACTTCATCATCAATCTTTTAGACACGCCCGGGCACCAGGATTTTTCCGAAGATACTTTTCGCACCCTTTCTGCAGTAGATAGTGCCATTATGATTCTGGATGCGGCCAGGGGGATCGAATCGCAAACTCGCAAACTTTTTGAAGTCTGTCGTAAGCGCGGTATTCCTATACTAACCTTTATTAACAAAATGGATCGACCTGCCCGAGATCCTTTGGAATTGCTGGATGAGATCGAAGCGGTGCTGGGCATGGAACCGGTGCCAATGAACTGGCCGATGGGAGACGGGCTAAATTTTCAGGGTGTGTACGATCGGAGATCGAAGGGTGTGTTTTTTTTCCAGAGAACAGTTCGTAATGAAAGAATTGCGCCCGAGGTGTTTGTTCCAATGGACGAGCTACGTAAGAATGGCCATGTGCCTCAGCTACAGTTAAAACAATTAGAAGAACATATCTCACTGTTAGACGAGCTGGGAATTGTATTTGATCACCAACGCCTTTTAAATGAGCAGCAAACGCCCGTGTTTTTCGGCAGCGCCTTGACCAATTTCGGGGTGCAATTACTGTTGGATGCATTTGTGGAATTCGCCCCGCCACCACAAGCATATATTAGCGACGTTGGGCCAGTTTATCCCGAGAGACCTGAGTTTTCCGGTTTTATCTTTAAGATCCAGGCCAATATGAACCCATTGCACCGGGACAGCGTGGCATTTTTGCGCGTTTGTTCCGGTCGTTTTGAGCGGGGGATGGTCGCCAAACACGTTCAATCAGGAAAAGCGGTTCGATTGCAACGCCCCTATAAGCTTTTTGCCAATGAGCGGGAGATCATCGAAGAAGCATATCCAGGCGATATCGTAGGTCTACCAAACAACGCGGGTTTTGCCATTGGAGACACGATCAGTGCCGGAGAAATGATGAGGTTTGCCTCAATCCCCCGTTTCAAACCGGAGCACTTTGCCCTGTTGAGAAACACCAATTTGAGCAAACACAAGCAGTTTATCAGAGGTTTGCAACAATTGGAGAGCGAAGGTGCGGTACAGGTGCTCTACAACATTAACGCCCTTAAACGCGAGCCGATCCTGGCTGTAGTTGGTCAACTTCAGTTCAACGTTGTTCAAGCCAGATTGGATATCGAGTATTGTGTGTCGACGAAATTTGAACTACTTCCATTTACGATAGCGCGTTGGGTGGAAGGACCAGAGACGGTAATTAATAGTTTGCCCGTTCGAAGCGATGTTATTCTTGCCCGAGATACACGTAACAAATTTGTCCTTCTAACCAACTCGTCGTTTTATTTGAAATTCTTTTCTGAAAGATTCCCTGAATTATCCTTCAAGGAAGAACCGGAATAAACTATCTTCATTCGATTTTTTTCAGGGGGCATTTTCAACTCGGTGAAGAATAATCGGCGAAATTTCTTAACTGATCTAATCCATCTGTCATCATACCATCCTGGCTTTCTTCACCTATTTGCCCTTTGAATTTCTCGATATCATATTTGTGACCGCACCTTAAAATCGTGCATCTTCCGGCAACTTTGATGTTACCATACCAATCAACTGAGTTTGTGTCGCTTGTATAAAAAATTATAGTCGATAGTGCTGAGCTATCGAGATTTTGTATTTATACTTATGGATGCCCTCTGGGTTTTGTCCGTGGCTTATGCCTACGTTCTTCAAATGTGAAAGAAACCTGGTTATTTCAGGAATTTTCCATGTTAGCTGCGTTTTAATGTTAAATGCATATCATCAGGGGTGAAGTGGACAATCTGTTACTTTCTTGTGCTGTCGACGATCCGGTCATTATTGAAACGATGGTGCGGGATTATCGTGCACCGGTTTACCGGTTGGCACTCTCCATATTGAATGACACCAAAGACGCTGAGGATGCCGTCCAGGATATTTTCGTTCAGGCAGCTTCAGCTCTTAGTCGCTACCAGGTGGGTACAAACTTTAAATCCTGGCTGTATACCATTGCTGTCAACACTTGCCGGGATTATATGCGAAGGCGTGCTGCACGTGCCAACCTATACCGGGCCTGGAACGCAATTCAGTCATTCGCAGCCCGGTCACCTGATCCGGAAGACTCTGCCATTCAAAATGAATCCCATGTGCGGTTGTGGAGCCTGGTTAATGAGTTGAATGAAAAACAGCGCCTGGTGGTGATCTTGCGATTGGTCCATGATTTATCAGTCTCGGAGATCAGTCAGATTCTAGAAATAAATGAAAAGACCATATATTCGCGGCTTTATGATGCCCTTAAGAATCTTCGCCAGCGCATAACATCATCGCCGGAGTATGAGGGTTTTTGGAATGAGTTTCTGTCATGAGCAATATCCATCGTACTACTATTGAGTTGTTTATTCGGGGTGCGGACCAAGGTCATATCCCAGAAGAACGCCGCGCAGTCTATGAACAGCACCTGGCGAGTTGCCCAGATTGCCAGTTCAACCTCTCACTTTACGGAAAGCTGCAGGCAGGGGCGGCTTTGGTCTGGCCGGCCTCCATCAGCCCGCAGCGTTCAAAACAGCAACTACTTGATGGCATCAATGCACACATTTGTAAAAAGAGAAGACAAAAGCTCCTTTTCTAACCATTAAGGATAGTCGCCTGGGCAGCTTTCGCTGTGCTGTTTCTGATTTTTGTTAACTGGGTTTTTACTACAATAAGGGTTGATCCAGCTAAAGCTCCCACACCAACCCAAGATTTGGATGTTATCATCCCAATAGATAGCCTTGAGCCCACCTCTCAAATTAGTGATCCATACATCCCTTTACCCACCCTGGAGCCACATGGCCTGGACGAAATCCGCCTGACTGCCGGTGACCCATGGGATCACGATCACTTTGGCCGCTCGGTGGCGATCGATGGGGATTTCCTGGTAGTTGGCGCGCCAGGTGTCAACCACCCTGGAGTTGGCGAAGATACCGGAGCAGTCTATGTTTTCCAGCACAAGATGGGTGATTGGGTTGAGGTTGCTAAATTGTTTGCCAGTGACCCCCAGCCAGCCTCTGGATTCGGTTTTGCTGTAGCTATTTCGGGTGACAGGCTGGCTGTAGGAGCGCGTTATGCTCAAAACGACCTGGGTATGAATGCAGCCGGTGCGGTCTATATCTATAATCGCCAGGGTGACGGGTGGGTTGAAGAAGGTAGGTTAGCTGCTCGTGATGGAGGTCCTTTCCATCTCTTCGGTCATTCTGTAGATCTGGACGGTGACACGCTGGTGGTTGGTGCACGTGGTGCCTGGGGAGAAACGCCTGGCGATAACACTGGCGCGGCATATGTCTACCACCGCCAGGGTAATCAGTGGCTTGAACAGGTAAAACTGACCAGTAAGGATTCCCGCTCAAATGACTTTTTCGGGCATGCGGTTGCGGTGCGGGGAGATG
>Ga0114946_10001603_pt1 | contig 15600 bp, 13 predicted proteins | sample WalLakDeSediment_FD_88676 | JGI IMG/M metagenome (GOLD analysis project Ga0114946, IMG submission 88676) | Lake sediment microbial communities from Walker lake, Nevada to study Microbial Dark Matter (Phase II) - Walker Lake 11/02/13 Deep Sediment | ecosystem: Environmental > Aquatic >... | reverse complement strand
GCGCCCACCAGGATTGTGTAAACGCTGATGCCCAGCACGGCTGCCACGGCCCCCTTGCGCGGACCCAATAGACGGCCAAACGAACTGGCGAAAAGCCCGGCGATGATGGTCATATTAAACCCGGATATGGCAATGAGATGAGAAGTGCCGGTATTCTTAAATGCGGCTTGCACCGGTGCGGGAATGCCCTTCTCCTCCCCCAACAAAATACCTGCTAAGAGGGATGCCTCCGGGTCAGGGAAAATGCGATAAATAAGACCAAGCGCCCTTTCCTTCAAAGCATAGATCCCAGCCAGGAGCGGATTCCCCTGTCCTTCCAACAAGAGGCTGGCTTCTGCCCTGGACAATACGCTTAAGATGTCTTGACGGGCCAGGTAGGCCCGGTAAGAGAACAACTCTGTCTCAGAGGGAGTCTCGAGCCTGCCCGACAAGGCCAACCGGTCGCCGTAATGCCAGCGCTCTCCGGGCAGGACCAGGGCCTGCAGTCGCCCTTGGACGAGGATGAAAGATCCGGTTTCATCGATCTGCAGCCGGTCGACCTCCACGACCAGATTCGTGTACGTATCACGCACATCAGGCGGTTTGACCAACACCCCTTCAACGGTGACGGAGCTTTCCCGATCATTGTAATAGGCCAATGATTCTGGCCCCAGAGCTGGCTGTACGCTCTGCCAGCGACCGGCGCCGGCAAAGATAGCTGCTGCCAGGACCAACACAGGCAGGCGAGGTGCAAATTCAGCCGGAAGGCTTGGAAGTGCAAATGACCAGCGGCGTAAACCCATTGACCGGCGCGAGAATAGACGGCCTGCCAATAACGCCACCAGACATAAACCAACCAGACCTACCCAGATGTACGTAGATAAGGGGAACAGGGAGGCTATAAGCATCCCAGCGATGAAAGCCAAAGATAACCAGAAGAGCGGCATTGTTAAGCTTAATAACCGTTATAGTCCTGTGTAACCTCCTCGCTCTGTTCAATTAACCTTTCGATGCGGTCAATCAAGTTAGAGATATGGGGAGGAGGGTCTTCTAAATTTGTTGCCATCTCTTGTGCTTCCATTAACCTAACGCGCAACCTTGCGATCTCTAAATCGGGATCAGCCTCGGCCTCATCCCTGGGTTTGATCCATAAACGCCAGCTTGTGCTTTGTATAGCAGCAGATAAGGTAGGTGCAATAAAAACTCCTACGAACCCAAAAACTTCCACCATTGCGATCAAAGTCAAAACAACTAACAATGAATTGTAGCTGCGCTTGTTGACCATACGTCTTTCCACGACAAATTCCAGGAAAAATAACACCAGCAATGTCACGAGCGCGGCAACAATTGCTACTCCCAGATTGGTCCCTAAACCAATTAAGAAAGGCGGCGCCATGGCTAAGAATGCGCCTACCCATGGGATCAGCCAGGCTAAACCGCTCAATAACGCCAAGAGCGTGGGGTACTGTATGCCTACCAGGCGATAGAGAAGAGCCAACAGAATTACTGCAGTTAACAGCTGGGTAATATCGCTGCGCAGAAATTCCCCCACACCTGTCTCAATGTCTCGCCAGGCTTCTCGCGCCCGAGTTCTCTTTTGAACAGGTAAGATTGAAAGCCAGAACCGCTCGAAATAAACCCGGTCAGCACTCCAATACATGCTTAACACCAGGACGATGACGATGCTGGAGACGACCGCAAAGAGGTTAGATGTTAATCCTAAAATCCCCAGGAGAAAAACATCACCTTGCTCTCCTGCAATAGCTCTGGGTAAATCAACCAACGGCGGAAGCTGATCTGTGATCGCTTGTTGGAATGGACCTGCGCGTGACCACTCGACCAGGAACCGGTCATAGGAAACGGCCAGGTTTTCTGCTGCCAGTTGTACTTCCTTAGTAAGAGGCCCCCACGATAGAAAAACCAAACCCGCTAGAGCTGCTATCGTAATGAAGTATGGCAGCAGGACTGCAATTATTTGCGGTAAACCGAGTGCCTTTAAACGTTGGATCAGCGGGCGAAAAACCGCAGCCAGAGCAAGAGAGAGAAAGAATAGCATAACCGCTTCACGGAACTCCCACAGCAACAACATCCCCCCCAACGTGACCAGGACAATGGCGGTATACCTGGCTAAATCCTTCATGGCGAGTCTCCCTGGTTTGAACTCGAGCGCTGCGTAACTTCATCTAAAACCCGATCTAGATCAAAGGCTATTCTCTCGAGGACATCCTCCACCTGGTCTTCAATTTCTCCGGTCTCACCCTCCTTTTCCTTTATCTTCTGCCGCAAATCTGTCGTTAGCTCGTGGAGTCTGGCCCGTAAAACACTTATCCGGTCTCTCCCCTGCACAATATCTTGCTCGAGAGTATCCGGTTTTAGAAGGACCCGATCTAAAATGATCTGGAATACAGCAGCCAGGGGAATAGCAAGTAGGGCGCCTGCAAACCCCAATAGAGATGTAAAAGCCACCAGCGCAAGCAGGGTGACAACCGGATTAACTCCGACAGAGTGTCCCAGGATGCGTGGGGCAAGGATATAATTCTCAATCACCTGGATTATCAACGTGGCAATGATCACGCCGATTACAAGTGAGTCATTACCCATACCTAAGGCAATCGTGATCGCTGGTAATGCGCCCAGCGCTGGACCAATTATTGGGACTGCTTCAAAGACACCCGCCAATATGGCAAGTGGCAAAGCATAGGGTAACCCGATAATCCAATAAGCTACCAAAGCCATTGCACCAACAATCAAAGAGAGCAGGAAAACCCCCCGAACATATCCACCTACCTTAGATTCGATTTCCTCAAATATTCCTCGAATATTTTCACGCTGTTTTTGATTGACCAATAGCAACCAATATCGCAAAGTCCGCTGCCCATCCAAAGTCCAGTAGAAAGCCAGCAGGATCACTGCCAATCCTATGAAAAGGCCTCGGATGATCATGGCTGCGTATGCTAACGCTTGAGCGATCTGTTGGCGGATGGCTGCATCTGCCCCATTTCCCTCTGTACCCACACTATTCGGATCAATTATCAGCGCCGGCTGTGAGAGTTGTGTAAGAAACAAGTCCTGCGGTAGTCTCACACCGATCATGCGAATGAGAAAACTGGGGGAGTCCAAAAACCAATCTCGAAACTGGTGGTAATATGCCGGCAACACTTCAGAGATACCAGCTAGCTGGTCGAGTATTAGGGGTCCAATCAGCCAGATAAAGCCCGCAAATAGAAGAACAATCAGCAGATAAATCAGAATAACCCCCAGGGAGCGCGGAAGTCCGCGCCTGCGAAGCCAAAACACAGCCGGATTTATGGCAGTACTGATCACCAGGGCAATAAAAAAGGCGAACAGCACCAACTGGAGCCGAAAAACCAGCCAAAACAAAACTGCCGCTGACACAACAACAACAGTCGCCAGCGCTACTCTGGAAGCCTTCCATTTGGGCAATAGAGGGGATGGACCGGTTTTCATAATATCCACAATTATTAGTGATGATTTCTCCCATCTAGATTGCGCGGCAGCCACAGATTAACCAATCTCCCGCCTCCCTCCTCCTGGAGATCGACCCAGCGCTCGATCTCCAGCTCCACCTGAGCTAACGCTGCGGTGGGCATGGCTGACGCTTCCTCTGTGAGCGCCTCCACCAGCTCTTCCAGACCCGGGTTGTGACCTACAACCATTACGGTCTCAAGTTCATCTGGGAGTGCACTCAGCGCATCGATGAACTCCTCTGGTCCGGCCGCGTACAGATCGCGGCTGACCTGGATCTCTCCATCGTAACCGCTTGCTTCAGCCACCAGCTCTGCCGTGGTCAAGGCGCGCCTGGCAGAGGAGGTCAGGATCAGGTCCGGCAGCAGACCCTCCTCCCGCATCAGCTCACCCATGCGCGGAGCGTCGTGTTTCCCCCGTTTGTTGAGAGGCCGGTCATGGTCAGCCAGCTCAGCCTCCCGCCAGCTTGATTTCGCATGGCGCAACACCAACAGTGTCTTCATGCTCACCCTCCGGGTAGATGGTAGCGAAAGTCGCAGAAAGCCGCCCCTTCCATAATGGTTTGGGTACGGGCCAGGTGAATATCCGGGTTAAAGCCTTCGGTGAGGGAAAAGTCCCGGTTGCAAGAAAGGATTGCGCCAAGCTCTGGCATGCCCAGGGCCCGGTACAGCTCAGCGTAGCGGCAGCGAGTGACGTTGAACGAGAAGCTGGTCTCGCTCTGCTCCAACACTTCCATTTCCAAGGCGTCGTCTTTCTTCCAATCCTCGAGCGAGGCGGCAAAATGAGCCAGGCTCTTGCCGCCCCTGCTTTCGGCGATCTGCGCCCCTTGCTGGCGGGCAACCTGGATGATTACCTCCCGCGTGATCTCCAGCACACGCTCCCGCCCAAACTCCTCACCCATAGCATCCAACAACGGCCCCAGGATGCGCGCCTCAATCTCCCGCCGAGTCAGCACGCCTAGCGCGTTAAGTTGGTCCGGGGTAAGGAAGGATTGTTGGAAATCATCGCTCTTGATTTGATCCTCACAGGTCATGGCGCCGCCTGGTATCCTGGCAGCTCTTCCACGGTCTCACCAATTTTGACCAGGTGGAAAGGCATCCAGGTAACACCGAAGACTTCAACCAGTACATCCTTTTTGAAAGGCGTCACCTTAATTTCTTGTGCATCAGAAGCCAGCCCGCCCCAGCGATCGTTGACCTGCCGGATCGCCTCGGCTTTCTCCTTCTCCAAGGCTTCGATCTGGCGCTTAAAATCGGCAATAGACTCCTCTGACTCTTTCACCGCCGCTTTTGCCTGGTCAGTCATCCGGCGTTTGGTCAGCGAGCTCGACAAGCTCTTTTTACGCCCGCCGATCAAACTGAAGAGGGTTTCCGCATGACTGCCCATCTCCTCCATTTTCCGGTGTGAATGGCGAGCACGGTCGTTGGCCAGCTCTCGCTCCTCTCGCGTCAACCTCCCTTGGATGGTTTCAATCTTCTTGTTGATACTATCTTCTGTTTTCTTGATTTCTGCATCACGGCCCTGGCGAGCAGCTTCGTCACATAAGCGACGGAACTCGCTGTGGGATATATCCGGCCCGGCGTATACCTTGAGAGCCTCATTGGAACGCACAACGGCCTCTGTAGTCCGGTAAGCCCAGTCCAGATAATCCTTCTCCATAGAAGACACGATCCTGGCATCTGTCAAAGGAGCCTCAATGGGGGTAAAGCTGGCCTGCGGGTCTGGGTGCTTGTCCAACAAGTGGAGATCAATCGAAGAGGTTTGGTAGTTATCCCAACGCACCAGGCCGCGCCGGTCAGGCGCTTCTACCACCACCGTCCGTTGGATGGTGGTATCCAGGTTATATTTCCTGTTCAGAAATCGAACCGAGGCTTGCGCCAGGAGCACAGGTCGATACAACAAGCCCTGGCTGACAGCCTGCGCGGGATAAGGCTTGCCAGCAGCCTTAAAAGCCTGAGTAAGGGTCAGGTTGTTCGGCAGGAAATATTCCCGCACCCCGCTGGGAACTGCCGGGCGAGTCGTAGTCGCTGCCAGCGGCGCTTGAAACGAGCTGGTAGCAACACTAGTCTGGGATACACCTGCCTGGGCTGGCGCGCCCCACGCGCCGGTAGCCGGCTGAGCAGAAGATAGTGTGACTGGCGGGTAGCTGCTCTGGACATTCTTGAGCTGGTTGAGCAAGGGGATTTGCGCTCGAGTCAACGGCCCGGCCAGGTAGTTCATCACAAAACGGGTCCTGAACAACTGCGGTCCCCCACTCGTGGCTGAAGCAGGCGCGTGCACATTGTGCAGCAGGAAAACGCGTTTGCCCAGGGTAGAGATCAGCCGGTCAAATACAGAGCGATTGATGTCTCCTGACATGGCGCCTTGTAAACCATCCAGCAGTCGCTGTTTGTCCTGATCTGTTTGCAGCTTGCCGATGAACCAGGTTCCGGCATTTGAAAGAGCCTTGTAATCCACATCGACCGGGTTCTGAGTGACCAGCACCAGCCCCACGCCAAAAGCGCGCGCCTGTTTAAGCATGCGCAGCATCGGCTCTTTCGAGGGGGGATTGCTGACAGGTGGCAGGTAACCAAAGATCTCATCAAAATATAAAATGGTGCGCAGAGAAGTGCTTCCACCTTGGGTCCGCATCCAGGTTTCGAAAGCGGAGAAGAGCAGGGTCACAAAAAACATCCGCTCTGTATCTGATAGGTGAGCAATATAAAAGACGCAATGGCGAGGCCGCCCATCCGCTGTATACAGCAAGCTGGGGATATCCAGCGGCTGACCTTCGATCCATACCTGGAAAGCAGGCGCTGCCAGGATATTATTCAGCGACATAGCCAGGCCAAACCGGTCCTTTTCAGGGAAAAAGGTGTTTACGTCAAATACGCCCAGTTTTTGGAAAGGCGGCGACTGTGTCTGCAGGATCAGCTCGCTCAGGTCCAGGTCGCGCCCCTGGCTCCAGGCATGCTCAAAAATATTAGCCAGCAAGATATGCTCCCTGGAGCGGACCGGGTCCACATCCCTTGACCCTACCAACCCCAACAAGGCCGTGACGGTCGATGAAATCTTCTCCCGCAGCATCTCCCGGTTCCCATCCCAGCTGACGGACGGCGCCTGCAACGAGGCCAGGATGCTGACCGGAATGCCGGCGTCCGACCCAGGCGTGTACACGGCATACTCCACCGAGTTCTGCAAAGCGGTCAGGCGCTCCGCCCCGATACCGATCTTGGCTAAGCTTTCTTTCCAAAGTGTAGCCGTTTCCGCTGCAACTTGCTCAACACTCTTTCCCTCCCGGCGAGCCTGGTCAGCATTGATCCAGGGCTGGAAATCCTCGGGGGCCATGTTGGGGAAATGCAGCAGAGTGTTGGTGATATCCCCTTTAGGATCGATCATCAAAGCAGGGATCCCATTTAAAGCAGCTTCTTCCATCAGCCCCACGCACAAACCGGTCTTGCCCGAGCCAGTCATGCCAACCACCACCGCGTGCGTGGTCAGGTCAGCCGGATCATACAGAAGCTGGTTTTCCGTTGGTTGTCCAGTAGCAGGGTCAATGAGTGAGCCGATGAAAAATTTATTGTTGGTAGCCATGAGACCTTCCCTTTCTTATTGATTAACCTGTGCTTCTTGAAATATACGCGCAAATTCAGCCATAAATTGAGCGGCGATGGCAGGATCATGGATCACGAGCGTATTTTCATCGTTCCGCTTTTCGGCATTTGCGCTGAAGTTATATGAACCGGTAATGACAGTCCCCTCATCGATGATGATGACTTTATGGTGCATATTGCGTGGATTGCCATCTAAACGCACGTCCAGCCCGGCTTCCCTCATCAACACAAATTCACCCCCAATATTCGAGCCCACCTGGGAAGATTCAAACACACCAGCCACGCTCACACCCTCAGCCGCCTTTGCAAGCATTGCGCTGGCGATATCATCCGATGTAAATGAAAAGGCCAAAAAGTGAATGGATTCCCGCGCGCCCTGGATGTGCCGGATGATTTCCGCGGCCGTGCCATCGTCAGGGGAGAAATATATTTCAATTTGAGTGTTATTTATCGTTACTGAGGGATAGGGAGTCTGCGGCAGCGTTTTATCCCCAAACAGGTCTTGCTCAAACATTTCATTGAACTCCGCAGTGTAATTTGCCGCCATTGGGGCAGAGCGGATACGGATCAGGTTATTGTTATTGCGATAGACATCGCTGACAGTAAAGTTCAGCGAGCCGGTCCATACCTCTACCCGGTCAATAATCACAAACTTATTATGCATGGTGCTCTCGCGGCGGTCACCCAGGACTGGAATTCCAGCAGCTTTGAGCTGTCCGATTTCGGGCTCATCCATAAAATCGCTCTCAACCACCATGCGCACCGTTACCCCCCGGCGGGCAGCTGCTAGCAATGCATCACGCAAGCTCCACAAATTGAGTTGGTGGGCCGCAACATCCACGCTCAGATGGGCTTCTTCAATGGCCTTAGCCAGGGGTTCATCTGGGCCTCCCCGGTAAGAGGCGGCCTGCTTGTCATCCGGCCTGGTGAAATAGATATCATACCAGCCAGTTTCTGCAGTCTCTATCTCAGTAGGGACAGCAGTTTGTGTCGCTCCCAAATTTGAACAAGCACAGCTCATCCAAACCAACAGGATAAAACATAAAATTTGTTCCAGTTTCCTTTTGGAAAAACCCATCCTAATAATTATAGCGGGAGCACGCAAATATTGTTCCTGAATTTTAGGTTGCGAACGGCGTGCGCCGTTCGCAACCTAAAATTCGCAATTCACCAACAACTTATTAGTTCACCCATTATAGCAGAATAAGGCGCTTAGCTGCTCCGTTTTATGGTAGACTAATGCGGTTTGAGAGTTCTTCGGGATTTACCGTAGAGAATGTTGGATTTGGGGGTTCCAAATCCATGAAAACAAAGATAAGGATGATTTTATGCTGCCAAATCGAGATACCTATTCGATCAAAATTGCAGGTCTTCAACGAGAGCTACCGCTCTTTGAGGTCAAACCCGGCTTGAGGATCGCCGTGCTCAACATCCTGGGGGACACCGAGCTGGTGCAGGCTTGCGCTGAGGCGCTAGCCGAAAAGATCAGCGGGATTGACTATGAAATGCTTGTAACCGCTGAAGCAAAGAGCATCCCGCTGGCCCACGCCCTGGCGGTTAAGACCCACAACCCATATATTGTCTTGCGAAAAGCCTACAAGCCTTATATGGGAGCAGCTTTATCCACCGAAACCCATTCCATCACCACCGGTCAGCTCCAAACCCTGTACCTGGACGAAAAGGATCGCCGCTGGATTTCAAATAAGAAAGTGATCTTGCTGGACGATGTCATCAGCACCGGCTCTACCCTGCAGGGTATGCGCACCCTGATGGAACAGGCAGGGGCGCAAGTGCTGGCTGAGGCAGCCATTTTAACCGAAGGCGAGCAAAGCGATTGGAAAGATATCGTTTCCCTGGGCCATCTACCTCTGTTCAACGGAGAAGCCTAAGGAAAACAGACGATCACAATGGGGCGACCGCGCAACTGCGTGAGGAAAATCACCCTTTCTTTTTCTCCCTTCAAGCGCAAGTCGTGGATTAACGCTTCAGGTTGGAGCGGAGAACCTCGTTTTTTCACCACAATTTGGCCAATATTGTTCTCGCGTAAATAAGCCCGCAGCCGTTTCAACCCAAACGGGAACCAGTCTGCAACAGCCCACACCCGCGCGAAGGGAGTGGGCCTTTTATTTACGGCAGTCAGGTAGGCGATCTCGGGGTCGAGTTGGGCAGCTCCCAACTCCTGCCCCAGGCAGCGCACCATCCCAGCCCGCAGGACAGCCGGGTCTGGCTCATACAGGTATGCTCCCGGTTCAGCAAGGGGCAGATCTGGCTCGCTTTCACAAACCATTGAATGCTCGCCTGGCAACAGGGTAGCCCGTCGCCGGGCTGTTTTGAGGGGGCCGAACCACAGCACGGCCTCTTTGAGCTCGCCGCGTAAAGAGATAAAATCGAGCTCTGCGTTGTAAGCGCTCACTTCTTCCAGCTTCACCCCCGGAGAGATCTTCACCCCTATGGCTGGGAAATGAGGCAACCATTTGTTGACAATATCCAACGGAGGCCGGTAGCGGCTGACAGAATAAGCTCGTCTGCCGGCGCTGCGGCGAGCTGGATCAAAAAAGAGAGCCGTGCCAGAGTTTGGGCTTATGGGCAGTGGCTTTTCCAGATCGGCTTGCACAAATGAGCACCTTGCCCCTAACCCAATTGCATCCAGGTTAGCCCGAGCCATATTCAAGCGCAGCAGGTCGATATCCAGCCCCACACAAGGCGCCACGCTGGCCAGCGCCAGGGTATCGCCCCCTACCGAACAGCCTAAATCAGCCAGCTCCTGGAAGGATCGGTAGCGCTCAGCCCGGTACGAGGAAACCTCGTAAGGCGTGGACTGCTCCAGGCTTTCGCGGGTCAGGTACATGCGCTCGGCAAAGGGGAATTTTCCAGCAGCCTCACGGCGCAGGATGGCAATTGTCAGGGCGCTGCGAGCCAGCTCGACCGGGAACTGCCGGCTGAGAATAGTGAAATGGGTTAGAAAATCCGCTTCGCGTGGCTCCAGGGCCATTGCAGCCTGGATGGCTTCTTGTCCAATGGCGGTCAGCAGGGCGCGAAACGCAGGCAGGTCCACACCTAGCCGCCTTTGATCATCATCCCGGCAGCTTTGCGGCCGATCTCCACTGCAAAATTTGTCCCCCGGTCCCAGGGATAGACCTGGCTCATGCTGGCAAAATACAATCCCGCCAGCGGTGTTTGAATAGCAGGGATATTTCGAGAATGGTTCACCTCGGGTATCGGTTGTGCATAGGAAGTGCGGAAAAGCCAGGTCTTGCGAACCCAATCTGGCTGGAATTGCGGGTTGATGCGCGGCAGACTGGGTAAAAATTTGGCCAGAAGCTCTGCTTCGCTCATGCGGAAATATTCGTGATCGGGCTCCAGGTAATCGCCGATATAGACGATATGCTCCCCCCCAAAGCGCTCAGTGGAGAGAAAGTTGGTGTGTTCCACTAAGGCCAGGAAAGGAAAACCCGCCGATTTGGGAATGTTGTACCAATAATAACCCTGCTCGGACAGTCGTTTCTTCAATGCCAGAACCATGACCACAGCCCCCATACTCTTAAGATCGAGCAAGCCTTTCAGGTAATCTGGCGGAAGGGTTGGGGCCATGCGGGCCAGTAAGGCCGGGGAGGTCGTCACCAGGCATTGGTCAAATACCCGTCCGCCAGCCTCGAAATCCAGGCGTAGACCCCCGCTTGGCTCAGCAGATATGGAGCGCACGGGTGTGGAAAGATGAATCTCAACGCCCATTTCGCGCAGGTGGGCCGCAAAACGGTCCGAAAATTCCTGAAAACCGCCCTGAAAGGTACCCAGCCGGGTCGTCCTGGCCTTGATGCGCGCCCACAACCAGGCCATATTAACGACCTTCGAGTAGCGCTCACCAAACTTACCCACCATCATCGGCTCCCACATCATTTCGTAGACCCGGTTTCCAGCCCATTTACGCATCCAGGCATCGACAGTGGTTTTTTCCAGAGCGCGCCAATCGTTCGTCAGCTTCAGAAATAGACCTACCAGTCCAAAACGAATTTTATTCAGTCCCCAGCCCAGCCCGGGAAACAGAGCCATTTGTGGGATTGCGTCAAAAGGGAAGAACTTGCCCTGGTGGTACATGACGGTATAAGGTCGGGGGAAGATGACCTGGTCGCTCCAACCCAGCTCCTGGATCAAGCCCAGGATATGCCCGTCCTTTTGAAACCAATGGTGGTAAAACTTCTCCACCGACCAATCCCAGTGGGGTTCTTTAAAGCCGGCAGCCAGACCGCCGACGTAGTCAGCAGCTTCAAAGACAGATACCTGTCGCCCCTGGCGGGCCAGGTCATAGGCAGCCGCCATGCCGCCAATCCCGGCTCCAATCACAGCCACCCGCTGAGAAGAGCGTCCCGCAACACTTGCCTGCATCTCACTCAAACTTGGGCTCCATCCTTTCCACCCCTTGCATGCCCTCTCTCCACTTGATCCCCTCTCGGGCCAGGTAGTAAGCCCCCAATGCAGTGATCGGCAGCCACAGCGCAATATGTAATACCAAAGTGTATCCTGCAGCCAGGGCCCGCTCGACTCCGTAAGCCGCCAAAACAGCAATACCGGGTGCATCAAATGTACCCACATAACCCGGTGCAGACGGAATGGTGGTCGCCAGGTTTACGATACCGTTCATCAGCATCAGTGCAAAAAAGCTAACATCAATACCGGGAAAGGCATGCATAACGAACCAATATTTACCCGTCTCCAGCAACCATATGACGACCGAGGTAACAAAGACCATCAAGGCCTCGCGTGGTGAGCGCAGAGATTCAAGCCCACCTAAAAAGCGCCCGGATAATCCGAGCACCTTCTCCTGCAGCCGCTGTGGAACAAAGCGTAACACAACAGCTCTGACGATTGATTCTGCCTTCTCGGGAAACATGGCTCCGGTCAGGAACACCAGCAAAGCGCCGGTGAAAGCAGCAGTCCCAAATAAAGCGGCCATCTGGATATTGCCGATAAAACCCGAATCGGCCGTCAGCCGGGCCAGCTCCGGCAGGTTGAGGAACACAAACGCCAGCATGACCACGCCGTCAAAGACACGCTCTACAATAATCGTCGCCAGCGAAGCTGAAATGGCCACCCCTTCCCGCCGTTTTAGCACCACTGCCCGCAGCACCTCACCAGCCCGGACAGGATAGATGTTGTTGCCCATATAGCCAATGGCAACCACCGGGAACATAGAACGGGTGGAGATGGCCTTAACGGGTCGCAACAGGTAATGCCAGCGCCAGGCCCGCGCCCACACCCCAACAAAGTAAACCGCAACGCCCGGCAACAGCCACCAATAGTTGGCGCCCCGGATGGCTTCCCCAAGATCTTCCAGGTGCAGGCCGCGCAACGCGATATACATAAAAACAATGCTGATCAGTACTCCCAACCAGAATTGCCATCTTCTCATCGCGTCATTCTACCACGTGAGCATGCCCGCTGATGAAAATGCTTCAAGGGCAACAGGGCGGCGAGAATTAGGATCTTTGGGATTAACGTAGTGAAATCCCAGATTTGGGACAGGTATAATTGAGCCCATGGATCTACAAGTATTATGTGGACAAGCAGCCCCAGATTTTGCCTTGCCTGATTTGGATGGTATTCTGCACCGGTTAAGGGATTTCCGCGGCCGCATTACCATCTTAAATTTTTGGTCGGCAGAATGCCCTTGGGTGGAACGTAGCGACCGCGAGTTAAATTCTCAGCTGACTGTGTGGGGCGAGACAGTCGTGTTGCTGTCAATTGCCTCGAATGTCAATGAAGCCGTTGAGCTCCTCCGGCGTGTTTCTCGGGAACGACACCTGCCCCAACTTCTGCACGACCAGCATCATTTGGTTGCTGGTCTGTACGGCGCTCAAACCACGCCTCATGTATTTGTCATTGACCGGCAGGGAATCCTGCGCTACCAGGGAGGCTATAACGATCTGACCTTTCGCAAACGGGTGCCATCCAGGCATTACTTGACAGAAGCAGTCGAGGCTCTCCTGGCTGGCGAGCTACCGGAGCTCGAGCAAACCCCACCTTATGGCTGTTCCATCGTCCGCTTTGCATAAGTAAGATAAATCCGGAATCAGATTGCTCAGAGGCTTAATAATTCAGCTCTCCTCTGGCTCTGAGCTCTTTGGGCAGCAAGCTGGCATAGATCATAGCGTTGGTTGGGGTAGCTACTCCGCTTTCTAAACCAAGCCTGACCACTGCACCAGTCTGCGAGCCCAGCTCAGAAGGTCGCCCCTCCAGGATATCTCGTTGCATGGATGCCATGGTGCCAGCCGGCATCCCATCAATCATAGCCAGGATCCTATCTGCCACAGCCTCTTCCAAACTGACTTTATGCCCCCTTGAAACTGCTGCAATCTCTTGCAGGACTTGTTTCAACACCTGGCGGGTCTCGGGCAATTGACGAAAGATTCCCACAGGGGCTCCGGTTATCGCCCCAATCCCACTGATTGAGGCAATAAATATGAATTTCTCCCACATAGCAGCCTGGATATTATCAGGGACATCAACCCGTACCCCGGCTTGCTCAATGGCTGCTTTCAAGCGTAAAACACGCTCACTTAACTGGTTGTTAAGCTCACCAAAGGCGATATAAGGCTCAATACCGGTATGGCGGATATAACCCGGAGCGGCCAGGTGGCTGGCGATCCGACACAAGCCGCCCAAGACGGCCTGTTTTCCCAACACTGCCGCGATCTGTGCGGGAGCATCTACGCCATTTTGGAGCGGTACAACGCAAGTTCCCTCTCCCACAAGAAATCGCATTGCCAGCGCGGCTTCTGGAACTTGCCAGGCCTTGACCCCAACCAAAACTGCGTCCACCACTCCCACCCGAGACGGATCATCCGTGGCCTGGACTGGATTGACGATAAAATCCCCTGCCAGGCTCTCCACGCGTAAGCCCTGGGTTTGCAAAGCGCGCAAATGATCTCCCCGGGCAATGAAGACAAGCTCCTGCCCGCTCAGCGCCAGGCGCCCACCAAAGTAACCGCCGACTGCCCCTGTCCCAAATACAGCAATTCGCATTGTCCCACCTCTTCCTTTCCATCATTACTTGTTTTTCAGAAATTATATCTTCCAATTCCAAAGTAACTACCTTGACAATGTCATATTTATCATGAGAAGTCCGATAGTGACTGCATAACCGTGACGAGAAGCTACAAACTGGGCAAAAATCGAGTAAAATGGCAATCAGTATCTGCCAGTTTGCTGGAGTCGATTCTAAGTTATAGGATGCGTTATCACCTAACCCGTCCGAAGAACTGAGGAAAAAACATGAATGATAAAGATAGTGCCCAAAATGTAATCCAAAGTTACCGGAAGCGCCAGAATATGGCGCAAAAGGCGCCTTTGATCTTTGGCATCGCAGCTTTATTACTGATCATTGGAGCTGGCGCCTTGATATTTTGGCTGACAGGGCCTGATATTCCGGGAGTTTCCTTATTTGCCACTGAGACCCCAACGCCCACTGACACTCCCACGCAGACCCCTACCAACACGCCTACGTTCACCCCAACGGTAACGGATACACCTGAACCAACCGAGACCCCTACCCCAACGCTTACGCCGACTGCATCAGGACCCTTTGTCTACACCGTTGAAGAGACCGATTTAGGACTTAGCACCATCGCCACCAAATTCAACACGGATATTCCGACCCTGTTGGCGCTCAACCCGTCCATCGACCCGACCACATTGATCATCTATGTGGGACAAGAGATTATCATCCCTGCACCAGACACGCAACTACCCACCGCCACCCCCATCCCAGCTGGATGGAGGGGTACCATTGAATACCGCGTTGAAAGCGGTGAGACATTGGGTGAGCTTGCCGAGAGATTTAATAGCACCGTCGATGCAATCGTCCGAGAAAACAATCTTACCAATCAGAATGAGTTGTTTGAGGGAATGATACTGAAGATCCCGGTGAATCTTGTCACACCGGTGCCCACCCGAACCGAGGGCGCCACATTACCCCAAGCGCCAACATCTACGGTGCAACCGACCAATACCGCCACACCCACCGATTAGTGAGCAGCCGGTAAGATAGAAATTCATCAAATCGAGTAGGCGGCGGGCAAATATGCCTGCCGCCATATTTTTTGTTAATATCTTGAATTCGGGATAACAAAGATTAGTAAGCACTCAAATGATGTTCCTAATAAAGTTGAAACCTTGACAGATGAATGATCAAGGCTATAATTGAAAATGATTTTCAATATCAATAACAGGAGAATTACCGGTTATGCACAGATTTACACCCCCTCTCATACTTATCTTGCTGATGTTGGCTGCGGTAGCATGTACAAGCCAGGCGCCGTCACAGGCAGACCAGATCACAACGCCCCGCGTGCTGGTCGTAGAAAACTTCCTGGCAGATATCGTGCAAAACGTCGCCGGAGAGCGCCTTACCGTTCAATCGTTAATCCCTGGCGGCGTCGACCCACACAGTTACCAACCCACTCCGCAGGATGTGGCTCGCATCGCTGAAAGCGATTTGCTGATCCTCAACAAGCTCGGTATGGAAGAGGCTTTGGAAAATGTGCTC
>Ga0114946_10001602_pt1 | contig 15606 bp, 10 predicted proteins | sample WalLakDeSediment_FD_88676 | JGI IMG/M metagenome (GOLD analysis project Ga0114946, IMG submission 88676) | Lake sediment microbial communities from Walker lake, Nevada to study Microbial Dark Matter (Phase II) - Walker Lake 11/02/13 Deep Sediment | ecosystem: Environmental > Aquatic >... | reverse complement strand
TTCGTCGAGGGCTAGGAGCCGAAACGCAGTTGTACCGGGCGTACTACAAGTTTCGGCGACACCGCCCTCGGCGAAAAGGCCAAGCGAGGCGGCGCGAGGACTTTCACCACGGGCTGCTAGGGGCGCCGGTGGGGCCAGCGCCGGGCATGAACGTTGCATTTGCTCGACCCGCACATGAGCGCCGCCGAGGACTATTTAGTCTCCTATCAGTCATCCAAGCTCGCGGGCCACGCCGACTCGACCGGGGGCCTCGGCCTGTTCGCGGCCGCGGCCATCACCAAGGGCGAGCTCTTGGTCAGCTGGGCCGGCGCGACCCTCAACCGCGCGCGGTTTGACAGCTTGGCCCCGGAGCTCCAGTCGATCAGCTTGCAGATCGACGAGGATCGGTTCTTGGTGCCGACCCGGCCGTCGATCGCCGACCGGGTCAACCATTCGTGTGAACCCAACGCGGGAATGAGCGGACCGACGGCCCTGATCGCGCTCCGGGGGATCGGCGCGGGCGAGCAGATATCCTACGACTATGCGATGAGCGACGGCTCGGACTATGACGAGTTCATCTGTCATTGCGGGGCGCGGCGCTGCCGGGGCCGGGTGACCGGGCAGGACTGGCAGGACCCGACCCTATGGCTGCGCTACGCCGGGCACTTCTCGCCCTACCTCGAGCGGCGGATCCGGGCGCGACGAGCCGAGCCGGGGCGATCTCTCGGCGGTGTGCAACAACGGCACGCGTGACTCGCTTTCGTCGGTGGCGCCGAATTTGCAAGCCTGCGACCCCCGGGTGATGGAGCTCATCTATAGATGGCGAACAGCAAAACCGACGACAAGACCGACGCGACCTTCCACGATCAGACCATCGGCTTTGGTGAAGGGGGCGACACCCACCAGACCGCCGACGGCTACCCGACGCTGACGACCCAGCAGGGCATCCCGGTCGCCGACAATCAAAACAGCCTGAAGGTCGGCCCGCGCGGGCCGGTGTTACTCGAGGACTTTCAGCTCCGCGAGAAGGTGTTTCACTTCGACCATGAGCGGATCCCCGAGCGGGTGGTTCACGCCCGCGGCTTTGGGGTCCACGGCTACTTTGAGAACTACCAGAGCCTCGCGCACCTGACCAAGGCCGACTTGTTCCAGCGCGCCGGCGATCGGACCCCGGCGTTCGTGCGGTTCTCGACCGTGGTCGGCAACAAGGGCTCGTTTGACCTGGCTCGGGACGTGCGTGGCTTCGCGGTCAAGCTCTACACCCAAGCGGGCAATTGGGACTTGGTCGGCAACAACATCCCGGTGTTCTTCATTCAAGACGCGAAGAAATTCCCGGACATCATCCACGCGGCCAAGCCCGAGCCCGACCGCGGGTTCCCCCAGGCGCAGTCGGCCCACGACAACTTCTGGGACTTCATGTCGTTGGTGCCCGAGAGCATGCACATGGCGATGTGGATCATGTCCGACCGCACGATCCCGCGCTCGTTTCGGTTCATGGAGGGCTTTGGCGTCCACAGCTTCCGCCTGATCAACGCCAGGGGCGAGGCGCGGTTCGTTAAATTCCACTGGAAGCCGCTGCTCGGCATGCAATCGGTGGTCTGGGACGAGGCCGTCAAGATCAACGGGGCCGATCCGGACTTTCACCGCCGCGACCTGTGGAACGCGATCGGTGCCGGGCAATACCCCGAGTGGGAGCTCGGCCTGCAGATCTTCGACGAGGCCTTCGCCGAGGAGTTCGAGTTCGACGTGCTCGACGCGACCAAGCTGATCCCCGAGGAGCAGGTCCCGATCATCGGGGTCGGGCGGCTGGTGCTCGATCGCCGGGTCGACAATTTCTTCGCCGAGACCGAGCAGGTCGCGTTTTGCACCCAAAACGTCGTGCCGGGCGTGGACTTCTCTAACGATCCGCTGCTCCAGGGCCGCAACTTCTCCTACCTCGACACCCAGCTCAAGCGGCTCGGCAGCCCCAACTTCACGCAGTTGCCGATCAACGCGCCGAAGTGCCCGTTTCACAACTTCCAACAAGACGGGCACATGGCCTTCAGCAACCCGCGCGGGCGCGTCAACTACGAGCCAAACTCGTGGGAGTTTGGCTCGGGCCCCCGTGAAGATCCCGAGCGCGGGTTCGCGTCGCACCCTGGTCCGGAGCAAGGCGAGACCCGCCGGGTCCGGTCCGAGACCTTCGCCGATCACTACAGTCAGGCTCGCCAGTTCTACATCAGCCAAACCCCGATCGAGCGCCGCCACATCATCGACGCCTTCACCTTCGAGCTGAGCAAGGTCGAGACCCTCGCGATTCGCAAGCGGATCGTCTCGCACCTGCGCAACATCGACGACGCCGAGCTCGCGATGGGCGTCGCCGAGGGCCTCGGCTTCGCTGAGATGCCGGAGCCCGCGACCCCAGCCAAGGCCCCGCGCATGGACCTGCCGCCCTCGCCGGCGTTGAGCATCATCGCCAATGGGCCGGGCAGCTTCCGCGGGCGCAAGCTCGGCGTGCTCGTCAGCGAGGGCGTCGACGCGCCGCTGCTCGCGGCGCTGCGCAAGGCGATCACCGACGAGGGCGCGTGGCTCGAGATCATCGCGCCGACGATCGGCGGGGTGCTCGCGAGCGACGGGACCCGGGTCGAGGCCCAAGCGCAGCTCGAGGGCGGGCCGTCGGTGCTCTATGACGCCGTCGCGCTGTTGCTCCCGGCCAAGGGCGTCGCGGCGCTCGTCGATCACCCGGACGCCCGCGCGTTCGTGGCCGACGCGTTCGTTCACGCGAAGTACATCGGCTACACCCCGGGGACCCAGCCGCTGTTCGCCAAGGCCGGCCTCGCTGGCAAGCTCGACGCCGCGTGCATACAGCTGAGCGCGGCCAAGGACGCCGCGGGCTTCGTCGCGGCGCTCGGCGAGCTGCGCCATTGGGCGCGCAAGACCAGCTGAACGCGGCGTGGCCACGGCTACGCGGAATTGCCCGAGCGGCCCGGTGCGACAGTTTGTCCGGGGCGTTCGGGCTTGTCGCGTGAGCGGCTTCGCCGACCCATGTGGCGCAGGTGTGTCGCGACGCTACGCTCGCCGAACGATCTGCCAGGCCCTGACGAACGCGCTCAATGGTACGCTCTGTGCAAAGCACCCGCCTGGGGACCAGTTCGATGCGCAGCGTCATACCTTCGATTGTGCTAGCCAGCGCGGCCATGCTCGTGGCCTGCGAGTATGATAACGATCCTGGCGAGGCCCACGATTTCGTGGTTCGCGTTACCAACGTGACGCCGTCCGAGTCGCTGTTTCGTTCGGGCACCTTCGACACGCCGGAGGGCGGCCTGACCCCGAGCCCGATCGGCCCGGGCCAGCGCTACAGCTTCGACGTCGTCGTCGAGCCCGGATCGCAATTGCAGATCATCACGATGTTCGTCGAGTCCAATGACGCGTTCGTAGCGTTTCGGCCCGGCGGGGTGGCGCTGTGGACCCCAACCGGCGAGCCTCGCGGCGGCGACTTCACTAAAGAGCTGGTCCTTTATGACGCGGGGACCGAGCTCAACGAGCCGCTCGGCGCCGGGCCAAACCAAGCGCCGCGGCAGTCCGAGCCGGGCGCTGGGGTCGATCAGTCCTTGCCGGTTACGGTGATCACCGACGGGGCCAGCGGCGCGGCGACCGGCCCCGATGGCGTGCTGTTTCCGGCGATCACGGACTTCGTCGAGCTCCATGTGGTCCACCGGCACGGCTCGTTCTTTCGCGTGGTGATCAGCAATGTGTCGGCCCCTGATCTGCTCGGCAAGCCGTTGGCGGGCGCTAGCGCCACGCCGGCGTCGCTCTCGCCGGGGGTGTTCGCGGTCCAAGCCCCCGAGGTCCGGTGGTTTAGGGTCGGCGAGCTGGCCTCGCCGGCCCTAAAATCGCTGGCCGAGGACGCCGACCCGGAGCCCCACGCGCGGCTGCTCGCTTACCTCGAAGGGGTGTCGAGCTACCTCTCGAGCGTGGCCTGGGCGGTGCACGGGGCCGACGCGGGGCTCTACGCCCTCGGGGCGCCGGCGAGCGCGGGGCTCGAGCAGCTCGTCGAAGACGCGCGGCCGCAAGCGCTGCTCGCCGAGCTCGGGGGTCGCGAGAATCTCGGCGGCTACGGGCTCGCGACGGACGCGGACGAGGGCCCGGTGATCGAGCCCGGCCAGACCGTCGAATTTCAGTTCCGGGCGCGGCCCGGCGATCACCTCAGCTTCATCACAGGAAAGCTCGCCGCCAACGATAAATTCATCGGCTCGGGCCCGCGCGGGATCCCGCTCTTTCACGACGACGGCCGCCCGCAGCTCGGCAACCTCGGCTGGGCGCTCGGGCTGTTCGACGCGGGCACGGAGGTCGACGAGTCCCCGGGCCTCGGCCCCAATCAATTCGAGCGGCAGGTCGGGGTCGGTGCCGGCCTCGCCGAGCATGGCGTGATTCGCGAGGTCCGCGGGGAGTGGATGGGCTGGTCCTACCCCCGGGCCGATCGGCTCGTGTATGTGCGCCTCGAGCTGCTCGGCGAGGACCAATGACCTGGGCTCGGGTTCAGCACAGCGCCGCGCCGTGACCGGGGTCGACCGAAAATTCGCGCTGCTTCTGAGCGCCGCGTTGGCGCTGTTCGTGGGCCTAGCTGGCTGCCAAAAGGGCTTGAGCGAGGCCGAGCTGCGGGGGGCCGAGCACACCGTTCGGCGCGTGCACTTCGAAGGTGTGACGCGCTTCGATCCCAAGGAATTGCACGACTACCTCGAGATGCGCCCGACCGACTGGGCGCCGCTGCCGACCCGCCATTGGTACTACGACGGGCTGCTGCCCGTCGACGCCGAGCGGATCCTCGAGCTCTACGCTTCGTACGGCTACTACGAAGCCCGGATCGTCGGGGTCCGCACGGAGATCGTCGAGCAGACCATCCGCGATCGCGTCGATATTTTTTATGTGATCGACGAGGGCCCGGTCACGACGATCGAGGAGCTCGTGGTCCGCTGGCCCGAGGGTCCGCCGCCGGGGCCGCCGCGCGACGCTCGCGGCGAGGTGTTCCGCAAGGTCCCGCCCATCGATCCGCAGGAGGTCTCGCAAAAGGTCACGCTCGAGCTCGGCGGGCCGTTCGAGGTCGAGGCCATGGTCGGCTCGCAGACGGCCATGCGCAACGCGTTGCGGGCGGCTGGGCACCCCTACGCGAGCGTCGAACAGCGCGCGACCGTCGACGAGCGCGCGCGCGTCGCGAGCGTCGAGTTCGAGGTCCGGCCCGGGCCGTTCATGCGCATCGGTGAGATCACCGTCGAGGGCCTCGAGACCGTGCCGCTGCGGCCGATCCTCGTCGAGCTCGAGCGGCTGCCCGGCGAGCCCTACTCGCCGACGCGGATGGAGGAGATCGAGCAGCGGGTCTACGCGATCGGGATGTTCTCGATGGTCTCGGTGGTCCTCGAGGAGCGGGTGCCCGCCGATCAAGAGGACGGGGTGCTCGACATCACCGTGCGCGTGCGCGAGGGCGATCCGCAGCGGGTCCGGCTCGGGTTCGCGCTGGGCTTCGAGCCCAACCGCTGGGAGCAGCGGATCGCCGCGCGCTACCGCCACAACAACGTGTTTCGCGACCTCTACGTGCTGCAGCTGACCGGTCGGCTCGGCTACGCGGAGCTGCCCAGCTTGATCCGACCGCTCGCCCATGGGCCGGTGGTCCGCGTCGATCTGCACGGCGAGAAGAAGGGCCTGCTCGAGAAGCAGCTGGTCTGGACCGTCGATCCGCGGTTCGAGGTCGGGATCGAGCAGGGCTACCAGTTCGTCTCGGTCTCGCATCGATTTGGGGTCTCGCGATTTTTTACGCGGTGGTTCTCGGTCGACCTGAGCCACGGGCTTCGCTACGTGAACTTCTTCGCGATCTCGCCGACCCTGCGCGAGGGCCAGACCTTGCTCGGCCTCGACTTTCGCGACCCCTACGTCGTGAGCTTCGTCGGCCTGCGCCCGACCATCTGGGCCGTCGATCAGGTCCAACAGCCCAACGACGGGGCGGTGATCGGCGTCGACTACCGCGTCGCCGGGGGCCCGTTCGGCGGGCAGTTCGACTTCCACGCGGTCTCGCCCTTCGTCCGGGCCTATTGGCGCCCGCACAACCGGTTTCAGCTGGCGGTGCGCGGCGAGCTTGGGATGATCCTGCCGTTCGGCGACCAGCCCGGCGCGCCGATCGACATGCGCTTGTACCTCGGCGGGACCGCGTCGATGCGCGGCTGGGGCCGGCGCCGCTTGTCCCCGCGCGTCGACAATTGCGAGCCTGGCCAAGACCCGCTGACCGGCGCGTGCGAGTCGATCCCGATCGGCGGCAACACCTCGGTGCTCGCCAACGTCGAGCTGCGCGTGCGGACCTGGGGGCCGCTGTGGGCGGCGGTGTTCCTCGACGTCGGTGACGTGCAGCCCGGCGTGATGCAGTTCGAGCCGAGCCAGTGGAACTACGCCGCGGGCGGCGGCCTGCGGGTCGAGAGCCCGGTCGGCAAGTTTCGCCTCGACGCGGGCTTTCGCCTGAACGAGACCCCGCTCGGGGTCGGCGAGCCGATCTGGGCCCTGCACTTTGGCCTGGGGGAGAGCTTTTGAGCGTGCCGGGCGAGACCCAGCCGCGCCGACGCAAGCGCCGGTGGTGGAAGTGGCTGCTGATCGTGCCGGCCGCGTTGGTGGCCCTGGTGATCGGCTTGGTGCTCGCGGTCTTGTGGATCCCCGCGGCCTCGCGCTTGGCGATCGAGCAGGGCCTGAGCCGCTGGAGCGCGAGCATCCCGGCGCGCGTCGAGTGGCGGACGATCGAGGGCAGCATCGGCCGGGGGCTCTCGATCGACGGGCTCGCGGTCTACGACGGCGACGATCAGCCGCTGGTTCGGGTCGAGCGGCTCGAGCTCGACCTGCGCCTGCGCGCGCTGGTTCGCCGGACCGCCGAGGTCGAGCGCCTCGAGTTGACCGGCGCCGAGGTCTGGCTCGATCACGAGTGGGGCGACCTCGCCGATCCCGACGCGCCCGAGCGCCCACCGGAGCCCGGCTACGGCCCCGACTTGCCGCTGACGATCGTTGCGACGATCGAGCTGCACGACGGTCGGGTGTGGCGCGAGGACGTCGAGTTCGCGGTGATCGAGACCCTGGCCATCGAGGCTTGGGGCGAGGGCCGCCAGGCCACGGCCACGCTCGCGCTGGCCGCCGTCGAGCTGTTCGAGCGGGAGCTGCGGGTCGACGCGCTCGAGCTCGTCGCGCGCTGGGACTCGCCGGTCGCGACCCTCGAGCGGCTCGAGCTGCGCTCGCCGCTCGGCGAGATCGAGGAGCTCGTCGGGGTCTACGACGTCGAGCGCGAGACCGGCGAGCTCGCCCTCGTGATCGAAGGCCAGGCCGAGGCGCTCGCCGAGCAGTTCGAGCTCGAGCAGCTGCGCGCCGCCGACCGGGCGCGGCTCGAGCTCGTCGCCGAGGGCGGACCAGGGGGGCTCACAGCCACGCTCGGGCTCGATCTCGGCGGGGCAGGGGAGCTCGGCGTCGAGCTCGCGGGGGTGCCCACGGGGCCGACCGGCGAGCGCTGGGCTCGGGCTGACATCCGCGGGCGGCTCGGCGCCGGGGTGCTCGCCGATCCGGCGCGGCAAGGGCCGCTCAGCGTGGAGCTCGGCGCGTCGATCCGCGGCCGCCCGCACCGACCGGGCTTCATCGCCGAGCTCGACGGCCACCTCGATGATCAGCGCAGCGGCGAGCGGATCGAGCTCGACCTCGACGCCACCTCCGCGGCCGTCGATCCCCTGATCGGTCGGGCCCGCGTCGAGCTGCGTGGCGCCGGGGTCGAGCTCGAGGCCACGCTCGATCGCCCCAAGGCCGACTCCCTGACCGGGGCCTGGTCGCTGCGCAGCGCCGCCCTCAGCCGGCCCTTGGCGATCGCGGCGGGGTTGCTGGACGCGCCCGAGCTCGCCGAGCTCCGCGGCTCGCTGGTGACCACGGGGCGCTGCTTCACGGCCGAGCCGGGCGACCTCCGCTCGCTCCGCTGTCCGCTCGAGCTGGGCCTCGCCGAGGCGTCGGGCTGGGGTATCGCGCTTGGCTTGGCCGAGCTCGAGGGCTGGGTCGAGCCGCTCGCGGACCCGCTCGCGCTGGTCGCCAAGCTCGAGCTCCAAGACCTGCGCCTGCCCGACGACGCGTTCGTATTCGACGAGCTCGCGGTCGCGGCCCGGGGCTCGCTCGCGCGGCTCGAGCTCGAGGCCGCGGGCCACGGCGAGCGCGAGGAGTTCGCCTTGGCCGGGGCCGTCGAGCTCGGCGACGCGCGGGTGGTGGTCGAGCTCGATCGGCTCGGCCTGATCAGCGCTCGCGGCGACGGGCCCGCGGCCGTGCGGCTGCTCGCGCCGACGCGGGTGGTCATCGAGGATCAAGCCGTCGACATCGACGGGCTGTCGCTCGCGGCGGTCGGCGGTCGGATCGACATCGACGGGCGCCTCGACCTCGATCAGGCCCGCGCCCGCAGCGACCTGCGCGTCGAGATCGACGCCGTCGAGCTCGATCAGATCGCCGCGCTGATCCCCGAGCTGGCCATTCCGACCATCGACGGCGCGCTGTCGATCCACGGCGCCCTCCAGGGATCGCTGAGCGACCCCGACGCGTGGGTCCGCGTGCAAGGCAGGCGGCTGCGGGTCGCCGACTACTGGCTGGGGACCCTCGAACTGGTCGCGATCTACGGGCAGGCGCCGCCGGGCGTGGCCGAGCCCCGCGGCGCACAGGACATCGAGGCCGGGGTGTTTCGCCTGGCGCTCGACCAGGACCTGCGCGCGTTCGAGGCTGACGACCTCCGGGTTTGGGCCTACAGCGCCGGACCCATGGCCGCGCGCATCGACCTCGCGGCCTCGCTGCCGCTGCGCTTCGTCGGCGGCCCGAGGCTCGCGCCGGGCGAACCCATGGCCGTTCGCGTGGCGGTCGAGCGCTTCAACCTGACCGCGCTCGGCGGGCTGATGCCCGAGACCCCGGGGTGGTGGCGGCAGGTCCCGGCCGACGCCGCCGCGCCGCCTGGCGATCCCAAGTTGATCCCCGAAGGCCGCCTCGACTTGGACCTCGCGGTCGCCGGCACGCCCGAGCAGCCGCGGATCGCCAGCGCGATCCGAGTGCGTGAGTTGGTCGTCGATCGGGCGCAGCTCGGCTCGGTCTTGGTCCGCGCGCGCTACGATCACCAAGGCGATCTTCAAGGCGCCGGGCTCGAGCTCGACTACAAGTCCGGGTTCGCCCAGGTCGAGCTGCGCGGGCACCTGCCCGCGACCCTCGACCTCGCGCGCGGCCAGGCCGACTGGTCGCCGGCGACCTACGACCACCTCGTCTCCCTCGACCTTCGGGCCCTCGATCTTCGCGCCCTGCGAGCGACCCTCGGCCCCAAGCTGCCGGCCTTGGACGAGCGCCTCGCGGAGCTCGAGCTCGATGGCTTGCTGTCGTTGTCGGTCCGCGGCGCCGGCAGCATCGAGGCCCCCGAGCTCCAGCTGGCGCTGCGCGGGCTCGGCCTGCGGCACCGCGATCACGAGCTCGGTCAGCTGCGCTTGCTCGCCAGCTACATCCCTGGTCGAGCCGAGGCGGAGGTCTACCTCGACGGCCCGATCGCTCGGCGGCTCGACGCGCGGGTGAGCGCGCCGATCGAGTTCGAGTTCGGCGCTGATGATCCCCTGCGGGTCGACCTCGACGCTCCGATCACCGCCGAGCTTCAGCTCATCGATCTGTCCGTACCGCTGCTCGAGCGCCAGCTCGGCCCGCTGCCCGTGCGCGGGGAGCCGAGCCTCGTGCTCGAGCTCAGGGGTACGCTCGCCGAGCCAGCCGCCGAGCTCAGCGCCCGGGTCGAGGGCATCGCCCTCAACGGCGATCCGCTCGGCGATGTCCGGCTGTCCGCGGCGCTCGAGCGCGGTCGCCTAGCGATCGACGCGGATCTGTTTCGTCCAGGGGAGCATCGTCCAGGGGACCATCGTCCAGGCGAGCAGCTGTTCGTGACCAGCGTCGAGGTCCCGCTGATCCTCGCGATCAGCCCGACGCTGACCGACTCGGAGATCGGCTGGGATCGCGAGGGCGCCCACCGGATCTTGTTGAGCGCCAGCCGGATCGACGATCAGCTGGTCACCGCGCTCCTCGGTCGGGGCATCGGTCCGCCGCGGCTGGTCCCGATCGACGACGGCCGCGAGAGCTCGCTGGCCGTGTCGATCGTCGGTGGCGGTCGGCTCAGTGAGTTTCGCGTGAGCGGAGAGTTGGCCGGGCAGATCATCGTCGACGACGAGCTCGACCTCGATGTCCACGCCGACTTCGCCCTCGATCAAGCCAAGCAGCGCCTGCACCTCGCCCTCCACCCGAGCATCGGCGAGGGCTTGAGCGCCGATCTCGAGCTCGCCGGACCGGTCCCGGCGCTGGTCCGCGGCGAGCAGGCGCTGGGCGAGATCGGATTTGGGGCCGAGTTCGCCGCGCCCAATTTCGACCTCGCGTGCATCTCGGGGCTGCTGCCCCCGGGGTTCGTCGACGCCCGCGGGATCCTGCGCGCGGACTTTAGCGGCAGCGGGCTGCTCGCGGCGCCCTTGCTACGCGGCTCGCTCGAGCTCGAGGACGTCGCGGTCACGATCATCGCTCTGCGCCAGCGCTTGCGCGACATCAACCTCGACTTCGACTTCGCCGGCGAGCAGTTGACCCTGCGCGACCTCTCGATCCAAGCCGGGCGCGGGAGCTTGACCGGTCGTGGTGAGGCGCGGGTGAGCTCGGGGACTGGGCTCGACGCTGACCTTCACTTTGCGATCACCGACTTCCCGCTGATCCGCCCTGGGCTCCCCGCGATCGCGCTCGACACCAGCGTCGACATCGATCTGCGGCGGCGGGCGGGGGCGACCGACGTCGAGGTGACCCTGCTTGGAACCGAGGTCACGGTCGCCGGGGTCAGCGTGGCCACGACCAAGCCGGTCCCGCGCAGCGACGACATCACCTTCGTCCGCGGCACCGGCCCGATCCCGCGGCCGCCGGATCCGGCCGAGCCCGATCCGGTCGTCGACACCGGCGGGCGCTTCGCGTTGACCATCGATCTGAGCGATCCGCTGCTGATCACCGGCGCCGCCATCGACATGGCCTGGTTCGGGACCCTCGAGCTCGTCGTCGAAGCCGGCGAGGTCGACGTCGGCGGGCGCCTCGAAGCCAGCCGCGGTCGCCTGCGCTTGCTCGGCAACACCTTCGAGCTGCGCCGCGGGATCGTGACCTTGCCGGACGACGGCAGCCTCGATCCCTACCTCGACATCGAGGCCGTCGCGGCGACCGCCGAGGCCGAGGTCACGGTCACCGTCCGCGGGCGCGTGAGCCGACCGGCGCTGGAGTTCTCCTCGACCCCGCCGCTGACCGAGTACCAGATCTTGACCTTGTTGATCACCGGCTCGACCGAGCTCGGCGCCAACGATGCCGAGGTCTCGGCGCGGGCCGCCTCGCTGCTCGCCGCGGTCAGTAACCCGCAGCTCCAAGCTCAGCTCAACCGCCACCTTGGCATCGACCGCGCCGAGCTCGGCTTTGGTGACGCCATCGATCAGCCGATCTTGACGATCGGCAAACGCATCACCCGAGACCTCTACGTCGAGACCACCTATCGCCACAACGCGCCGGACGACCAAAACACCGCCGAGGTCGCCATCGAATACAGCCTGCGTCGGCACTGGACGGCCGAGACCTTCTTCGGCGACGCCGCCGTCGGCGGGCTCGGCTTGTATTGGACGCGGAGCTTCGCGGCGCCGGCTTGGGGCCGAGCGCTTCGATCCAAACCACTAGAGCGCCGATAGCCGAACGGCACAATCGTGCATGAGCGGCACGGCCGGAGCCGGCGATTCGCTGATTGTGGGCGCCTGCGGGGCCCCGAACAATGGCATGACCCTTGCTCTTGGAGACGCCGAGGAGAACTCCATGGCTAAGAAAAAATACAGGTTCCGGGCCGCCCGTCCGCTGCTCATCAGCTTCGCCGCCGTCGCCGGCCTCGCGCTCAGCGGGTGTCCCGACGATGATCCTGGCTACGACGATGAGCCCGTCCCGCTCGACGTCCAAAACGCCTGCAACACCTATTGTGAGCGCGTCGTCGATTGCGACGACAGTCGCGACCTCCAAGACTGCCGAGATCGGTGCTACGACGCGATGGGGGCGTGCATGGCGAGTGAGCAGGCCCAAGCCCTCGCCGAGCTCGAAGCATGCGCCGATCAGAGCTGCAACGACTTGCTGGCGTGCAGCATCGCCGTGAGCGCGACCTGCGTGTTCGGGCTTTGACCCTCACCAGCCACGACTAACCCCGCGCTCGCGAGCCCGGTCACGCGCGCGCGTGATCGGGCTCGCGACTTTGCTACGGCCGATGAAGCGCTTGCCGGTAGCGATCGGGCAGCTCGGCGCGAAGCTCAATGGCGGTCGCCGACCGGGGCAATTCAATGATCTTCGTGTAGCGCAGGGTGTCGGCCGCGCACTCGTATTCGGTGTCCTGATCCCGGACCCGCGAGCATTCATGGGTCTGCTGGTACTCGATCTTGACCCCGAAGACGTCCGCTCCAGACCGGGTCTTGAACACGCCGATCTCCCAGTCGCACAGATCGCCAGGTAGGTACACGCGGGTGACCTGGGCGCAGCAGTCGTCATCGTCGCAGTCGGCCCCGAGCTGGACCGCGTCGATCTCGTAAGTGACGAACATTTGGTCGGTCCCGCCTTTGTAGACTCGCCGACCGGTGGGGCCGATCCGCGCGGACGGGCCGTCGCCCGGCCCAGGGGTGGGGCTAGCTCGCCCAAAGGGGAGCCCGTCGCCCGCCGTGACGGCTCCGGGCCCGCGTAAAAGCGCCGCATTCGGGCTGGTATTGCGCTCGCACTCGTTGTACAAGGTGTCTGCTTGGGTCGTCATGATTCGGCCTGCGCTTCCCGCCACTGCGTTTGGGTCCGGTGAAACCGTCGCGAAGGGCGGTCGCAAGATCGGTGCCAGCCCCGTCGGCCCAAGTTGGCGCCGGTCTCGCACCCACCGGAACCATCACCGCCGCGAAAACTTTACGAGGGAGAGTCCACGCTCATGTCTACAGCATTGCACCGAACGCCAACGCGCCTATCCGGCACAGCCCGCACGGGCGATGGTGCCACGAATGAGGGTACCGGCGAACACGCGCGCGGTGGGCTCGGGCAACCGGTGCCCGCGGGCCCGTCCGCGCCGAGCTTGCACGTGGCCCCGCGGGGCGGGCTTTGGCTGGTCCGCAGCGCCGACTCCGAGCGGGCGATCGCGGCCTTCGCTACCCAGGATCAGGCGATCGCCCGGGCCTGGCGGATCGCCGCCCAAGCGCACACCGACATCGTCGTCCACGGCCTCGACGGCCACGTGCGCGACACCATCGCAACCCGCCGGCTCGAGCGCGCGCTCCACTTTCACGTGACCCTCGCGGACGGTGAATGGATCGTCGCGAATGAGACCAGCGCGCCGGTCAGCCGCGCGTTCCAGACCAAACTCGAGGCCGTCGACGCCGCCCGCGAGCTCGCCCGGGACCACCACGGCGTGCTCTACATCCACGCCAGCGACGGGGCCGTGGATCAGGTCTATCACTACGACCACGAGCGCTGAGCTCAAACCTGCGGACCCGCGAGCCCCGGCGAGTTTCGGGCGTGCTCACGGGTCCGCCGCTCGTGCCGCTCGGGGCCCCGACCCCAGGCCACGAAGCCGAGCAGCAAGAACGCGAGGATCGGCACCGCCAAGCTCGAGAATTCGTTGTGGGTCAGGTGCGTCCCGATCGCGCCCAGCATGATTGCCAGGAGCCCAAACGCGGCCCACGCGGTCGTGCGCTTGACCAACAGGCCAATCGCGAATACGACCTCGAGCACGCCGATCAGCACGGCGAACCCTTGGGTGTAGCCCCACGCGATAAATTGCGCGTCAAACCACCCGCCGATCTTCGCGCCGCCGGCGACGAAGAACAGCGCCGCGAGCAGAGCCGAGACGACCCATAAGGTGATGTTCATCGGGGGGTTGTGCTCTTTCATCCACATTCGGAGCAAGCAAGCCGTGTGCCGGAGAATCACGGGAGTCACGGCGGGGTGTGTGCCGACCGGTTTCGACGACCAGTGCCCAAATGACACGTCGCCGACCGCTCTCGGCGCCTGCGCGTCGCGCCCGCGGCGGCGCCATCGAGCACGGCCTGCACCGGGCGATCGGCGCGGGTGTGTCGATGGCCGGCGGGTGTTCGGCTATGGTGGTGAGCGGTGAAGATCGACAGGATTGATCTGTGGCACGTTGATGTCCCGCTCCCGGCGGCGTTTCAACCAGCGTGGATCCCCGGCTATATACAAACTGCGAATCGCTTCACCTTGATCCGGCTGACGACCGCGTCGGGCCTGCAAGGCTGGTCGGCGGGCCCGGCGATGGGTCGCGAGCGCGAGGGCTTAGGCGAGCTGCTCGGCGCCTATTTGCTCGGCGAGCGGGCCGACGACCTCCCGTCAATTCAGCAGCGAATCCGCGAGATGGGCTACCTCGGCATGCGCAGCGGCTGGATCGAGCCGGCGTGTTGGGACATCCTCGGCAAGGCCGCTGGCGTGCCTGTTTACACCCTGCTTGGGGGCAGCCCCGGGACCATTGGGCTGTACGCCTCGACCGGCGAGCTGCGCTCCGCAGCCGAGCGCGCCGAGGAGGTCATGGCCCGGATCGAGCAGGGCTTCGCCGCGGTCAAGCTCAGGGTCAACGCCGCGACCCTCGAGCAGGACATCGCCCACATCCACGAGGTCCGGGCCCGGGTCGGCGACGCGCCAGCGCTCAGCGTCGACCCCAATCAAGGGTGGCGGGTCGCGGTGATCGACGACGCCCCGTGCTGGGACCTCGAGCGCGCGACGCATTTTTGCACCGCCGCCGCCGAGCTCGGCTATCAATGGGTTGAAGAGCCGCTCGCGTTCGACGCCTACGCCGACATCGCGGCCTTGCGTCGGCGCTCGCAGGTCCCGCTCGCGGGCGGCGAGCTCAACCGCGATCTCGCGGAGCTGACCGTGATGCTCGAGCGCGGCTGTTACGACATCTACCAGCCCGACGCGGTCATGACCGGGGGCATCGCCCAGACCTTCGAATTCGTCCGCCGGGTCGAGGCCGCGAAGCTGCTCTATACCCCGCACACCTGGACCAACGGGATCGGCTTCGCAATCAACCTCCAGCTGTTCGCCGCCTCCGGCTCCCGAGCCACCCAGCTGCTCGAGTATCCCTACTCCGAGCCCGGCTGGATCCCCGCCGCCCGCGACGGCCTGCTCGAGCAGCCTTGGCACCACGTCCGCGGCGCGCTCGCGCTCCCGATCGCCCCAGGCTTGGGGTTTTCGATTGATCGCCGGGCGCTCGCCCGCTACGGCACCCGGTTTTATACGGCCACCCGGCTGCGGGTCGCCGTGCGCACGGTCCTCGACAAGGGCCTGCGAACCACGCGGAGCTTGGCGCAACGCCGGCAACGGCGGCTCGCCGAGCGTTCGGCGGCGCTCGACGCCGCGCTCCGCGACCGGACCGCGGCGCAGCTCGGCCTGCGTGCGGCCAGCCGCGGCTGCTAGCAGCCCGTGGTGAAAGTCCTCGCGCCACCTCGCTTGGCCTTTTCGCCGAGGGCGGTGTCGCCGAAACTTGTAGTACGCCCGGTACAACTGCGTTTCGGCTCCTAGCCCTCGACGAAAATTCCGGCGCGAGGCGCCACGAGGACTTCCACC
>Ga0114946_10001601_pt1 | contig 15628 bp, 10 predicted proteins | sample WalLakDeSediment_FD_88676 | JGI IMG/M metagenome (GOLD analysis project Ga0114946, IMG submission 88676) | Lake sediment microbial communities from Walker lake, Nevada to study Microbial Dark Matter (Phase II) - Walker Lake 11/02/13 Deep Sediment | ecosystem: Environmental > Aquatic >... | reverse complement strand
GATTTCGACATAGTCCAAGCCAAGTTCCTCCAATCGCTCCCACGGAAGCAACTCAGGTCCTGGAATCCTATATGTATGCCCTTTCTCAACCGTTGCTTTTTTCAATGAAACATAAGGATTCGGAACATGAACATAGACTGGGCCACCCGTGCCTATATTCAAAAGAGTCACGTACCCACTACGTTCGGTGCTGAACTCCAATTGCAACGACGTGTTTATCGCCAGCTCCTTCACCTTGACCGTGCCGATGTCGCGGCAGCGAAGTTCGCTTTTTCGGATGGTCACTCCATCGGGATCGGCACAAGCCCGATTTCGCAGACCTTCGACGAAGCTCTGGCGATCAACCTGAAATCCCAATCCAGCCAACTTGGAGGCGGAGATGCCAAACTCCGGCGACGCGAGACGTTCGGCGGCGGTGTTCGCGCGCTGCGCGTCCAGTGCGCCCAACTGGGCGAGCACGTTGCCAGGAAGATCCGCAATCCGCTCAAGTGTTGTCTTGAGTTCGCCAAACCCCTTCACGATTTCTTCGTAGCGGTCATCCGCCAAGCGGTCCCGCTCCTCAACTTCCTTCACGGTCTTCGCATCCCGGCGCAGACGCGCCAAAATAACCTCGTGCTCCAGCACCGCCTTCTCCGCATCCCGACGCGCTGCTTCCACCTGCGCGTCACCCTCGATCAGTTCCTTGCGGTGTCGTTTCTCGAGGAGCTGCATTTGATGTACTCGCTCGCTCTCGGTTAGCTCCCTGTTCAATTCGATTTCGCTCTTTCGCTTCTCGTAATCCGCTTTGGCCTCTTTTTCACGAATCTCGGCATCCCGCTCGCGAACCCTCGCCTCCATCACACGCTCGATCTCCCGTTTGCGCGCGGCCGCGGCCTCCGCGGCCTCAGCTTCCGCGCTTGACCATAAAACATCGTCGACCTGCACCCTGATGCCGAAGTCTTCAAGCCATTCATTGAGCCGCTTCTCCCACCACGAAACAGGCAACGCCTGCCGATCCTTCAGGTCGGATATTGAGTATTCCTGGACAACGTCGTGTATATCCGGCGAGATGCGGTTCGCCAGCCACGACTCCGCCAGGCAGGGCGTCAGCGGCGCATTGGGACTGGCCATACTTGCTGCGAATGATGTCAGAAATAACCTGGAATCACAGACAGAGAAATTCCCATTGATCTGACAATCCCATTCCTGCCCCTGTTCGTCGGAAAGGACTTTGGAAAACACAGGAGCAAAACCGTATTGCCCCAGTCGCACATGGTAGAACAACGTCCCTTCAACAGAGGATATCGAGTCCAAAGAGTCACCTTCCACAATTCGCCTAATCTCCCGCTTCCCATCCAGTTGTTGCTCGGAAACGTATAGATGTATCCCTGCCATATGGACAGGTGGCCGAGAACGGCCAATGGGCATTCCGAGAAACCTCTTTTTCGCTAACGATTCCTGAGCTATAAGAATTGAAGTATTGTCAGTCATAGTCAAGGCTCCTTCCAGCGGATAACACCGTACACGACAGTTTCTCTCGTTCTATTGGCTATTTCCTTTTTAGCCTTTTTGTTGTTTCTAATTCTTATAAAGAAAGCCAATATAAGACAAATGAAAGAGAACGACTCTCTAGGTCATAATCAATTTCAACGGAAAACTAAAAACCCCTGCTCTAACTGGATACCTTTCATCCCACAGGCAAGCCTGTGGGATTTCTGGCATGCCTTGCTAAATCACATTCTGTATGTTTCTCTGCGTGACAACACGGTATCTTCCTTCATCTAATAATACCTTACATCCTTTCTCCAAACCCGTCCTGTGGCTAACTTTTTTTGGATATTCTTAGGTCCATCAGATCAAGATCTATGTGCCCAACGAAATCATTCCACCCAAACAAGCCATTTGCTACGGTCTAAACATCTTCGCCCAAGGATTTTTTCCAGGATTTGGATCTTTTGTATCTAGGATCAGGATAGAGCTTATGGTACGATTTTGTTCGTTGTTTTTGAAACGCTACTGTCTCTTGGTCAATCTTGTTGTGAATCCACAATAGAAGCGCTTCATATCTCTTGTCGTCGGGTAATGGAGCCAGAATACAATAGATCTCCTTGGCATATTTGCGTTGCATCTTGCCTTTCAAATATTCCAATCGTTCTTGGGAAGTGCGGCACTTATCGAAGGCATCCATGATTTCACTGGCTTCCGCGTCCACGTAGGCAATCATCTCGCCCATATGTTTATCTTTTCGCACTTTAGCTTCCGGAAGACGATTATTCCATGGTTTTCCCATAATGTGGGCAATCTCGAGGATTCTCACGGAAAATGAAGTTACCCATTCCCCTACCCCTCTTCTCTCTATAGGCCCTGTTGGCTTGACACGATAAATCCATAAGCCCTGGATTTTTTGAGGGGGCATGTTTTCCTCGTCAAACCCTCCACCACACCATGGGACCATACCCCCTTCCCTAAAACTAGTAATAATACAGTCGCCAACGTTAATCGCGCCCTGAAGCGAAGAGGTCATCCATACCTTAAATTCACACGCAAAGGCTGACCAGCGAGGTCGAATATTCGCACCCACCTGCAACGAATACGGCGACGTGTGATACAAGAGTGTTGGATGGTCTTTCTGGCGTCTTGAACACATTTGATCAGACAATGGGATCCTTTCAATATTCCATTACAGATAGGTTGATGCGCTTTTTTGCAATCTTAGTCTTTCCTTCTTGCACGCCCTTGCATGGAGAAACCACTCTTCCACGCTTCGCCTGGTTTCTTCCGACGTAATCCTGTTATAGCGTCCCTTCAAATCCAATATAGCCCATTTCCATCGGCGAGTGCCGATAGCAAGGGTACAACGTTCCGGGGCCAGAACTTTGTATATATAGATCTCAGCAAGCTCAACGCTCCGTTCCATATAAGAGGCCACGCAATTGTGCTGATCCTTCCCTTCCTGCACCAATACATGATAATCGGTGATAGGCACGATGTCCTCCGATCCATTCGACGCCGGGCCTGGGAAGGATCCTCCACCAATTTTGTTCATGGAAGACCGATCCTTGCGTGAATGGTTTGTGACAGACTTCTCTCAAACAGGTCCCTCCTTGCACATATCATCACATGGAGCGCTTGAATCCTTTGAATCCTTATTTTCATCAACTTTCAGCAACGTCTTTTTTTTGGGGGGCAGACAAGACTTAAACCACCAACAACTCATGAAAGCCAACTTGATCAGATCGATTCTCGTTAGAACAATCTCACCCGGGTGATAATCGCATGTTGAAATGATCGCGCCCTCCGGGCTAACATACACCTCATAGCCTGAACCCTCATGGATTATCTTTCGGGAAGTGGTGACAAAAGGGGCTCTGTGTTTAGAACTTCCAGTTCCTGTCTCATACATTACAGTCTCCCCTGGGTAATGCTTTTATTCTTTGTTTCAGTTTACACAGGACCTTATCAGAAATGCCAGGATAACCCCCTTCAGTTTTCTTCCATCGGATCATGCGGTCAGATCTCATACTAAGGTAAGAGCAAAATTCATGCCGCGACAGGGGAATCCCTTGCTTCGCTTAAATGCGCAAGTTAAAATATGTTTGTCCAAATAAAAGATTCCTCAGACACCGCACTCGACCGGTCAACGGAAACTCTTGCGTTACCTCTTTCAAGCCGTTTCGTAGAACTCGACGATGGATCGATCTGATAGCTTATGGCTGATTCGCTGACAATATCCGAACCGGCTGTCCAGAATGCTCAGAGGTGTATCCTCAATTCCTCCGGCGAGTCTTTCATCCGAAGGCTGACTGCGCCCTCGTGGTGCACTGAGAACATCGGTCTAAAGAAAACATGGGCAACCCACCGAAGGTAACGCGAGAGTTTCCTGGGGGCTGTTTCCATGGAAATATCTAAAGGGCGCTTGGGGCAGGCAAAGTACATCATGTGCCGCAACTAAGCATAACCAATGGATTTTACGGAATGGAACGCATCTTGCTTTCTCTGCAGCATGAGAAGCCAGCGCAGAAATCGAAAAGACTCAAAGGAGGTGGTGTCATGAAGCGTACGTGGGTAATGATGATGGTGTTTCTGATGGTCGCCCTGGTCGAAACAACCCTGGGCATCTCCATGGTAGCCCTGACGCAACGAGGAACCGGGCAGAAAGAAACCGCAGGGGAAAAGACCGGGGAAAATCCCCTGCTGATCCTCTCCATAGAGCCCAAAAGCCCGGCCCGGCTCAAGGGAGGGGAACAAGTGCAATTGAAGATTCAATATCAATCGCCCTCCAAACGACCGGTCTTCATCTGGGCCCAAGCCGACACGCGCAACACCTTCTACGCCCCCTCGCAAGAACTGAAGGATCGCACAGGTGAAGTATCGCGCTTCGTGGGCTCCAATGAACCCAATCAGGTGAAAGCGATCAAGGTCGTAATGGTGGACTCCAAGACACGGGAGACCGTGGCCGAGATCCGCCAGGAAGTGGACTATTCCTGGGAAGGCTGGGCCGAGGGAACCCAACCCTTGGTTTACCTAAATGAGGCATTTCCCGAACTTCGGTTCACGGCGGTGGACGGCACCGAGGTGGATATCGCCAAGCTCAAGGGCAAGGTGGTCTTGATCGATTTCTGGGCCACATGGTGCGGACCCTGTGTGGGCGAGGTGCCTCATTTGCTGAATGCCTACAAGCAACACCACGACCAAGGCTTCGAGATCGTGGGGATCAGCCTGGATAAGGACAAGGAGACGTTGCTGGGGTTCATCAAGAAAAAGGGCATGGCCTGGCCACAACTTCTGGATGAGGACAAGACCGTGGCAACGCGTTTTGCCGTCCGCGTAATCCCCACTATGTTTCTCCTGGACCGACAAGGCGTGGTGCGATATATCGACCCACGCGGCAACGACCTGGAAAAGGCAGTGGCCCTGCTCTGCTCGCAACCCTAGTGGGAGAAAAAGAATGCAGAATCCCATGAAGCGCGAAATGCAGTCGCAAGACCCGATCTTCTGAGAGGAGAACATCATGACCATAGGGTTTCTCTTGTGTGTCTGCTTCCTTCAAGGAGACTTGAACCTATCGGCATGGTCCGAATATATGCAGGATCATCGAGACCAGAAGGAGCGCTTTCTATACAGCTATATCGGGTGCGAGGACCTTTTCCGTCCCATGGAGGAAGAGGCGTCGGAAAGTATGGAAGACATCCATGCTTTTTTAGACTGCATCGAGACACCGGAGAGGGCAGTTCAGGGCATCAGCATGCTTCTTATGGCACACCAGAAACAAGCCGGAGCTATTCCACAGATACAGCCATTCCTTCAAGACGAGGATCCTTGGCTCAGGTCAGTCTCAGCCTTTACCCTGGCCACGATGGAGGACCGCGAAAGCATCCCTGTTCTTCTGGAACTTCTGGAGGACAAAGACGCTCTCTGCAGAGAATACGCCATCATCGCTTTGAGGGAGTTGAACGCCAGGGAGGCTATCCCTCACATTGTTCGACTTCTGGAAGATCCGTTCGCAAATTGTAGAGCGGAGGCTCTGGTCGCCTTGTGTTGCTTCGAAGCCATGGAATATCTTCCTGCCATGCTTGAGCTCTTGCAGGATAAAGACTTCATGGTACAGATTCACGCGTCCAACATTCTGGCCTTCAGAGGGGCAAGGGGTGCGGTGCCTGACATGATCCGCTTGTTGTCCTCTCCCAGCCATTTGGTCCGATCCACGGCCATAACAGCCTTGTCGCTTCTGTGCCTTGAAGAAGATAGGGATGAGATCCGGCAGGAGGCGCGCGAGGTCATCCCTGTTCTCAAAAGGCTTTTGCGAGATGATCATGCCCTTTGCAGAGCCAGGGCGGCCTTCAGCCTGGCTAATTTGAAGGATCCCAGCGGCTTACCAGTGGCGCTTGACCTGATACGAAGTGAGGACAATGAGATCACGACACTGTGCGTGAATACGCTTTGCGTTCTGAACCAGATGGATGCTGTCCCCATGCAGGCGCGGAAACGGATCAAGAAATTGTCCCGCGACAAGGACCCCGCAATGAAGCATACAGCTATCAAGCTGCTGGGCGATTTGAAATGTGTAGAGGCGATCCCGGACCTGCTTTTGATGGTCCAAGAGGAGGATGCAGACCTCCGACATGTTGCGATGGAGGCGCTGATCAAGATCGCGGATCCCGCAGCATTGCCCGGCCTCATGGATCTGTTCGAGCACGATTCCAACATCGTGAGAAACACGGCGGCCGGTATCATCCAACACATGAACTTGCCCCAGAGCGTGCCCCTGCTCCAGGATCATTTGAGCCAAGGTAAAGGAAACCCCTACCCGATAATGACAATCTTGTTCTTGTTGGATGAGGAAGAAACGTTCCTTCCCATCCTCGTCGAGCGGTTCTCTGAATTCGATCCCGACAGCCGTAAACTGGCGCTAAGCATCCTGGCAACCTGCACGGAGGATGATGGAAGCACATTAAATTCCTCCTCTATAAAGGATCCACAGCTCTTTCTGGACTTGTTTGAAGATCCTGACACGGAACTCGACGCGGCGGTTCTTGCGGGCAAGTTGCGAATCCAAGGCTCTCAGCCCTTCTTGATTCGGTTATTGAAACATCCGGATCCGAACTACAGGGCCAGTGCAGCCAGAAGTCTTGGGTTTCTGCGAGATATGGAAGCCTTGCCCTTGGTGGTGGATCTATTGGAAGAGGATCATGTGGAGCTCGTGATTCGAGAAGAAGCGGTTTTTTGCGTGGCCAATATACTCAACGAAGCAGGATTCGGAGCATATTCTTCCCCAGAGCTTGCAGATCGTCTCAACTACCCACGGAACATACATCCTGTTTCGTTCCTTCCAGAAAAACGGATGGAGGACAAAATCCTGCCATGGTCCGGACCCGAACGGGATCGATGTGTCGATCGATTAACCCTTTTGTTTCAAGAAACGGACGTTTATTATTCGATGCTCGCAACCTACTCTTGCTTGATGTTAAGTGCCAAGGAACGTGTTCCGGAAGTGGCATCTTTGTTGGGACATGACCAACTCAAAATGGATGAACATAACTTTCGCATAATTCTAGACTTCCTCGAACGATGGGCAACCCAAGAAAACTTCCCGGAAGAGAACGTGCCGGATCTGTTGCGAATCCTGAAGAACAACGATGGGAAATGTGGCAATCTGGCCGCCATTCTCTTGGGAAGGCTCGGTGTCATCGAAGCCGAAGAAAGATTGTTGGAGAGGTTGAAAGAAGCCCTTCCTGACACAATCAAGGAGCGAAGGTGGCCCACAGACCTATCAAGCCTTGAAGTCACGATATGGGCCTTGGGCGCGCTTAAATCCGAAAGGGCGGTAATCTATCTCATGAAGGTTCTTCATCTGATAGAAGAAACGAGCGACGAAGAGAAAATCCATGCAGCCATGATTGCAGACAATACCTTTCCCCCTTCGGGAAAGGATCTTACCTGGTTAGAACGCATTGCCTGGCGGGCAGCCGAGGCGCTCGTGGCGATCGGATCCTCCGACATTCCCTCCCTCCCTGGGTTCAGAGACGATCCGAAACACTATGCTCATGCCCAGGCCGTCTGGGTCCTGGAGAGAATAGATTGTATTATGCCCACGTCAGAGTATTGGTACATGGATGATGCATATAACTCGTTATGGGATTGACTGAAAGAGGGAAGATCCAACGTAGGGGTCACGCCTCGGCACGGAGCACCGACAGCGTTCAACCGAGCACAGGCGTCTAACAGGCTTCCCCGCACAGATCTTCGAGTCCACCACGATATAGTCGCTCACAGGTCACCTCTCTCTTGGTCTACAGAATTTGTCCCTATCGAAGACCCCGTAATCCATACCTTGATGATTGACTGCCTTATGACGCCAAGTCTTTTGGCCTCTTTGTCCAGAGATTCGATCATCCAGACTGGGAAGTCAACATTCACCCTTCGCTGCTGAACCCCAGGGCTCGCTCTTCATTGCTCCACCTCAACAGTACCCATTGGAAAAGGGATCACCCTGAACCTCCCAAACACAGGACCGTTCCATCCATCATGGAAAGATAGACGCGTCCCGGCTAAGTGGTCGAATCTCGGTCTATTCTGAAAAGGAATAGAAAGCAAGATGATGGGCATGACCCATGTTGCCATCAAACCTCAGGCCTCGGCAGTCTAGTGTATAAGGGGGTAAAATGGATCTTGTCTACAAAGCCTACGTTGCCTGTATTGAAAACAAGCGCCTTTTCTGTCTGCGGATGCTCGGCAAGGTAGCTATGGAGGCTTCTAAGACGACCGGAAGGACCATGCTTGATCTCCAACGGGTATATCTTGCCTTCACGGGCAAGCAGATAATCCACCTCGGCACTACTGCTTTTCTTTGCCCTTGACCAATAGAACAACTGGTTTCCCTGGGAACCGCCAACGGCCTTGAGTTCTTGTCCCACGAACTGTTCACATAGGCTTCCCTTGTGGGATGAGAGAAGATCCTCCGTTTGAAGAATGTCTCCCGGGGGAAGTCCGCGGAGAAACTGCATCAATCCAATATCCACCAGGCACAGTTTGAATGAAGACCTGTTGATATGGCTCCCAAGCGGAAGTCCAGACGCGGATGACGACCGCACAGGCGTCACCAAAAGCGCCTTTTCCAATGTCGTCAGAACCTGTTTGATTTTGTAGTGGGACGCAGTACGGGACAACGCACTGTATTTGATAGCTGACCCAATGTAGCGTGGGACTATCTCCAAAACCTCTCTCACCAGATCGTTTTCTAGAACCCTTTCGTATTTCAACATGTCCTGAACAAACGAATGGACCAGACTGTCATGGACTTCATGTACCTGCTTGAAAGACCCAGTTTCTATATATGCATCAACCGCCTCAGGCATCCCGCCAACAACAAAGAACTCCCGCAGCTTCTCCAACAATCGTTCATGAACCGGATTCTCGACTGGATTCTCGTCCAAGAGTGTAGGTCGGCACTCGTTTAGGCGCTCATGACCCTGATTCAATAGGAACTCCTCAAAAGTGAGAGGAAACATATACATGAAGGCCACACGCCCCACGGGAAACGAAATGTGCTGCATCTCGAACTCGAGAAGAGACCCGGCGGCAATCACATGGAGTTCCGGCATTTCCTCATGGAAATATCTCAGAGCCATAAGTGCCCTGGGACAACGCTGAATCTCATCGAAAAAAAGGAGAGACTCGCCGGCAACAATCTGTCTGTCTGTTTCGACCTCGATAAGCCTAATCAATCGGTCCGCAGACAAGTCATCTTCAAAGATCTTTCGTAGCCGGACTTGCTTCTCGAAATCAACCTTGACCAGATGCTTGAAGGCTTCCTTTGCGAATGCCTCTATCGAGTACGTTTTGCCGACCTGCCGTGCGCCCCTAATGATGAGGGGCTTTCGCCTCGGCGTTGTCCTCCATTCCATGAGTTTCTGCGTGATGTATCGATTCATTTTCGACCCTATTTGTTGAGATGCGCCTAAAATAACAGTTTTATTTCAATAAAACAAGGTTGTTTTTTGATCCTATTTTAGAAATACAGCCCTTTTTTTGAAATATTGGCTATTCTTGTCACGAAATCCCATTTTCATGGATCTGTAATCTTTCTGAAACGAAGGCACATGAAAAGCCCAACGGCATTGTCCGCGTCTCCCTTGTCGGCACATGGGATATAGCCACTCCTTCACCGTATCAAGGATCTGACACCCCAGGAAAACCTTCATCTCTTACAGATCTTCCATTACGGTTGAAAAGTATCGCATCTCGTATATGCATATACTGCTGCATATACATTTAGCCGTGTCAGCCTTCAAGCTCCGGTGCCCTCAGGCGCAGAACGTGGCACTCACGCTTCGGCACGGAGGGACAATAGCCATGAGTATCGTTGTGAGCCAGGCGGAAGTTGAATCGATGATGCAGTGGTACACGGCCGCGTTCGAGAAAGATCACCTCCCATGTTCCTTCCGGTACGGCCAGATCTCTTCTGAAGATCTCTTTTCAAGATGTCAACGTTCCACAAGGGAAGAAAAGCGCGATTCTGTCGTAGAAACCACGATTCTCTTTGTGGATCCTAAGACCGGACTTGAGATCCGTTGTGAAGCCAAACGCTTTAAAGGACAATCGGCCGTGGAATGGGTGATCCATCTGCGCAATGCGGCGCCCACACCCTCGCCCATCCTCTCGGATCTCTTGCCCATGGATGGCGTCTTTCCGATACCAAGGTCCACCCATTGCAGACTACATCATGCCAAGGGAAGTCATTGCGCGATCGATGACTTCGAACCCTTGGTGACGCCCCTGGATCCCAATCCTCAGGCTCCGCAAGGAAACTGGGTGGGACCGGGAAATCCTGTCGTTGTCCAAAGCACAGGGGGCCGCTCCTCCAATGGAGCCTTGCCCTTTTTCAACCTAAAGGCAGAGGGAAGCGGAATCATGGGAGGCAGTACCTCTGGAGGTCCCTCAGGGGAGCCTTCAGCGAGGATCAGGATCTGGAGCGACCATTGGAATCCGCATCCAAGATCTTCTGAGTTCTATCTTGACACATACTTGATTGATGTTACTCAACAACTCACAATAGGTGCATTTCACGTAACTATTCGTGTGAATTCTTCCACAATTGGCATTGGTCAACTGACTAGGGGATCGGAGGGATCGATTGATTCCGCAAATGGCGTTAAGCAAGCTCCTGAACCAACGCGCGCCCTTGGTGCTTGGCCTCGTTCTATCTACGCTGAATCCATTCCAGCTGGCTCTGACCCAAACAGACCCAACAGCGCAGGCAAAGTCGCCCATTCAGCCATCCTCCTCGACTGCGTTCTTCCTCGAAGCTCTCCAAGCTGCAACGGAGGAGAAATGGGTCGAAGCTCTCTCAATCTGGGAAGAGTGTCTTCAAGATTCTCCTGAATCAGCACTTCTGAAATATTGCACAGCACTAGCAATAGAACACTCCGGCGGGTCGGCAAGCGACGCTCTCCTACTCTACGTATCGGCGTTCGAGCATTGCCAAAGTGATTATCTCGCCGGCTGTATTGCGCACAACCACGGATTGCTGTTTCTCAATCGGGGGAAACTGGACTACGGGACCAAATCCATGAGGCTCGCAGGGAGTAAGCTGCCCCAGTCTGCTGTAGACGGATTGTTGGTGGCGGCGCACTACTATGAACGAAAGAACCAATGGAAAGACGCGAGTGAGCTCTATTCTCAAGCTCTTGAGAAATGGGACGGACACAACTCTCAGATAATCGGAAACAAATCACTGTTCGAGGGACAAGACGCTATTGAATTCTTGAGGATCTCCGCCCTGGAACGTTTGCCGAGGGTTCAGATCCAACTGACGAACACCACTGTTGTAAAGGGATTCGTCATTGGGGGAATCTTTAACAGGATTGACTACGGGAAAAGCCCAAGTGATAAGGTTATTCTGGTCAACGTTGAGGGCCAAGACACAATCGAGATTGAGAAGAAACGAATCCGTTTTTTCAAGAATCTCCCAGCAGAGAGCCGCCAGCCCCCTCGCTACCAGATTTCGAAGCACGAGATTGTGTTGTCAGCAGTCCCCAAGGGATTGCCATCTCGCACCGAACTGCGAAAGATCACTGATCAGTTACTTAACGCAAACGCTGCAGACAATGCCCTAGAAGTGGGCGAGATCGCCATTCACCTCGAAGCGGATGACAAGAGCTTAGCGTGGTGGGCTAGAGTCCTATCAACAGCGAATAGGACTGACGAGGCAGCATCGATTCAGGCCTACCTATCCCGAAGCCAACCGAGTCCAGCCTCCTCAATACCCGATCCTTCCCATGTCAAAGCCCCTACACCGCGAACTATTCCCGTTCCAAAAGATGAAACTTCCAAGCCGACACTGGGCATTGAACCAACAAAAAGGCTCGCCACATTGGATTCCACACAGTCGACAGATGCTATGGAGCAGACCGCAATATACACGCCTACTTCAGCAAGTAATCCTCCGAGCAAAGCCATTGATCACCTCCAATCCCACAATAAGAATCAGAAGCCCACGCATAATGCCCAGCCATTCCTCGATCCGACCTGGCTGAGTCAGTATCTGCCTCGCATTGCAGTCGGTATTGCCATTATGGCATTACTTGCAGCAGTCTTCTATACGCCTCGTCTCCTCACGGAAATCGCGATTTTCAGGGCAGCCAAGACCGACTATCATCGGGCAAGAGGCACACATCACCTGCGCCAGATCATGTCCGCATTGAGAAATCTGGACGAACGCCTTGCCACCGCAAAGGCCGAGAGAAATCTGGTGGAAACAATGATGGCGTCACTCCAACAGGAAATGAAACAAAGATTGCTGAGGGCACCCCATGACTACCTGATAGAAAATGAGCTTCCCACCCTTCCAGGGATTGGACCTATCCTCACGCAACGAATAGTGGCTTCCTGTTATAGAGGGAACATCAGCGGCTTGAGTCGTGTGGGCTCGGTGCCTGGAATAGGCCCAGAAAAGGCTTACACTGTGCTTTCCTGGTTGAAAGATGCGAAGACGAGGATTCCGCGGATGTTTGAAGACAGCTTTCCTGGAAAACGTGCCATTGAGGAAAGCTTCGAGCAGCAACGCGATTCATTGGAAAAGAAGAGAATTGCTTTGAACTGCCAAATTAGACTCTTGGAAAGGGACAGGGCGCCCGCCGCAGCAGAATGCGAGCGCCTCAAGAACGTCAAACCAAGACACTTTAGAAAGTGCCACCGTGGGCACAGAGAACTCGATAAGACTGTGAGTGAGTATATGAACGGTTCGTTCCCTGAATGGATGGAAACGCCAAGCTGGTTCAGAGACCTTTTGCGTGAGTATGGAGAATAGGATGCTTTCTTGGTTGAGGAAAAAGCTAAGCGGATCGAAGCTTCAAGATATGGAACTTGAATTCACAGTTGACCTTACCGAAGACGGAAAGCATCTGTTGAAAGCGTGCCAGCTAATAGAAGGAGAACGAGTGCCGCCCACCAGTATTGCCAAGCTCTGGACGTATGGATCCAAGTTTGAGATCAATGGGAAGCGGTATAAGGTGTCTGCTGAAGACTTCGATACATTGGGTGCATTGCGCTCGCTCAATCCTCAGCCGAATGAAGATGGGTCTTTGGTCTTCGATGTCTATCCTTCAGTGTTAAGTTATTTGCGAACCAGGCCAAGATTGAAGGAGTCCGAGAAGGCAAAAGAACTTCGGGTTTCGAAAGAACCTCTAAAGCCCATGGCTCAGGTCGACTACCAGTCTGGCCACGGACTTATTGTTAAAACGGGCTGGGGAGCATCAGGCCTATCAAGATTGGTTCATCCCAAGGAAGTCGTCCACACCGAAGACGGCAAGCATATCAGAATCGGCAACTGTTTCTTCCCAGCGCCCAAGAAACCGCCACCTGAAGTGGAACGCTTTCTTGAAAACCCAGAGATCGCCGTCCATCCCGACGAAATTCCAGAGTTCTTCAAGAGGGATCTCGTTCTTCTTAAGACCAAACTCGGCGCAGTTCTAACCGATGAAGCACAATCTCTGAAGGTCATCGAAAAGAGCTTCACTCCTTCAGTTTCCATCACCACAGACAACAAGGGGTGGCTCGATTTCGACATCGGATACACCGTTGAAGGCTATCGCCTTCCACATAATCTGTGCAAAGCGCTTAAGGGTAGACACGCACGTCCTAATGAGAAAACCTGGATCAAGATCGACAGCGGAATAGTTGCTTCTACGGATAGAAGGCTTTGCGATCTGGGCGCTGAGGAAACTGAGCAAGGGTACAGGCTCCCAGTCATGAAGTTCACGTCTCTCGAGGAGTTTATTGAAGTGATAGGGGGTAAGAGGATCGTATCCGAAGCGTACAACGAGTTTCTGAGCCAACTCACTTCATTCGACTACAATGAGAATTTTCACCTCCCCGCCGAAGTAGAAGAGCATCTTCTGTCTGCAGGGATTGAGCTTCGACCGTACCAGAGAGCTGGCATCCACTGGCTAGATTGGCTGAGGAAGCATCATCTCCATGGCATCCTTGCGGACGATATGGGTCTTGGAAAGACGATCCAGACGATTTCTGCCATCCACCTGGGACAAGTCGAGTCGGATGCTTCAAAACACAGTCTTATCGTGTGCCCCAAGTCTGTTGTGCATTTCTGGGCAAGAGAGCTGAAGAGATGCATACCTGGAGTGCGTGTTTTTGAGCATGTGGGATCTCATCGGAACAGGACAAGCTTCGCGTCAGATGACTCAACGTTCTTCATCACTACCTATGACACATTGCTACGAGACATTGATGACTTGCGAGCCTTTCCATTTCAGACAGTCGTCTTGGATGAAGCCACGCATATCAAAAACCCTAACACCAAGAGAACCAGAGCAGTCAAGGAACTCAATTCGGCCAGGCGTATTGCCCTCACAGGCACCCCCATCGAGAACACTCCTTCCGAGCTTTGGTCCATATTCGATTTCCTTATGCGAGGCCATCTCGGCTCTTACGCTAAGTTTATGAAAGAATTTCAAAAACCTATTCTCGCCAACGACGCAGGTGCTGCCGACCGATTGGGCAAGAGGATTAGGCCGTTCACTCTCCGCCGGCTCAAGAAAGACGTTGCAGATGACTTACCTGAAAAGATAGAGCTGGATGAGTGGGTCCAACTCACCGAGGAACAGGCGACAATCTACGCACAGCTTCAAGAAAGGGAGATCAACCCAATTCTATCTATAGTCGCAGGTAGACCTGTGTATACGGAGAGTACACACATCTTTACAATACTCACCAGGCTGAAACAGCTCTGCGACCACCCAGCTATTTTGAGCGGCCAGACCGATCCGTTATTCGATAGATCAGAGAAGTTCGACTTTGCCATGCAGCGACTTCAGGATATTGCCCTGGCCGGCGAGAAAGCAGTTATATTTAGTCACTTCTTAGAGACCCTCAATCTATTGGAGATGGCATGCAGAGAAAGAGGAATTACCTATATCCGCTTGGACGGATCAACACAAAACCGACAGAATGTAATAGACGATTTCAACAACGGCAGCGCCCAAGCTGCTCTTTGCAGTCTCAAGGCATGTGGCCAGGGAATCACGATGACCGCAGCCAACCACGTTATCCATCTAGACCGTTGGTGGAACCCCGCGATTGAAGATCAAGCCACGGACCGAATTCATAGGATAGGACAGGACAAGACCGTCTACGTATATCGCATTCTTGTCCAGAATACTCTAGAAGAGAGAATAGCCAAGATTCTGGAAGAGAAGAGAGGGATATCAGACAGAGTCATCGGGGGACAGGTGGGCGAGGACAAACGGTGGACAAGGGAAGAGTTGATGGAGATACTCCAGCCGTTTTAGATTTCGATGTGACGGTGCTAAGATGCGCGAGAGTCAACCCCGAGTTGGGACCAAGATCCACGTTATGGATCTTGGCGGCGTTCCAATATTCATTGACTTCTTTCTGCTTATCGTCCGAAAGAAGCTTCAACGCTGGCAGATGAGGATGAAGGATGCCTTCTTCGACAAGATCTCTCAGCGGGGCTCCCTTTCTGAAGGATCGGCTCAGGCTCATATAGGGACCCTTCAGAAGCGGCGTGGCCCTGGTTTCTTCTAGGTTGAGAAGATGTCGCATCTGGTCATACAGAGCCTGGTCGGCGAAGGGATATGTCGTGAGCTGATAACGAAGGAAATCGCCAACCACT
>Ga0114946_10001600_pt1 | contig 15628 bp, 8 predicted proteins | sample WalLakDeSediment_FD_88676 | JGI IMG/M metagenome (GOLD analysis project Ga0114946, IMG submission 88676) | Lake sediment microbial communities from Walker lake, Nevada to study Microbial Dark Matter (Phase II) - Walker Lake 11/02/13 Deep Sediment | ecosystem: Environmental > Aquatic > Freshwater... | reverse complement strand
CGCCCGCCGGGCGGCCACCGCCTCCGCCTGGGCCCTCTGCTTCTGCATGGAGGTGCCCAGCCCATCGGCGACCGAGAGCAAGCAGTCCACCTCGGCGGGGAGCCAGTCGCGCGCCTCGGAGTAATCGTTCACGGCCACCTCGCCCCACCACTCCTCCCCGACAAACACCGGCGCCACCAGGATGGCCTTGATCCCATGGCGTTCCAGAGCCTGGCGCTCTCCGGGTAGCATCTCCGCCACCGGCCTCCGGATCAGCTGCCCGCTCTCAAGGCTCCTCTTCCACCAATCGAACCCGAGGTCCGAGGACTCATCCCCCTGGACGGCAGGGTCGCGGAGGTGGGGCACGACACCCGGGGCCACCCACTCGAAGGCCAGATTGGCGCGCAGGGTGCCGTCCTCCCCGGTCACGTTCCTGAACACATGGACCCGGTCTGCCCTGATAGCGGCACCCACCTGGGCCAAGACCTCGTCCACGCACTCCGCCCAATCAGCAGCGTGCAGGTATTTCTCCACTGCGAAGCGGGTGGCCTCCAAGAGGGCGTCCTGGCGGCTAAGCATCTCGGCCGCGGTTCGCCGTTCGCGGGCCTCGAGGGCCAGCGCCGAGAGGTCGGCGAGCGAGGCAGCGAAGGCCTCGTCCTCTAGCGTCCATACGCGCGCCTCCCCCTTGTGCTCGAGGCACACCATGCCCACGACCGCGCCCCCCACGCGGATACCCGCATCCAGCATGGAGGTGATGCCCGAGGGCCGCAGGTACTCCTCGGCAAAGCACGCCGTTCGAGGATCCACCCAGGCATTGGAGGCGGCCAGCGTCCTCCCGTCGGCGATGGCCCGGAAATACGGCTCGTTTCCTGCCCGGAGGAGCCGGTGGCCCCTTTCGATTGAGCGGCCACCCCCACTGCACTGCGAGAGGCACTCGATGGCTTCGCGATCCTCGGTGAAGAGCCAGACCCCGGCCCGTTCCACCGCCATGGTATCCACCGCCACCTGCGCAATGCGGGCACCCGCGGCGGTGAGGTCACCGGAGCGCACCGCGGGGTCGAGCGCGAGTGCCGCCAGCTGTTGGCTCTGCGCACGCATGCGCGCGTCGCGGTCCTGCACCGATTGCGTCATGGCGTTGAAGGCGTTGGCCAGCCCCTCGACCTCGTCCCCGCTGCGAACGTCGGCGCGTGCGCCCAGGTCGCCCTCCGCCACTCGCTGGGCAACCGCTCTCAGGCTGAGGATGGGAGCGACCATGAGCCGGGCGTAGACCACCGAAGCGCCCAGGCTCAGGAGAAGGCACACCGCGGCGAGCCAGGCGGTGCGGGAGTAGGAGGTCCGGAGGTGGGCCCGGAAGGAGTCCAGGGACAGGCCCACGTGGATCCACCCCCACTCGATGCCGGAGTAGTCGAAGGGGCGCGAGTACTGGAACACATCCACGCCAATGAAGTCAGGCCGGCCCAGGGTCTGGCGGGTGATCCGATCGGCCGGGTGCCAGTCCTTGGGCATCTCCTCGCTCGACCATCCGTCTTGGTGACTGACCAGGCTGAACCCGTCGTTGCGCGTCAGCACCAGGAACTCGATGGTGGGGTCCCCTTCCAGAACCCGCAGGGAATGGTCCACCACGGTTCCGTAGTCCTCGGTCACCACCGCCCCCGCTGCCACGTCCTGCAAGGACACCGAGACCCCATGGGCCTTGGAGGCCAGGTTCTCCAGGAATGCCTGCCTCTGGCTCGGGAGGATCACGGCCACGAACGTCGCCAACGTGATCAGGGTCACCAGCCAGGAAAGGTAGGCCGTCTTGGCGAGGATGCCGAGCCTGATGGGACGGCGGCGGTGATGTGGGCTCTGCCTGGTCATGGGGTCGCCTCTGCTGCTGCCGGAACGGGACCTGCGTTTGCGCAGCTCATCTCAGCCCCCCTGCCTCGCGGATCCATCCGAGATAGAGTCGCGTCGAGCGCACCACTTCGTCGGCGGTGACCTCCTGCATGCGATCGGCCCGGAACACCCGCATCACCTGCTGCCCCGTCGTGGATTCGTGGAGGCTAAGCACTTCCTGGACGAAACGGTTCCTGACCTCCTCGGGCACACCGGCGCGGAAGGCGAAGAGCGATGGCGCAATCGGCTCCGACTGCGCCACTACCATCAGGCGGCGGGCCACCTGGGGATTGAGCTCGGCCACGCTCTCGAACACACCCAGCCGCACCAGACAAGCGTCCGCCGTCCCGAAGAAGACCCCCAGGACGGCAGAGGACGCCTTCTGTTCGAGCTTCACGGCGGCGGTGCCGCGCAGGCGTCCCAAGCCGGCGGCAGCCAGCTGGGCGTCCAGCCATGCCACCGCCACCTCGCTGTTCTCGCTGTCGTGCACCACCAAGCGGGCGTCGCGCAGATCCTGGACGCCCTTGACCGGCCCCCCGCGAGCGGCCACCAGCGCGAACCTGACGCGGGTCGAGCCGTCCACCTCGTCTCGGAAGAAGGGGCCGCCCAGGAGGCCGGGAGGCATCACCGCGTACTCGGGAAGGGAGAGGGTGAGCCCCTCCACCTGCCTGTCCCTCAGGGCGGCGACGGCCTGGTCGAGGTCGCTGAAGACCCTGACCTGGGAATCGACATCCAACCCGCTCTCCTCCCGGATCACTTCGGCCCAGACCTTCATGGCGGCCAGGATGTCCGTCTGGTTCTGGCTCCTGATCACGGTATGAGTCAGCCCCAGTCGAAAAGGGGCCTCCACAGGCAGGTGTGTGCCGGGCAAGCTGCCCAACAGGCCAAGGAGAAGACCCCCGGCCAGGGGCAGAGCTCCCCAGCGCGTGTAGTGGCTCATGATGTTGCAATTCCTTGCTTGGAAGTCGTAGGCGGTACCATTTCCGTCCCCCCGCGCCCCGCTCGCAGCGACCGCACCTCGGCCAGGAACGCCTGCGTCTCCTTGAGCGGCTTCTCGTCCACCTGCACCAGGGCCTCGGACTGGAACAGGGCCAGCACCTGCTGCCCGGCCGGAGTCCGGTGCAGTTCGTTGAGGGCGGTTATCAGGCTCGCCTTGTCCGGGGAATCATAGGTACTGCGGAAGAACATCACGGCGGGGACCAGAGGCCTGGACCGGTCCAGAACCACGAGGCTGCGCCCGAGCTGGGGATTCAGCTCGCACAGGGTGTCGAAGGCCGACTGCGTCACCACGCAGGCATCCGCCTGGCCAAAGAAAACCGGCAGCGCGGCTCCCGAGGCCTTCTTCACCTGGCGCACCTCACCGAAGAACGCCTGCGCCCCCCCAATCTGGCCCGAGCCCATTACCAGCAGGTCGAGCCAGTCCCGGGCCAGGCTCATGCGTGCAGAGCCATGGAGGAGCAGCAAAGCCCCCTGGAGAGCCGCAAGCGAGCCGTGCCCAGCCTGCGCGTGGGCGAGGAGGACATACTCCTCGAAGAGGGCGCCCGAGGTCTGGGTGAGGAACCAGGGACCGGTGGGGACCTGTGCCGCGATGACCGCGTACTCGGGGAAGCCCGCGCTCACCGAATCGACGGAGCCGTGCCTGAGGGCGTTCACGATCTCCTGCGGGTGGTCGAACAGCTGTGTGGAGGGGTCCACCTCGATCCCCCGCTCGCGCGCCACCGCCATCCCCCAGGCCATGACGGCGGCCCTGGCATCCGCTTCGGGAAGGTCGGTGAAGAGCCCGCGGTGGAACCCCACCCGGAACGGCACTGAGAGCTGCCCGGCCTGCAAGGGCGGGGGCCCGGGCCAGCCTCCGCCGATCATGCCCAGGCAGGCCAACGCGCCCGCCCTGAGGAATTCCTCCCGGTTCATGGCCGACTCCCGCCCTGCCCGGAAGCGGGTTGGAAGCCCTCACCCCCTCCCCGGGCAGAGACCAGGCTCTCATAGCGCCTGCGCAGGGATCGCATGGAGTCCAGATAGTGGGGCTCGAAGGGAACCACCCCGTCGAACTTGAACAAGGTCATGATCTGGCGCCCGGCCGGGTCGTTGGGCAGGTCCTGGATCGCGTCGAGCAGGTCCTGGCGCTGCCCCTCCCTCTCCCACCCTCTCATACGCACACTCAGGACGGTATCCACGTATGGATCGGACCTCGCGAGAACCCTCAGGGCCCTCCCCACCTGCGGGTTCATCTCCACCATGATCTCGAACCCGCGCCGATCGACCACGCAGGCATCCGCCTTTCCGAAGAACACTGGGAGGACGGTCTGCGACAGCCCGTCCTTGAGTTCCAGCCGCCCCAATACCCTCTCGGGCTCTCCTTGCCCAAGCGCGAGAATCTCGGTGCGGAACCAGTGGCGAATTGTGCTGGCGTTGCTGCTCTGTAGCACGATCACGTGCTTGCCGGCCAGATCAGAGACCCCGCTCATGGGGCTCCTCTCCGCAACCAACACCAGGAATTCGTCCTCCACCTCCCCCTGCTCCACGGCCGCAAACGCCACCGGAAGGTTGGGGATCGGTTCCATCGTGAGGTAGTCCCAGCTGTCTATCACCAGGAGGTCGAGCGAGTCCTCCGCCAGGTATTCCGCAAGTGGGGCCGTGCCCTCGAAGACGTGCACGTGGGCGGAGATGGCATAGCCGCGGATCTCGCCCATGCGCGTAGCGAATACCCGGAACGCCGCCTGGGCATCGCTCTCATTGACGCCACTGAAGCTGGTGCGCAGGAAGCCCGCATGGAGAGCGATGGGCTCTAGCGCCGCGGCGGGGGCTCGCGTCTGCGCGACGCCTGTCCCCCCCGGGAGCACGGTCAACGCCCCCGCCAGAATCGGAAGCACCAGGTGCGGCCTCACCATGGCACGGACTCCTTTCCGCATCGTCCCGTCTTCGATCACTGGCCGCCCAGGCGTCGATGGAGCTCGCGGCCCACCACCAGGTCCAGCCTGGCCCGCAAATCGGCGTGGTCGTAGCGCATCTTGTAGTGCTGGGCGGACATGAACGCTTCCAGCAGCTGGGACTTGATGAGGTCCTCGGTCTCCGCGAGGTCGTTCTGGTAGGCACGCGTGTTCAGCTCCCGCCCCTCAATGGCCGCGCTCATGGCGTCCAGGGTGGCCTGGTAGCCTCTCCCAGCCGCGCCCAGCTTCACGAAGATCTCCCGCACCTGCAGCCCCAAGCCGTCCCGCAGCAGGATGCGCTCCTCCTGGAGCTTGCCCAGGCGCGCCCTGGCTTCTTCCACCCGGTTTCGCGCAAGGAAGCCCTGGAAGAGCGGGAGTTCCAGTCCCAGGCGCACGGTCCACCCCTGCTTGTTCTCCTTGGTGGCCATCCCCTTGTCGTAATCGTTCCACCAACGGTGGAGGTCGCCGGCCAGGCCGATGCGCGGGAGATGCCCGCTCCTGGCCTCAGTCAATGCCCCATCGCCGGCCCGCAGGCCCGCCTCCAGCCGCGCCCAGTCGGGGCTGAACTCGTAGGCCTCGGCCACCAGGCTCTCCAGCTCGTCGGGGATGGGCTCGAAGGGGATCTCGGCTGCGCTCGGCCGCACGCTCTGGTTCCATTCCATCCCCATGGTGAACGCGAGCGCCGCCTCGGCCATGGTCTGGTTCTGCTCTAGCTGGGCCACCCCAGAGCGCAGGGTCTCCACCATCACCTTATTGTTCAGGTAGTCGGTCCTCTGGACCCTCCCGGCGCCCTCCTGGTAGAGCGTCTCGGTCAGGCGAAGCGTGGCCTCCATGCGCGCCAGCGCGTCCTCGCCCACCTCGCGCACTTGGCGCGCCAGGACGGCGCCGAAGTAGAGCCGAGTCACGTCGTGGACGATCTCCAGCTCGGTGCGACGGAGCGCCGCACGCGCCGCATCCGCTCCCGCTTGCGCCTGTTCGCGCATCCCCCGACGCATTCCGCCATCCCAGAGCAGCCACTGGCCGCCCAGTGAGGCATAGGCGGACTCCCGCTCCATCAGCTTGATCTCCTGGTCGGGAATGGTGAGATCCTGGCTGGGAAGCGCGAGCTGTTGTCCGGGCACGCTGATGGTCTGGCCGGGCACCGGAAGCTGCACGTCCACCGGTGGGAAGCCGGGACCGAACGCGTTGGCGGGGATGGTGACCGCCATGGGCGGTACCTGAAAGCTGGAAGCCGGCACGTCCATGGTCATGGACGGCACGGAAAAGGTGGAGGAGGGAAAGATGTAATTCTGAGGCTGGTCCATGATCTCGAGCGCCCCGCGCAACGAGATCTGCGGCCAGTAGGCCGAGAGCGCCTGTCGGTGCTGGGCCTCGGCCGCAGCCAGCGCGAAGGCGGAAGCGGGGCGCGCCCGGTTGCGCTCAAGCGCCGTGTGCAGGCACTCCTCCAGGGACATCTGGGGCGGCGCACCGTGCGCCGGGGCCTGGAGCGCGGAGGCCCCCCCAGGAGCGAGCCACACCGCCACTCCAAGGCCCGCGACCAGAAGAAGGCACCTCTGCACCGAGCGGGCAAGCCCGCGACGTGTCTGGCTCATCGTTCTTCTCCGTTGTGAAACCCGGGAACGCCGGGATCGGGATCGAGATGGCAAGGGCCGCACCCCGGCCCTGCGCTCCGCTGCTGTCCTGCGGTCGGCTCACTCATGGGCGAGCCTCTCCCCTCCTGCCCTCCCCTGCTGGAGGAGCAGGCCGGTGATCTCTTCGCCTGGGACCGGCTTGCTGAACAGGTACCCCTGCATGAGCCCGCAGCCGAGCTCCTGCAGCTGTTGCGCCTGCTCCTCGTTCTCCACGCCTTCCGCAACCACCTCGAGAGAGAGGCTGCTGGCCATAGCGATGATGGCCGTCACGATCGCGGCGTCGTTGGAGTCGGAGGTCATGTCCACGATGAAGGATCGGTCGATCTTGAGGAGATCGACCGGGAAACGCTTGAGGTAGGCCAGGGAGGAGTACCCGGTCCCGAAGTCGTCGATGGCGATCCTCACGCCACGCTCCTTCAGTTCCTCCAAGATCCGCTGCGAGGCCTTGACGTCGACCATCAGGGTGCCTTCAGTCAGCTCCACTTCGAAGAGCGAGGGGTCCACCTTCTCCCGCTCCAGGAGCTGCAGGAAGTCGCCCGCCATCCCCGGCCGGTGGAACTGCTGGCCCGACACGTTCAGGGCGATGGGCACCAGGGGGACGCCACGCTCCGCCCAGGTGGCCAACTGCCGGCAGGCGGTGGCTGTCACCCAGTCGGAAACCTGGTGGATCAGGCCCAGCTGCTCGGCCAGGGGGATGAAGTGGCTGGGACCCACGCCGCCCAGCTCGTGGTGCGTCCAGCGGATGAGCGCCTCGGCGCTCACGATGTGTCGGCCGGGCATACGCACCAGGGGCTGATAGTGCAGGGTGAACTCGTCCCGCTCGATGGCCCGCCGCAGGGCGTTCTCCATCACCAGGCGCTGGAATGCCTCCTTGTTCATGGAGTCGGAGAAGAACTGGTAGGTGTTGCGCCCCAAGTCCTTGGCGTGATAGAGAGCCACGTCCGCGTGCTTGAGCAGATCCTCCCTCTCCGTTCCGTCCTGCGGGTACATGGCGACACCGATGGAGGCCGAGAGGAAGAACTCGCCCTCCTTCAGCTCGAAGGGGTCACGGAAGCTCTCCAGCAGGCGCATGGCCACCCGAGTGACGTCGCCGGGGTCGCGCAGATCGCCCAGCGCGAGCAGGAACTCGTCGCCCCCCAGCCGTCCCAGCGAGTGGCTCAGGCCCCGCTCGGTGCGCGCCAGAGCGTCGTAGGGCCGTACCGCTTCCTTCAGGCGGCGAGCCACCGCTCGCAGCACCTCGTCACCGGCCGAGTGGCCCAGGGTGTCGTTGATGCGCTTGAAGTTGTCCAGATCGAGCAGGAGCAAGCCCACGTGACGCTGGTGCCGGCGGGCAGCAGCCAGGATCCCCTGAAGCTGGTCGTGGAAGAGGATTCGGTTAGGGAGCCCGGTCAGCGTGTCGTAGAAGGCGAGGGTGCGGATCCTCTCCTCGGCTCTCACGCGGTCGGTCACGTCCTGGAGGGTCCCCACCACGGAGAGCGGCTTGCCGTCGGGGGCAGGAACCAGCCTTCCCCGCAGATCGATGGAGCGGAGCCCCCCGCCGTCCCCCAGCAGCCTGAACACGCCGCCCACCTCCGCTTCGCCGTGGACGGCCGCCTCCAGGGACTCCTGCACCAGGGGGCGGTCGTCGCCATGGAACCGACCCAGGAGGTCGGCGAGGGTGAGCGGTGCCGTGGCGGGCGGTTCCCCGCCCGCGCCAAGGATGCGATAGGACTCCGGAGAGCCGGAGAACGCTCCGCTGGCCGGCCACCACTCCCAGTGTCCCAGGCGGGCGATGCGCTGGGCCGTGGCCAACCGCCCCTCGCTCTCGCGCAGGCGCACCATGTTCTCGCTGGCACGCAACATGAAGCGCACGCGCTGGGCGAGCACGAGCGGGTCGATGGGCTTGGTGGCGAAGTCGGTGGCTCCGGCTTCGAACGCCAGCATCACCCCGTCCATACCTCCCGCGCCGGTGAGCATGAGCACCGGGACGGGGTCTTCGCAGGAGACCGCCCTCAGCTCGGCACAGGTGCGGTAGCCGTCCCAACCTGGCATCATCACGTCCAGCAACACCAGCTTGGGGCCCACCTCACGAAACCTGCGCAGGCCCTCCGGCCCATCTTGGGCTTCCTCCACCCAGAACCCGGCGTCCTCCAGCACCTGGCGGAACACGGTCCTGGTGAAGGGGTCGTCGTCGATGACCAGCACCGTGGGCTTGGACCCCTGGTTCGCCTGCTCAGTCACGGAGGGCCTCCTTCTCCAGCAGCTCCCGCAGGGCCCCCTCCACTCGATCGAACTCCGCCTCGATGCGAGCCAGCATGCGCGTCGCCCCTTCCTCGCTCCCGCCCTGGACCGCGCCCTCCATCTCCTGGCACATCCCTGCCAGCGCCCCGGCCCCCAACATCAGGCTGCTCGACTTCAGGGTATGCGCAAGGCGGCGCAGGTCCTCGTGCCGACCCGCGCACAGCCCCTCCCGCATGGCGGCGATCTGGGCGGGCGCGTCGCGCCCGTAGGCCACCACCGCCCGCTCGAGCAGGGTAGGGCCCTCCTGGGTGGTGTGGCGGCGAAGGCGGTCGAGGGCCTCGGAGTCCAGCTCGGCCCACTCGATCCCTGCGGGGGCTCCCTCCGCCACCGGCCCCGGCCGGGCGTCGACCTGCGGGTCCGCCCCGTCGATCCAGCGCTCCAGCGTCTCGCGCAGGCGCTCGTGGCCGATGGGCTTGGAGAGGAAGTCGTCCATCCCCGATTCCATGCAGCGTTCGCGCTCCCCTTCCACCGCCGCGGCGGTCAACGCCACGATGGGGGTACGGCGCCGACCCTCGGCCGTCTCCATGGCCCGGATGGCGGCCGTGGCCTGGAACCCATCCATCTCCGGCATCATGCAGTCCATCAACACCAGATCGAAGGACCCCTTCGCCATGAGCTCGACCGCTTCCCGCCCATGGCACGCCACGGTGTGGGTGCAGCCGAGGGCGGCCAGGTATGCCATGGTCACCTCCTGGTTGACCAGGTTGTCCTCCACCAGGAGGACCCGTCCCGCAACGCTCCTCGGCTTCTCCACCCTGGCACGGCCGGCAACGTGGTCGGTGTGGCGACGGGCCAGCACCCCGCGCAGCTCCTGGGCACGCACCGGCTTGTTCAGCATGGAGTCCACGATGCCCTGGGCCACATCCCCGTGTCGGCTCCCCGCGGCGGAGGTGAGCAGGACGAGCTGCATCCCGGCCAGGTTGGGGTCGGCGCGGATGAGGCGGGCCAGCTCCACCCCGTCCATCTCGGGCATCATCATGTCCAGCAACACGAGGTCGAACGGCGTGCGGTCGAGGGGGTTCTTGAGGCGGATGAGCGCTTGGCGTCCGCCCTCCACGCCCTCGGCGCGCAGGCCCCAGCCATTCAGCAGGCGCAGCAGGATCTCGCGGTTGGTGGCGTTGTCGTCCACCACCAGGGCACGCCGGCCGGTCAGCTCGGCCACCGCGCTGGATTCGCGCCGCTCGGGCGCCCATCCCAGCGGCACCGTCAGCCAGAAGGTGGAGCCATGGTCCACCTCGCTCTGGAACCCGACCTCCCCCCCCATGAGGCGCACCAGTTCGCGGGTGATCACCAGCCCGAGGCCGGTGCCTTCGAAGCGTCGGGAAAGGGAGGCGTCCCCTTGGGCGAAGGGAGAGAAGAGCCTGGCTTGGACCTCGGCCGGGATTCCGATGCCGGTATCCTCCACCTCGAAGCGCACCACCTGTTGGCCATCCCCGCCCCCCTCCACCACGGTGGCCCTGATGGCCACCGTTCCCTTCTCGGTGAACTTGACCGCGTTGCCCAGCAGGTTGAGCAGGACCTGACGCAGACGCAGCGGGTCTCCCTGCAGCCGCCCTCCCACCTCCTCGTCAATCCAGCAGGTCAGCTCGATCCCCTTGGCATGCGCCTTCGGGCTCAGGATCTCCGCAAGTTCCTCGATCATCTCCCTGGGATCGAGATCCGAGACCGAGAGCTCCAGCTTGCCCGCCTCGATCTTCGAGAAGTCCAGGATGCTGTTGATGATCTCCAGCAGGTTCTCGGCGGACTGGTGAGCGATGTGCACGAAGCGAAGCTGGCGGGGGGAGAGGTCGGTGTCCTTGACGAGATCGAGCATCCCCAGCACACCGTTCATCGGTGTACGGATCTCGTGGCTCATGTTGGCCAGGAACTGGGACTTGGCCAGGGAGGCCGCCTCGGCCTCGGCGGCCAGGTCCATGGCACGGGTGGTGGCAGCCTCCAGCTGGGCGGTGCGCTCCGCCACCTTCTGCTCGAGGGTGCGCTGGTAATCCTCGATGGCGGCCCGCGAGGTTCGCAGACGCTCGACCATGGTCCCGAAAGCGGATGCCAGGCCAGAAAGCTCCTCCACCTTGCTGGAAACGGACGTGTGCACCAGGCGGCCCTCCGCCACGTCGGTGGCGGCTCCCACCAGGGCACGCACCGGAGCCGTGATGCGGTGGGCCACCATGCGGGTGAGGAGGAGGCTCACCAGCACCAAGCCCAGCGTCACCGGGAGGACCAGGGGTAGTAGGTCGCCGATGCGCCCCCACACGCTGATGGGCATGAGCCCGATCTGGATCCATCCCAGCTGCTCGGGAGCCCCGCGGTTTCCCGCGTCCAGGAAGAGGGGATCGGGAGCGGTCACCGAGGTGACCGGCAGGCTGAGGTCGACGATGTCCAGTCCGGCGGGGCCAGGAGCCCGGCGGACCGTGGTGCTTCCCGCGCTATCGGGGGGAGGTAGGATCACCAGCTTGTCGCCGAAGGTCCGCTCGAGCACTGGCTGGATATCGGCCCCTACCAGGCGCACATAGGCGATCCCACCTTGACCCCCCACCCGCTCCACCACCGGCGCAATGGAACTGGCGTCGCCGGTGTAGAGCGCGTACTCGGCCAGGTGGGCGAGCACTTCGGCCAGCGCGGTGCCCCGGTCCACCGCGCTGGACCTGGCGGCGGCGACCTCCCGCTCCAGGACCACGCCCACTCCAACCAGCAGCGTCATGAGCACGGCCGCGAACAGCAGGGTCGAGAGCTGGGACTCCAGGGTGCGCAGGCGGAAGTGCGGCCACAGCTTCATCGGATCACCTCGCTGGCCTTGCCAAGGATGTCAGGGCTCAAGGCAACGCGCAGGCGCTCCGCCGTGAGGGTGTTGATCGCATAGAGGACCTTGCGCGGCGGCGCCGGCCGTGCCGCCGCGCCCTGTCCGGTGAGCAAGGCGGCGGCCATCTCGGCGCATTGGCGCCCCACGTCCTGGTAATCACGATCCAGCGCGTAGAGGGCTCCCGCGCGCACCCACGATCCCGACATGCCCACGAAGGGTACGCGGCCCCGCAGGGAGGCCAGCAGGACGGTGCGCGCCGTCTCGGGCGTCAGCACCACCAGGTCGGCGACACCCAGGAGCACCTCGGCGCTGCGGGTAATGGCCTCCAGGGCCCTGGGCAGGTCCGCAGGACGGTCCACGCGCAGCGCCACCAGATCGAGTCCTGCGGCTCGGGCGGCGCCTTCCGCCCGGCCCACCCACTCCTCGTTCTGGGCTGAGTAGAGGACCCCCACCCGGCGCGCCTCGGGGAGCACGCGCCGCAGCCACTGGAACTCGACCTCGGGAGGGAACTCCAGGTACACGCCGGTGGACCTGGTCAAGTGGGGCAGCTCGGAGGGACGCATCACCAGGCTGGTGACCACCGGGACCTGGAAGGACCCCGCCTCGGCCAGGCTCGCCGCTCCCGATCCCAGGGCCAGGATCAGGTCCACCGATCCACCCCAGGCGGGTGTCGCTCCACTCTCCAAGCGGTGCACCACCAGGTCCAGGCCCAGGCCCAGGCGCCGGAACTCATCGCGGAACCCCTCGATCACCTGCTCCACGGGGGCCGGCGAGGACCCCACCAGAGCCCCCACGCGGAAGACCTTCCCGGCCGGGGGCTCCTGGGAGCCGGCGGTCGTGAGCAGGACGGAGAGGAGGCCTGCGAACGCGGTTGTCGAGATCATGGCGGAGGTGAGTTCGGGATCAGGGATTCAGAAGCGGAGGTCGGCCCAGATGCGGAGAGTCCTGCGCTCGCGCGGGATGGCATGCAGGGCAAAGTCCGACGACGGTGGGTCGGCGAAGCGGGAGTCGAAGAGGTTGCTCACCACCACGCCCAGGTCGAATCCAGGATAGACCCCCCTGGCCGTGAGGGCCAGGGATGCCTCCAGGTGGCCGTCCAGCGTCTCGCGGTTCTCCAAGCGCCGCTCGCTCATGGCGCGCAGGTCGAGCCCGCCGTAGAGGCGATCGGGAACCAGGCTCAGCAGAGCACGTGCCTTGCCCAGGTGCCGGGGGGAGTTCGAGAGGACCTCGTCCGTCACCTCGTCCCGGACGTCCTGAACGACCCAGCTCAGCGATCCGGTCAGGCGCCCCAGGTCGGCTTCCGCTTCCATCTCCACGCCATGAGCGTGCACCCGGTCCCGATTGCTGAAGAAGAGGAAATCGTCCTGGGGATCGATGGCCTCCGAGATGAGATCATCGATCTGGTAGCGGAACAGGGAGCCGGTGAGCCGAAAGCGCTGGGCAAGGGTGCGCTCGGCTACCAGCTCGAGCGTGGAGATGCTCTCGGGATCCAGTTCCGGATTCCCCTTCTGGTAGTACGTGTCGTTGTAGTAGAGCTCATAGGCGTTGGGAGCCCGGAAGGCGCTGCCGTAGAGCACCTTGACGGCGGTGGACCGGTTGGGAGTGAAGACCGCCGCCAGGCGAGGGTTCAGGGTGGAGCCGAAGGTGGAGGCATAGTCCAGCCTGAGCCCCGCGCTCACCAGCCAGGATCGGTAGCGGATCTCGTCCTGCAGGAAGATCCCAGCGTTGCTGCCGTCGGCCCGATGGTCGAGGTAAACACGGTAGGGGTCCGTGTCCCAGTTGCGCTGGACCATCCTGGGGCTCGCTCGGTACTCGGCGCCCACCACCAGGTGGTGCGCGTCCCCCAGGGTACGCCCGTAGGAAGCCTCCGCCATGAACCAGGTCCCTTCGCCCTTGTCGTAGTTGGCCACGCCTTCGATGGGGTAGAATCCCTCGTAGAGGTAGTGGTTCAACGAGCCGGAGGCGGTGAGGCGGCCGCCGCCCCGAAAGGTGCGGTCAAGCAGGGCGCGGCCGACCAGGAAGCGATCCAGGGTGCGGGTCGGGGAGGCTGCGGCGAAATCGGTACCGTAGGGCGCGGTGGGGACGTCCTTCTCCCGGTTGGAGAAGATCCCCTCCACGGTGAAGTCCCGCAGCCCCAGTTTCGCGAAGGCATGGGCGGTTCTCTCGCCGTCGCGGTTCGCCGCCAGGCCGTCGTTGGTGTCGGGGGAATCATACTCGGCGAAGTAGAGGTCCTCCCCCTCCCGGCGGAAGAGGCGGCCACCCACCAGGTACTCCACCCCTCCGCTGCGCTTCCCCACGGCCAGGCTCCCTCCTCTGGCTCCCAGGCTACCCACTTCGCCCCGGACGCGCACGCCTTCCAGGTCCCTCCCCGAGCGGGTCACGACGTTCACCACGCCGAAGAAGGCGCTGGTGCCGTAGATGGAGGAACCGGGCCCCCGCACCACCTCGATGCGGTCGATCATGCTCACGTCCACGATCCCCCCCTGCCCCAGGAGGATCGATTCGAAGAGGGTCTCGTTGACGCGGTGCCCGTCCACCAGCAGCAGGACGCGGGTGTTGTAATCTCCGGGACGGCTGAACCCACGCACTCCCAGGTATTCGTACATGCGGTCACCGGAGATGTAGAAGCCCCGCACCGACCCCAGGATCTCGGCCAGGGTGCGCCATCCGTGGCGCTGGATGGTCTCGCCCGTGATGACCGAGACCGAGGCAGGCGCTTCCGTGCTCAGCTGCTCGAACTTCGATGCCACGAAGACGGACGGGATTTCGGCGAAGAGAAGGTCCTCGCGGGCCGGGTCCACCTGGCTTGCGCTCTCCGCGGGAGAGCCCAGGAGCACCAGGGCAATCAGGTACGCCGCCAGGGGCAGCCGGGATGGCCTATGTCGGGATCCGCTCATGTCTCCTCCAGGTCCGAGATCGGTGGTGTTCCGGGGCGCCGAATCGCCGGGGCAGTACCAAAGCCCGACAAGGGTCGGGCAGGCCCCGTGCCAGGAGCGCTCCCCGCCGCCCCGGTCCGCCTGGTGGGTCGATTCTCGTTGGGAGTAGGGGAAAGACGGGGGCGAATGCCCCGAGGGTCGGCTCACCTCCTGCCCCCGGAGCGCGCGCACGCCGGGAACTTCTTTCCGGGTCCAGAAACAAATGGCGGCCCCGGGAATGGCGGAATGCGGCCTCTTTCGCCGTGGGCTGCCCACCCGGGAAGGCAGCCGGCGGGAAAAACGGAGGTTGACTTGGATACTCAGTCGAACAATACCAAATCATGTATGGGTATCCTTGGAGAGGATTCCATGGACCAGATCGCCGCGCGCTCCGCCCTGGGGGACCTCCTCGATCCCCGTGCCCCCCGCTCCACCCTCGGGCTCCTGTTTGGGAGGCGGCGCATCGGGAAGTCAACCCTGCTGGCGGAGGTCGCGCAGGCGCGCGGGGGGTTCTACTGGGAGGCAGCCCGCGCAGAGTCGCCGTTGCACCTGGCGCGGCTGGGGGACGCGCTGGGAGCCCACCTGGGTGTCGGGCGTCTCTCGCTGGAGAGCTGGGAGGAGGCGCTGGCGCAGCTCCTGCGCCTGGGCCAGCGGGGTCCGGTCCCCGTGGTGCTGGACGAGTTCGCCTACCTGCTGGAGGCCGATCCCACCCTGGATTCCCTCATCGGCGCCGCCACCGGCCCCAAGGCTCAGCCGGGCCAGCCGGGCGGGGGCCTCCTGATCCTGTGCGGATCGGCCCAGGCCCTGATGCGGGGATTGAGCGCGGGCCGGGCGCCCCTGCGGGGGCGGGCCGGCCTGGAGATCCACATGCAGCCCTTCGGGTTCCGGGCCACGGCGGAGATCCTGGGGCTAACCGTGTCCGGGCCCACCATTCCCAACGGCACCGTCCTGGTCCGGGACGGGATCATCACCGCCGTGGGCGTCGACGTCACCATCCCCCACGGTGTGGAGCGTTTCGACGCGTCAGGGAAGTCCGTCTATCCGGGCCTCATCGACTTCAGCCTCACCTACGAAGCGGGAATGGCGGTGGTTTTCGGCCTTCCCCTGGACAAGGCGCTGCGGGCCCTGACCCTGGACGCGGCCCGCCTCCTGGGTGTGGACGATCGGTTGGGGAGCATCGAGGAGGGGAAGGTCGCAAACCTCCTCGTCACCACGGGGAACCCGGTG